>Ga0163150_10001058_pt1 | contig 48853 bp, 37 predicted proteins | sample OliLakLV19P2IB_FD_148628 | JGI IMG/M metagenome (GOLD analysis project Ga0163150, IMG submission 148628) | Freshwater microbial mat bacterial communities from Lake Vanda, McMurdo Dry Valleys, Antarctica - Oligotrophic Lake LV.19.P2.IB | ecosystem: Environmental > Aquatic > Freshwater > Lake >... | reverse complement strand
CGGCCCGCGACCAGGTGAGCGGCTCGGCATCCCCCAAGGGGAGGCTTCGCGCCCTCGGTCAGCTCGCCCGCCGCAGCCAGGTAGCGGGCGATACCCGCGGGGTTCTTCACCACGGCGAGGAGCTTCAGCCGCCCCTGGCAAGCGGTGCAAACGAGGGCGTGGTCGGGCATGACCCGCTGGATCATCTGGCCATCGGTTTCAAGGGTCTGAAGCTCGGCGCCTAAACGACCCTTGAGCAGCGAGCGACCACCCTTCGAAACTTCCATCCGGCCTTCTGTATCAGGCCCTCGAGAAGAAGCTGGTCGACCTCGCGGTGGGCAGCACCACCGATGGCCTCATCGCGGCCCGGGGTTTCGTGGTCCTCGAAGACGACCAGCGCTACTTTCCGCCCTACGACGCGATTCCGGTGGCGCGCAGGGCCGCCCTCGCGGAGCACGCGGGTCTCGCGGAAGCGCTTCAATCGCTCGCAGGACGCATCGACGCACCGACCATCCAGCGTCTGAACCACGAAGTCGACGGTAGAAGACGCGATCCGCGAGACGTGGCCGCCGAGTTTGTGAAAACGCTGTTCTAACTCTTATCTCGACCAGGGTGTCAGGACTGTTGGGGCGCGCCTACCCGCGGCCGGGACCGAGAATCCCCTCCACCTGCGATCTGCTCAGCGAAAGGGCAAAGTGCTTCGGACCGGTCCGGTCCGCGGTGATGAACGGCAAGTTGATCTCACAAGAGCCGGATGCACGCAGCTCTTCAACCGCGGACTGAGCACGCTCCGCGATGCGTTGCTTCGCCATCGGGTCGCTGGAGAGATCCACTCCGATCTGGTCGCTCGCCGTCTTCACCAGCCAGGCCGCGAGGGCTTTCTCCTCACGCGTGCCACCTGTGGATCCTCCGCTGGCCGCGGACGGGGTGGCGGGACGATTCCGTGCGTACTTCTCACCAGTCACCGAACCCACGGTCACGAAGTGTTCGACCGCGGCCGCGAGCTCCGCCTCCGTGAACCCCTGCCACCCAGGCACGCTCGCATCCAGATCCACTTTCGTCACCAGATCGACGAACGGAATCCGGAGGTTGAGGCCCGGACCGAGCGTCTTGAAGTACCGTCCGAGCCTGACCACCCCGCCGCGATGGTTCTCGGGGATGATGGTGGTGGCCATCGCGATCATGATCACAAAGACGATCCCGACCAGGATTACGAAAGGATTCATGAAGGGCATGACCGAAACTCTACCCCTTGCCCAATCGGCGGACTACTCCGGCAGGGAAGCTTGGAGTCAAGTCGAGATCTTGGCCGCGCCCAGGGTTAGGATTCGCCCTTCATGACGAACGTCCTCTTCAACGAACGGGCCGACAAGATCCGCCGCCAGGTCCTTTCACCTGCCGGGTTCTGGCTGTATCTGTGGAAGGAACTCCCCCTCGCCGCGTTCGCGGGATTGCGCCTGAGGTCGCTCGACGAAGGGGGATGCACCGTCATGCTCAGGGGTGGCTGGCGCACCCAGAATCCGTTCCGGTCGACCTACTTCGCCGCTCAGGCCATGGCCGCGGAGATGTCCACCGGGGCTCCCGCCATGGTCCTCGTACGCGGAAGCGAAGCGAAGGTTTCGATGCTCGTGACCAGGGTCAGCGGCAAGTTCATGAAGAAGATCTCCGGCCCCTCGCAGTTCACTTTCCGGGACATCGGGGAGATGGCCGACACCATCGAACGCGCGGCGCAGACGGGCGAACCCGCCACGTTTGTCGCGCGCTCGATCGGCAGGAACACGGCGGGCGACGTCGCCTCCGAGTTCGAGGTCGAGTGGGGCTTCAAGCGCCGCGACTGAGCGGTTTGAGAGCGGCAGGCGCCTGGTCGGAGAATGGCCTGGAACCAAAGGGCGAGCGCCCTCGTATTCGCTAGGAACGGGCCCATGATCTCCTCCTCCAACCTCGAGGCCTTCCGGATCGCTCTTTCATCGATCCTTGCCCACAAGCTGCGCTCGTTTCTGACCCTCATCGGCATCATCATCGGCGTCGCCTCGGTGGTGGTGGTCGGCGCGAGTATTTCGGGCCTCAACTCCTACGTGGTCGAGCGCGTCTCCAAAGTCCTCGGAGTCAACCACTTCATGGTCGCGCGGATGGCCGGAAACAACGTCACGGAAGCGCAGTGGGAGAAGATGGATCGTCGCAACAAGCGGATCGACTGGCTCGATGTTTCCTGGGTCGAGGGTCACTGCGAGAACTGCGCCGAGGTGGGCGCCCAGGCGAGCACGAGACAGGACCTCAAGAAGGGCAGCGTGGAGCTTCTCGGGACCCAGATCACCGGGGTGACCGCCAACATGGGCCTGATCGAGGACAAGACGATGGAGGAGGGCCGGTTCCTTCTTCCCCACGAGGTCGAGAACCCAATGGCGGTGGTCGTTTTGGGCATGGATGTCCGCGACAAGTTCTTCCTGGGCGAGGCCCCCCTCGGCAAAACCCTCAAGATCCGCGGCCTCGACTTCAGGGTGGTGGGGGTGGAAGCCCGGCGCGGCTCGATGTTCGGGCAGTCGCTCGACAACCACGTCTACATTCCGATCAGCACCTTCCAGCGGATGTACGGCCATAGGCCGCAGATGCAGCTGCACGGCCTGGCTCCGAGTGACGATCGATTCGAGGACGCGATCGACGACGCCACGGTGGCGCTGCGGACCCGCCGCAAGCTCCGGGGCAGTGCCGAGGATAATTTCGGTCTCGTGAACGTGGGCGAAGTGAAGGGCGAGGTGGATCAGTTCACGGGTGCGATTGCCATGGTGGTCACGCCCATCACCCTGATTTCCCTGGTGGTCGGGGGCATCGTGGTCATGAACATCATGCTGGTCAGTGTCAACGAACGGACCTTCGAAATCGGCCTGCGCAAGGCGCTCGGGGCCCGCCGCCGGGAAATCCTGATTCAGTTCCTGATCGAGTCGGCGGTGCTGTGCGCGATAGGGGGCGTCCTTGGGCTGCTTCTCGCGGCGGGTCTCTCCGGCGTGGTCCGTGCGGCGACCCCCATCCCCATGACCATCACCAGCGGGTACATCCTCCTCTCGCTCTTCGTGTCGAGCGTGGTGGGACTCATCGCTGGCATCTACCCGGCATGGCGTGCGTCCCGGCTTGACCCCGTCATCGCCCTGACGAGGACCGCGTAACCCGTGCGCGCGCCCCGCAACCGCTCGTTCGTCACCGCGGAAGCGCTGCGGATGGCGCTTGAGAACGTCCGCGCTCACAAACTGCGGAGCTTCCTGACCGTCGTCGGCGTGGTCATCGGCGTGAGCGTCGTCATCGTCATTTCGTCGGTCCTCACCGGCATGCGGAAGAACATCGTCCGCTCGATCGAGGAGTACGGCACCAACAACATCTTCGCCTTCCATCTCTCCACCGGGCCGCGCCTCGGCCCCCGCGACCGCGCGGAGTTCCGGCGCAAACCTCTGCGGCCCGAAGACGGTGTCGCTCTGGTGGCGAGCGCCCCTCTCGTCGAGGATGTGGCGAACTCCGCCGGCCTCTGGATCCCGGGCGACAGTTCCATCCACTTCAAAGGCGAGAAGTTCCGCGGTCCTCAGATTGAGGGAGTAAGCGCCAACTATCCCGAAGTCGTGACGCTGGAGCTGCGCGAAGGGCGGTTCTTCAGCCGCGAGGACGATCTGGCGCGCCGCAACGTGATCGTGATCGGTTCGAGCATCGCCGAGGCGCTGTTTCTGAACCGCACCGCGCTCGGTTCCGAGGTCGAACTCGCCGGGCAGCCGTTCAAGGTCATCGGCGTGCTCGAGAAGAAGAAGTCCGGCGGCCTCATGGGCGAAGAAGACCAGAACGGCCAGGCGCTGATTCCCTATCGCACGGCCCGGAAGATCGCGCCCCGGACCAGCGAGTGGCTGATGCTGATCATCCGGGCAAAGTCGGGAATGGTGAAGCCGGCGCTCGATCAGGTCGAGGAGGTGCTGCGCCGCCAGCGCCGCCTGCGCGCGAACGCCGAGTCGGACTTCGATCTCTCCACCGCTGATCGCATCATCGAACAGTTCGACGACATCACCGCGGGGGTCGGCATGGTGGCGATCGCGATCTCGTCAGTGGGCCTCATGGTCGGCGGAATCGGCGTGATGAACATCATGCTGGTGAGCGTCACCGAGCGAACCCAGGAGATCGGCGTCCGGAAGGCCCTGGGCGCGCGCAAGGGCGACATCGTGCGGCAGTTCCTGTTCGAGGCGGTGACCCTTACCTTTCTCGGGGGGATGCTCGGATTGATGCTCGCTACCGCCGTGAGCTGGCTCCTGCGCGCGCTGATCCCGGAATTGCCGACGGAGATACCGATGTGGGCCGTCGTCGCCGGCCTCGCCACCTCGATCGGCGTGGGTCTGGGCTTTGGAGTATGGCCCGCCAAGCGAGCCGCCGCCTTGGACCCGGTGGAAGCGCTACGCTGGGAGTAACGGCCCCGATCCCCCCGACCCGCTATCGCTCGTCCTGAGGAGCCACGCACCACTTAAATGCCCTCTCCAACTCCCCCGCCCCGTGGTTTCATAGTCGCCGGCGGACGGAGTTCCCGCATGGGCCGGGACAAAGCCCTCCTTCTCTACCGCGGAGCGACTCTCCTGGAGCACGCGATCGCGCGCGCGAGAGACGTGACTCCCGATGTCGTACTCCTGTCCGGCCCGGAGCGCCGCTACGAAGACTTCGGCCTGCCCGTGATCACGGATGCGGTCTGCGGCGTGGGTCCACTCGGCGGGCTTTACTCCGCGCTGCTTTCGGCCTCGATCGACAAGGTGGAGCGCATCTTCTGGCTCGGCGTCGACCTTCCTTTGGTTCCCGCCGGCTTCCTCCGCAGAATGATGCGCGAGGTCGATGAGTGTGACGTCGCGATGGCCCGCACCCCCCGCGGCACTGAGCCGCTGTGTGCGGCCTTTCAAACCACGCCCGCGCTCGAAAGCGTCCGGCGCGCGCTTCTCGACGGACGGCTCAAACTGACCTCCGCCATGGAGGGATTGCGCGTGCGAGCGATCGACGCCGAAAACGGCCACTTCGTGAACCTCAACTCGCCGGAGGAGTATGAGCGGGTGAGGTGAGCGGAGGGACGCGGGTTCGCGGAGGGACGCGGGTTCGCGGATGGAAACGGGTTCTCGCGCTAGGCCCCGGCTTTCGCCGGGGTGACGAGAGGTCCAGGCACCTTGGTCTTGGCGGGGACGGCGTGGAGATGGGTTCGCGGATGGAAACGGGTTCGCGGATGGAAACGGGTTCTCGCGCTAGGCCCCGGCTTTCGCCGGGGTGACGAGAGGTCCAATCGGCGACGGTGTGGAAATGGCTCCTGGTGACGAGAGGTCCAGGTACCTTGGTCTTGGCGGCGACGGCGTGGAGATGGCTCCTGGTGACGAGAGGTCCAATCGGCGACGGCGCGGAAATGTTCACGCCGCTGCCGATGGCGGACGTCATGGCCGTTCTTCGAGCAAGAGAAAAGGCGGCGAAGCCGGCGAAGAAACGGTAGTCGCTACTGCTTCGCGTCGGCCTTGGGCTTGATCTCGTGCTTCAAGGGCACGGCGCAGCCGCCCTTGCCCTTGCACTCGTTCTTGCCCTGACAGCCGGCTTCCTTGGTGCCGCAGCCGCCCTGTCCTTTGCACTCGTTCTTGGCGCGGCACTCGTGGTGCGCGGAGGTAGCGCAGCCGCCCTTGCCCTTGCACGAGTTCTTGCCGCCGCAACCGCCGTCCCCGGCCTTGCATCCGCCTTTGCCCTTGCACTCGTTCCGGCCCTTGCAGATGTTCTTGGCCGGCTTGTCTTCCGCCTTTTTCGCATCCTTCTTGGCGTCATCGGCCATCGCTCGCGCGCCGGCTACAAGGCTCGCGGCCACCGCACCCATGACTTTGTTGAAATCTCGTCGATTCATCGCTTGGCTCTCCCTTACAAACTGTTGAACGCGGTCCAAAACCGCAGTTCGATCAGGTTCGCAGGAATCCACCCTGGGAGTCAAACGGCAAGCGGGCCTCCGGTATCGGGAGCCGGCAACTCCCGCTTCTTCCAGAGCAGGTAGATCGCCGGATAGACAAGCAGTTCCATGAGAAATGAGGTCGCAAGGCCGCCGACCATCGGCGCGGCCACGCGCTTCATGACGTCAGCACCCGCCCCCATCGACCACATGATCGGCATAAGCCCCATCATCGCGGCCATCACCGTCATCATCTTCGGTCGAACCCGCTTCACCGCGCCGTGGACAATGGCTTCGTGAAGGTCCTTCAGGGTTTTAAGTCGCCCTTCGGCCTTCGCCTCGGCGTGCGAGAGATCCAGGAAGAGCAGCATGAAGACGCCGGTTTCGGCATCGAGGCCCATGAGCGCGATCATGCCCACCCAGGCCGCGATCGAGACGTTGTAGTCGAGCAGGTACATCAGCCAGACCGCCCCCACCACCGAGAAAGGCACGGCCAGCATCACGATGCCGGCCTTTACCCCCGACCCCGTGTTCATGTAGAGAAGGAAAAAGATCATGAAGATGGTGATCGGCACCACGATCTTGAGCCGCTCGCGCACGCGCAGCATGTTCTCGTACTGACCGCTCCACTCCAGCGAATAGCCGGGCTTTAGGGCCACCTGGCTGACTGCGACCTTGGCCCGCTCGACAAACCCGCCGATGTCGGTCTCCGCGGTGTCCACGTAGACGTAGCCCGCGAGCAGGCCGTTCTCGTTGCGGATCATCGACGGCCCTTCCACCTTGCGGATGGCCGCGATCTGAGAGAGCGGCACCTGCGCGCCCGAGGGCGTCGAGATCAGAACGCGGCCCAGTCGGTCCAGGTCGTCACGCAGCTCCCGGGGGTAGCGGACGTTCACCGGAAAGCGCGCGCGGCCCTCGACCGTGGTGGTTACGTTCTCTCCGCCGATCGCGGTGAGGATCACCTCCTGCGCCGCGGCGACGCTCAAGCCCCGCCGCGCCAGTTCCTCGCGGTTCAGTTCGAAATCCACGAAGTAGCCCTCGGCCGCGCGCTCCGCGAAGACGCTGCGCACGCCCGGCACATCCTTGAGGATCTTCTCGAGTTCAAGTCCCAGCCTCTCGATCTCCTTGAGGTCGTCGCCGAAGATCTTCACACCCACCGGCGTGCGCACCCCGGTCGACAGCATGTCGATCCGCGCCTTGATGGGCATGGTCCAGGCGTTGGTGACGCCCGGCATCTGCAGGGCCTGGTCCATCTCGCTCACCAGCTCGTCCCAGGTCAGGCGGTCCGGCACGATGCGTCGCAGCACGCTCGACTTCAGCCACTCGGGCGCCCAGGATGAGTACCAGCGATCCTTCGCGCGCCACTCCGAGGGCGGCTTCAAGACGATGGTCGTTTCCATCATCGACAGGGGTGCGGGGTCCGTCGAGGTGTCGGCGCGACCGGCCTTGCCGAAGACCGTCTTCACTTCCGGTATCGACTTCAGGATGCGACCCTGCACCTGGAGCAGGCGGTGCGCCTCCGCCACCGAGACCCCGGGAAGAGTGGTGGGCATGTAGAGCATCGTGCCCTCGTTGAGCGGCGGCATGAACTCGTGGCCCAGGCGCAGGTAGACGGGGATCGTGGTGAGGACGATGAGGATCGAAGCCAGGATCGTCGCCCTTGGATGCCTCAGGACGAAGCGGCAGACGGGTTCGTAAACCGCGAACAGGGTCCGGCTGATCGGGTGCTTCTCTTCCGGGTGATAGCGGCCGACCGTCGCCTGGTTGAACATCCAGGCGAGCCAGCGCGGTCGGAAAGACACGAAGTCCATGCGGGTGAACAGCATGCGGAGCGCCGGATCGAGGGTGATCGCGAGCAGGGCCGCGATAAACAGCGTGAGATTCTTCGTCCAGGCCAAAGGCGTGAAGAGACGGCCCTCCTGATCGACCAGGGTGAAGACGGGCAGGAACGCGACCGCGATCACGAGCAGAGAGAAGAAGACCGAAGGGCCCACCTCGAGCAGGGCTTCGAGCCGGATCTGGTGGAAGTCGCCTTTCCGCCCTCCATGCTCCCATCGTTCCAGCTTCCGATACGCGTTCTCGACCTCGACGATCGCGCCGTCGACCAGGACGCCGATCGAGATCGCGATTCCCGCGAGCGACATGATGTTCGATGAGATGCCCATGATCGACATGGGGATGAAGGCGAGGAGCACCGAGACCGGGATCGTGATGATGGGAACAATGGCCGACGGAATGTGCCAGAGGAAGATCAGGATCACCAGGCTCACGATGGCGATCTCGATCAGGAGCTCGTGCGTGAGGTTGTCGATCGACGCGTCGATCAGCTCCGACCGGTCGTACGTGGTAACCACGCGCACGCCCTTCGGCAGCGAGGGCTGGACCTCGGCCAGGCGCTGCTGGACGCGGCGGATCACTTCGCGCGCATTCTCGCCGTGGCGCATCACGACAATGCCGCCCACCGCGTCGCCCTCGCCATTGAGGTCGGAGACTCCGCGCCGGATCTCCGGACCGAGCGCCACCGTGCCCACGTCGCGCACCAGCACCGGCGTGCCGAGGTCGTTGGTCTTGAGGACGATCTTCTCGATGTCGGCCACCGACCGGACATAGCCGCGGCCTCGCACCATGTACTCACGTCCCGAGAACTCGAGCAGTCGCCCGCCCACCTCCGAATTGCCCTTCCGCACTGCCTCGCTCACTTCGCCGATCGAAAGCCCCTGGGCCTTCAGACGATTGGGGTCGACCGTGACCTGGTATTGCTGAACGAAACCGCCGATCGACGCCACCTCGGCAACCCCGGGTACCGACTGCAGCCGATATCGGAGGTTCCAGTCCTGAAACGAACGCAGCTCGGAGAGCGAATGGGTGCGGGTTTCGTCCACGAGCGTGTACTGGAAGATCCAGCCGACCCCGGTGGCATCCGGCCCAAGCTCCGTCCTCACCCCGTCGGGAAGCTGAGGCTGGATCTTGGCGAGGTATTCAGAGACCCGGCTCCGCGCCCAGTAGATGTCGGTGCCGTCGTTGAAGATGACGTAGACGTACGAAAAGCCGAAGTCGGAGAAACCGCGGATGACCTTCACTCTCGGCGCGCCCAGCAAAGCCGCGACGATTGGATACGTGACCTGGTCCTCCATGATGTCGGGGCTGCGGTCCCAGCGCGAGTAGACGATCACCTGGGTGTCGGAAAGATCGGGAATCGCGTCCACGGGAATGTGCTGCAGCGAGTAGATGCCGTAAGCGGTGGCCACCGCGATGGCCAGAAGGACGAGCACCCGGTTGTGGGCGGAGAAGCGGATGATGGAGCGGATCATGGCGGCAACTCCTCCAATCAGTGATGCGCGTGCGGATCGGCCTTCGGGGCCGGCGAGATCGACGGCCCGGCCGAAGGCGATTTCATGGATTGAACCGCGGCGCGCAGGCTCGACTCGGAGTCGATGAGGAAGTTGGCCGCCACCACCACCTTCTCGCCCTCGCTCAGGCCGGCGAGAACCACATAGCCCGACTCGGCCTTGGCTCCAAGCGTCAGCTCGCGCGGCTCGTATCGACCCTCGCCGATATCCACGAAGGCGAGCTTCCGGTCGCCCGCGTCAATGACGGCGCTTTCCGGCACCACGACGACGGAGCCGAGATCGACGTGGAGCGACACATCCGCGAACATGTCGGGCTTGAGAAGACCGCCGGGATTCAAAAGCTCGATCCGAACCTTGGTGGCCCGGGTGGAGGGCTCCACCATGGGGTCGATGAATGTCACCTGGCCCCGCAGTTTTCGGCCGGGCGCCGAAGGCGTCTCAATCACCGCGGTCATGCCCAGCCGGATGGAGGAGAGGTCGGCTTCATAGACGTCAGCGAGGACCCAGAGCCGGCTCAGGTCGACGATGTCGAACAGCGAATCGGACGGGGTCACGCGCATGCCATGCTGCGCCACCTTCGCGACCACGAAGCCGCTCACCTCGGAGTAGAGATCGATCTCCCGCCGCGGCGTTCCCTCGCGCTCGAGCCGGGCGATCTCCTCCGGTCGGATATCCCACAGCAGAAGTCTCTGCCGCACCGCGTCCACGAGGGCCTTTCCCCGCGCCGCCGCCTCGCCCTGGTTCTGGGAAAGCTGAGCGGCCCCGCGCAAGGCGAGGAGGTATTCCTGCTGGGTAGCGAACAGCTCTGGAGAGTAGATGGAGAGGAGGCGGTCGCCCTTGTTCACGAACTTGCCGACGAAGTCGATGTGCACGCGCTCGATGAAACCGTCGTATCGGGTGTGAATGTGGTGAAGCCGCCGCTCGTCGGGCACGATACGGCCCACGGTGCGGATCGTGCGGGTCAGCGAAGCGCGAGTCAGGACTTCGCTCCGCACTCCGAGAAGCTGGCGTCGATCGGCCGGGATGATCACCGCGGCGCGTCCGGCCACGTTCGACGCAGGGGTTTGAACCTCATCCTCGTAGACCGGGATGAAGTCCATGCCCATCGAGTCCTGAGTGGGACGGTCCGCGTGGATGCTCGGATCCATGGGCGACCGGTAGAACGCGACCTTGCGCTCCGGCGTCGCCTCCGCGTCTGCGCCCGGGGCGCCTGCCGCGGAAGGTACGGCGGCATTGCGCGCGCCCGCGAGGTAACCCGCCCCGAGGAGGAGCAAGGCTGCAAAGACCAGCAGGAGTTTCTTCATGACGTCTGCCTTTCCATGCCGAAAGCGTCAAGCAGCGCCGAATGCCAGAGAATGTGAAAGAGAAGTTCGGCGTGTTGCCGGCGGTCCTGGTAGAAAACGTTGTGGGCTTCAAGGACGGATATGAAGGGCGTCAGTCCTGCCCGGAAGCCGGCGAGCGCGGAATCGACGGCGAGCGCGTCGATCACGAGAACCTCACGCTCGATAATCCTCGCCTCCAGAACCGCGGCCCGATAGTCCGCGTAGGCCCTCTCCACCGCGGCCCGCGCCCGCAGGACCATGGCCTCCTGTTCGGCCCGGGTCGAGCGGAGAATGGACTCGGCCTCCGCAATCGCCAGTTTCTGTTTGTTCTTCCGGTAGGCGGGAAGAATGACGCCCGCCTCCACGGTCCATCGGTCGGCCAGAGAACCCCGGAACATGTAGGCGCTCGACACCACGAAATCGGGCTTCAGGCTGCGGCGCGCGATGTCCACGGCCAGGCGGTCCCGTTCCACCAGGGCCGTCGCCGCGCGAATCTCCGGGGTGTCGTCGTGCGAGCGCGCAAGCAAGGCGGCGAGCGGGGGCATTTCGATGGGCAGGGTCGAAAGGGCGGCAAGGCGAAGGCTGGGGTCGACCTCCGTTCCCGCGGGCAGAGCGCGCAGCCGGTTGATCTCCGCGACCGCCGCGCTCACGAGCCCCTCCTCATGAGCCCGCATCTGGTCGAGCCGGGCGAGTTCGGCCTGGGCGCGCAGGACGTCAAGCTGGCTGGCCAGGCCCGCGGCATAGCGGGTGCGGGTCAGTTCCTCGATGCCCGCGGTGGCGCCCCGCTGGTCCTCGATGATGGCGAGGTTCTCGCGGGCGAGAAGCAGGTCCGCCAGGGCCTTGCGCACGGCGTAGGTGACGCCGAGGGCGAGACCGGACGTTTCATGACGGGTCAGTTCCGCCTCGCGCGAGGCGAGGTCGCGCAGGAGCCCGCGCTTCCCCGCGTAGGGAAGTTCCTGGGCGACCGAAAACCGCGGGCCGGTGTCCATGCCGCGGCCGGGGAGCCAGGCATCACCTTTGTCATAGCCGACGGATACCATGGGATCGGGAAGGGCGGCCGAACGATCAACCCGGGCCACCGCCGCCTCGGTGCGCTCACGGGAGGCGCGAATCCCGGGATTTCGATCGAGCGTTTCCCGCGTGATGGCGCGGACGGCGGGGTGCTCAGCCAGCGGGAACACATCCTGCGCGCGGGCCGACGAGCCGGGGCCCAGCAGCAGAGCGAGTGCGGTGAATCGACGGATGCCGAGAGAAGGGAAAGCGAGAAGAGCCACGGAAACCTCCACGAAGAAAAGGGGGAGCGCCACCTCAAGGGGCGCGCTTCTTCGTTGAGGTCAGATCCGAAGAATGCGGCGCGAAGAGACCGGCCGGGAGAGGGACTCGCGGGCCGCCCGAGGCGTGGCGAACGCGAGTGCCGTCGCGTCGGTCGGCTCAAGGGTGGCCGGAGGAACGAGGCTCGCGGATACGAACGCAGCGGTCGACACTGAAGGAGCCTCTGCCTCAGGGCAGCAGTTTGACGAGATGGACAGTTCCCCGGAAGGGCAACAGTCCATCGCCATGGAAACCCCGCTGGCCGGGCACGGACAAAGAGCCACGACGGTGCTTACAACCATCACGAAGAGGAGGCCAGATGTCTCGGCGCGCAGTGTTGCCTTCACGGTGTCTTTACCCAGCCTCCTTCTAACACCCGGTCACGGGGCGCCCCAATGAGGCATTTGCACCAGCCTACCGGCTCGGGCGCGTGACCTCGGCGGTGTCGTCCTCCAGCGGGTCGGGCTTTCCGGCGAGCCGTTCTCCGAGGAGCTTGCCGAAGATGATCGCGGGGCCCATCACCATCCCGCCGCAGAATGAGTTCCCGCAGGTGGCCCCCGCACCCAGAATCTCTCCCGCGGCGAAGAGCCCTTCGATCGCGGTGCTGTCCTCTCGCCTCACCCGCAGGAGCGTGTCGACGTCGACGCCCGCGAAGGTGACGAGGGAAATCCCGTGGTTCCGGATGGCGAAAAACGGCGGCTTCGCGATGGGAGCGGGCAGGAATCTCCTGGAGAAATCCGGATCGACGCCCCGAGCAACGTAGTCGTTGTAGAGCTCAACCGTGCGCTCGAGCCCGAAGCTGTCGATCCCCGCCGCCGCGGCCAGATCGAAAACCGTATCCGCGACATGGATCCCCTCGCGCTTGCCGGCCTGGGCGCGGAGGTCGTCCGGCGACCAGCCGACGATCATGTTCGCCGATTTCTCGATGGCAAGATCGTCGAACACGACGAAGAAGGTGAGGCCGTCCACCTTCATCAGCGCGCGCTCCTTGGCGTCGACGCTCTCCTCGTCCTCAGCCACCCAGCGTTTCCCGAACCGGTCGACATAGATCTCGTAGGGCGGCCGCTCGCGCGCGACGAGCAGGGGGCGGTCCTTCCAGACCGACTTGTGAGGGTCGTCCGGATGAGGCAGGCCGCCGAAGGTCGGCAGGTAGGTCTCCCGGCCGGCGATGAAGGCGCCGACACCGTGGGCCATCACGAAGCCGTCACCCGTGGCATGGTCAGGTGCGGCGGAGACTAGAGGAAACCCTTCGATCTCTCGAAAGAGATCCGGCGCGGCCGCGAAGCCGCCCGTCGCCAGAACCACACCTTTGGCGGCGAGGGCGCGCTCGATGGATCCCTTCTTCGCGTACTGGACACCCACCACGCGTCCCTCGTCGGTGAGAAGGCCCTTGACCCGGGCGCCGAGGGCGAGGGTCACCGCGCCAGACTCGACCACGGGCTGAAGCAGGCGGCGGAGAACCTTCAGGACCGAACGCGCATCGTCGACTCCGTAGTAAGTGCGCGGGGTGGAGTAGGGCTCGTGTCCGTAAACGATCCGCGGGGTTTCGGGGGCAAACTCGAAACCCTCATCCTGGAGCCAGTCGATGAGCCAGGCCGACTGGGAAAGGGCGAGGCGGACAAGGTCCTTGCGGATGCTCCCCTTCGAGATGCGCATGATGTCGGCGAAATGATCTTCGGTCGAGTCGTCGATGCCGCGATCCTTCTGCCGCCTCGTCCCTGCCGCGGAAAGATGGCCGCCCGAGACGTGGAGCGTGCCTCCAATCTCCTCTTCCTTTTCCAGCAGCAGGACACGAGCGCCCGCCCGGGCGGCGAAGATGGCGCAGGGCAAACCGGCGGTTCCCGCCCCGACCACGATGATGTCGTAGCTGCTCATGGTGGAAGTCTTCCATGCGCTGAGGGGTTCTTCAACTCCGCGGGGCATGTTTGACGGGAGCCGCTCCGACCCTCTAGCGTCCGGGCCATGGATCTCTCCCAGCTATTCCGTGACCATGTGGCCAAAATGACGAAGACGGCGGCCCGGACTCTGTCCGAAACGAAGTACGACGCGCTGGTCCTCGGCGCCGGATCGCAGATGGTCTACTACGCCGACGACATGGAGCCGCCCTTTCGCACGAACCCGCACTTCGCGAGTGTGGCTCCGCTTCGGGGCCCGCATCACGCGATCGTGCTGAAGCCGGGCCGCAAACCGCGACTCGTCCGCTGGGCTCCTAGGGACTACTGGTACGAGCGGGCTCCCTTCGCCCAGGCCTTCTGGACGGGCGAGTTCGACCTCGACGAAGCGGACAGCGCCGAGGGCGTCCTGGCGAAGATCGGCTCGGTGGGCCGGACGGCGTTCGTGGGCGAAGATGAGACCAGGGCTCGGACCGCGGGCTTCACCGCCAATCCACCCGAGGTCGTGAAACGTCTCGACTGGGACCGGGCGGTGAAGACGGCCTACGAGATCGAGTGTTTGAGCCAGGCTTCGGCCGCCGGGGCGAGGGGGCACCTCGCGGCCAAAGAGGCGTTCCTCAAAGGCGCGAGCGAGCTTTTGATCCACCACGCCTTTCTTCAGGGCGCGGGGGCGAGCGAAGATCTCCTTCCTTATCCAACCATCGTGTGCCTCGACGAGAAGGCGGCGATCCTTCACTATCACGCCAAGCGCTCCACGGGCTCGGGCCGCTTGCTGCTTCTCGACGCGGGCGCTTCGCATCTGGGCTACGGCTGCGACATCACCCGCACGAGTGTGGCCCCCTCGGCGGATGCGAGGTTCAAGACCCTCGCGGAAGCCCTCGACGCTCTTCAGCTTCGGCTGTGCGCAATGACGAAGGCAGGAACGTCATACGTGGAGATCCACCTCGCCGCGCATCGCGAGATCGGCCTGCTCCTCATTCAGCATGGCGTCTTGAAGTGCTCGATCGACGAGGCCGTCGACCGACACTACACCTCGGTCTTCTTCCCCCACGGGGTGGGCCATCATCTGGGAATACAGGTGCACGATATCGGCGGCCATCAAAAGGCGCGCGACGGCGGCGTTTTGCCCCCGCCCCAAGGCCATCCCTACCTGCGAAACACGCGGATCATGGAGGAAGGTCACGTGTTCACGATCGAGCCGGGAATCTACTTCGTGCAGATGCTCCTCGATCCCCATCGCGCCGGTTCCACGAGCGGGGCGTTCAACTGGGATCTCATCGACGCCCTGGCGCCTTACGGCGGCATCCGCGTCGAGGACAACGTCGTGGTGACCGCCTCGGGTCATCGAAATCTGACCCGTGAGGTGCTGGCCAACTAGCAGGGTGCTGAAAAAGGTCAGCACCCTGCGTATCCCGGCGAAAGCCAGGATCCACTGACAGCTATTTTCGGGATCTCGCGCGACGGCTGGGGATAGTGCCGTCTTCGGTGATTTGCTGGGGTTTTTCGAGAGTCCAGGGAAGGAAAGTCGGGCGCTCGGGGTTCTTCAGCACTCTGCTAGAGACCATGCGCAGCCGGTCCAGCGACGGGGCGTGACAACACGCCCATCACGAAGCCGAAGACGAGATAGTGGCCGGTGAAGGCGAGGAGATAGTCGGCCAGTCCGTGGACGACCACCGCGACCAGGATCGACAGGGCGATCAAGGAAAGGTCCGAGCGCCCGGCGGCTGGTACGCCCGCGTGAAGCGCCAGGGCGACGGCCGCGCCGAAAGCGGCAAGGCCGAGAGTTCCAAGGGTCGCGGCAAGCTCGAGGAACAGGTTGTTGGCGAACACCCGCGTGTCGAACACAGACTTGCCCGCCACCGTTCCGTACATCCACCGGTAGTTGTCCGGACCCACTCCGAGTAACGGATTCTCCGCCCACATCCTGAGCGCGATCTTCCAGAGATCGAGGCGCGAAGGCCGCCAGGCGAGGGTGTCCGGGATGGCCGCCATGGGCGCGGCCTCTGACGGCGGCGGGGCGGGAGCGGAGACGGAGGAGTCATCCTTGACCCTCAGGTGCGCCGTCCCCGGCTTGATCCCCTGCCCTGAGAACCACGTGGTGTCTTCGTGGACCATGTCCCACATGAGCAGGTACTCGCCGGGTTTCGCAGGCGCGCGGAGGATCGCTTCAAGCATCACCGAATCGCCCGGCCCCACGTCGCGAGGCAGATCGGTGCGCGGCCCGTCGACCAGAGGGCGGCGAGAGTGTTCGTAGAGGTGATAAGAAAGGTGAATCTCCTCGGCCGCCCGCCAGGGCCGCCGGCCGACGTTCCTGACGGTCACCGGAACGACCACCCGTTCGCTCGGCCGCAGTTCAAGCCGCTCCACCGACTGGTAGGTGGCGGCGTAGAAGTCGTTCGCGTTCTCCCCGCCGAAGCGGAGCCGCGAGATCTCTTCGCTCGCCGCTAACAGGGTGAGAACTCCGAGGTACGCCGAGGAAGGAAGGAGGCGGCGAACGCCGCGCTCGAACCACCCGAGGGTCAGCAACGCCACGAACCCGGCGAGCCAGGCTCCCCGCGAGTAGGTGAACGCGAGCCCCAGGGTCATGACGGCCACGAAGGCCGCCCGGATCCAGGGTCGCGCGCGCAAAAGCGTCACCCCGGTGAGGAGCGCGTAAACGATCATCGCCGCCCCGAGATTTGGATACTCCGAACCCGCCGACGCCCGACGGAGGCCCGCAACGTTGAACGGTATCTCCCGGAAGGTTCCGAGGAACGCGTCGAGCGCTCGGAGGCCAAGACCCTCCGCGATGGCGAGGATCGCGGCGCACGTCCCTGAAAGAGCCAGCGCGCGAAAGCCCCATTTCAGGTCGAGGGCGTCGAGCCGGGACACCAGGGCCGCGAACGCGGCCATCGCCCCGAGGCGCAGCGCGAACTTCAGCGCGCGACCTGGTTCGAGGTCGGCGAGCCCGGCCGAGACGAGGGCAACGCCTGCGAGCAGGCACAGCGCCAGAAGGGGCGGTGCGTCCAGACGCATGGGGCGGCGGCGCGAGGTGAAGGCGAAGACCGCGAAACACGGAAGGGCTATGGCCTCAAGCAGGGAGAGGCGGAAGAAGCCGGCCGGCAGGGTGAAGCGCGGTTCGAACGGTGCTATCAGAAGGAGGACGACGAGGCAGACCCGGGCGATCATGACCCGGGCGAAGGCAGCGTCGCCACCCAGTCGAGATAAGCGCCGAGCTTGAACTTCTTCGCGGTGTTGGCGGACGACATGTACCGGATCTGGCCGAGCACGTTCCGTTGAGGCGCCCACGGCCGGTCGAACAAGCCGAAGCACCACAAGATGCCGGTGTACGAGTTCGGATTCCGTCCGTCGAGCGCGTACTTGTTGTTGAGGTGGACGAGAGTCTGGTACGCCTCCTCCGGCGTGCGCGACCACTCGATCACTTTCTTGCCCCACAGCATCCGGAGGTAGTTATGAATGCTGCCGGTGGCGACGAGTTCCCGCTGCGCCGCGTTCCATAGCGGGTCGTGGGTCGACGCACTCTCCCAGGCCTCGAGGTCGTACACGAACTCGCGTTTGTCTCCCGCGTGCAGGTGCAGCGTGGCCCGGGCCCACGCGGGAAGGGCGGTCTCGAGCGACCGGGTGTCCTCGCGTCGATGAAGGTGCCACACGTAGCCGACATCGCGCCAGGTGAGAGCCTCATCGAGGAACGAGTTCGCATTCCTGTCCGTCCCGAAGAACCCTTCGCGCTTCCCCGCGACCTCGAGGTGCAGGCGCGAGCGCGCGTAGCCTCCGGTGGCCTCGAAGACCTCCGTCACCACCTCCTCGATGCTGATGTGACCGAAGTGCAGATAGGGCGACAGGCCGGAGCCGTGAACCGCGGAGGGCGGCATGGGCTCGGAGCGATGATCGGCGTAGACCGGCAGGCCCTGCTTGAGGAACCGCTTCAGCTGCGCCCGCGCCGCCGCCGCTCCGCCCGGTCGCGCGCTCACCGCGGTGACCTTCTGATCGATCGGGAGCTTCGCGATGAGTCCCTCAATGTCGTCGAGCTTCGCGAGCTCGAACCCCGGCTGAAACCGCGAGGCGTCGGCCCTGGGCGGCTTCGGTTTTGGAGCACTGCGAAGATCGAAGGCTTCGGCGAAGGCCTTGTGGATCTTCGGCCGGAGGTGCGCGGCCGCATAGGGCGCGTCGCCCAGGAGGCGGAGGGGAACCACCGCGTTCGAGTCGACCGCGATCACCGCGCGCTCGTGTTTCGCGGCGACTCCTCTGCTCTGGGCGGGGATGATGAAGCAGGGAAAGTCGTCCGTCACCACGAGGGCCGAACGGGCGACGATGCGGTGGAGCAGGCCGTGCCCGCGATCCTTCGGGCTCTCGACGAAGGGCCAGTAGGTGAAGCCGAGCTTTTTCGCGGTCACGGCGTTCTCACGCATGCCCTCGAGAATGAACTGGTGCAGCCGGGCGCTCGCCCACGGATAGTCGACCCGGAGGCCTTCGTAGACCACCAGGGGCTTCCCCAGCTCGTTCGCGCACTTGATCGCATAGTCGAGCGAGTGATTGCGGGAGAAACGCCGCGCCATCTGCATCCAGTACAGGACGAAATCGCCCGCCTGGTCGATGGGTTTGTCGTTGAGGCGGACGAGGCGGGATTGATTCAGGGTCATGGGACCGCGGTGAACGCGACAAAGCATAGTGCGGCCAAAGGGATCGAGCTTCGCTACAATGGTCGTGGAACGTTCCACGAAAGACGACGACCATGAAGCCCACCCGCCGGACCAGGAAGCCGTTTCGTCTCGCCATGCTCACCGGAGGCGGCGACTGCCCCGGCCTCAACGCGGTAATCCGGGCCGCGGCCCGCTCGGCGTTCGCGCTCGGCTGGGAGGTCTGGGGCATCGAGCACGGCTTCGAGGGGCTGCTGACCAAACGCGCCCATAAGCTCCATCCCAAGGACGTCCGCGGAATCATCCACCTCGGCGGCACCATCCTCGGAACCTCAAACCGGGTGAGCCCGTTTCGCGTAGAGCGGCGTGGCGCCGCCCCCGGCCAGGCCGAGGACGCCGACCGCTCTGCCGAGGTGGTGCGGAACTTCAAGGCGATGGGCTTTGGCGCGCTCATCGCGATCGGCGGTGACGGCACCCTCAGCATCGGGCTGCGCCTCGCCACGAAGGGCATCCCCATCGTGGGCGTGCCGAAGACGATCGACAACGACATCGAGCAGACCTCGGTGACGTTCGGCTTCGATACCGCGGTCGCCACCGCCACCGACGCCATCGACAAACTTCATCCCACGGCGGAAGCGCACGGGCGCGTGATGGTGGTCGAACTCATGGGCCGCAACGCCGGTTTCATCGCCTTGAACTCGGGGGTGGCCGGCGGCGCCGACGTCATCCTGATCCCGGAGATCCCGTTCGACCTCGAGCGGGTGTGCGACAAGATCCGCGAAAGAGAGAAGGGCCACCGCGGCGGTTACTTCTCGATCGTCGTGGTGGCCGAGGGCGCGCGGGCCAAGGGCGGAAAGCTCCATCTGCGCTCCCTCGACGAGGGCGAGGCTCCAAGACTCGGCGGTGTCGGGCAGTGGGTCGCCGAGGAGATCGCCAAGCGAACGGGCAAGGAGACGCGCAGCCTCGTCCTCGGCCATCTCCAGCGCGGCGGACCTCCAACCACGTTCGACCGGCTTTTGGGCACGCGCTTCGGAGCGGCCGCGGTTCGCGCGGTGAAAGACGGCGACTTCGAAACCATGGTGGCGCTGCAACCGCCCACCATTGTGCGCGTTCCTCTCAAGATCGCGGTCGGCGATGGACGCACCAAATGCGTCCCCCTCGACTCCGACGTGATGATGTCCGCGCGAGGCCTCGGAATTTCCTTCGGCGACTGACGTCCTACGGCTCCTTCAGGAACGCGAGGATCTTGTGCATCAGGGTTTGTCCCTGGTCCGTTTCGAAGATGAACTGGGCGTGCGCGGAGCCTTCGAGAACCACGAGCTGTTTGGGTTCGGGCGCGCGCTCGAACTGAGCGCGAATCCCGTCGAGCCTCGGCTTTCCGCTTCCGCCCACGTCGTTCCTGGCCGTGATGAAGAGCTTCCGCCCCTTCATCCGCTCGGCTCATCGATCAGCATGTGGGCAAGAAGGACGATCCGATCGATCTCTCCGGTTTCCGCCTCAATGGTGGCCTGAGCGGCAGCACCTCCCCCGAGGCTCCCGCCGACAATCGAAACCCGCGTCGCTCCCTGAAGGCGGAGATGTCGCACCGCGGCAAGGAGATCCTTCGCCAGACACGAGGCGTCGTACAGACAGGGCGTCTCCTGCCCTTGGCGGGAGGCGGTGGCGGCGCGAAAGTCGATGGCGAGGACACGAAAGCCCGCCGCGGCGAGGGTGGTCGCTTGAGACTTCCAGCTCGTTCGGTCGAAGCGGCCGCCGGGGGCCAGCACGACCGCCCGATCCCCGGACCCCTACGCATCGGCGGTGACGGTACCTCCGTCAGGAGTGGGAATTGACACGACGCGGGGGGCCGCGGCGGCGGATGGCTCACCCGCCAGGGAAAAGAGCATCGAGGTGGCGACGAAGAGGAGCGTGGTCAGGCGCATTTGGCTTCAAACATACGCCAACGCGCGCGCTCGGTAAGATCGCACCTGCGTGACCCGCCTCGCTGCCCCGGAACCTGAACTTCTCAAGCGCCTTCAGGCGGCCCTTCCCGCGGGGCGGATCCTGGCCCGGCCGATCGACCGGCTGGCTCGCGCCTCCGACGCGTCAATGTACCGGATCGTTCCAGACGTCGTGGTCCGCCCTCGCGATACGGGAGACGTCCGGAAGATCCTCGAGATTGCGCGCGCTCTCGGCCAGCCCATTACCTACCGCGCGGCCGGCACATCGCTGTCCGGCCAGGCGGTGGGCCGAGGGATTCTCGTCGACCTCTCTCTTGACTGGGGCCGCTTCCGCATCGAAAGCGGGGGGGCTCGCGTGTGGGCCCAGCCGGGAGTCATCGGCGGTCTGCTCAATCGAGCTCTTCTGCCCCACGGCCGGCGCATCGGTCCAGATCCCGCCTCCATCGACGCGGCGATGATCGGGGGCATCGTGGCGAACAATGCCTCGGGCATGTGCTGCGGCGTGGCCCAGAACAGCTACCACACCATCCGTGGCGCCAGCATCGTGCTCGCCGACGGCGTGGTGATCGAAACCCTGGGCGAGGAGCGCGACGAAGTCGACGAACGTCTCAAGAACAAGCATCCGCGCCTTCACGCCGGCCTGCTGGACCTCAAGGCGAAGGTGCGCGCGGACAAGGCGCTTTCCAAGCGCATCCGCCGGAAGTTCACGACGAAGAACACGATGGGCTATTCGCTTCAGGCCTTTCTGGAATTCGATCGCCCCGCCGACATCCTCACCCATCTGATCGTCGGATCCGAAGGCACACTCGGCTTCCTCGCCGACGTGACGCTTGAAACCGTCAAGGATCCGCCGAAACGGGCGACCGCGCTCGTCTATTTCGGGGCGCTCACGGAGGCGGGACGGGCGGTAGCACCCCTGGCCGAGGCCGGAGCCGCGGCCCTCGAAATCATGGACAGCGCGTCTTTGCTGTCGATGGCGGGAGAACTCGCACACCCGATCGAAGTCGGGCCGCACTCGGCGGCGCTCCTCATCGAGTTCCAGGAAGAGAACGACGAAGCACTCTCCGCCGGAATCGAGAAGGCCCTCCGGGTCCTGGGCCGGATCAACGGGGCCACGAACACCGCCTTCTCCACCGACGCCCTGGAGCGCTCGCTCAAGTGGAGGATGCGCAAGGGGCTGCTCCCCATGATCGGGGCCAGACGCGGGCCGGGAAAGGCGATTCTGAACGAAGACGTCGCGTTCCCGCGCGAGCGTCTTGCGGACGCCATCACCGACCTTCACGGCCTCTTCGCGCGTTTCGGCGTGCGCGATGCGGTGGTCTTCGGGCACGCGAAGGACGGCAACCTCCATTTCATCGCACCCCAGGACTTTCGCGGCGAGAAGAACGTCGCGAACTACGAGGCCTTCATGGAGGGCCTCGCCGAGCTGGTCGTCTCAAAGTACGACGGCGCGCTCAAGGCCGAACATGGCACGGGCCGGAACATGGCGCCCTTTGTCGAACGCCAATGGGGCGAAGCCGCCTACGCGATCATGCGGGAGATCAAGACCCTCTTCGATCCCTATGGAATCCTGAACCCGGGTGTCCTCCTGAGCGAGGACAAAAAGGAACACGTCCGGAATCTCAAACCGTTCACTGAGATCACCCCCACCGCCGATCGGTGCATCGAATGCGGTTTCTGCGAGCCGGTGTGTCCGACCCGTTCTTCGGGTCTCTCGCCGCGCCAGCGGATCATTCTCCTGCGGGAGATCAAGGAGATCGCGGGTTCGGGCGGGACGCTTCCCGAAGGACTCGCCGCGGACTACGCGGACTTGGCGCGCGGGAGCTGCGTGCGCGATTCGATGTGCATCACCGCCTGCCCGGTGAAGATCGACACCGGCCTTTTGATGAAGGAACTCGATCGCGCCGAGTCTTCGTTCCTCGCCCGAGGCATCGCCGGCTTCGCGGCTTCAAACTTCGCGGGTGCTTCCGCGATGGCGCGGCGCGCCCTCTCCGCCGCGGGAACCCTCGCCGCCTCGAACAACGCGGCCCGCGGTTTGCTCCGAGGCGGTTCGACGGTCCTTTACGCCCTCGCCCCCAGCCTCTTTCCGAAGCTGGACGCGAAGACTCCTCTCCCCCTTCCCGCACCAGACGTTCCGAAACCGCGCGGCGGGGGCGCCCGCGAAGTCGTCTACTTCCCGAGCTGTGTTTCCCGCATCTTCGGAGCGATGCCCGGCGAGCCCACGCTATCCACGATGGATGCGACCCTTGCCTGCCTCGAGGCCGCGGGATACCGCGTTACCATTCCCGAGTCGGTCGAGTCGCTTTGTTGCGGCCTCGCCTTCTCGAGCAAGTCCCACCAGGACGCCGCCGACGCTTCGATGCGCCGCACCATCGAGATCCTGACCAGGCTGACCCGGAACGGCGAGATTCCGGCTGTCACCGACGCGTCGCCCTGCGCGCTCGCGTTCGCCGAAGGGAACGCGCCCAACGTTCGCGTCCTCGACTTCGTGCAGTTCTGGTCGCGCGAGGTGCTCACGCGCGACGATGCGCCACGCGGCGTGCTCGCCGGCCGCGCCGTCCTCCATCCCACCTGCTCGCTCACCAGACTCGGGGCGGTCCAGGACCTGAACGCGGTCGCGGCGGCGCACGCCCAGGATCCCCGGATCCCGCTCCGGGCCAGCTGTTGCGGCTTCGCGGGGAATCAGGGTTTCATTCATCCCGAGATCACCGAAGGGGCGACCAGGGCGGAGGCGGAGGACGTCAAGGCGCTTCTCGTCGAAGCCGGCCCGGGCGCCACCGCCTACTCCACGTGCCGCACGTGCGAAATCGGCATGTCGCGCGCCACCGGGGCGAGCTACGCCTCGGCGGCTCACCTCGTCTACCGTGCGCTTGGCCTCGGAGCGTCGGAGTAGGGCCATGGACACCATCGTCGACTTCATACTCGCGCAGGATCCACTGCTCGTGGTCGCCCTGTTGATGGTTCTCTCGGCGCTCGAGAACATCTTCCCGCCGGTGCCCGCGGACGTGGCGGCCGCCCTGGGCGCCTTCTGGGCGGTGCGCACCGGCCACTCCCCGGTTCTGATCGGATTCCTCTGCTTCGCCGCCAATCAGGCGTCGGCGATCGCCGTCTACTACTGGGTCCGGGCGCGCGGAGCGGCTGTGCTCCGCTCGCCGGTCTTCCGCTCGCTCATGCCGGAAGAGATCCAACCCCTGATCGAGCGCAACATCGACCGATTCGGCGGCCTCGGCGTCTTCTTCTCCCGCTTCCTCCCGGGCCTTCGCGCCGCGGTCCTTCCTTTCGCGGCCATCCACCGCCTCTCTCCGGCGCGCACCCTTCTCCCCGCGGCCGCCGCGTCTTTGGTCTGGTACACCGCCCTCACCATCGCCGGATCGGCGCTGGGCCTCGCGTATGACGAGGTGAAAAGAACCGTGGCCGCGGTGACCGGGACCCTCGGGGTTGTCGGGCTCACCATTGCCGCGGTTGGCCTCGCCCTGTTGTGGCATGCGGGCAAGCGCGCCCGGGCGCGAAGGCGAGCAGCCCGTGGTTAAAGTCTGCCGGCATTCGAGCGCGAAGCCAGCCCTTGGGGCTCGAACGCTGCATCCCGCCTGGACTTCTTCGCTCAGGAGCCCGAATATTCCCGATATTCGGGCCCTTCGGCTCATCGCCAGTCGGGCGCTTTTCGTCAGATCAAGGCGCCGAACCGCAGGAATACCGGGAGTATTTCAAGGTTTGGCAACGCGGAGCTCTGCGGAAAAGATCCGCTTTCGACGCGGAGGGACTTTCACCACGGGTTAGTGTCCCGTAACAAAAATACGGCACATAATAGAACGCCGATGCATCCTGGATCGCTGCGTTGCTCGTCGTTGCATATGTTCAATATGCGTCCTCCTCGGCGCCTTGCGCTGCGGGCGCCTCGGCGCTCTCTTATGCACCGTATTTCTGTTACGGGACACTAGCGCGACTCAAGAGCTGATCAGGGTGCTTGCGGGGGCCGGGCCGCGGGCGAGGCGAGGCAAACCGCGATCACCCCGATGGCGCGAAGCGCACTCTCGATCTGCCTCTCGTTGAGCAGGCCAAGCGCGTGATGGACCGCGGATTCGAGGGTCGGCTCGGGGCGCGACAAAAGGCCCAGGCCCAGAGGAGTCACTCGCAGCATGGCGCGGCGGCGATCCGGACCGTCCGAGCCGCGGGCGATAAGGCCGCGGCCGGCCAGGCGCTTCACGATGCCGCTGACCGTGCTCGGATGAAGGTGGAGCAGACGCGCCAGGCGCCCCGCGGGCAGGCCCGGGAAGCGACTGATGAGACGCAGCGCGAGCCTCTGCGGCCCGGTGACGCCGAGTTCCTTGGCCATCTTCTTGGACCGTTTCTGCAGGGCATGATCGAGCGCCCACAACTCCCGCAGGAAGTCGAGGGTGGGCCCAAGCTCCACCGGAGGATCATGCGGTCTCATCGCGCCACCTCGCCCGGGATCAAGGCCCCCATCCCGGTGAACCTCTCGCGCAGGCCGATCAGGGTACGCAGCAGGGTATCGATCTCCGCCTGCGACCTGATGAAGAAGTCCGCGCGGGAGGCGAGCTTCCGACCCACCCGGATCGTGAGCAGCCGTCCGGGTTGATCCAGGGCGAAGACATCCTCGTCGGTCACATCGTCGCCCACGTAGATCGCGGTGTCGCAGCGGAGCCGGGCGCGCTCGCGTTCCAGGGCGATGCCCTTGTGGGGCGCGTCCGCGGGGACGAGATTGACCACCTCGATTCCCCCTATGACGCGGATGTCCTCGAGATTCCGGGCCACCCTGTCGATAACGGATCGGACACGCTTCTTGGCTCGCGACCTTCGGTAGTGAACGGCCAGGGAGTACGTCTTGTCCTCGATCTCGACGCCCGGCTGATCCTGAAGCGCCTGCTCGAAAAGGGGCCGCCACTCGCGGACCCGGCGGTGGATGTGCTTGGTGGCGCGCCAGGGCTCGACGCCGTGATTGCCCACGACCCCTCGGAGGTCAATGCCGCGCACGCGCTTGCGGACATCGGACAGCGCGCGACCCGAGATGACCACGCACGGATAGAGGGCGGCCACGCGCGAGAGAAGGCCCCGGGTCAAGGGCCGCATGTCCGCATGGTCGGGTATGTCCACGATCGGAGCCAGGGTTCCGTCGAAGTCGAAGGCCAGGAGCGTTTGCGACCACGCGAATGGTTCGATCACGCCTCGGTGCCTGACCGCCAGTATGTCCTTCACACCTCACCCTCCGGGAAACGCGCGGCGAACCGCTCGGTGAGTCTGCCGGTCAGCCGGTCGCGGCGACGGAGACGGGCCGCGTCGCGCAACATCCGCCCCGCCCAGCGATAGATGTTGAACTCGGCCACGAACGCGCGCATGGAGCGCAGCCGCGCCTTCTGCTCCTCGACGGGCATGGTCAAGGCCGCGGCCAGCGCTCCCGCCGATTCGTCCATGTCGTAGGGATTCACAATCAGCGCTTCGGTCAGCTCCCGCGCGGCGCCCGTGAACTGGCTCAAGACCAGGACCCCGCGTTCGTCGTCGCGGGCGGCGATGAACTCCTTGGCCACGAGGTTCATTCCGTCGTCCAGGCTGCTGACGTAGCAGACATCGGCGGCGCGGAGGTACCGGAAAACCGCCGGAGGCTCGTGATGCGCTCGCTTGAGAATGATGGGCCGATACGATGCCGTCGCGAACCGTTCGTTGATCCGGTTCGCGATGGCCTCGACGCTCTCATTGAGATCACGGTAGCGGCCGATCGCGGTGCGGCTCGGCGCCGCGAGCTGCACGAACACGAATTGGCCGATGAACTCGGGCCGCAGCTCGAGCAGGCGCTCGACCGCGAGCAGCCTCTCTTCGATGCCCTTGGTGTAGTCGAGGCGGTCGACCCCGACGCCTAGAAGCGTGGCCTCGGGCAGACCCAGCTCCTCGAGAACGCTGCGCCGGCATTCGGGTGCGGCGGGCAGATCTTTGAGCCAGCGCACCGGCCATTCGAGTGAGATCGGATAGGGGCGGATGAGCGTCGGACGGCCCTGCTGGACCACGGCCTGCCGCTCTCGATCGATCCGCGACTCGAGATAGCGATCGACCGAGTCCATGAAATTGTTGCAGTGGGCCTGAGTGTGGAAGCCGAGCATGCTGGCCCCGAGCATGCCGTCGAGGATCTCTTCGCGCCACGGGCAGATGCCGAACCGTTCAGCGTTCGGCCAGGGGATGTGCCAGAAGCCGATGACGGTGGCGCGCGGCAGCTTCTGACGAATCATCCGCGGGGCGAGGGCGAGGTGATAGTCCTGGATCAGGACGATCGGATCCTCGATCTCCGCCTCCGCGACCACCGCATCGGCGAACTTCTGGTTGACCTCGCAGTAGTGTTTCCAGTCGGAGGTACGGAACAAAGGCCGGGTGTGCGCCACGTGACAGAGGGGCCACAGGCCCTCGTTCGAGAAACCGTAGTAGTAGCCCTTCTCTTCTTCTTCGGTGAGCCACACCCTTCGGATCGCGTAGATCTTCTCCCCCGGCGGAACCATCACCCGGTCGTGGGAGTCGACCACGGCGCGATCCGCGGGGCCGCTGCCGTGGGCGATCCAGACCCCCGAGCAGGCCCGCATGACCGGCTCGAGGGCGGTGACGAGGCCGCTCGCCGGATGCTGCACCACGATGCTCCCGTCTGTCGCGTAGTCGTGGATGTAGGGTTCGCGGTTCGAGACGACCACGATCTTCTCTCCGTGCAGGTTTCGTCGAAGCGTCTGCTTGAGCCGTTCGGCCGTCCACGCCCCGGTCTCGCCGTCGGCTTCGCGCTCCGTCATGATGTCGTCGACCAGTTCGCGGACATCGCGCAGGAGCGGCCGGAATTCGTGGCTCTCCTCGCCGCCCTTGAGCATGCGCCGGAGTTGCCGTGTCCAGCCCCGCCACGACAGCCGCACCGCGACGATGGTGATAAGGGCGGCGCACAGGGAGAGAAGGAAGAACGCGACGAGCAGAAGGTTGCGGCTCTGGTTCTCGCGCCGCACCGCGAAGGCCATGTCGTGGACCAGGATGACGAAGCCGGGAGCGCCCGCTTCGTCGGTGACGGCCAGCCCGCTCAGGTGAACCTGGCCTCCGGGAAGAGTCGCGGACTCGGTCCATTCGAACGGCGAAGCGCCGGCGAGAGATCCGGCGGGGAAGACGAGGGGGGCCACGCCGGCGCAGGAAAAATCTTTGGGCGTGGTCCCCGCGGAGGCGACCAGGCTGCCATCGGGGGTGCAGGCGGTGACCCCGAGAATGCGCTCGTCCCGGACCAGGTTCAAGAGCACGGTGCGCAGGTCGGAGGGCTTGCCGGAACGAAACCCCGCGGAGAGCGAGGCCGCGGCGCCATTCGCGGCCAGGCGCGACCGCAGCATGAGATCGCGCTCGACCCACCCCCTGGTGGTCTCCTGCACCACGTGAAGGGCGCCCCAGGTCAGGAGCCCGAGACCCGCGACCAGGATGATGAGGAACTTGACGGGCTGCCGCATGTCCGGAGCCTATTCGAGATTTAAGTTGGACACCAAACTATTTCTGGTTATCCTTCGGGGCATGCGACTCGAAGGGCTCGGCCTCATCGGTAACTGTCAGTTCTCGGCCCTGGTCGGCCGCGACGGCGCCGTGGTCTGGGCCTGCCTTCCCCGCTTCGATTCGGAGCCGGTGTTCTCCTCGCTCCTCGACGCCGAGTCGGGGGGCCGGTTCACGGTCGCGCCGGATAGCGGGGAACCGGGCCAACAGCGCTACCTCGAGAACACCAACGTGCTTGAGACCCGCTTCGAGACGAAGGCGGGCTCGTTCCGCGTGCTCGATTTCGCTCCTCGCTTCACCCAGTTCGACCGCATCTTCCGCCCGACCCAGATCTTCCGGATCGTCGAGCCGCTCGGCGGCACGCCGCGCGTTCGCGTCTCCTGCGAACCGCGCCTCGGCTGGGCGAAGACGGCGCCGGTTCAAGTCGCGGGCTCGAACCACATCCGCTACGAAGGCTTCGCCTCGCACCTGCGCCTCACCAGCGATGTGCCGGTCTCGTATCTGGGCGGACAGCCCTTCGCCCTTACCGGCAGGAAACACCTCGTGTTGTCGTGGGGCGCCCCGGTCGAAGAAGCGCTCGCCCCCCTGGCCAGCCGCTTCCTGGGCGAGACCATTCGCTACTGGCAGTCCTGGGTGAAACGCTGCAACGTTCCGCCCGAGTTCCAGGCAGAGGTCATCCGCTCGGCCCTGGTCCTGAAACTTCATTGCTTCGAAGACACCGGGGCGATCATCGCCGCCATGACCACGTCGCTACCCGAGGCTAAAGGCTCGGGTCGGACGTGGGATTACCGCTATTGCTGGTTGCGCGACGCCTACTACAGCCTGGGCGCGTTCCGGCTGCTCGGTCAGTTCGAGGAGCGCGAGCACTTCGTGAACTACCTCTTCGATGTCGCGGGCGGCGCGCCGGACCTGAAGCTCGCTCCGCTGTACCGGATCGATGGCCGGTCCGACCTCGGCGAGAGCGTGCTCGACCACTGGCCGGGATACGAGGGGAATCGTCCGGTGCGCGTGGGCAACGCGGCGGCCGAGCACATCCAGAACGACATCTTCGGCGAGATGGTGCTCGCCCTCGCTCCCGTCTACCTCGACGAACGTTTTCAGGCCGAGCGCTCGCCCCAGGCCCTGGACCTGCTCAAAGAGCTGGCGCGGAAAGGGATCGCGGTCGCAGGCACGCCCGACGCGGGCATCTGGGAGTACCGGACATCGTGGACGCCGCAGACCTTCTCGACCCTCATGTGCTGGGCGGGAGCGGATCGCATGGCCCGGGTGGCGCGCCTCCATCAACCCGGCCTGGCCGCGGAGTTCGAGGCGGCGGCGTCTTCGATTCGCGAGCTGATCGTGCGCGAGGCCTGGAGCGAGAAGCTCGGCGCTTTCGCGTCGAGCCACCGCGGTCACGACCTCGACGCGTCGCTGCTGCAGATGGCGACGCTGCGCCTGCTCCCCTCCGATGCGCCACAGATTCACCGGACCATCGATGCGATCCGCGACGGTCTCTCCATGGACGGCTGGCTCTATCGCTACCGCGCCGATGATGGGTTCGGGCGGCCCGAAGTGGCGTTCGTGATCTGCTCCTTCTGGCTCGTCGAGGCCCTGGCCCGCACCGGCCGCGTTCCGGAAGCTCGGGAGGTCATGAGCAGGATCAGCGCCGCGCTTTCGCCCCTCGGTCTCATCTCCGAGGACTACGACGTCAAGGAGCAAAGAATGTGGGGCAACTTCCCGCAGGCCTACTCCCACGTCGGCATGATCCACGCGGCGTTCGCGGCGTCGCCTTCGTGGTCGGAGGTTTTGTGAGGATCAGCCCTTCGACTTGAGGGACTCGACCGTCTTCTGGATGCGGGTCTGTGTCCCATCCGAGAACCAGCCGTCGAGGAATTCGTCGAGCAGCACAGCTTCACGGTCGCGCATCGAGGCGACCGCGGCGCCCCGCAGATATCCCTTGGTGACGCCGAAGGCGTAAGCGTCCTTCTCCGCGAACTCCGCCAGGCGCTCGGCTATGACTCCGTCGAAGACCTCCGGTTCCGCGATCTCGTGCGCGAGGCCCGCGGCTTTGGCGGCATCGCCCTCGAAGTTCCGGCCGAGCAGAGCCACGGCGGTCTGCGCGAACGAAGGGACCGCGGTCTTGAGCAGCATGACCGCGGACCACGGCAGCGGGACACCAATCTTCACCTCGTTGAGACCCATCTGGGCGCCGCGTTTCGCCACGCGCCAGTCGGCGGTGAGGGCGAGCAGGCAGCCGCCCGCCACCGCCGCTCCGTTCACCGCCGCTATCACCGGCTTCTTGAGGGCGAAGAGGTCGGTGAGAAGGGCCGAGAAGTCCAGCATGAAGGCGCCCATGTCGGAGCGGGAGATGCCTGCGAGGGAGACGAGGTCAAGACCCGGACAGAAGAGCTTGGGATGGGCCGAGGCCAGAAGGACCGCCTTCACCGACGGTTCGCCGCCCACGGTTCGCAGCGCGGTGGAGAGATCCGACACCAGGGTCGGGCTCATCGCGTTGCCGCGGGGGCCGGCGAGACGGATGGCGCCGAGGCCGTCCTTGATTTCGATCTGAACCGTGCTCATGGGCGCTTCCTTGCTTAAACGAGGTCGGCGGACATCGCCATGACATGGAAGCCGCTGTCCACGTGCAGAACTTCTCCGGTGACGCCACGCGCCATGTTCGAAACCAGGAAGAGGCCGGCATCGCCCACTTCCTCCTGATCGGTGGCGCGGCGCAAGGGGGCGTGCTGGCGGTAATAGTCGATCATCTTGCCGAGGCCCCCCACCCCCGCCGCGGCGAGCGTCTTTATGGGGCCGGCCGAGATGGCGTTCACGCGGATCCCCTTCGGGCCGAGATCGGCCGCGAGATAGCGCACCGACATCTCGAGGGCGGCCTTCGCGACACCCATGACGTTGTAGTGGGGAACCACCCGTTCGCCGCCGAGGTAGGACAAGGTCACGATCGACCCCGCGCGGCCTTCCATCAGTGGAGCCATCGCGCGCGCCACCGCTGTGAGGGAGTAGGAGGAAATGTCCTGAGCGATGCGGTACCCCTCGCGCGAGGTGTTCAGGAACTCTCCCGTGAGTTCCTCCCGCTGCGCGAAGGCCACGGAATGGATCACGAAATCGAGGTGGCCGAGGTCGGCTTTGACCGAGGCGGCGAGGGCCGCGATGTCTTCATCCCGGGCGACGTCGCAGGGATAGAGAAGCGGCTCCTTGAGGTCCTTCGACAGCTCGTCCACATTCTCCTTGAGCCTTTCGCCCTGGTAGGTGAGAGCGAGCCGGGCGCCCTCGCGGGCGCAGGCGCGGGCGATCCCCCACGCGATGGAGCGTTTGTTGGCGACCCCCAGAATGAGGCCGGTTTTCCCTTCGAGAAGCATGCCTGAACCCTTCCTTTGCAAAGGGAAGCTTAGTCGCTCGCTTCAGTCCCGGTGCAACGCTTCGATGGGATCCACCGACGCCGCCCGCGACGCGGGCACATATCCCGCGATCAGTCCCACCACGACCGACATCGCGACCCCGGCGAGAGCCGCATCCCAGGGCGGACGCGCGTCGTACCGCGGCAGGATCAGAGTCACGAGGAAACCGATGGCCAGAGCCACGAGGACGCCGAGGATGCCGCCCACACCCGAGAGAACTCCGGCCTCGATCAGGAACTGCCGGCGTACCGAAGCCTGGGTGGCGCCAAGGGCCCGTCGGATCCCGATCTCACGGGTGCGCTCGGTGACCGAGATGACCATCACGTTCCCGATGCCGATGGCGCCGATGAAGAGACTGATGCCGGCAAGTGCCACCGTGGCCGCGCCGATCGCATTCCCCACCTGGTTGAACACGGCGATGATCTGATCCGGGGAGGTGAGCTGGAAGTCGTTCGGCGAATCGGGGGCGAGGCCGCGGAGGCGGCGGAGGATCGTCTCGATGTCCTGCCGCGCCTCCTGACGCCGGCCCTCTTTGGTCTTCGAGTAGATGAGGACGTTCCGCGCATCGGGGAAGATGGCCTGCACAGTGCGGATGGGCATCGAGATCACGCTGTCCTGCCGGTTCTCGCCGAAGACGCCGCCCGGACGCGGGGCGAGAACGCCGATCACCACGAAGGCGACCCCCGCCACCCTGATCTCCTTCCCGACCGCGTTGATTCCGGGGAAGAGGGAGGCACGCACGCTCGCGCCGATAACCGCCACCCGCGCCCCGGTCTCTTCCTCGAGGGGCGTGAAGACTCGCCCCTCGGCCAGCGGAGCCTCGATCACGCGAAACGTCCGCGCGGCCGAGCCCTCGGCGAAACAACTGTCGTTCTCGATCCGCCCGGCGCTCGCGATCAGGGCCCGGCCGTTCACGATTGCGGGAACGATGAGCTGCACCCCGACCTCTTCGACATTCAGCGAGAGCCGCTCGATCACGTCCGCGAAGCCGATCTCCATGGGCTTGCGATTCGCCTCCCGGTCGGTGGGCGGCGAGTACGGATCCTGCGACAGGTGGTAGGCGATCAGGTTGTCGGTTCCGAGGCCCTGGAACAAGGCGGCGACCTGGGTCTTCGCATTCGCGAGAACCGAGGTGATCAAGACGACGGTCACGATACCGATGACGATGCCCGCGATGGCGAGAACCGAGCGGGCGCCGTTCGCGAGGATCGAATCCACCGCGAAACCGAAGGCCATCCGGTCGGTGGCACCGAGGAAGGCGGAGCGCCTTTTGTGGGGTGCGCGCATCAGTCGGCCCGCAGCGAGGTCAAAACGTCGGCGCGAATGGCGCGCACCGCGGGAAAGGCTCCCGAAAGCAGGCCGGCCGCACTCGCCATCACCAGGCTGCGCGCCAGGGTGGCCGGGGCCAGGGCGAGCGGAAGGCCCAGAAGCGAGGAGGCCAGGGCCGCGAGCAGGGCCACGAGGGCAAGACCGGCGATCGCCCCCACCACACTCACGATGAAGGACTCCGCGAGGACCTCCCCGCCGATGTTCGCCCTCCGCGCCCCCACCGCGCGGCGGATCCCGATCTCGCGGGTCCGCTGGGCGACGGAAACGAGCGTGGTGTTCGTCACCACCACGAAAGCGGCGAGGAGCGACATGATCGCAATGGGCATCGACGCGGCGCTCAAAGACCGCGACAGAGTGAAGACGAAGCTTCGCGCCGCATCCGGGGTCACCACGTCGAAGGTGTCCTCCTGGCCCGGGTAGAGATTCCGCTTCGCGCGCAGGCTCGCGCGGGCCCGGTCTTCGGCCGGCACGGTTTCACCGGCAACCAGCGACTTCGCGAACATCTGCAGGCTCGCCGACGGGCCGAACGTCCGCTCGAAAGCGGCGAGGGGGACCCAGACATAACGATCCTGACTCTGTCCGCCCAGTTGCCCCATCGCCTCCTGAACACCGATAACGCGAAAGGCGCGACCGGCAATACGCAGGGTTTCGCCGAGCGCTCGGCGGTTCGGAAAACAGGCCGCGCGAATCTCCTCGCCGATCACCGCCACCGCCTCGCCCCGCTGCGACTCGTCGTCGCTGAAGAAGCGGCCTTCGGCAAGCGCCATCTCCTGGATGCGGGTGATGGCGAAAGTGGTGCCGGTGATCGGCACCGACTGGAGCTTCCCGAAAACCGAGCTGATATCCACGATCCGCTGGGCCGAGGGCGCGTAGATCACGAGGCCGTCGCCGTGGGCGTCGAGGAAGCGGGCGTCGGATCTCGAGATCGCGACGTTGCGCTCGAGCTTTCGCGCGAGCTCGCGCCGCCCGAGCCGTCCGCGCTGGCCGACCTTCGACACCGTGAACACATCGCTGCCGATGGTGCGGGCGGCGGTGCGCGCTGCAAACGACTCCAGCACCTCGAGGCCGGTGGAGATGCCGGCAAGTGCCATCACCGCGGCGGCCATGGCGAGCGCGCCAAGCGCCGAACGCAGCCGGTACTCGCGCACCACCCTAAACGCCTGGGAGAACGATTCGGCGATGAGGAGGCGGGCGGAGGGCATGTCAGGCTTTCATTTTGTATAGTATTTGAACATGTTGCGGAAAGCCATCTTCGTTTTCGTCGTTCTGGGGGTCGTTGGTTTCGTTCTTGTGTCGAGGCGTCCGCGTGGCGTGGAGGTCGAGACCACGGTGGTGACGAAGCGCGAGGCCTTCCGCTCGTACGTCACCGCGTCCGGCGAGATCGTGGCCAAGCGATACGCCGACATCGGCGCCTCGGTGATGGGCCGGGTCGTGAGTCTCAACGTGAAAGAGGGCGATCGCGTGTCCTCCGGCCAGGTCCTCGCGCGCCTCGATCCGGTCCGCGCCGGCTCGGAGGTGGACGCCGCCCAATCCGGGGTTCGCGCCCTCGGCGACGATCTCAAGGCCGCCGAAGCGCGGCTCACCGAGGCGAGGCTCACCGCCGAACGAAACCGGTCCCTGGTCGAACAGGGCCTCCTGCCCACAGCGCAGGGCGACGCCTCGCAGGCCGCACTCGACGCGGCCAGGGCCCAGCTCGCCGCGATCCGGAGCCGGATCGATCAGGCGAACGCGCAGTTGCGCGGCGCGCGCGACACTCTCTCGAAGACCTCGGTGGTGGCGCCGATGGACGGCATCGTGACTCGTCTCCAGGTCCGCGAAGGCGAAATGGTGGTGATCGGCCTCCAGAATCAGCCCGGCACGACCCTGATGCGCCTCGTGGGCGCCACCGGTCTCAACGCCGAGTTGAAGGTGGCCGAGGCCGATGCGTTGAGGCTCAAGGTCGGACAGAAGGCCCGGATCACTCTGGACGCGCTTCAAGGGCGCGAGTTCGCAGGTGTGGTCTCCGAGATCGGCGCGTCTTCTCTTCCGCCGCTCTCCCTTCAGGCCGCTTCCGCCCGCGAGTTTCGCGTGGTGGTCTCGCTCGAGGAAACCGAGGGCGCCCTGCGCCCGGGGATTTCGTGCGACGCGGAGATCCTCGCCGCCCTAAAAACGGGCGTCCTCGCGATTCCGTTGCAGGCGGTGGTGGCGCGGGACGTGGGCGAGCGGGAGGAGACGGGTGTTTACGTCATCCGTGATGGCAAGGCGGTCTTCAGCAAGGTGACGCTTGGTCTCATCTCGGGCCTCGATGTCGAAGTCACGGGCGTCGCCGAGGGCGCCGAGGTCGTTCTGGGGCCACTCTCGACGCTGCGGGCATTGAAGGACGGCGACGAACTGAGAAAAGCCCGTTGAAGCGCGTCCTCACTGCACGCCCTGCTTCAAGAACCCGCACGTCGAGGTCGTGGGCCTGCTGACGACATTCAACGAGGCCCGCGCGGCCGCCTGACCACAACCAGGATCGCGGCCAGCGCCGGCAGGCCGTACTCGATGGCACGGATGGTCCAGGGCAGGTACCACGCCCCCCCCGCGATCCATCCAGGGTAGACGAGGTACGCGAGGGGCGCGGTCAGGGTGAAGATAAACGCCGCGGCGGCCATCGGAGATCCTTTCGCGACGGGCAGGAAGACGAGCAGCCAGAGCGCATACCAGGGCAGAACGTTCGGCATCGCGAGGAGCAACGCCCCAGCCATGATCAAGCCGGTGGAAACGGGGTCGCCTTCACGCCGGGCCAGCCATAGTCCGAGGCTCACCAGGAGGATGATCGAGATCAGCACCCCCATTCGATGCGATCCCCCGAGGGTCGCGAAGATCGCAAAGGATGTCTCATTGAACCGCCAGTAGTCGCCGTACTTTCCGAGGCTCCACAGAGCCGTCCCGTCCGCAAACGGCGCGGACAACAGCACCCCGGCCGCGGCCATGAGCGCGAAGTCGCGCACCCGCAATCGGCGAAGCCACGGAATGGCGAGGATCGCGGGAACGAGCTTCGACAGAGCCGCCAGCGCGAGCAGGAGCGACGCTTTAGCTCCCGCCTTCCGCTCCAGGAACACAAGGGTCCACACGAGGGCCGCCATGCCCATCGCCTCGTTGTGACCGCTGCCCGCGATCTCGAGCATCGCCAGGGGCGAGGCCGCCGCGATCAGGACCCGGGACGCCCTCAGCCCGCGGGCCTCGATGAGGCGACACAACCCCAGCCAGAACAGCAGTTCGCAGAAAACCACGAACAGCTTCACCGCGGTCACCGAGTCGGAAATGAAGTTGACGCCCCGCATCGCCCATTGCCAGGCGGGCGGATAGATCGCCGCGTAGTCGGGATGATTGATGCGCGGGTAGACGTGACCGTCGCGGAGTCCGATCCATTTCTCCGCCTCGGGACGATCCGACCACGCGTAGGGGTTACCGGAGGCGCGCTGAACCCGGCCCTCCCACGCGCTGCGATACACATCGTCCGACAACATCGGTTCGCCAAAGGCCATCACGACACGCACCGTGGCGAGGGCGAGGAGGGCCCACACCAGGTCGGCGTTTGGCAGCTCGCGGTGGTGCGCGCGAAGCACTCCGGCGGCCAGGAGAACAACTCCATAGGTGAAAGCCATGACTACCCAGCTGGTCAGGAAGCGCGGGGTCTCCCGCGTCCAATCGCCCTGCGACGCGACGTAGAGCATCAGGCCGCAAAGGAGCGCCACGGACGCGCGAAAGAGCCTGGTCATCGGCATGAAATAGGGGTCCTGAACATCTCCGTGAGAGAATATGCGCTCACGAACGCGAGTCTCGCAGCGTCGTTCATCGCGAAACCGCTTGTTCAAGGCCGCTTTTTGAGGCGATAGGGACGCATTCGTTTCCGCTCGCGGCCACCACCTATCCATGGGCCAGAGGCCCATCAAAAAGTCAGGACCCTCAATTCATCATGACGTTTTCCAAATACGGCTTCTCGGCCGAACTTCTGCGCGGCATCAAGGAGCTCGGTTTCAAGAACCCGACTCCCATTCAGGAGCAGGCGCTTCCGCCCGGTATCGAGGGGCGCGACGTCCTCGCCTGCGCCATGACCGGCAGCGGAAAGAGCGCCGCTTTCGGCCTCCCCATCATTCATCGCCTTGGCGGGAAGGCGAAGGGTCTCACCCGCGCCTTGATCCTCACCCCCACGCGTGAACTCGCGGCGCAGATCGACGAGCACCTGAACGCTCTCGGGGTGCACACGCCGATTTCGAGCGCCGCCATCTACGGCGGCGTGGGCATGGGTGCTCAGGAGCACGCGCTCCGCCGCGGCACGGACATCATCGTGGCCACGCCCGGCCGGCTGCTCGATCACATGAATCGCTCGTACGCGAACTTCAAGAACCTCGAGATCCTGGTTCTGGACGAAGCCGACCGGATGCTGGACATGGGCTTCCTCCCCGACATCCGCCGCATCCTCAAGTACCTTCCGACCAAGCGCCAGACCCTCTTCTTCTCGGCCACCATGCCGACCGAGATCGCCAAACTCTCGCGCGAGATGCTGCATGATCCTTTCACCATCAGCGTCGAGCGCCAGTCCGCACCGGCCTCGGGCATCACCCAGGCCGCCTATCCGGTGGCCCAGCATCTGAAGCCGGTTCTGCTCACCGAACTCATGAAGCGAGGCCTCATCCGCAGCGTGATCGTCTTCACGCGCACCAAATCGCGCGCCAATCGTCTGGCCGACTTCCTCGTGCGCATGGGCGTGAACGCCGGCCGGATCCACGGAGATCGCTCGCAGTCGCAGCGCACCGAGACCCTCAGGCGGTTCAAGGAGGGCAAGTTCAGCGTGCTCGTGGCCACCGACATCGCGGCCCGCGGTATCGATGTGGAGTCCTTGTCGCACGTGGTCAACTTCGACATTCCCCCCACCCACGAGGACTACATCCATCGGGTCGGCCGAACCGGCCGGAACCAGTCGCAGGGCGACGCATTCGCTTTCGTCTCGCCCGAGGAGGAGGGCGCGCTGCGCGCCATCGAGCGCGCCATCGGGAGCCGCATGCCCCGCATCACTCTGCCCGACTTCGACTACGCGGCGCAGAAGACGAACGCGCCCGAAGCCGCGAAGTTCCGCGGCGATCGGGAGGGCTCCGGGCGTGGCCGTTCGTCAAGCCCCAAGCCGTACACACGTTTCGGCGCGAACCGCGGCGGACAGGGTGCGGGTGGATCAGGCGGGCGCGGCGGACAACGTACCGAGAGCCGGCCCCATGATGGCGCGCGGCCTGCGCGGGCTCAGGTCATCGGATCCGGACTCCGCAACGACCAGGCCGAACGCCCGGCTCGTCCCGCGGCAGACCGCTTCGCTCAGGCCGCGGCGACGAACTCACGCCAGGCTCTGCGCGGGGCCGAGGCGTCGAGCGGCGAAACCAGCTACCGCCCACGGCGTGAGGGCGGAAGCTCGTTCGGCGGAGCCAAGCGAAAGCCGTTCCGCGCCGGCTCGCGGTAACAAACCCCGCCGTCGTCGCCACCGACCAACCACGACCAGCTTGTCAGGCGGATTGCCTTGTGCCTGGCCCGTCCTTGTAATCACGATAGTCCATGGGGTGCAAGCGCTGCGAAGGCGGCCCCCAGGATCATGGTTCTACCGCCACCCGCCCGGGCCAGTGAACTCGTCGCGAGGATGAAGGTCGCGGTTTCGTTCGCCGTCCGTCTTGTCCAACACGCGCGACTGAGCGACGATGCGCTCAAGTTCGGCGATCGTCTCCTCGCCCAACCGGGCGCGCATCGAAGCCGAGGCTCCCGGGGCCAGGGTTGCAGGTATCGGCTCGTTTGCCCCCACCACGAAGTCGCCGAGGAACACCCGAGAGAAGGGAAACGCCTCGGCCACGCTGCGCCTGATTCGATCGGTCGGGGCCCAGGTGAGAAAGAGCCCACCAGGTGCCAGCCTGCGGCGGCAGAGGTCGAAGAACTCTACCGAGTAGATGTTTCCGCTCCAGGCCGCCCACGGATACAACGCGTCGATCTCGATAACGTCAAAGCGCTCGTTGGTGAGGCTCAAGGCCCGGCGGCCATCGTCAAACGTCAGACTCACGCGTGGGTCGTCGAGCAGTTCGCCAAGCTCGGGAAACTCGTGACGTGTCGCGAGCCTTTGGAGGGCCGGGCGTTGCGCGGCCGCGATTTCAAAGATATCCGCCCGGCGGACTTCACCCCGCGCGAGCGCCGCCCACGCGGTGTTGCCCGAGCCCAGGCCGATGACGGCGATGTGCTCGGGTGCAGGGTGGAGGGCCGTCGCGAGCGCCCCGAGGAGGGTGTGGGTTCCCCCGTAGGGCAGTTCAGAATGGCCCGCACCGTTCACGGTCAAGCGATAGCCGTCCGTCTTGGTTCGGATAAGTGCCACGACCGCCGTCGAGTCCTCTCGGAATATGGAGCCCTCTCGGGCCCGGGCGTGGAGCCGTTTCCACAGCTCTTCGTTCTCCGGAATGGCCGCCGCCGAAACCACCGCCACACTTACCGCGGCGACCGCGGCCAGGACACTTCGCCGCCACGCGGCGATGGCCAGAACGCTGATCGCCGTGACAATCCCCAAGGTGCGAAGGGTCCCGGCCGTGCCGATCATCTCGATGCTCGCAAGGCCAACGACCAGGCTGCCGAGCAAACTTCCGGCTACGTTCGCGGCCTGCAAGAGTCCGGCGCGATGCGCCGCACCCAAAGCACTTGTCTGAACTCCACGCTGCAAAAGCCCAAACGAAACACCCATAGCCACGGTCGCCGGCACGAATAGGAACGCGGGGACCACCAGGAATGTGACCAACGTGAGAGGGTCAGCGGCGGGCCCCAGGCGGCCCCGGTAACTCGCCATGCGACCCACCACTTCAAGAACACCGGGCCAGGTCTCAGGCGCGTACGCGAGAAACAGCACGGCCAGGATCGCCCACAGGATCGAGGTCGCCTGGCAGATCGCGAACGCGCGCATGGGATCACGCACCTTCTCGACAGGCAGCGCGGCGCCCGCCGCCAGTCCAAAGAGGTAAAGACCCAGCACAGTACCGAACGTGAACGCCGTTCCTTTGAGAGTCACGTCGATGATTCGAAACCACACCATCTCGAGGCCCAGGGCCACAAAGCCGCTCGTGCCGAAGAGAAGGGCCCAAAAGCCGAGCACCGCCGGGGATAGAGCGGGCCTCGGCGCCTCGTGGTCAGAAGACGTCGGCACCGCGTTTGAAAGTGCCGACGCGCGCCCCAAAAGCAGCAGAGCCCCAACTCCGGCAATGGCGTTTAGTCCCGCCGCCATCATGGCCGTCGTGGTCATCGAGGTGGCGCGCAAGAATATCCAGGGCGTCGCCACCGCACCCACCGCCGATCCAAACACGTTGACGGCGAAGAGCCGAGCGATGGTACGCGGCGCATCGGCCGCCGCAACCACTGCGGCGCGAACCAGGAGCGGCAAGGAAGCCCCCATCAGAATCGTGGGCGGCAGCAAGGCGATCATCTGAAAGAGAGCGACTCGAAACACGTCCGTCATCCAGGGGGCCGCCCGCTGGTAAAGCAGGTCGTAATAGAGGAAGGGGCTTAGGGCGCCGAAGCCCGCCAGGAGGAGCTCGGCGACCGCAAAAGCCTGAAGGGCCCTGCGCTGGGTGAGCCTCTCGGCCAGGCGCCCGCCGAGTGCCGCACCCAGTCCCAGCCCCAACATGAATGCGCCCACCACCACGGCCATCGAGCGAACGCCGACTCCTCCCGAGAGCGACAGAATCCGCTGCCAGACCACCTGATAAACGAGCGCCGCCACACCGCTCAAGAAGAACAAAACACTGAGGCTGCGCTTCGCAGTCTGGGTCATCGGTCGGGAGGGGAGGATTTGCGGACTAACGCTCGAGGAGAACGAGGACGAGAGCGACGAGGGCGGCATACATCCAGGACATTGCAGGCAGGGTAGAGGATCGAATGCGGATAGGCAACTACGGTACTGCTGGCTCAGGCTGCGCGCTGTCCCTGAGGGCAGGCTGCGCGCCAGCCTGGGTTCGCGCCATCCGGGGTCCGCTTATCCTTGGGGGGTTCGGCACCTCGACACCGTCCAGGCATTGGCGCGAGGCTAAACGAAGAATGCGAAAAGCGGGCGATTCAACAAGTGAACCGACGCGCGGCGCCATATGATGCCGCCCCGATCTGTTCCTCAGGAGGTCTCGATGTTGTCCCTCGCCCTAATCGCTCTGCTCGCCACCGGCTCGCCCGAACTCTCGCCCGGCACGGTCTACGACCCGGCCGTCCCAACCATTAAGAAGGTCCTCGGCTACGACCACGGCGAAGAGATCTCCACCGGCGAGGCATTCGTCACCTACCTCAGAGCCCTCGAGGCTGCTTCGGGCGGGCGCGCGAAGGTGATCGAGTACGCGCGATCGTGGGAGGGCCGCCCGCTGGTGGTCATGATCGTCGGTTCGGCGGAGCGGATCAGGACGCTCGACGCGATCAAGGCGGACATGAAGAAGCTTGCCGATCCTCGCGGTCTCGTCGCCGCCGACATCGAGGCGATAACCAATCGCGTCCCGGTGATCACCTGGCTCGTCCACGGCGTGCATGGCAATGAGATCTCCTCCGGTGACGCGGCGCTGGCCGAGGCCTATCACCTCCTGGCCGCGAAGAACGACCCAGGCGTGGACACGATCATGCGGGAGTCGCTCGTGCTCATCGATCCGATGCAGAACCCCGATGGTCGAGCGCGTTTCAACTTCCAGAACCTTCAGGGCCGCGCCGCGGCGCCCGACTCCGAGCCGCTTTCCGCGGAGCACGACGAACCCTGGCCGGGCGGCCGCAGCAATCACTACCTCTTCGACCTGAACCGCGACTGGCTCGCGATCACTCAGCCCGAGAGTGCCGGCCGGATCAAGCTCTTCCTCGAGTTCTTCCCCCAGGTGACGGTCGATCTCCACGAGATGGGCGGCGACTCGACCTACTACTTCCCCCCCGCGGCGGCGCCAAAGAATCCGTTCCGCACGGCGACGCAGTCGGCCTGGCTCGAGACGTTCGGCCGCAACACCGCGGCGAAATTCGATGAGCGAGGCTTCGCCTACTTCATCCGTGAGGTCTTCGACTCGTTCTATCCGGGCTACGGCGCGTCGTGGCCGATGGCCCAGGGCTCGATCGCGAAGACGTTCGAGCAGGCGTCGTCGCGGGGTCTGATCTTCCGGCGCGTGGACGGCACGGATCTCACTTACCGCCTCGGGGTCGTGCAGCACTTCACCGCAGCCATCCAGACCGCACTCACCGCGGCCGAGAACCGCAAGGCGGTGGTGAGCGACTTCGCGGCGTTCCGCCGGTCGGCGGTGGATGAAGGCGGGACGAAAGAGTACGTGCTCGTCCCGGGCGGAGATCCTTCACGCGCGCGGCGGCTCGCCAGCCTTCTCGTCGCGCAAGGCGTCGAGGTCTTCCGCGCCGACGAAGCGGCGACCGCACCCGGAGCACCGGCGGGCCGGGGCGCTTCGGCGAAGTCTCCCGCCTCGTACCCCGCAGGGTCGTATATCATTCCGCTGGCCCAGCCCACGTCCCGCCTGATCAAGAATCTCCTCGACCGCGACGTGGCCATGGATCCGGACTTCCTCAAGAAGCAGGAAGAGCGTCGCGCGCGTCTTCTGCCCGATCAGTTCTACGACATCACCACCTGGAGTCTCCCCGCACTCTTCGACGTCGACTGCGTGATCTCCGACGTGAAGGTCGCAGGCAAGCGGTCGCGCTTCGACGCCGACCGGATCGAAGCTCCCGAGGTCAAGGCTGCGACCGTCGCCTACCTCGTGCCCTGGGGCTCGGCAGCATCCGCGGCAGTGGCGGAGGCGGCGCGCGCGGGGGTGCGGGTGCGAACCGCCGGCGATTCCTTCTCGCTCGAAGGACGGAAGTACGGCATCGGCACCGCGGTGATCCGGGTCGCCGAGAACGAATCGACGCTGCGCGCCACTCTCCAGAACCTCGCCGCGAAGTGGGGCGTCGAGATCGTGGCCACGAACACGGGCTTCGTGGACGAAGGCGGGATCTCTCTCGGCAGCAACGAGGTTCGGCACCTGAAGGCGCCGCGCGTGCTCCTGATGTGGGATGCGCCAACCTCCTCTCTTTCTGCCGGATGGGCGCGCTACGTCCTCGAGCGCCGCTTCAATCAGCCGGTCTCCGCCATACGCGTTGCGACCCTGCGTCGGGTCGACCTCGGGAAGTTCGACGTCATCGTGATGCCGCACGGCAACTACGAGGGGACGCTGGGCGAAGCCGATGTCGCGCGGATCAAGGATTTCGTGCGCCTGGGCGGCACGCTCATCACCATCGGCGAAGCGTCGCGCTGGGCGTCGCGTGACAAGGTCGGACTTCTCTCGACCGACACCGAACTGAAGGACGGCCGCAGCGATGAGACGACCGACGCGAAGAAAGGCGAGCCCGCAGGCGACAAAAAGGGCTTCGACTACAACCGCGCGATCACCCCCGATCGCCCGCGACCCGATCCGATCGCAGGGGCGATCCTGCGCGGCGCGCTCGACACCAATCACTGGCTCTCCGCCGGTCTCGACGCCGATTTCCAGGTGATGGTGGACGGCCAGCGCGTGTTCACACCGATCAAGCTCGACAAGGGCACGAACGTGGGGGTCTACGCGGCCGCCGACAAACTTGGGGTGAGCGGAATCCTGTGGAAGGAAAACAAGGACGCATACGCGCAGAAAGCGTTCCTGATCCACGAACCCCTGGGCGCAGGTCACATCGTCGCCTTCGCCGAGGAGCCGAACTTCCGCGCTTACTCACAGGCCTCGGAACTACTCTTCATGAACGCGGTGCTGCTCGGCCCCGCGCACTGATCCTGAAGCCCGGGGTGGCGAGGGGGTTTCGTCCACCCATGCCCAGCCCCTCTGGCGTGGATCATCATGGCTGCACGCCTCGCGGATAGCCATCCCTCATTGCGAGGGCCCGGTCCGTTCGAAGTGGCGCGAAGCAATCTCGGCGTTCGATCTATGCTCGGAGGGGGCGGGTCGCCTGCCCTAACAGCAAGGCAAAGCGAGATGACAGAAACGGGCCACAGGAGTCTGGATCCGCAGGTCGAAGCCCGGATCCTCAACGGACGAACGGATCTCGTCATCGGCTGGGTCGATGCCGGGAACGACGCCACGGCAACCGTGGGCGACGGTCGCCGCCTGGTCGAGGTTTGCGCCTACTTCGGGGACGTGACCGCGATCAGCTTCCTGCTCGGCCGGGGGGAGAAGCTTGACTCACTCGGCTCCGATCTCGGTCTCAACGGCGCCGCGTCCCATGGGCACTGGCGGCTGACGGAATTTCTGCTCGCGCGCGGAGCAGACGCGAACGTGCGGGATAGAGCGACCGGGGAAACGCCGCTGCACTCCGTCTTCGGCGCCGGCAATCGCGCCGAGCACGACCTCGTCCTCGAGGTTCTCCTGACGTCGGGCGCCAAACCCAACGTGACAACCAAGCCGGGCGTTCCGACCGGGGCCTTCATGCGCGACGTGCGCACCCGCGCGGAGACCCCGCTACACCGCGCTGCCGCCTTCGGCAGCGAACGCGCGATCACCCGGCTCCTCGCGGCCGGGGCGGATCTTTCCGCGCGCGACATGAACGGCGACTCTCCCCTGACCTGGGCGAGCTGGCATCGGCGTGATGTGATGGTTCTCAAGTTTCTCGCGCCGACCGACGGCTCCCTCTATCCCGGAAAGCCGACCATGGCCGACAACCTGCGCGGCCGGCCCAGGTAGGTTCGGTCTATGCTCGGGACGTGGCTAAATCACCCTGTCCCCTCTCGAAGACCCAGTTTCTGGAAAAGGCCGAAGCCGTCAAGGTCACGATCAACGGCCAGGAGGTCATCGCCGAAAGACGCGAATTCAGCACCGGCTCGTTCGGCTGGTACCACAACGGCAAAGTCACGATCACCGTAGACGGCAAGCCCCTGAGCGTGCAGGTCGGACTGAACCTGACGGTGGTGGGAAGCAAAGAAGCGGAACGCTGAAGGTGGTGTAGGCGAAATGCGGAAGCTCACTGCGGGCGCGCCCATCAAGACTAGGGTTCGAGGGCATCGTCGAGGGTGTCGATGGCGGTCTTGAGGAGGAGAACGAGAGTACCCTTCTCTTCGGGGGACATCATCACGGGTTCGTTCTCGTCCTCTTCCGCCGCAGTGATGGAGTCGATCATGTATCGGAACACCGCGGGTTGGGGCGTCAGTCGGGCCACGAGTTCGTCACCGATGGTCTGAGGGTCGGTTTCGTCGAATCGGGCGAGCGCCTCCTCATTCTTTTCCAGCTTGCGCTGGATGGCGCCCGCGGTAACCTGCTTCATCCTTCCCCGGGACTGCCCGCGGAACACGCGCCAGATGACGAAGTAGGTGAAGCCGGCGAGCTCGCTCACGCCTGCCGTCATTCCTTCGGTCGCTCCGAGGATGAAGGCGAGGAGTTCGGGCTGCTCGCGGCTCGCCCGCCCCATCTCAATGGGAATGCGCGACGCCGGGATCGCCGACACTTCCTGCCACACCGCATCGACGACCGAGTCTTCGATCACGGGCGGCTACTGCTTGTCGTCGAGGTGGAAGCGATGCATCGCGCGATGCAGCAACGGGGCCGCGATCACGCCCATGGCGAGCAGAAAGACGAGGCCGGCGAAGAGCGCGTAGGTTCCCGCGAACAGCTTTCCCGCGCTGGTGTGCAACTGGTCCACCGGACCCATGCCGCCCAGGATCATCGCCGCGTTTACGTATGCGTCCACCCAGGCGAGGTCCTCGAGCCAGTGATAACCCGCCATCCCGATGAACAGGGTCGCCATCACCATGGCGAGGGTGCCGCAAGCGTGCCTGGCCAGGCGGCGGACGAACCGACGCTGGGAGAGAAGGGGCTGATGCCGGTGTTCGTACACAAAGGACCGCGGCTATTCTCGCTTGAGTTCAACCTTGCCCACCACGGTGCACCCCGGCCGGAGCCGCTCGGCGGACATAAAACGCGTGCCCCGTTTCCACGAAGATGTGCCTGAGTCGGCCGAGCAACTCCGTCAAGGGGCTCGTTCTCGATCACGTCTTCGGGAGGGGCTGACTTCCGCTACTCGTACCGCATCGCGATCGTCGGATCCACCTTGACCGCGCGCCGTGCCGGGAGGTAGCAGGCCAGCAGGGCCAGGGCCGTGAGCAACAGGGCGGCGAGGGCAAAGGTCGCGGGGTCGGTCGGGCTGATGTCGAAGAGCAGGCTGGCCATGAGGCGGGTGAGCGCCAGGCTGCCCAGCGATCCAAGACAAACGCCCATGAAGGCCAGGGTCATCCCTCGTCCAACGACCAGTCTCAAGATGTCGCCGCGGCTCGCGCCCAGGGCCATGCGGACGCCGATCTCGGATGTGTGCTGGGCTACGAAGTAGGACAGGACTCCGTAGATCCCGAGGGACGCCAAGAGAAGAGCCAGCACCGCGAACGCGGTCAGCAGGCTGGCTCCGAGCCGGCGTTGAACGACCTCCTCGTCGAGGATGTCGTCGAAAGTCCGAATGTTCGAGACGGCCTGCTCGGGGTCCACGGCCGCGACCTCGCGTTTGACCGAAGCCACGAGGCTCATCGGCTCCACACTCGTCCTCACCACGAGATCGCGCGGAGCAAACCACGGCTGGTCGGTGACCTGGGGGTAGGGGAGGTACATCTCCGCCTTGACCGGGGCGTCGAGCCCCATCTGCCGGACGTCTCCGACAATTCCCACGATGGTGACCCAGGGCACGTTCGAATCGGGGTCGCCGATCTTGAAGCGCCTTCCGACGGCGTCTTGCCCCGGCCAATACTGGCGGGACATCATCTCGTTCACGATCGCAACGGGCCGCGACTCGCCGCCCTCCGTTCGATCGAAGAAACGCCCTCGCCGGAGGGGGACGCCTATCGTCTTGAGGAAGTCGACGCTCACCTGACGGTGGTTGGCGTCGTACGAGAGACCGGGCTCAGCGGGCCCCTGACCCTCGGGGTAGAACCCGCTGGTGCCACCCTTCCATTCGAGCGGCACCGAAGTGCCGTACCCCGCCGCGACGACGCCCGGCAGGTGCGCCACACGCTCGAGCACTTCCTCATAGAAGGCCGCACGCTGCGGAAGGTCACCGTACTTGGCGGAGGGCAGGGCGGTGCGCAGGGTCAGCAGCCTTTCGGGCTGAAGCCCCAGGTCGACGTAACGCATCCGATAGAGGGTCTGCGCCAGCAGCCCTGCGCCCACGAGCAGGACGAGGGTCGCGGCGATCTCGCCCACGACCAAAGCGCTTCGCAGCCGAGGAGCCGCAGCGGTGGACGTGCGTCCTCCCTGGCGCAGCGGCTCGTTCACGTCGATCCGCGACGTCTGGAGCGCGGGGGCCAGGCCGAATAGGAGCCCGGTGGCCAGTGAGAGAACGAGAGCACCGACGAGCGCGCGCGCGTCGAGGGTCGGATGGAGCGAAAGGGTGAGGCCCGGCGGGATCAGCTGCCCGAGGAAGGACAGGGCCCAGACCGCCACGAGCAATCCCGGCACCACGCCCAGGGCGGAGAGCAAGACGCTCTCCGTGAGCAATTGGCGGACGATGCGACCGCGCCGCGCGCCCAGGGCGGTGCGAATGGCGATCTCGCGCCCACGCGACGCGCCCCGCGCCAGTTGCAGTCCCGCGATGTTGGCGCAGGCGATCAGCAGCACCGCGCCGATGGCCAGCGACAACAGGAGCAACGGACGACGGGCGTTTCCCACGAGCTGCTCGCGAAGGGGCAGGACATAGGCCCGGAGCCCGCGCGCGCCTTCGGGAAAGTCGAGGGAGAGGCGCGTAGCGATCGCGGCGACGTCCGCATCCGCTTGCCGCGCGGTAACGTCAGGCTTCGTTCGTGCGATGACGGTCAGGTAGTGCGAGCCGTGGTTCGCCAGCTCCTCGGCAGTGAGCGCCGCCGGCACCCAGAGGCCGACGTAGCTCTCCATGAACTGGAAGCTCCGGGGCATGACGCCGATCACGGTGTACTTCTGGCCGTTCAGGAGGATGTCCTGGCCGACCACGCCCGGCTCTCGGCCAAACCGCCGTTGCCAAAGCCCGTGGCTGAGCACAACGACGTGGTGGGCTCCGGGCTTGTCCTCCTCGGGTTGGAAGACACGTCCGAGCTGCGGTGCGACGCCGAGCAGCGGGAAGAAGCCCGCCGTGACTCCCCGACCCTCGACCTTCAGGGGCTCACCGCCGCTGGTCAGGTTGAATCCGACCTGCGTCACCGCGGCCATCCCCTCGAACACCTGGTTCTGCGCTTCCAGGGCCGCATAGTTGCCGGGAGCGACATCGTTGCGCGGGAAGCCGGCCCAGGTGGCGTCTTCCCACACGACGTAGAGGCGCTCTGCGTCGCGGAAGGGCAGGGCCCCCAACAGCACGGCGTTCACCAGGCTGAAGATGGCCGTGCTGCCGCCGATACCGAGGGCCAGCGTGAAGACGGCGGTCAGGGTAAAGCCAAGGCGGGTTCGCAGCATCCGGGCGGCGTAGCTCAGGTCCCTCAGCAGCGTGTCCATGGCGGACCTGCATTCAGATACCATGCCAGCCGCTGCCGATCGGAAGTCGCTGCCCTGGCGAGGCCACGCGGCTCTCCAAACGCCTGCACCGATTGGGACCGTGCGTTTCCGGGATTCGCGCGTCCCTGGATCGCGCGTCGGCGGCTGGGAGCTCCTGCGTCCCCTTGACGTAGCGCTGTCCGGCGAGCGTGAGGGGAAGCCCAGGGCAGCGATCGCGGCGAGGGCCGGCAGAGTCCCATGAGGGCGATAAACATCAGGCCAGCATTCAAGCTCACAAGCTTATGTCCACCCAAGAACCAACCGGGGGCCGGCGAAAAATGGTTTGTCATGACCATTTCGCATGTGGACAAGCAACGATGACGAAGCAGTGAGATGCTTTAGGCGTGCTCATTCCCTGTCCCTCCTGTGGCAAGCGCGTCTCCGATCGAGCGCCGGCGTGCCCGTTCTGCAAAACCGCGACCAACGCCTCCCCGCCTGCGCCGAGCCCTCAGGCGCCCCCGACACCTCCTGCGGCCAGTATCCCTGCTCCCCCGCCACCTCCTGCGGTTTACGTCCCTGCTCCCGCGTCAGTTCCTGCGGTGAGGGTTCCCGCTGCCCCGGCGGTTCCTGCGCCGAGAGTTCCCTTTCCCCCGACTGATGACCCGACAGCAACGCTCCCGCCATCTGCCGCTCTCTTCTTTCGCAACGAGCCCGCTGCTCTGGCCCCGCCCCCGCCGCCGCCGAGTCGGTGTCGGCGTCGCGCTTCGGCGGGGGTGGCGGTTCCTCGGGCGGTGGAGCCTGTGCTGCCTCGACGGGTGTGGGTGCACTCGGCGGCCTTCGCCCTCAAGGC
>Ga0163150_10001056_pt1 | contig 48884 bp, 29 predicted proteins | sample OliLakLV19P2IB_FD_148628 | JGI IMG/M metagenome (GOLD analysis project Ga0163150, IMG submission 148628) | Freshwater microbial mat bacterial communities from Lake Vanda, McMurdo Dry Valleys, Antarctica - Oligotrophic Lake LV.19.P2.IB | ecosystem: Environmental > Aquatic > Freshwater > Lake >... | reverse complement strand
ACACCGGGTAGCAATCCCCTCTTGGTCAATGCGGGTGAAGCACAGATGGTGGTCTACGACTGGGATGGCGATGGCTTGGACGAAGCGGTCAACTTTCATCCGTACCAGTACTATGTCGTCGACGGCAACGGCATGAACTTGATTGATAAATCAATCTACAACGGCGGCGTTTTTCCGGGGGGCTCGCCACTGTACGGAACGCCGGTTGTGGCCGACTTCCTCGACAATGGAACGCCGACGATCCTGTTCGCCGGCAGCTACGCCCAGTTTGGATTGATAACGACCGCCGGCACGCCGGTGTGGTACAAGCCGTTCGTCTTCGATGCCTATCCTGGCTTCATTGAAGGCGTCGGCGACGTGGACAACGACGGCGATCTCGACATCCTGGCGCCTGGTTTCCGCGTATCGCCCGCGAATGAAACCGTGTCGAAATTCAACGCCTACGACGCCGCGACCGGAAACTTGCTGTGGACCGTTGACCTGCCCGGACATCCTTATGCGGCCGTCGGCGGCGCCTTCACCGATTCGCCCACGTTGTCGGTATCGGGCGACGTGGACAACGACGGTCGCGTCGAATCGGTATTCGCGATTAACAGTACGATTTATGTCGTCGGTGCAAACCCCAATGGCACGAGCGGCCAGATCGAGTGGACGTTCACGGTGCCCGGCTTTGGGCTGCTGAGCTCGCCGATCATCGCCGACGCCAACGGCGATGGGCGGCCCGAGATCATCGTTACCTCGACGACGGGCTGGGTGTATGCGATCGCGCCGCCGCCTGTTCCGGGTGATGTGAACGGCGACGCGGTCGTCAACATCTTTGACGTGAACCTGGTGTCGAGCCATTGGGGAAACATCGGTCAGGCCGGTATTCCAGGCGATGCCAACAACGACGGCACGATCAACATCTTCGACATCAACCTGATCTCCAGCAATTGGACCCCGAGCGGCGGAGGCGGTGCGGGTGACGCAACCTCGGCCGACGGATTGAGTCCACCGCAGTTACCCGAGAGCAACGACGGCGTAGAAAGCGCATCGACGGTTCTGCGACTGGCCAGCCAAATAACCGACGGTACGGCGAACGAAAGCGGTAGCACGGCAGGCATTCGCACACAGCTTCGTACCGGCGTCTTACCCGACCGCGCGGAAAGGCCGTCGCCCACACCGCCGCATTCGATAAGCGACAGCATCGCGCCTTCGCTCGAGCAAACACTGAATACACTGTTCAGGAACCGTGGCGGCCGGCGCAGCGGGACCGCGGTTCGAGCGGAGTTCCTCCTGCGAGGTGTCGACGCGATTTTTGCGTCGTTCGGCACGGACGATGACTTTGGCGGTGACGGCCTGCATTCCTCTCGCCGCGTTTGATTGGGTACATTAGAGGTTCACCTTCGGTCCAGCGATGATAAGGAATCAACACACATGGCAGCTTTTCAGAGGCACGATCAATCGCACCGTCGCCGCGAATTTCTCGGCGGCGCCATGTTGGGGGTGGCCGGCGGAATTGTTGGCTGCTCGGACATAGGGGCGGTACAATCCGCGGCTGCGGCCGATGCGAAACAGCGCAAACAGGCCATTCGGCCAGCGGGTGCGCCATCGGCAGACGCTTCGTATTCCCCCGGCGTTTTGGCCGAGGGAACCCGTCTGCTGTTTGTCTCCGGGCAAGGTCCCGAAGACGTGAAGGCGGACATGGAAACGCAGATCCGGCAAACCTTCGATCGGATTGGACTGATTCTCAAGGCCGGCGGTGCGTCCTTTGAGAACGTCGTGATCATCCGCTCGTTTTGGGTGCATCTGGCGCGTGACCTGCCGTTATTTCGCAAGGTTCGTCGGGACTACCTTATCGAACCGTACCCGGCATCCACCGCGGTCGGCACGACCGAATTGGCAATTCCGGGCCTCGAGCTGGAGATCGAAGCCGTCGCGATTCTTTGACCTCGGCCCTAGCCGAGGCAGTTTCCGCACGAGAAAAACCATGCGTAGTTGCAACCGTCTCGACACCTTGCGAGTCCCACGCCGCGCATTTCTTAGCGGCGTTGCAGCCCTTGGTTTGGGCTCAATCGCGATGGCGCAGAAGCCCCATGTAGCCGAACGGACAAAAACGCCCGCTGGCAATGGCTATTTCGATATTCACATTCACCTCGCACAAGGTTGGTTTGGTTCGGAACATGGACCGATTACGGCCGATGACGCACTGCGCTGGATGGACGCTCATGGCGTCGCCAAAGCCGCGGTGTTGCCTTTGGTTTCGCCCGAGGCGTTCTGGTATCCGATTTCGACTGAATTTGTCTTGCGTGAGACGCGACCTCACGCCGATCGCCTAATCCCGTTTTGTGCGATCGATCCGCGGACTCTGAGCACTCACCTTCCTGAAAAGCGACAGGTTGTCGACCTGCTGAAGCGTTATCGAGACGCCGGTGCGCGCGGCTTCGGTGAACACAAGCCAAAAATGCCGATCGACGATCCGCTGTGCCTGAGGCTCTACGAGGCATGTAGCGAAGCGAAATTGCCCGTGCTGTTTCATTTGGACAACCTGGCGAATATGGACAGTCCAGGGCTCCCCGGTCTGGAGCGAGTTTTGGAAGCGCTGCCCGATCTCGTCATGATCGGTCACGGCAAGGGTTGGTGGGCATCGATCGCCGGAAACCTCACTCAAACTGATCTACACGTTGGCTACCCGACTGGCGACGTCGCTCCCGGCGGCGCTATCGACAAGTTGATGGATCGATTCGCCAATCTCTACGGTGACCTTTCGTCCAGCGGCGCGCATGCCATGCTGCGCGACCCGAAGTTTGGCGAGGCGTTTCTGCGTCGTCGCGCCGACCGATTGCTTTTTGGCACGGATTACTACGATCTCACGCAACGAGAGTTTCCGCAGTTCGAGTTGTTCGATCGAATCAAGGTGCCCGCGGACGCGCGGCAAAGGATCAGCAGCCAGAACGCGCGTCGACTCCTGGGACTGTCATGATTCCATCCGAATATCAGTGCGAACGATTCTTACTGCTCGTCGTGGCCGTGCTTGCCGGCTCATTAGCACAGGCGCGGGCCGACGAACCGGCCAAGGCGTTCCACCGTCCGCAATATGAAATCGTGCGCACGGGAACGCCGATCAAGATCGACGGCCAACTCGACGAACCCGCCTGGTTGGCGGCGCCCGAAGTAGGAATCTTTCACTTCCCCTGGTTCAAAGAAGGGGCCAGAGAACAGAGTGTCGCCAAATTGCTTTGGGACGACCAGAATTTGTACGTGGGCCATGTTTGCCAGGACGCTCACATCACCGCGCGCGACAAGCAGCGCGATGGCGCTGTCGCGAAGGACGACTGCTTCGAGGTCATGATCGTGCCGGATCCGGATCGGCCCGACTTCTATTACAACGTCGAGTGGAACGTAATCGGCGGCTACGTCGACAATCATCGACCCCTGGGGGCGACAGGCCCACGCGAGAAGTGGGACGCTAGCGGCGTCCGGATTGCCGGCAAGTACGTGGGCACGCTCAACAAGGACGACGACCAAGATGAGTATTGGGTCGTTGAGGTGGCGATACCGCTCTCTAACTTCGCCAAAGTGATGAAGAACTCGCCGCCACGGCCGGGCGATGCGTGGCACTTGAATTTCAACCGCCACGGCGGCGATACGAACATGCAATACAGCCAATGGTCGCCGGGAGACACTCCCGCCCCTGCGTTTCACACGCCGCATCGCTTCGGTCGCGTCACGTTTTCGGATCGGGTGAGCCCGTTTAGACTCCATAAAGATGATTGAGCGGAGTTTTGCCGTGAATTCACAGATGTCTCGGATTGAAACCAGCAGCACGGGGGCGTACCCACCTCACGCACGAGAGGCCAGTGGTGCTTGGAAGCCCTCTCGCCGTGATTTCTTGGCCGCCGCGACGACGGGCGCTGCGTATGCTGTTGTCGCCCCGCGAACCGTCTGCGCGCAGAACGCACCGCAAGCCAACAAGGCGCTCATCGCCATCACGCTCGACCTAGAGATGTCGCGCAATTTTCCCAATTGGGAAGACCGGCATTGGGACTACGAAAAGGGCAATTTGAACGACGCGGCCAAGGCCTACACGGTCGAGGCCTGCCGTCGCGTCAAGAAACGCGGGGGCGTGGTGCATGCCTTTGTCGTCGGCCGCGTGCTCGAGCAGGAGAATGTCGACTGGTTGAAGGAGATCGCCAACCAAGGGCATTCGATCGGAAATCATACCTACGATCATGTGTACGTTTTGGCTAAGGACGCCAATGAGATTCAGTTCCGCTTCGCCCGCGCTCCGTGGTTGGTGCAGGGCAAACCTGTCCAGGAGGTCATTCGCGAGAATATCGCAATAACGACGCGGGCTCTCGAACAACGGATTGGCGTCAAGCCGAATGGCTTTCGCACTCCCGGCGGGTTTGCCGACGGGCTCGCGGGCCGCGAGGACGTCCAGCGGATGCTGTTGGATTTGGGATTCAAATGGGTTAGCGCCAAGTACCCCGCCTTCGACGGCGTGCGGGAGCTGCACGCCGCGAATGAAACGCCCTCGGACGAAGTCTATCGGAATATCGTGGCGGCCCAAGTTCGCTCGCAACCTTTCGTGTATCCAACCGGTCTGATCGATATTCCCATGAACCCGATCAGCGACATCGGGGCATTTCGCGGCGGCCGTTGGAAGCTCGAGCACTTTTTGCAGGCGGTCCGGTTGGGAGTAACCTGGGCGATCGAGAACGCCGCCGTCTACGATTTCTTGTCGCACCCGTCGTGCCTGGGCGTTGTCGATCCGAAGTTCAAATGCATCGACCTGATATGCGACCTGGTCGAGCAAGCGAAAGATCGTGCGGCGATTGTCGACCTGCAAACGATCGCGTCGCGGGTCAAGACCGCCTAATTCGCCGTCAACCGATTTGCTACGTGCCGATTCTTATTCTTGCAGCCACGAATATGCGAACTTTCATCTCGATCCTCTGTCTTGTCGTTGCCGGCGGAGATCAATTCGCGAAGGCACAGGGATATGCTCCGGCCGAGGCCGCCGGAAAAATGAAGGTCGCCGAGGGCCTCCGCGTGCGGCTGGTCGCCAGCGAGCCTGAGGTTCGCGATCCGATTCTGGTCAAGTGCGACGACCGCGGCCGGCTGTGGACGATCCAATACCTTCAGTATCCCAACCCCGCCGGCTTGAAGCGAGCAAAAGTCGATCGTTGGTCGCGCACCGTCTACGACCGAGTGCCCGAGCCACCGCCACGTGGCCCACGGGGTGCAGACCGAATCACGATTCTCGAGGATACCGATGGCGACGGCCGGGCCGACAAATTTCACGACTTTATCGATGGGCTGAATCTGGTCACCGGTTTGGAATTCGGTCATGGCGGCGTATTCGTGCTACAAGTCCCCTACCTGTTGTTCTATCCCGACGGCAATCGCGACGACGTGCCCGACGCCGATCCCGAGGTTCTCCTTACTGGTTTCGGGATGGAAGACGCGCAGTCATTGGCCAACCATCTGACTTTTGGGCCCGATGGCTGGTTGTACGGCGTCAACGGCAGTACGACGACCTGCAACATCCGCGGGATAGAGTTCCAGCAGGGGCTGTGGCGCTATCATCCAATCACTCGTGCGTTTGAGCTGTTCTGCGAAGGCGGCTCGAACACGTTCGGTGTGACGTTCGACGAACGTGGTGACGGATTCTATTCGACCAACGGCGGACCTCTGGTGCATGCCGTCCAGGGTGGGTACTTCTACAAGAGCTTTGGCAAGCACGGTCCGGTCCACAATCCGTACGCCTATCATTTCTTCCCGCAATTGACGTGCGACGAGATCCCCGGCGGACCTCCCACGGGTGGCACCATCTACCTGGGCGATTCGTTTCCGCCACAGTATCGCGGCAAGTTCATCGCGGGCAACTTCCTGGGGCACACTGCCTCGTGGTGGCACATCGAGCCGGCCGGAACGACTGTTCGTGCCCGCTACGGCGGACTGCTGCTGGACTCGAAGGACACGTGGTTCGGCGCAACCGATATGTGCCTGGCGCCCGACGGTTCGATGTACGTCTGCGATTTTTGCGATCGTCGCACGGCTCATCCCGATCCCGACGCAAAATGGGACCACAGCAATGGTCGGATCTATAAGATCGAGGCCGTGGGTGTAAAGCCCATTGGGGCGTTCGACCTGGCTAAGCTCGGCAGCGCGCAACTTGTCGATTTGTTGTCGCACTCCAACGGCTGGTTCGTCCAACGTGCGCGGACCGAGCTGGCGTATCGCCGCGATGCGTCGGTCGTGCCCCGACTGCGGACGATGGCGTTGGACAAGGGCGATGAACGGCTGGCGCTCGAAGGCTTGTGGGCATTGCACGCGAGCGCTGGTTTAGATGACGCAACCGCCGAAAAGCTGCTTGCACATCCATTTGAGTATGTTCGCGCTTGGACCGTGCGACTCGTGGGCGACCGTCACAAGGCCTCGCCCGCAGTACATGCGAAACTTCTAGAATTGGCCGATCACGATGCCAGCCCGATCGTGCGCTTGCAGTTGGCCGCCAGTGCCAAGCGATTGCCCGGCGCACAAGGACTGCCGATTGTCGAGCGCCTACTGTCGCGCGACCTGGACGAAGGCGACGAGCGAATCACGTGGACTTTGTGGTGGGCAATCGAGAACAAGGCGATAATCGACTCGGAGCCGCTGCTCAAGTTCTTCGCGAATCCCACGGCTTGGGATAACCCGGCCAAACGCGACAACATCAAGCGGCTCGTTCGCCGCTATGCAGCCGAAGGCTCGCGGGCCAGTTATGGCTGGTGCCTGCGGCTGCTCGAAGCGACTCCCAGCGATCAACTTAGTTCGATGCACGAACACTTGGGCTTAGGCTTGGCCGAACGCTCGCGGACACTTCCAGGGGTTGGTCAGGGCGGGTTGTTCGAGCAGGCCGCGGTTGTTTCCGCCGACGCTACGTTGCCGAATGGACGCACATTCGAGCCAGTCACCCAAGAGCTCAAGCGATACATAGCCCAACTTTGGAAGCAAGAACCGCGAGATTTGCTCTCGACGGAGTTGGCATTGCGGGCCGAAGTGGAAGATGCCTATGCGGGCCTCAAGGCATCGGCAACCGACGCGGACACAAGCGGGGTGAATCGTCTGGCCGCGTTGTCGCTACTGCGCGAGTTTGGTCGAGACGACATCATCGAGCCGATGCTTTCCTTGGTGGCAAGCGACAAACCGGATTCCGAAAAGCTGCCGGCGCTGGACGTGCTGAGTCGCTTCGAGTCGAAGTCCGCGGCCAGCGCTTTGCTGAAAACATATCCGCGGATGTCGACGCCGGTTCGCTCGAAGATTCGCGACGTGCTGCTGTACCGCGCGTCCAGCGCCAAGGTGCTACTCGAAATAGTCGATCGTGGCGAACTGCCGGCGACCGAAGTGCCCATCGAGCAACTAAGAGGCATCGGACTGTTCGGCGATAATTCGCTCGACGCGTTGGTTCGCAAGCATTGGGGGAACGTCGGCCCCGGAACGCCCGAGGAGAAGCTGGCCACGATGCGCCGCTATAATAACGATCTCCGGGCAGGCAGCGGCGACGCCGCGCATGGCAAGGAGCTGTTTACAAAACATTGTGCCGTATGCCACACGCTGCACGGAGAGGGGAACAAGGTCGGCCCCGATCTGACGACCGCCAACCGCAAGGATCGGGCGGCCCTGTTGGCGAATCTGGTCGATCCCAGCGCGGTCATTCGCCACGAGTACCTCAATTACGTTGTGCAGACCGGTAGCGGACAGATCCTGACGGGCTTGCTGGCCGAACAGGACGCCGGCGGCATTACGATCCTGGATGCCAAGAACCAGCGAGTCAAACTCCCACGCGACCAGGTGGAATCGATTGACGAATCGAGCGTTTCACTGATGCCCGAGAATCTCCTCGACTCGCTCTCGCCGCAGGAACTGCGCGACCTATTCGGCTATTTGGAGAAGTAGGGCAGGCTTGTCAGGCGGCGCCAAGTTGCAACGCTGACGAATCGATTCGTCTAGCCCGCCAGCCCATCGTGTCGACCGTGGCGCACGCGAAACACCCTGGGTGTCGCTCCAAATCGCTTGCGAAAAACCTCGATGAAGTAGCGAGGCGTGCTGAATCCGGTTTTTTGGCAAACGTCGGAGATGGGGAAGTCGGTGTCGAGCAGCAATCGCTGGGCCGTGGCCAACTGCACTCGTAGAATCTCCGCCTTCGGCGATCGCCCCACGATGGACTTGAATCGCCGGTTCAGCAGGCTGCGCGACAGCGCGGCCCGCCGTTCGATTTCGGTCACAGTAATGCCATCACAAGCATGTTGGCTGATGAACCGAATGACGGCGGCAATTTCGGGATCGGGGCATGCGCGGACGTCGGTCGATTGCCGGGCCACGACCTCGGCGGGATCGAAAAAAACCGGTTGCGTTAGCTGCGTGTGATTGCGCATAAGCTTGTCGAGCAGCGCGGCCGCCTCGTAGCCGATCCGCTCGGTGTTCACGTCAATGCTCGAAAGCGACGGAATCGACAGGTTGCAAAGGAATGGATCGTTGTCGACGCCAATCACCGCGACTTCGTCAGGGACGAGCAATCCACGACGTCGGCAGGCATCCAAGATCTTTTGCCCCTGGTCGTCGTGGCAGGCCATGATGCCGATCGGCTTGGGAAGCGATTTCAGCCACGCACCGAGCTGTCGCTGCTCTTCTTCCCAGGTTCGCGCGGCCTGCCGTCCGCCAGGCGCGAACACGTGACAGTCATACCCGTGGTCGGCGGCGATTCGTTGAAACCAGTCGCGCCGTTCGTCATCGTAGTAGAACCTGCCACGCTGCTCTCCACAGAACGCGAAGTGATGCAGACCCAACTCGTGCAGGTGCTGAAAAGCCATGCGGCAAATGGAGTCGCTGCGGGGACCGAAAGGGGGCAACCCCAAGGGGCGGCTCCCTCCACGCAAGTCGATGAGTGGCAGTTTCGTTTCCAGCAACCGTTTGGCCATGGGACGGTTGATGATGCGCGCCAGAATTCCGTCCCCCTTCCACGATCGCAGCCAGGCGGGCACCGGATCGCGCAGGTCGTGCTGCTCGAAGTAGATCGACCAGCGTCCGTTCTCGTTGTAGAACCGCGACACGCCTCGCAATAGCCCCCGTCCAAACTCGCGCGAGGTTTCAATCAGAACGGCGACGTGCTTGGTGGGTTTCATTCGATTGTCGGTCGCTCGACCTGACACCAGACGTAATGGCGTGCGGATTCGCCGGCGCTAAAATCCAGCCAGAATGTCCATCCTACCAGAGACTGTGTCAAAAAACGGCATTCTTTTACCAAAAAATTCACTTGTCGCGAATCCCCGCATCGGCCAGATTGAAGGCGCGGTTCAGCAGCTATCTAGACGGCGATACGCCCGCGTCGTCATTGCAAGTTTCGAGAGTTTCGTCCGAGGAGCGCGACGATGTCAAACATCGCATGTGAACTGGCCAGCCAGCGATGTGGCGACGCCATCGAGTGGTTCGGTTTCACCGGCCGAGTCCGGAATCAGATTCGGAACTCCACCAAGCGGCGGAACGCACTTCGTCGCGGTTGCCAGAGCGGTTTCACACTTGTCGAACTGCTGGTAGTCATTGCCATCATCGGTGTGCTCATTGGGCTCTTGTTGCCCGCGGTGCAAGCGGCTCGCGAGGCCGGCCGGCGCAGCCAGTGCGGCAACAATCTCAAGCAAATCGCCCTGGCCATGCAGAACTATCACGACGCGACAGGCACGTTTCCGTCTGGATGGACGGAAGACGAAACGACGCCGAATATCAAGCGTTCCAACAATTTCGCATGGGGCGCTCATATCCTGCCCTACTCTGAAAACAAGCCGCTCTACGATCAGATCAACTTCGGACTGCAACTTTCCGCCGGCACTCTGGGAGGGCAGATCGATAACCTCGATCTGGTGGGAAAGAAACTATCGATGTACCGCTGCCCCTCGGACGAGGCTCCGGACAGCGACCGTTGGGCGGCCTACAGCGGCTACTACCCTGAGGTGCCCGAACTGGGGATTTCCAACTATGTCGCGAGCGGCTCTAGTTGCGAGCCCTGCAACTTCGGTTACCTTTCGTGGCAAAACTGGAACTCGCTCAAGTCGTCGAATCCGTTTGCCATCACGGGTTGCAAGAAGGGCCCGACCGGCGTCCTCTATCGAAACAGCAGCGTGCGGATGCGAGACATCACGGACGGTACGACCAACACTTTCCTGGCGGGCGAACGGGCGTACGCGTTCGGCGATGGCCAGTTTTCCACGACGGCCTACTGGGCAGGCGTGCCGGGGCCGACCAGTTGGCAGCTTTCTTGCTTTTCGGGACTCATGACGGCTTTCACGAATGTGTATTTCGACGTCGGCAAGCGGATGATCAACGGTCACGCCTACGGATTCAACAGTTGGCATCCGGGCGGCGTCATGGTGGCCATGTGCGATGGCTCCGTGCGGTACGTGAGCGAGAATACGCCGCGCGACACGTTGGTCAATCTGCTCGAGATTCAGGATGGCAACGTGATCACCGACTTCTAGCCACTTGTGATTGCGACCATCCGCGCCGCAATAAGCCGCTACGGTCGGTCCTTTTCAGTAAGGCAACGCATGCGTAGCCAGATCCGTCAAGCAGCGCCGATTTTTATTACTGCCTGCGCGTTCTGTTGCTTGCTCGGTTGCGGCAAGGAGAAGCTCGACCGCGGCACAATTTCAGGCCAAGTCAGTTTCGAGGGCAAGCCGCTGGAAGTGGGCGAGATCGTCTTCATTCCGCGCGACGGGACCAAAGGCCCTTCCGCCAAGGGACCGATCGCCGCAGGCAGATACTCCTTGGATGCCGACGGACCGGTCGTGGGCAAGCATCGGGTCGAAATCTATGCCTTCCGAGCGACCGGCAAGAAGATTCCCGACATGTCCGCCAAGGCTCGGACGAATCCGGAATCGATCGAGGAAAAGCTCATGTATATTCCTGCTCTGTACAACGACGAGAGCACTTTGACGCAGGATATTCAACCCGGGCCAAACTCAAGAGATTTTGATCTAAAGGGGCCGGCTCGAAGATAACCGCGGACCCCAATTGCTCGGCGCATTTACCTCGGGTGCGTCAGCGGTCGACCTTTCGACGCATCACTTTTCGTTTCTGAGGATAGCGCGGACCATCCTTTGCATTGCCGCCACTTTCGAGCCGTTTCACCGATGCCAATTCGCCTGTCGCCGGCACTCGTTCTCGCAATCTTCGGCGTTCTAGTCACGAGCTCGCATGCCGTTGGGGACGAAACCCTCCGCGTGTCGGGACATCCGCGACTCTATATGACCTCCGCCGACCTACCGCGGCTGCGAGAGAAGCGAGCGCACGGCGTGCATGCCAAAATCTGGCGGAACCTTTCGCAGTCGGCGGATTGGTGTCGCACTCAACCGCCTCGGAAGGAATGGACTCCCACGATCGCACCCGATCCGATTTACGAAAACCTCTACGACCGCTTTTACGCGGCCATGCACGATGCCGCGATCGTCGAGCATCTGGCGTTCGCGTCCGCGCTGTCCGATCCCAGCAACGACCCGTACTTTGTCGCGGCGCGCGACTGGACGCTCGCCGCGGCGCGGGTGTGGAAGAACGAAGCCACGAACAAGCCCGACGCCAGCAAAGCCTATGCCGTGCTGCGGATCATGAAAGCGCTGGCCGTCAGTTACGATCTATTGTTCGATCGTCTCGACGAATCTCAACGCGCGGAGATTCGCGACGCGCTGGTCGCTGTCTGTGCGGAGTATTTTGTCTTCTTTCAAGACGCGACGACCGCCGGCGAAGGCTACAACAAGCATCACGGCAGCGTCGACGCGGCGCCCTTCGGCGTCGTCGCGCTGGCCCTCCTGGGCGAAGCTCCCCAGGCGTCGAAATGGCTCGACTTGATGATCGAAAAGCACGTCAAGTATTTGCTGCCTTACGCGTTGACGCCCAGCGGAACGAACAACCAGTCGTCCAACTTCTGGGCCTCGACCCTGCAGTATCGGATTCTCTTCGTCGACGCGCTGCGCCGCGCAACGGGCCGCGATCTTTTTCGCGAGCATCCCGATTCACTTCCCGGTCGCATCGCTTTAGCTGCCATCGCAGCGGGCCAACCGCGCGACTTGGAATACAACGAGATGAATCGCTCGGTGCTGTTCGGTCCGTGCTACGGGCAAATCGACTATTGGTCACCGGTACTGGTGTTTCTGGCGCGGGAACAGCGGCGGCCCATCTATCAACACCTGGCCCTCTGGGACGAATCGTTGGGTGCGCTGCAGCGGACGCGGTACATCACGCCCACGCGAAAAGAAGAACTGCTGTTTAGCTTCGGCGGGTATGCCTACGTGTGGTACGATGCAAGCGTGGCCGCTCAAACAGAGGACAACCTGCCGCGCAGCTTCGAGTTTCCCGAGCCGGAAGTCAACGAAGCCTATTTGCGGTCGTCCTACGAGCCCGGCGGCATTGTCGTGGCCATGCTCAAGGGTGAGCTCGTCGTTCATGCCGGCGGCCGGCCCGTGCTCGTCGACCGATTGGGCGCAAGCGACGTCAACAAGCCGGCGGAACCCGTCGCCGAATTGCTAGTCGCGGATGACGGCGCCCGCGCGCTGATTCGTTGCATCGGTCCGAAGAAGGCTGAAATCGACGAGCAGCGGATCGAGCTCACGCGACCTGGGAAATTGTCCATTCGACGTAAGACTTCGCGCGACGTAACCTGGTGGCATGCCGGCCAGCCGCGGCGCGAGGGCAACAAATTCGTCTGGCGCGACGGTACGACGCTCGAAGTCACGCGCGGCCGCGTCACCGCGGTCGACCCAAACGGCTTTGAGGAAAAAAAAGTCCATTTTGGCGGCATGAAGTTTGCCGATCCGAAGCCGATGGTTTACCCGACCGTAACGGCAAGTCCCGATGACGGTTGGCTTGAATTAACGATCGCGAAGCCCCACTGAAAGTGACGCACCTACCTCATGGGAGATAGCTATGATCTTCACTAAACGCAGTTCACCGCTTCTCGTCCTGGTCTTGGGGATTGCGGCCTTGACTGGCTTGAATGTTGCTGGCGCGGCGGAGCCCACCGGTGCAGCACCAACAGGCCAACGAGTCTATGCGAATCGATTGGCGCTGCTAAAAAACCCGAAGCCGCTTTTGGCGGACTATCCGGAATTCGTGCAGCCGGTGGAGGAAATTCGCCGCTACGAAGCGCCCCTTTTGGTCGATGACCCCGAGGCCGATCTGGAAGTCCGCGCGTGGAGGTTTTCGTACAACGCCCGCGGCATCGTCGAAATGCCCAATCGCCTTCGCGCCGCACATACGGCCGTCATCGTGGTGCATCCCTGGGGTATCGATGACGGTCAGGGCTGGATCACGCCCGAGCCGGCAGGTGTGGCCGATTTTTGCACGCCCGACAAAAACCACCTGGCGGGTCGACACACGCACGAGGTCATCGACCCGTTCTTGAAGCGCATGCGCGGCAAAGCGGCGCTTGTCATGTACAGCCTGCGTGGCGGACCCGATCCGATCCGCAAGCAGCTCTATCGCTCGCTAGATCGTAATCCCAGTCCACAGGAACGCGAGGTGGCGCAGAAACAGCTTACGGAAAAGCTCAAAAGTTTTAACTATCGCGCCGCACCCTTGGTGAGCGAACTGAAGTTGTCTCGCGACCTGCCGGTCATCGATTATTTCAAGCAGTTCCCCGGATTGGACGCGGGCGATAAATACGACGGCGCCGGCTATTGGGACCTGCCCATTCCGGTTTGCAGCGACATCACCAGGGCGCCGGATGACGTAGTCATCTTCGACGAAGACGGCTATCCGCCGCTGAGAAAGTTCCTCAAGGAACATCAGGTGCGCCACGTGTTGCTTACGGGGTACGCCACGGACATGTGCTTTTGCAAAACGACGGCCGGCTACGAAAATCTCTCCAAGGATTTTAATGTCTTCCTGGTGGGCGACGCCACGCTTGCGACGTATCCCGCGAATTCCACTCCGCGCTATGCGACCAACGCGCATATCTCCTTCGCGGCAATCAATCAGTTAATCACCCAAGTATCGTGGGTAAAGTATGTGGGAAAGCCCGAAACCGCCAGGGCGGATCGGACGAGTGCCAAAGCGACGCCATGAATCTTGTCATCCACGGCGAGGACCGCCGCGAGCATCGGCACAAAATAGCGCGCCGTGACGGCGACGTGCAAAGTCAGCGTGCGGAACCTTTGAGAATGGCAACACCGCCCGATATGGGACAGGCGATCTCGCCGCGACCGTCGCCGTCGAAGTCGGCAATCGCGGCCCAACCAAGTGCTCGCGGCGCTTGCCAGAGGAGCTTGCCTTTGCCCGAGGACTCGACGCCGATGCAAAACGCACCAACCAAGAATTCGCCCTTACCGTCTCCGTCGGCATCGGCCGTGATCACCGGTGCGTTGGGCGGGTAAGGCAACGCCAACTCCCACTCCACCGTGCCAGTCGCTGCATTCCGGCAGACAAAGGATTTACTGTTGATCGCTGCGTAGCCGACTTCCAGTTCCCCATCTCCATCCACGTCAATTAGTCCGATATGCGGCGGAACATCGTAGCCGAGGTCGACGCGCCACACGCCCTCGCGTGGATTGGGATTCATCAGCCCGAACCTGCCGAACCCGGCGGTGACCAGCCAATGGGGCGCGTTGTCGCTAGCTTGTTTGTAGAACGGGCAATACGTGTTGTAGAGGTGACCCGCGTAGGTTGCGTTTTCGGTGCGGATATTGGGCGTGTGCTGCAAATACGCAAAACTTCCATCGACGCCGCGCAAGTAGGCCATGTAGCTGAGCATGTCCATGCCGATTTCTTCCGCTCCGTCGCCATCAATATCGAACGCCGTGGGGATTCCGTTGGTGCGGTACGGCATACAGATTGGTCCATCGTGATACAGACCTTTCCGCCACAACATTTTTCCCGTAGCTCCCTCGAGCAGGAACGTGCCCTCGAAAGATCGCTTTTCGTGCGCCAGCGACACGGCAACGCCGGCTTTCCCACGCGGCAAGAACTGTCCGGCATTGATGACGATTGCCACGCGGCTGCCGGGAGCATCCAGCTTCGACTCCCAAAGAAGCGAGCCATCACCGAGAAAGGCTCGCACCACCAGCTTGTCGTCCGCAGTCGCACCGGGTGCAATCAGGCACAACTTTCCGTTGCTCTCCAGGTCGAATGCCAGCGGGCTGCACACCGAGGAGCCCATCTGATTGACGGCAACCCGCCCGTGGCCGACGCCGACTTTTTGGCTGCCGCGTGGCGTGGGACCGGGCGTTTTTTCCGCGGAACCATCGAAGCGTTGCCGCTCGTGACACGTGCCGGCGTCGTCGACCGAAAAAACTCGCAAGCCGTTTCCGGCGCCGGCGGCGATCAGCTCCGCGCGACCGTCGCCGTCGAGATCGGCGGCACAGACGGCGGGAACTGCGCCTCCTTGCAAGGGAAGCGTCCACAGCGTCTGACCTTGCCAGGTCGTGGCCGACAACCCTCCTTCGGAATCAAGGGCGATGAACGCAGTGTCGCCATTTTGTCGCCGGGCAACGGCTTGTATGGGCGACGTCGACAGCGCGCCTTTCGGTGCTCGCGAAACCGCGTTCAGATGAAAGTCCTCGATCGTATATCGGACGACATGGCTTGCTCCCTGCGCGTCCGTCTCGCGGACCAGCAACTGGTTCCCCTCGGGCGTCGCGATCGTCGTTGGCCCCCAAGTTCGCGATTGAGGCGCGGCGCCCACGAGCTCCAGTTTGTCGGGCGCCTTAAAACAGTAGACCCGCAAATCGCCCCGTTGCGGCATCGTGCCGTTGGGCGCGGAATAGACCAACAGGCCATTGACGGGCTTGACGCCGACACCTCGGAATGCAGCAACTCCCCAACAATCCGCCAGTTCGTACTTGACGTCGCCCGTATCCCCGTCGCGAATGCGGACGAAAGAACGATTGTCGTGGGCCGGATCGCAAACGGAATACGCAACCTCGGTCTTACCGTCGCCGTCCAGATCGTCGATAGCGATGTAATCCATCGCCGCGCCCGGCGCGTCCTTGTAAACCTCGCCGTAGTAGTGCTGCCAGGCCAGTTCGTTTTCTCCGGAGCGGTGCAAACGGATGCCGTGGACGTGCAACTGCACGCGATCGGCAACAACACAGACCAAAGGCCGCCCGCCTTCGCCGCGTCCCAACTCCCAGGAACCGTAGTTGCGGCGCTGCTCTCCGCCGATATTGTAGGCGATCGAGCTGACCATCTCGCCCGTGCGTGCGTCGAAGCCTCGACATCGGTAGCGTCGTACGTTCCAGATAAGCGGCTTCTCGGGCACGCTCTGATCGAGCCGCAGATCGCAACCGTGGTCGTAGCGTTCGTCATATTCTCCGGGAACGACGACAGGCCGTTGCCATACGAACTTCGGTTCGCCGTCCGGCGGAAAATTGATCACACAGCCTTCTTCGCCCCATTGCAGGACGACCGCGGCTTCCAAACCAGGTTGCTCGGGAATCAAGTCGGCAACCGCCGCGCGGACCTGCACGTGCGGTGGACTGAATCGATGACTCCACAAGGTCTTGCCGTTGTGCGGATCGAGCAGGAACAATCGAGATCCGCTCGACATGAACAGGTACTCGCGAGCTGCACCGCCCTGGGCCGCCGCATTGTCCTTAGCAGTGGCGGTCGCTGGACGATCTCCCACGGCCAGGTTTTCTGCGGGAGACCGTCCACGCCCATCTTTCCGATTCCCGTACTGATCGCCGTAGTAGACCAGGCTGCCCGTTTCGCTGCTCGTCCACAGGACATTGCCGCTAGACGAAAGCAGACGCAGTCGCCCATCGTCGACCAACAACTGGTCTTCGGTGTCGGTCGCGCGCAATACATGCACCGATGCCGATTGACCTCCCAGCTCGACGGACGACCAGACGCGCGGGGCCTCTTTCATGCCGCACGCCAGCGGCGAGAATCCGGTTGCCAAACGATCGTGCATGGTACGTGGCCATGCCGGGTCGTTAATGTCGCGCGAGCGAATCCCGGGCATCAGCCGATTCGTCTCGGCGAGATGAGCGGCCGACTGCCCCGAAGACGGCTGTCCCCACGACGGCTGCACCAACTGATTGAACGACGCGGCGATCAGAACCCATACCAGGCCGAGGGGCAGGCCAGTTTTTAGATCGCATTTACCACGATTCAGAATCATGTAATTCCTTTCAGTCGTTGCTCATCGTAACTGCATCGACCACTTCGAACAAATATGTTCCGCGCCGACACGAGCGACGCTCACTGCCGATTGGCCGGGGTTGGCGGTCCGACTATGATCGTGGGAGTGTGCGTCCAGCGCATCACTCACATTACACAAATGCTTACTGGCACGGCAATCGAATTGGCTGATGGCATGTACGTCCCCAGAGCGTTGAAGCTTGCTCACTTATTTCACGACATAACAGCGCCCAAGTAACGGCCATGCACGTTTCCTCGACAATCTTATCGCTGCTTGCCGCCGCAGTTCTGTCGACGTGGTGCTTGCCGCCGCAAATGGCTGCGGCTGAGCCGGCTCAACCACGATACGTGCAGGCACAAGGCGCCGCAGGAGCGCCAAAGCTTGTTCCAGGAAAATGGGGGCTGCTGCGCGTCGTCGTTGCAAACCCGACGGATCATCCGGTCGAACTGTTGGCCAGCTCCTATTTTGATGGCGAATCCCACGTACAGTACGCACGGAGCATTTGGGTGCCGGCCCATGCCAGGCGGTCGGCCTGGTATCCCGTACTGACTCCGGCGCTGATCTCCAAAGATCAATCTCAAGTCGACGTAAAGTCCCTGCTTGTCGATCGCACGACTACTCAGGAGAAGAACTCGCAGGAACGTGTGATCGATGTACCGACGGGAGGTGTGCTGCACTCTGGCTCCTTAAACCTCCAGCACGAGCGGCCCGTGACCGGTTTGATCGCCGATGACGATGCGGAGGCGCGCATGCTGATCGATGTGGCGCGCCAGTCGCGAAACTTAGCTTCGCCCGTGCTCTCGCTCGCAGGCGATCCGTTGCCGCCGTCGTGGGAATCCTTGGATGCGTTCGACCAGTTGGTGATCGCCAGCGATCGCGTGCTCGATGATCCCCTGGGCCTGATCGCAATTCGCCGCTGGGTTGAAGACGGTGGTCGCCTGTGGATCATGCTCGACAAACTGACTCCCGACACGCCATCCGCGCTGCTCGGCGACGCGTTTGGCTGCCAGTTGGTCGATCGTACTTCGCTGGTGGATTTGCAAGTGAAGGACGTTCGTAAAACGGTTAAGCACGAGGATGGCCCTCTGCTGCACTTCGACGAGCCCGTGGAGTTGGTTCGCGTTTTGGCGACGGACATTCCGGTCGCGTACACCGCAGCCGGCTGGCCTGCCGCCTTCTGGCAGCCGATAGGTCGCGGCAATGTGTTGTTCACGACGCTGGAGAGCCGCGGCTGGACTCGTGCTCGAACGACCGACGATCCGCCGCCGATAGACGCCCAACGGCCCTTGCCCTACGTTGCCACGGGACCCTTGGCCGCTCTGGCCGTAGATTTTCTGCAACCGCGTTCACAGCCCGCGCCGTCGCCCGAGGTGTGGAGGACGTACGTTCAGGAAGAAATAGGACACCGCATAGTCGGCCGTGGTTCAATCGCAGCCGTGTTGGGTAGTTTGTTCTTGGGAATTCTCGCCTGCGGGGTTTGGCTTGCGCGACGCGAACGGCTTGCACATCTGGCGTGGCTGGGCCCGCTGCTCGCTGCCGCGTCGACTTTACTGCTCGTTGGCATGGGATATCGATCTCGGCAAGCGGTGCCAGACACCGTAGCGCTAGCGGAGTTTGCCGAAATGGCGCCGGCATCGTCGGAAGTCCGCGTGCGCGGCCTCATGGGCGTGTACTCTGCCAATCCGCAAGCTGCACCATTTCAGGCCAACCACGGTGGCATGTTCGCGTTCGATTCACCGGCGCACGATGCGCAAACGCGCCGCGTGGTGTCGACCGATCTCGACCAATGGCATTGGGAAAATGTCGTGCTGCCCGCGGGCCTTTCGGTCGCGCCGTTTTCCTTTTCGACGACACTCGAAGAGCCGCCGCTGGCCACGGCCACATTCGACGAAATGGGTATCATCGGAAGGCTCGACATCGGACCGCTCAAAGACCCCGGTGACGCCATCTTGCTCGGACCGGCCGGAACGAATATGTCGGTTCGCCTCGAGACTGACGGTTCGTTTCACGCTGTCCGCCAGGACATTCTCGCCGACGGGCAATTCGTCGGCGCGGATGTATTAGATGACGGGCAAAGACGTCGGCAGGACGTATTGCGGCAGGTCGCCCCGCAACTCGGAACACAAACGACACCTCGACTATTGCTTTGGACGTCCGCCTTCGATCCCGGATTTGTCGTGGCGTCCGAAGCCCACATGGTCGGAAATGCCCTTGTGTCCTTGCCACTTGTGCTGACAAAGCCGGCAGCGGGGACGCGGGTGACGATTCCGTCGCCACTGATCACCTACGAGGCAACGAGTAGTCCCGATGGGTCACAACTATCACCGGCCTACAGCAATGCAGACCGGCGATGGGTGGGGCCTCTGGTACGGTCCACGCAAGCTACTGTCCGCTTTCACCTGCCCGACACTGCCTTGCCGCTACGGGTGGAACAAGCGACGTTGACCATCCGCATACAGGCCCCTTCTCGAAAACTGGAAATCGCGGGCTGGAACGGTGACCGCCAAGTGCCATTGGCAAGCAAAACCAGCCCGGTTGGCACGTTTGAATTTGATCTGCATCCTGCGGACGCTCTGGCAATCGACGCCCAGGGCGGACTCTTGCTGAACATCAATGTTGGTCCCCATTCAAAAGAGGAGACGGCGAACGTGGCGACGGTCGGTTGGAAGATCGAACGCGTGTCGCTCGAGGTCACAGGCGTCGTCGGTGAGAATTAACGAAACGATTTTGGAGACCGACAACGTGTCACTAGTTTCGCGTGCAAGGCCGTTCGTTGGAGACCGAAATGCCTGAAGTCGGTCCTGTCGTCGTCATATCGGAGCTCACCAAGAAGTATGGCGACTTCTGCGCGCTCGACCAACTCTCGCTCTCGTTGGACCGCGGTCGCATACTAGGTTTCATCGGCCCCAACGGCGCTGGCAAGACGACGACCATCAAGATTCTAGTCGGTCAGGTCCGGCCCACGTCGGGTTCGGCATCAATTGCGGGCGTGGATTGCATCCGCGATGCGAAGAAGATCAAGCGTCTGGTCGGGTACATGCCCGACACCTTCGGGTCCTACGACAACATGCGCGTTTATGAGTATCTGGATTTTTTCGGTGCGGCCTTTGGCATGCCGCGGCGGGACCGTACGCGGCGCGTGGATGAAGTCTTGGAGATCGCCGGCGCCTTTGGCTTTAAAGACCGCTATGTCGAGAGTCTGAGCCACGGCATGAAACAACGCGTCGGCATCGCGCGCACGTTGCTGCACGATCCGCAAGTAATCATTCTCGACGAGCCCGCCAACGGTCTCGACCCGCAAGCTCGCATCGAGATGCGCGAGTTGCTCATACATCTGGCCGAAATGGGCAAGACGCTGATCGTGACCAGCCATATCCTGCCGGAATTGGCGCGGATTTGTCATGATGTGGCCATCATCACGCACGGACATTTGCGGGCATTTGGCACGCTCGACGAAATCATGCATCGAGTCAGCGAACGCCGCCTGATTGAAGTTGAACTAACGAACAATGAGTCGCTGGATGCCGCGGTGGCGCTCGTTCGCGAGCAGACGGACGACGGATCCGAAGTCGTGGGCTCGGCGACGGAAGCCATCGTACGATTCCGGACGAGCAAATCCCAAAAAGAACTGGCCGATTTGTTGGCGCGGCTCGTACACGCCGGCATCGGCGTTTGTCAGTTCCGGGAATTGCAAAGTGACTTGGAAGATACGTTTCTGTCGATAACGCGGCAGCCCAAGGACGCGGTCGAGGCATGGCTGCCGCGGAATCAACATCCCCAATAGCCGTGCAGGAGACTTCCGCCCGACTCGCTTGGAATCATGACTGTCAATCCGATCATCCGCCGCGAATTGATCAGCGTCTTGCGCAGCCGTTGGGCGTTGGGCATGCAGTTGGGGCCGATCGCCATTTTTTCGCTGCTGGTCATCCTACGTTGGCCGAGCGAGGGGCAGGTCGACGTGGCCGGGCGCCAGGCGCAGCAGGTGTTTCGCTTGTTCGGGTACGGATTGCTTGCGATGTTGCTGCTTTTGGCCCCCGCATATCCGGCGGTTTCCATAGTCGCCGAAAAGAAGCGAGGCACGCTGGCCTTGCTCCTGAATACTCCGCTGTCTCGCCCCTCAATCTACCTCGGTAAGCTGCTCGGCGCGCTGGGCTATATTGCCTTGCCACTAGCAATGAGCGTGCCCGCCGTGGCGGCCTGTTATGCGATGGGAGGCCTAAGCCTCACTCGCGACATTGGCGTTCTCTACCTTGTGCTAGCGCTCGTCACGGTTCAGTACACGGCGCTGGCTCTGTGGATCAGCAGCTTTGCGACGTCGACGGATTCCGCATTGCGGATCACCTATGGAACGGTGCTGCTGCTTGCGGTCGGAACGCTAGGGCCTTACTTGTTTCTCCAGGGACATCCCGACACGCGCGCTGCGCACGTCGCGGGATGGATCCGTTGTATTTCGCCGATCCCCGCGGTCATGGAGCTCGTGGGGCAAGGCGACGTGGGAGGTCACGGCTTGATCGCCGACGCAGGGGCCCCCCTGCGATACGGCGTTTTGGCCTTGGCCACAACGATCGCGCTCGCCGTCCATACAACGTGGCGGCTGACTCCGACCCTATTCGACCGCGCGAGGCCTGCGGGCAATAACACGTTGGGCGCTAGCAAGTCGCGACAATGGCTGCGGCGGATCGCATTCGTCGTCGATCCAGAGCGGCGGACAAAGCCCATGGGGAGATTCACCAACCCGGTGCTAGTGAAGGAATTTCGCACGCGACGTTTCGGCCGCAGCCAATGGATGCTACGGCTGGTCGCCGTTTGTGCGTTGGCCTCGCTCGGACTAACCTACGCGGCAACGACGGGCACGCTCAGTTGGGGAGTCGAAACCATCGGTGGTATCATGGTGTTGTTGCAGGTGGCATTGATCGTCATGCTCACACCCAGCCTGGCCGCTGGCCTGATTAGCTCCGAACGCGAGAGCGGCGGTTGGGCCTTGCTGCAAATGACGCCCTTGTCGACAGGCCGCATCCTACGCGGCAAGCTGCTCAGCGTCGGCGCCACCATGCTGTTGATTCTATTGGCGACGCTTCCCGGCTACGCGATCATGATGGTCATCAAGCCGGTTTTGCAACAACAAGTGCTGTTGGTGCTCGCGTGCCTGCTGCTTACGGCCATGTTCGCGGTATGCCTCAGCGCCGCGGTGAGCAGCTTGTTTCGGCACACCGCGCCGGCCACGATCGCTTCCTACGCGTTGCTGATCGCCCTGTGCGGCGGTCCCCTTTTGCTGTGGTTGGGCCGCGATGCGCCGTTTGGCCATGACCTGGTGCAAGCCGCGCTCAGAATCGATCCGATCGCCGCCGCACTGAGTATTTTGGAAGTCTCCAATTTTTCGCAATACAACGTATTGCCGGCCAACTGGTGGATCATCGCCAGCGCAACGGCATTCTCTTTGGCTTTATTGACGTTTCGAACCTGGCGGCTGACGCAACCGCGCTGACCGCCTTTGAGAAAGATCCACGCCCGCACGATCATGCCAGCGCACCGATTGAAATTGCTTTACCGCAAATGTGCCACGCGAAGCCCATCACCATGGTCCGCGCAAGTTGAACGCTGGGTGCGATTGCGCGCAATGGTTGCCTGCCTCACCGTCCTCACGCTGTCTGCCACGGCCCAAAGTATCGAAATCGACGGCGTCCAAGATATCGGACCTCACTTCGAGCCACTGACGCAGGTCCATGTGATTCCGCCAGGGCTCAAGCCCTTGTGGCTGCAAGCCCTGGATCGACCCGAAGCGGCATTGCACCTCGATGTGGCACAGGCAGTCGTTCGCGCTCGTCGACTTGGTGTTGCGGGGCTCGAGGACCTGACGCCGTCACTTGTCCAGGCCCTGCAGCGCGACGGCGAGCACGCCGCGGCGCGATTATCAATCGCCCGTGCGTTGGTCGAACTCGACGCCGGACAAACGGCGCCCTTGCTCAGTGCGCAGGCCGACTCAAGCCTGGAAATGGCAGAGGTCGTCGAACCTGCGCTGGCACGTTGGGATTACCGGCCCATGCGAGCGCACTGGCTCGCGCAGCTCACCGCGCCGCGGACCACTCGTCGGCGATTGTTGCTTGCAATCCAATCGCTCGGGAAAGTCGGCGAAGCAACCGCTGTTCCCGCGCTGCGTGCGCTGGTTGTCGATCCAGAGACCCCAGCGAACGTCCGCATGGAATCGGCGCGAGCGCTGGCTGTTCTATGTCCTGAGGCGCTCGAGCAAGATGCACGCGAACTCGCGGCCGACAAATCTACCACGGGAATCGCCAAGCGCTTAGCGGCCGCTTCGTTGCTTTCGCGGCACTCCGGCTCCGTCGCTCATGAGCTGCTCGTCGAGTTGGCCTCGGACGATGAGCCGGCGGTCGTCGCTCTCGCCATTGAGCGTCTGATTCAATTGGACCCCCACGCTGTGATCGCGATCCAACCGAAACTCACCGCTAACCCCGATGCCCGCGTCCGGCGATTGACGGTCGAGTTGCTGGCCGCGCAGCAATCGCCTGGCGCGGTTGCGATTCTAGCAAAGTTGTTGGACGACCCGCATCCGCTCGTCAGGCGCGATGCGGCCAACGCACTCGTCCGGCTTGCGGGCGTCAATTCGCTCGCCGTCGCCGTACGCGAGGCCGCAACGACGGCTCTCGATTCGCCACACGCGGTAGGCCGTGAGCAGGCCGCCCTGGTAATCGGCAGCATCGACCACAAGCCAGCGGCCGATCGTTTGCTCAAGCTGTTGGAAGATCAGCCGCCCACGGTGTCAATCGCCGCAGCCTGGGCGCTGCGCCAACTGGCCGTATCCGAAACGGGGGAGGCCATCTTTGCCAAGCTGCGCCGCGACTCGGATCGTATTATGGCGCAGGTGGCGGAACTCGCACCGATCTATGCCAAAGGCGGCAATGCCCCAATCGACTTGCAGCGGTACCCGCCGACCTATCGCGTGGCCGAACAACTCATCCTGGCTCTGGGGCGAATGCGCTTCGCGGCGGCAGATCCATTTCTCCGCGCATTCATCCCGAAACCAATTCCTCAGGTTGGACAGCCGCCAGAACTCGAGCTGACGAAACAGGCATATCCTCGGGCCGCGGCCATTTGGGCGCTGGGACAAATTCACTCCAACGCAGGACCGCCGAACTTGGTCGACGCATTGCGGGAACGGTTGGGCGACGCAACGCCCATTCCCGCCGAATCGGCGTTAGTCCGACGCACGGCGGCCGCGAGCCTTGTCGCCCTGAACGCACGGAGCACCGCCGCCACGCTGCGAGAATTCTACGATCCGGACGCCGACGCCAACGAGCTTGGCCGGATATGCGGGTGGGCGGTCGAACAATTCACTGGCCAAGAATTACCTCGCCGCACCGATCGCGAGATTCGACATGTCGACTGGCTATTACTGCCTATAACAGAATAGTCGGTCTCGTGTCGCCAATAGCGCGTGACCGGCACGAGCGTGCGCGTGTGGATGGATTCGGGTAGTCCCACCTAGCGGTACTTGATGCTTTTCATTTTGGCGAGGCAGCCCCTGCGTTTCGGATCAAGGTCGAACTTTATCTCTCGAAGGCAATTGGCGATTCGTTTCTTGAGGGTCCGCTAGCTGGTCAGCTCACAGCACGCGATCATGATTCGCCGCTAGCACAAGCTGCAGTCTTGTCGCAAGCTAGCGGTGCGGACAGCAACTCGCCCGGCCGAAATCGCTTACTTGGACCTACCCTCTGGTCGATAACGACTTAGCCGGGAGCCCTGCGCAGTCCGCCAGTCGCCAATCCCTCGCTAGCATCCCACCACGACAGAGCCCCGCCGAACCGGCGATGTCCAGTCGGCACGCTGATCTTCCTACGTTGAGTCGCGGGCCGATGGCCGGTCGCACTTCCTAGACAAACCCACGTAATGAGTGCCGCGCACGTGTCGACGCATGCGCGGCGCCCCGGGAGATCCCAAATGAATCTGCTTCAGCAGGCATTCGATCGAGTGCGACCGCGAACCCCCGCCAGACGGCGGACCGCACGGGCCTCGACGCGGCGGCTCCAGTTCGAGTCGCTCGAAGATCGTCGCGTGATGGCGACGTTTCCCTTTACGATCATTAATAACTCGACCGTCAACGCGGCGGGCGCCTTGGCGTTCCCAGACTCTGACGTTTACCTGACACTCTATAGCCAGGACTTCGCCACGACTGTCGGACCGCCGGGCACGCAGACGACATGGTACTCTTACGACGCGTCGGGGACTCCGACGGCGACGCCGCACAATAGCTCGATCACCGGAATCGCCCTGAACACGCTCACGCAGACGGGCACTCACACCTACGTCATCAACCTGCCCGACTCGCTTCCCACGACCGCCGCCTACGGGACGTACGGTCCCAATTCGATGCGCGCGTACGTGTCGATGGGCGCGCCGCTGACGCTCGATACCAACGGCGACGGCAGCGTCAACGGTCCGGCGACGGGCAACGACTTCTTCGACTACTTCGAACTGTCGTTCAGCACGCCCATGAATCCGACTGGCAACCTGAACATCGACACGACGAACGTCGACCAGTTTGGCATTCCGATGTCGATCGTGGTCGATTCTTCGGACCCAGGCAACATCGCCGGCGGCGTCGGCATCGCCGAGTCGCGCGCTTCGGTGATCAAACAGTTCCAAGACTTCCTGAGCGGTTCGGCCGATCCCTACGCCGTCTGCATCTGGCCGACGAGCGACCCGACGTATGGGCCGTATCGTATTCTCAATCCCAGCGGCGTGCTTTCGCAAGCGCAATCGGTCAGCGCCACCGTCTTTGCGCAAACCGCTTTGAACACTGCGATTTCCTCGGGCCAAACAACGTTCAACGTCGGCTGCGGCGCTTCATTTCCCGCGACTCCCTTCTTCATCGAGGTCACGCAGAAGCTCGCCAACGGCACGACGATCAGCGAGATCATGCAAGTCACAAACGCCACGCCCAAGTCGGACGGGTCGTCTAACTGGACCGTCCTTCGCCACCAGCAAAGCACGACAGCGCAGGCGTTCAACGGCGGCGCGCTGATCAACATGGCGCCGGGCGACGCGGCGATGTCGGTCACGCAGACGACACTCACCGTGGGCAACACGTCGAACTTTCCCACGACGTTTCCGTTCGACGTGCGCATCGAATCGGAAATCATGCAGGTGACTGGTTACTCCGTCACGAACGCCAACGGCACCCACACCAACTACGATGGCAGCACGACTTGGACGGTCACGCGCGGCGCGGGCGGCACGACCGCCGTCGCGCACAACGAGGGAGTGCTCCTCTACTACTACGCCGTGAATGGTTATCAACTCAACGACTACTTCAACACCGCCATCGACGCCTTGTTCACCAAGTTCAACAACGCTGCCACTCCCGCCAGTGAGCGCGAAGTCGCCATCGGCTCGACGATCTACACCGGAGTCGTGACGACCGACGCCAGCGGCGCGTACGTCCTTCGCTTCACGACGCCTATGGATATGACAAATTACGACCTCTACTACCCTTTCTTCGAGGACAATCAATATTTCTGGGCCGGGTATACGCCCGCGTTTACGCCCACGACTGCTCCCACCTGGATGGCCGGCGCAGACGTCTCGTCGATGTCCCCGTCGCAGATGGTATTCGAGTGCAATGGTGTCTTCGCCGACAATACTTTTCGTCCGACGATGAACCCCACCGAACAATCGACCATGGCGACGCTGGAAAACAAGGTCGTTTCCGCGCTCAATCGCGGCGTCGCGCTGTTGCCCGGCTATACCGTCAGCGGCGTGGGCGACTGGAAAGACGCCGACTACTTCTACGGATCGCCTCTCAACACGACGGGGCAACCGTGGAATCATTACGCGCAGTTCCTGCACCAGACCACCGTCAGCCTCGGTGGCCTGAACTACGGATTCTCGTTCGACGACCAGACCGGTCAGGCTTCCGACATCGGCGTCGCTAGCTTTAACAGCGTGACCGTAACGCTGAGTCCCTGGGCGACTGTCTCCGTCAATCCCCCTCAGCCGCCAACGAAGATCTCGAAGCTCGACTTCTTCGCGTCCTACATTGAAACCCACTATTCCGAGTTCGTCGGGCCAATCGCGCCGGCCCCTTCATTCGCCGCGCTGCCGCTTTTCGCCCCGGCGCCTCGTCTCCCCGCGTCGAACGCTGGACCAACCGCGGCGGCGCCGGTGGAGCTGCAACCGCGGGCCGTGGATGCGGCACACGTTGTATTGCTTTCAACGGAGTCGCGCAATTCGCTCGCTCTTGCCGAAGCAGTGGCCGAAACGAGAGCGCGAGCCACCGAGCCAGTCGCACCTGCCGTGGTCTTTTCACCGGCAGTCAGCGTGCAGTCGTTCCGAGCCAGTCTGCTGGCCAGCCGACGACGGGGCTGATCGTGAACTGCAATGCTCGGCATGCAGAGGATGGCGCAAGGAATCTTCGTCGCCTGGGCGGCGAACGCATACTAAGTGGAATCGTGCGACCACCGTTGCGTCAATAATCCAGTTGCATCTGGATTATTCTTCGGGATGCATCCGCACGGCGGAGCGCGAGCAAGCAACAGAAATGCTTGTTTCAGCGGGGTTTACGTGAAAAGCGGGCGAAGGGACTCGAACCCTCGACATCCAGCTTGGGAAGCTAGCGCTCTGCCAACTGAGCTACGCCCGCGAAGTCCTTATTTTACAACGACTTGAAGCGATTGCAAGGCCGTTGATTCTCAAGGGCTCAATGCATTTGGACCGATGTCGGACATGTAGACTTGCGGTTTGAACTAGCACGATAGGTTCTGATCCCAAGCCATTAAAGAAATCGCCGCTATGTTGCCGACGCCAATACGTCGAAAGCCGTGCGATTGCTGAGATTCCAGCTTTCGTCAGCCGGCGCGATCGCGAAGATGAAGTCTCGCAGGAACCAGATCGCTCAAAGCAGATGCCGGTCTTTCGAACGGATCGGCAATCGTGATCAACTTCGATTAAGCGCGCGCCAGCAACGCCTCAACTGGCGGCGTTCGTGGCAACGCCGGCTTCGACTTACGAGGATCTTGCGTGGGGGCCAACGCCAACTTCGCTTTTGCTTGCCACGGTCCGAGGCTCCGACGTTGCCGCGCCGAAATCTCCGTGCGGGCCACTTAAGCTCGATTCGCTTTCGTCGACGAGGTTGGGCTGTCGGCTGAGGTTTTCCTCGACGATGAACGGCTCCCCCTTCCAGAGCTGCCGCCAGGCTTGGCGATAAGTAATGCGATGATACCGATCCGGAAATTGTTGGCGAAGAACTTCGCTCACGAGGGGATAGTATTCCGAATTCATCCCGGGAAAAAGATGATGCTCGGAATGATACGAGAAGTTGCTGTGCAATTTGTCGAAGAGTCGAGGCACTTCGACCGAGGTCGAGCCGACTAGCGGATCGTGCCACTCGTTGAGTCCGTGCAAGTAGTGATTCGTCCAGATGTACGACATGGCATAGGTCGACGTGAAGAGCAACGCAATCGGCCCCGCCCACAACCAGGCGGAGACGGAGCGGCCGACGGCCAGATAGATCAACACCTGCATGCCCGCGATGCACAGCACTTCGAGGACAATTCGCCGCCGCTCGGCGGGCCGATAGTCGGGCTTGAATGTGACGATTGCCGGACGACGGCTGCCTGGGTAAAAGACCGTGGTCAGATGCCGCAAGACATACGTGATAAAATGAAAGCCCACACCTAGATTCCAGCGAGACGTCAAGCGATGGGGCATAAACCAGCGCGCGTACCAGCGCCGCAGCGATCCGCCAGGGGAGTCGAGCTCGCACTGGCGAAAGTATCGATCGGGGTCGTTCAACGTGTTGGCGTGTACGTGGTGATTTTCATTGTGCAATTTCCGCCACATCGTCGCTGGAATCAGGTTCAAGCCCCACAGGACCACTTCCAGCGGATAGCGCACGCGCGAGCGCCGCATGATCCCGCCGTGGGTTAATTCGTGCGCCAAGAAAACCAGACACGTGAGGCTGTGTCCGATGATGGCGGAGAAGACAAATCTCGCAGCGATGTAGGATAATGCCGCGATGCCCCAGATGCACAGCCCCATAATCGCCAGGTGCAGTCCGATCTGCCAGAGCTTTCTTTTGGACGGCGCAAATGCCTCGCTCGGCAATAGCGGCCTAACCACCGCCGCGTATTGGGCTCGCGTGAAGAGTTGAGCTGGCGCCATGTTCGACGCTCCCACGTCTTGAAAAAGAATTGGTGAAACGTAGTAGGCGGCGAGAAATTCGGGAACCCAACGCCGTACTCGAGAATGCAGTCGGGCTCGGGAATTCTACGAACTGCCGATTCACGGAGTATACCAACTTGTTGAGCGCCTAGGAAAAAGTTTCTTCCCACCCGACGAGGGAAGACTAGTGAATCAACCCCTAGGCAGAAGAAAGAGGCACCGCGAATTGGCCGCGGGCGAGATCCCGACCCAGATGTGTCGCGCAGGCTTGCCCAATCGTCACGGTCGGTGGTGTGCGGGCGTCTCGACTCGACGGCACGATCTGCGACGAACGCTCGCGTCGAGCGTACGAAGAAGGGTCAAGGTATTGGTCGAACCACCGAACCGTTCGCTAGAACTGCACCGTAAAGCCGGCCGTAATCCAGTCCACTGAAGTGGTGCTGGTGATGTTCGTTCCTGCGATCGGCCCCGCCGGCGTGACGTAGGGGCCCGAGAGTGAGGATTGAAACCCGTGGGTGTAAGCAACATTTGCCACGACGCACTGGCGGAATCGATAGGACGCTCCAACGCTCAGAATATGCTCCATGATCAGCGCCGTGCCGACATTGAACTGCTCTTGCGACGACTCAATCGGATTGTCGACAAACGTATACCCGACACGGAGATCCAAGCGATCGGTGAGCGAATATTGCAAACCGTTGGACACACCCACGACACTCTGCCAGCCCAAGCCCGCGACTGACCCATCGGGCCGATAGCCCGATTCGTTGAATCCGGCCGCGTTGTCGTAATCGAAGTACCGCACGTCGACCGCCCAGAGCCATCGCTCGAAACCGGTGTAAGATGCGCCGATCGAAGTAACTGAGGGCAGGTTGAATTGCCTGCTCGCGAATACCGGGTTGCCGTTCTGATCGTTCGAGTTGAAGTGCACTCGCTCGAACCATTGGATGCTCTTGAAACTTGCGCCCAGCCGCCAATTGGGATTGAGGATATAGTACGCCCCGACTTGAAAGCCACCGCCCCAGACAAAGCTGGAAGCGTCGCCAGGACCATAGGTCGAAACGCCACCCACGATATTGGGCGGGGCGAGAAAGAGCGGGTCGGCTTGAACGCTGGCCAGGTCGATGGTCGGCGATACGCCAATCGACAGTTTGTCCGACAGCGCATAGGAGACGGCTGGCGCCAATTGATAGATCTCAGCACGTGAAAAAACGCGTCCCACTCCTACGCCGTTAGGAGGTTGCGGTGTGAGTATGGGGTTCGCCGTGCCGGGATTGGCCAACGAGCTCGCCGGAAAATTCGAGCTGAAGCCGCCAATTCCATAAACGCCGACGCCCCAAGTCCACGGCGAGAACCGATTCTTGACCACGAATGACATTGTGGGCACAGGAGTTGGGCCAGAATGTCCAGTCGTCGAGCCCGACAAACCAAAGGCATCGGAAGCAAGTGACGTCGAGGGAAGAACTACTCCCAATGCCACGGCCATTTCAGATCGTTGTAAGCCGCTGAGCGTGGCAGGGTTCCAATGCAACGCTCCTGCCGAATCGAGTGGAGCTGCAACGGCAGCGCCCCCCATCGACTGATTTGTCGGCCCGATGCCCGTAAGGAAGATGCCTTGGGCCTGCGCCGCCCTGGTGGCGGCGAGCGATATCGCAAGCAAAGCGATTCCGCTCACGAGGTGACGGGAAGGCGAACGCCAAAAGCAACGTCTATCCCCAGACCCGATGACACGGCGCATGCGGAAATCCTTTTCGCACGAATTTGACGGTCTTGCCGACCGTGCTCAATGTAATACCTATCGGTAGGGCTTCGAATCGACGTTGATTCGATCGGCCGCCAAACTAGGAAAGAAAGTGGCAACGATCCGAATGTTCCGACTGGGTAAGATGTGCGGCCGCCCTAGTGATGTGTCAAACCTTCGTTTGCGGGTAGCGGAACTCGTGAGAGTTCCATATTTCCCTGATTCTGTCGCGAACATCAGAAGTCTCACGACTTCTGCTACCCAAAATCTGAGCATTGACAGAGCCCTAGGGCGGCGCGGCCGGAGTAAATGACGTCGGAAATCGCCGGAATGGACTTCAGGCAAACGTCGTTGCCGCGTCAGGCACGACCATGCTCACCGGCAGTGCGGGTCGGACTTGGTCCATCAGGTGACCAATCCTGACCATCTCGTCTTCGGTCGCCAAGAAGACTTTGACGATGTCCGGGTCAAAATGCGTGCCGCTCTCGGCAACGATGATCGCTCTTGCTTGCGCGTGGGTCATCTTGTCCTTATAGACACGTCGCGTCGTCAACGCATCGTAGACATCGGCTAGCGCCGCGATTCGACCGCAGAGGGGGATGTCGGTGCCACGCAGGCCAAGTGGATAGCCCGAACCGTCGAAGCGCTCATGATGGGTCAGAGCGATATCGCGGGCCATCGAAAGGTATCGAGCTTCGGGGTGGGCTTTGGTGACGGCTTGCAATGTGTCACCGCCAATCGTCGTATGACGCTTCATGATCTCGAATTCTTCCGGCGTCAACGGACCAGGCTTAAGCAGAATCGAATCGGGGATGCCCACCTTGCCGATGTCGTGCAGCGGCATCGTCAGGTAGAGCAGGTTGATATACTCGCCGTCGATCTCGTCTCGATGCTTGTCCCAACCCGAGAGTTCCACGGCCAGAATTCGGCTGTACTCGCGGATACGGTCCAGATGCATGCCGGTTTCGACGTCTCGCGACTCGGTCAGCTTGGCCATTGCGAAGAGCAATACGTCGCGACTTTCGAGCGCGAGAATTCGTTCGGCGACACGCAGCCGAATTCGCAGCTCGTCGGGATGATAGGGCTTGCTGAGAAAGTCGTCGGCCCCGGCACGCAATCCCTGAACGACGCGGTCGATGCCGTCGAAATACGTGACGAGCATGATGTAGATGTAGCCGCTCCAATTGCGCGACCGTATTTGCCGGCACAACTCGTCTCCGCACATCTCGGGCATTTCCCAGTCCGAAATGACGATCCGATATTCGCCGGTGCGCACCAGGTCGAGAGCTTCGCGACCGTTCGTGGCCGTCGTAACTTCGTAACCGAAGCACGTGAGGGAATCGCTCAGAAATTGAGACGAAACGCAATCATCCTCGACGACCAATGCTCGCATACCCAAAGTCCTACACCAAGTCAGTTTAGTTCGAAGGGTTGTGGATCCGCGGACATGGCATCGTTAAAGCGTCGCCATTCATTTTGCAGCGCGGAAAGGGAGTGCGAGGTCTGCTCCAGCGAACCGCTGCTCGCGGCGATTCGTAGATCGGCCGCGCAACTCTGTAGTCCAAATGCCGCGGCATTTGCCGCGGCGCCAGCCAAGCGATGGGCTGTGAGACGGACCGACTCCAAGTTGGCCGTTTCCAAAGCGCGCTCGAGAACCGCCATTTCCTCGCCGCAATGGTTTTGAAACAACGACAGCATGCGCTCGGCGAAATCGAGCTTGTTCAGGCAGCGCGTGACGAGTTGGTCGTAATCGACGACTGTCGACAGGCGTTCCGCATTCTTCGATGACGACATGTTGCACCCGAATGCCATAGACGAGTCGAGAGGCGATTTAGGCTCGAATCAAGTGCCCCAGTCAGTCGGCAGCGGTAGCGGTCTCCGCAAGCATCCCAACGTTACCTTGCGGGCGATTGGAGTCAATTTCACGCACCGCGACAACCGGCTCAAACCCTGCAATCCTTCGGCGCGCACGGTTTCGATGGGCAAGGTTCTGTTCGGACCACTTGTCCGGTTTGTGTGGGCCATGCCCAGCGATCGCTCGGGGCCGCAACCTGTGCTCCTCGGACCGCCTCAGAATTTCGCTAGGCCAACGAGAGGGAAAGGGGCGCGCGAATCATACGGACCGTCCAATGCCATGACACAGCGTTGCTTGCGGCGTCTCTAGTGGTCGATGACGCTTGAACTTGTGGCACCCGAAACAGCAATACAATTGTCCTTGGCCACGACGGGAACTAACAGCTCCTCAGGCGCGGCGGCGAAGGCAAGAGCCCCGTACAACTCGTCAGTTTGGATCGGCTTGGTAATGTAGGAATCCATTCCGGCCTCCAAGGACTTCTCGCGGAATCCAACCAGGGCATGTGCGGAGAGGCCAACGATGCCAATATGCTTGCCAGTGCCCTTCTCGATTTCACGAATTAGCCGGGTCGCGGCATGACCATCAAGTTCCGGCATTTCCACGTCCATGAAAATGATATCGAAGGGCTCCTGCTCGAATAACTCGACGGCTTCGCGACCATCGCTGGCCAGTCGCACCGTATGGCCATTGAGCTCGAGCAAGCCCGCCGCGACTTGCTGGTTGAAGGGACTGTCATCGGCTACAAGTATCCGCAGAGGCCGTGCGATCGTCGGTTGCGGGAGCGCTTCGTCGGTTGTCTGATCATGCGAGGCGCTCATGACGCTCCTGACCACGTTGGCCAGTTCGGAGATTTTGATCGGCTTTACCAGGCTGTGCGTTAATCCGAGCTTTCGGCATTCTTCAACCAACTCCACTCGCCCGGCGGGGAGCAAGAACACGGCGGTGGCTTCTCGTGTACCGGTAGATTTTTGCAACGACTCCATCATTGCCAGATTGACGGATTGAGTTGCGGCAACATCGACGACGACGAGCAAGGGGCGATTCTCCGCGTCTGCGAAATCTGATTTCAGCGATCGTGTCACCGATTCAACATCATCGGCATGCGAAACCTTGAAGCCCAGTTCATCGAGCATCTCGCCGTACACATGGTGCGAGGTTGAGTTGGCGCTGACCACTAAGGCGTCTGCCGCGGACTCGTTTTGAGTTCGCGTCATGTTTGCAGTTACCTCGGCGGCAAATGCCAAGGGGACCGAGAAATGGAATTTGCTTCCCTTGCCCAGTTCGCTCTCGACCCACATGCGGCCACCCATCAGTTCGACGAGTTGCAGCGAGATGTTCAGTCCCAAGCCTGTGCCCCCGAACCGTCGCGTGGTCGAACTGTCAGTCTGGCGGAAGGCCTCGAATACCGTGGTCAACTTGTCGTGTGGGATGCCAACGCCGGTATCTCGCACGATTCCATGCAGAACTCCGTTTCCGCCCGAACCGGACTCCATGCTCAAGTCCACGACGACTTCGCCTTCAGACGTGAACTTGACGGCATTTCCGACCAGGTTGACGATGATCTGACGGACGCGGTTCGGGTCGCCAATCACTTCATCGGGCACATCGGGCGCGATGCGGCAGATGAGCTCCAACCCTTTCTGCGACGCGTTGACCGCAAGCAATCGGGCGGCCTGGACCGCGATGTCACGAAGCGAGAATTGGATGTGCTCCAACTCCATTCGTCCGGCCTCGATCTTCGACAGATCGAGGATATCGTTCAACAGCACTAGCAGCGCATTCGCCGACTCCTTGACGATGCTGACGTAGTTGCGCTGCTGGTCGTTGAGCGGCGTATGGAGCACCAACTCGGTCATGCCCAGCACGCCGTTCATGGGAGTGCGAATTTCGTGGCTCATGGTGGCCAAGAAGCGGCTTTTTGCGTGGTTGGCGCTTTCGGCCGCATGTTTTGCCGCCAGCAACTCTTCCTCGGCCTGGCGCAGCTCGTGAGCCACCCGCTCCAATTCGTTGTTCGACACGGCCAGTTCTTGGGCGCGGCTTTCGGCCGCCGCGGTTCGATCGGCGACGCGCTGCTCCAACGACTCGTTGAGCTGTTGCAATTCGGCAAAGCCTTCCGCATTCTCGAGCGCTGCTCCAGCGATCGTGGCGATGAAATCGGCCAGTCGCTCTTCGTCGGGGCCGAACAGATCGCGGACGTGGTCGTGCGTGACGTACAGGCAAGCAACAATCCGTCCGCGGACCCGGACCGGAACGCACAAGACCGACCGCTCGCCCATTTCCGCAGCGCTTGGGCCCGCTGGGTTCAGTCGCTCATGGGTGCAGGAAACGGCACGGCGAGCGTGGATCGCGCGCTCCACAATTGCCATATCGACGGACCCACCTGGTCCGTCGGCTACCGCGTAGGCCGCATCCAACTCTCGATCGCCATCGAGTTGAAGCACCAGACATTGTTCGCCACGCAACAGTCGCAACGCGGCGGCGCGGGCCGCCTCGTGAATCGCTGGGGCAGCCAATGCCGAGGCGATCTGCCGTCCGGCATCGAGCACGGTGTCGAATCGGTCCGCCAACGACAAGTTGTTTGTTTCGCGCGTCGCAGCCACGCCGGAATTTGAGCCGACGGCGTCCAAGGCGGCCAATATCGTCTGCGAATCTCGCGTCCAGCCGTCGACGCCCGGCCATGCGGCTTCGCGCCCGACTCGCGCCATGGCCAGCAGTGTCAGCGCCTCTTGACGTCGTTGCGACAGCCGCCGAGAAACGCGCAGGCTTTTCGCGAAGGCTCTCCGAGACTTCCGCAGCCGACCTCGCATCGCCAAGAGCAGCGCATAGTCGCGCAGCGATTGGGCCTGATCGTTGCGACACAACCAGCTCGCTCGTAATGCGGTGCGGACGGCGCGCAAACTGGCCTGAATGCTGGTATTTCGCCGCAGCGGCGTGAAATCACCCGTGCGTTCGGCCTCGATTCGGTGCGCGGTCGCCGCCCAGGCTAGTGCTGGGATGGTGTAGGCGTTCATGACACCGGCCGCCCGTGCGGCCGCGGCGCCCTCCTCGAACAACTCGGCGGCCCGCGCGACGCGACCATCGGCGATGTGACGGACGCCGTCGGCCAGCAGCATTTCCACGGTTCCCTGCGGATCCGTCCGCGGTCGGGCCAACTCGACTTCAAATAGGTCGGCTGGAATCGCTCCCTCGGCAGCACGTGCCCAGACGTCGAAGATGATCCCCGAGGCTTGTTCGTCCCCCACTTCGATTCCCGATTTATAATTGAGTTGAGACTCTTCGATGGCGTTGCGTGAGTCGCCTAGATGGTACAGTGAGGCTGCGATCTGATATCTGGCCATATGCACTTGCCAGTAGTCGCCCAATCGCTCGAGAATCCGGACAGACATTCGACATTTCTCGACGCACTCTTCAAATCGAGACGCGGCATAGAGCGTGATGCCGTAGAAGACAAGCGACTGACCTTGCCCCCACGTGTCGCCCAGCGATTCGCGCATGGCGAGCGAACGCTTGGAATAGGCGATGCCACGTCGGAACGCGCCGACCAGCGACATGCCCGGGCCGTGCTCGGAATAGGATTGTGCCAGCTCGCGACTAGGTAGGTATCGCTCGCCCAGATTCATGCCCCGCATATGGGCCCACAACGCGCGGACCTTGCTGCAATACCAGTAGCCATGCGCTAGATTGCTCAAGAGACGCAACGTCAGACGTTCCGCGTCGTTCGGCGGACGTTTCACTCGATGAACGAATAGTACCGGCAGCGCCGTATGCAGCAGTTGCACAAGTCCTTCCCAAACGAAGAGCACGCCGCCGAACCAGTTCGACTGCGGGACCGAGCGTCCCAGCAACCGCAAACCGCCGGTGAAATGATCGATGGCCACGGACATCGCGCCGCGCTTAAAGGCGAGCTCGCCCAGCTTGCCGCGAATCTCGGCCCTGGCGTAGTCACCTTCGGCAACCGCGGCAGCCGACTCGAATAGCTCTCCGGCCGAATCGTAGCGCCCGCGCAACATTAAGGTATCGCCCAGCCCCTCGACGACACGAAACCTGACGGCGTCCGTATTGGCGCCGCGCAGCGCGATCCGATACTGCTGCTCGGCGTTTTCCAAGGCGTGCTGCGCGCGGGCCTGCTCGGCCGCCTTGAGCGCATAGGGAAGTGACGCTTCACTGTCGCCTGCGGCATCGAAGTGATACGCCAGTTCTGAGATGTTCTCGGGCGCTTGCTGCAACAGATACTGGGCCGCTCGGCGATGCAATCTTTGCCGTCGTTCCGCGTCCATGCGACCGATCGCGGCCGAACGGATCTTGTCGTGCATGAATACGCAACGTACTCCGTCCGGCCGCAACCAAAGAAGCTGCCGCTGACGGGCCTCGTCGAGCGCCGCGATCGCCAACGCCGCGGGCTGCTCCGATAGCGCAACCGCCATCTGCAGGTCGAACTCTTTTCCCAGCACGGCGCCCGTCGAAAGCAGCTCGACCGTGTCTGCCGGCAACAGCTCGAGGCGGCGCGCGAGAAACGAACCGGCCCGGCTTGAAGATCCGACGTCGGCGATCGCAGTCGGTTCAACCCCCCAGCCGTCCGCTTGCGGAAACAACGCTCCGCTTTCCACAAAACCGCGCAGCACGGCGGCGGCCATGAAGGGGCTGCCTTCCGCCAGTTGAACAATTCGTTCGGTTACGGTGTCGGGCAACGGCCCCGCCATCGATTCGACAAGCTGCCGGACGTCGTCCGCGGCCAGCGACGGCAGACGCAGGTGCGTGACCCGGTCGATGCGGCGCAGCAAGTGGTCAGGTCCAACCTCTTCGGCGCGGAAGGCGACAACCAGAATCGTATGTCGCCAACCGTCCTTACCGCGGTCATTTTCAGCATGCCACCGACGGATCAGTTTGTACGTCAAATCGTCTGCCCATTGGCAGTCGTCGATGACGATGAGAACCGGCCGGTCGGCCGTCCCCAAGGCATCGAACAGCCGCGCCAAGGCTTGAATCGTGCGTGCCTCGCCAGTTTCCTCGGGCGCCATCTCGTGGGTCGAAAGATTCTGGAACAACGAGCCCAACGCCGGCAAGGCCGCGGTAATTGCATCTTGGTAGCCGCTCAAACTCGCATGGAGGCGATCGGCGATCTCAGGGTGCGACCGAACAGCGGCTAAAACACCGTCGACGATGCCGCTAAGCAGGTGAAATGGGCGCTGGGCCACTTCACTTGTCCCTTGCCCTCGCAGCACCCAAAACCCTTCGCGAGCCGCGCAGCGAGCGGTCTCGTCCAGGAGACGCGTTTTTCCGCCGCCCGATTCGCATTCGACCAACGCCAGGCCACCGTCGCCGGCGCGAGCCGTCTTGAACTCCGCGTCGAACACCCGCATCTGTTCGACGCGTCCAACGAACGACGGCGCCGTCAATGTAAATCGCTTGTCGTGCGAGCCAATGACGACGGCTGGGTCGGGATTTCCCGCGTTAACACCGGTCGCGATTGATTCCAAGTCGAACAGGGCTGCTTCGGCGGACTGATAGCGATCTCGCGGGTCCTTGCGGAGCAGTCGATGAACCAGTTCCTCCAATGCTCTGGGCACCGTTTGTCCCGCGGACCGCAGCGGAGGAATTGGCGCTGTCATATGTTCGAACAGAATCGTGCCCACCGTGTCGCCGCGAAATGGCGGCTGGCCCGTCAAGCAATGGTGCAGAACGATACCGGCCGAATAGAGGTCGGACGCCGCCGTCAGGTCATGCTCGATGGAGCCGGCCTGTTCGGGCGATGCGTACAGTGCCACTTCAATCATCTGGCGCTGCCGCGGGTCGTCGACGTCGATCGCGCGAATAGGACCGAAGTTCACGACGGTCGCTGTGTCGATTGGGCCGTCTGGATTCGTAATGACATTCGCAGGACGAATGCCGCGATGCAGGACTCGCTGCCCGTGAAGATCCTTCAGTGCGGACAGAAGAGCGCGGCCAATTGCCACGGTTTCCATGACGTTCAGCCGTCGACCCGTCAATCGCTGCTGGAGTGGACAGCCCCGCACACGTTGTGAAACCAGCCAGAAGTGGCCCCGTTCGCGGCTGACATGGAGCATTCGGGCAAACCAAGGACTATCGATGCTCAACAACAAGTTGGCTTCGTATTCGAGGCGCATCAACGAACCGCGATCGAGTTCGGATTCGTTGATGGCTTTAACGACGACGTCGCCGCCCTGCGAATCGCTGCCCAAGTAGGAGCGCGCACCCTGACTTTCGCCCAGCAAACGACTCAAGAGGTAACGCCCGGCGACGATCTCTCCCAGCCCCCAGCAGGTAAGGGTTTCGTTTGAGCTGACGTCGGGTAGTAGGGGTATTTCCATCTGTAGCGATTGGGCACTCTTTGACCCACGTCGACGCGAAGTATTGAGGGCTAGGCCCGCGGCCATTCGGCGGCTCGGGCGGCGCTGAAAAACTCGTGACTTTTGGCCAGTTTTGAGGCCTTCTGATCGGCGATCGACTTAGTCGTCGCAAATCTCCAAAAAAGTTTAGCTTGCTATGGAAATCGCGGGAACGCCCGCATATAAACAAATCCAGCGCAAATCCGTCGCGCGTGACAGTACGATAGGAAAAACGTTCCGCGTGGCGTGGCGATTCCGTTACCACGGTCAGGGCAGGCGGACATCGGACTGTTCACTTCACTTCCTCTTCAACGGAGTGGCATGCAGTACTGGAGCGAACCCATGACGACTTTGCATATGGATCCACCTGAGGGGATTCCCCCCCCGCTCTTCGAGGTCTGCTGGGAACAAGATCGACAATTCCGCATGAACCCCGCGACGGTCACGTCGCTGCTACGCGAGCAAGTTCCCGTTTTGGATTTTGTCCAGTGGTCGATCACTGTAATCGAGCCTGGATATACTGAGTCGGTATTGCCGCTCAATCCCCAATCGACGAATCAGCACTTCACGCACCAGGCCGCCTTGTTTTTGCTAGCCGGCGACTATACGGGAGGGACGGCGTTGGCGTCCCTGCTCGCCGGATGGCCGGTCATAGGCGTGCATCCAGTGACATCACCGCAATCGGTATCGATGTGGTTGCTCCGCGCGGACGTCAAGTACATTCGCCCGAGTGTCGGCGACCTCACGGCGACGGCGCTCGTGGATCCCGCGGTTCGAAATCGAATCCAGAATCGTTTCGCCGGCGGACAGGCAGTGATCGAATCGATTGCCGTCGAGTACCGCAATGGCAATGTCGTGGTTGGCGAATCGAAACTTACTTACTTCGCTCGCCAGTCGCAGAAGCTGCGAGCCGATGGCATCTCGACCGGACGGGTTAATTCGCTGTACGAACTGAAGCTTACATCGTCCGCGGAACTGATTGCCGGTGTGCGCGCTCGCGAAAACGGGCAGGCGTACCGCGACGATCATGCCGCTCAGATGGCAGGACCGCACGGCATGGCATTGGCCACGCGTTTCTGCGAGCGTTCGCCGCAACTGGGTGGAATGGTGGCCTCGCGCACTTGGCACCTCGATACGGCAATCGCAAACTTCGTAGCTTCGGGAGGTCGCGACATCGTGATCGTCGGAGTGGGTTGGGATATGCGCGCGTTTCGCCTGCCACTGCCAGAAGGCACACGCGTTTTCGAGCTGGATTTTCCCACGACGTTGTCGGAACGGTCGCGGCGCTTGAGCCAGTTGGGCATCTCGGACCAACCGGGAGTCGCCCGAATTCAGATCCCGATTGACGTGCGGACGATGCCCTTGGCGCCGGTTTTGGCCGAGCACATCGTTTCGAACGGCCCGGTGTTTGTGGCCTGGGAAGGCATGAACATGTACTTCCAAGAGGCCGAGGTGCGATTCATCCTCGAAGCCATGATGCCGCTGTTGCGGCATGCCGACAGTCTCCTCTGGGTCGATTTCGTGGAGCACGACGCGGTCGAACATCCCGAAGCCTATCCCGAATCAGTTCGCAACTTCATGCGCGGCATGCAGATCCTGGGAGAACCGTTCACCTTCGGGCCGGCTTCCATCGCGGAATTTTTGGACGGTGCGGGCTTGCAATCGCTCGAGATCGTCCCCTCGGACGTCTGCTTGGGCGGTATTAAGGATCCCGTCTACGAGATCTATAAGTTTTGCATGGCCTCGGCCGCAAATCGCGCTACGACGGAGCTTCCAAGCACGTTTCAAGAAACGCGCGTTGATATGACTTCCAAATCGCCGGGACCGCCGCACGTGGTGACGGAGGGTTCGATCGACCAACGGACGGTCCTGCGAAAAGCATTACGGCCCTGATGAGTTGTCACGGCCAGCGATCGGTACGAAGTGTTTAGTCGGCGCCGAGCTGCTTTGCGCGCGTCGGCTGGATATTCGTTTCGTCGAGGCGGTATGCCAACCTAGCTGCCAGCCTCAGTCATGGAACCAAAGGTTGCACGAAAGGCATCCGTTGGAATGGTGGCCATAATGACTTGCCGAACCGTTCGGTCGGGACCAACTGGAAATGCCTCGCACGCCGGCGCGCTGTCGGCCTTGGGGCCAGTCGGCAGCGGCAGACCCGTGGTATGAACGACGCGGTCGCGTCCAGCGGACTTTGCAAGGTAAAGCGCTTGATCCGCGTGTCGCAAGAGATCCAGATGTGTGCGATCGTCGGCGGGGATGACGGTTGTGGTGCCGACGCTAATGGTGACTTTCCGACTGACGAGCGAGTGCGGGTGATCGACGTTCAGTTCGTCGATCTCGCGTCGAATTCGTGCTGTCACGTCGCGAACCGCGAGTTCCCCTGAATTCGGCAGGATCACGACAAACTCTTCGCCACCAAAGCGCGCGACAACATCTCCGCGCCGAACTCCGGCTTGTATGGCGGCCGCGATAAGTCGCAGTACTCGGTCGCCCGCCAAATGGCCAAAGTGGTCGTTGAACTCCTTGAAGTAGTCCAGATCGATTAAGACTACGGCAAGCGGCAAGCGGTCTCGCAAGTGCAGGTTCCACTCTTGCTCAATGACCCGGTCGAAATAGCGCCGATTCGCCACATTGGTCAATGCGTCGGACGACGACTCCCGTTGCAACCAGCGATTTGCTTCTCGTAAGGTTTCTTTCGCGCGCTGTTCGAATCGCATCATCACGTAGGCCAGCACGTAAAAGCATAAAAGGAGTGCCGTCAAACCCAGAGCGTGCAGCAGCATTAATTGCGACGGATCGAGCTCAGAAGGGAGTTGGACACCGCGATAGTCGAGTACCGTGAATACCACAATTGTGAGCAGGCCGGCCAACGACCAGAATCGCGCCCCGCCGGCGCCAAGGACCGCCATCGAGAGGACAGGCATCGAAACGTACCAGATCGTCGTTGGCGCCCACCGCCCACCGCAAAAAATCGACAGCATCGTGTACACGAAGAACGCGGCCCCACAGAGCATGTTTCCACAAGCTCGCGTGGAGACGCCCTGACGGAGGCAGATCAGGATGGACAAAGCGATCGCGCAGCCCAAGACGAGTACGATCGCGCATTGGACGCCCCCCATCGACAAATAGACGGGCACAAAGACTGCCGCCCAGAACATCATCACCCCGGTGAAGGTCGCTACGCGATTTGTTTCGCGATCGTATCGCGATTGAAAAGTATCCATCAGCGCTCCGCCACGCATCGATTGCTAGCATTTGCCGACCATTGAGCGCAATGCGACCCAAGGGAGAATTACCGCCCTGCGGCTAAAATACTTGCCATGAATCTTTGGTGCGGCGCCAATCTGCGCCCGTGCGACACCGCAATGGCAAGCCTAGCATTTTTTGGGCTGTTGACGCTCAATGCGGGCGATTTCCGCTGAATCCAGCTCGAAAAGACGGTAATTGGACAGGCTGTCGGCCGTATCACGGATCGGAGCGAGAGCCCGATTCATTTCCGCTCGTATGCTCGAGTTGGTGCCACAGGTGATCGGCCATTGCATCCAGGTCATACTTCGCCGACCAACCCCAGTCGCGACGCGAGGAGGAATCGTCAAGCTGGCTTGGCCAACTGGCGATCAACTCGGTGAGCGCTGGATCGACCTCGAAGTTGACCTTAGCGGACTTCCATCGCGCGCCGATGGCTTGCGCGATGTCGAGTGCCGACGGCGCCATTGCCTGCACGTTGTATACCCGTCGTGAAAGCTGTTCGGCCGGCGCCGACAATAGCAGCACAACCGCTCGTAGCACGTCCTGCACGTAGATTAGCGACGGGCACACATCGGGCTTTACGCGAAAAGTGAAGCGGCCGTGCTGTGCAGTTTCGACGAAGGCGCGCGAGGCATATGCGCTCGCGGCGCCGGCTGGCGCATGGGGCGACACGACAACGGGCAGTCGTAGGCTGCGAAAGTCAAGTCCGTGTTTGACATGGTAGTAGTGGCCCAACCGTTCGACGGCCAACTTCGTTACACCGTACAGCCCGACGGGCCACTGGGGAAAGTCCTCGGCGACACTTTGCAGCCGCGGAGCGCCATACGCTGCCAGAGAACTGGGAAAGAAGAATGTCCTTACTTTATGCCGCAATGCCTCTTCCAGCAGATGGAAAGTCCCGTCCATATTCACGCGCCATGCCAACGCGCGGTCTAACTCCGAACTGCCCGAGAGGAGTGACGCGAAATGCAGGATAACCGAGGGGCGACAATCTTTCACGATGGCCTGTACGTCGCGCGCCGATGAGATGTCACCGCGAACATACTCACAGCCACTTGACGTCTTGCCTGAGGGACAAGGGGCAATGTCGAACAGCACTAGTCGCCGCTCGGGAGCAGCTAGGTACGACGTTAGCTGGCACGTCAAGTTGCCTGCGCCGCCGGTAATCAGGTAGGTCTCACGCATCGTGGCGCGCGGCGATCAGACAGGGTTACAACTTTCGCGGAAATCAGCGAAGGTAATTGCTCCGGCGATGCCGGCGTTGCAGCGCATCATAAAGTACGCAGCGGAATCTGGGCAGGCGACCGCGATGCACCGGTCGCTGGCGGCTTCGCCATCGAAGTAACTCCGACCGACGCCGGCCGGGGTCCGTCCCTCCCTAACGTTTGCACTTATAACGAATGCACCACAAGTAGCGGACGATGACTTAGGCGGACATAAATAGGAACAAGATAGAAACACTTAGGGATAATATCCAGGGCGATTTTTGGTCGCACTTGCTCTATTCTCGGTCCCCACGGCCAGCTGATGAGGGCATTTCTTCCGTCCAAAAGTCTTTAGTCACTTGCCTTTGCGCACGACTTCAACGACGAAGAAACGCCGCTGTTTTCCGCAACCTGCTACCAAGTGAGTTCTGTCCGGCGACTACGAAGTTAGCCTTTCACTAGTTTCTCGTTGCCAAAACCGTTGACATACTGGAACTTCGTTGGTATCTCTTATGGTATCTGTTAGGAATATCAGTTGAGGAGATGACTCCATGCCTGTTGAAACCGGGGCCTTTCGAGCCAGGCGGCAGCTCAAGCATCAGCAAGTTCGAGAATTCGTTCTCGACCAAATGGTGACAGAGCGGCTGAAAGTGGGCGATGCCCTGCCGGCCGAGGGGACGTTGGCCGAGTCGCTGGGGGTGGGCCGAAACACCGTGCGGCAGGCCTTGGGGGACTTGGTTCGTGAAGGATTCATTGAACGAGTTCACGGACGGGGGGCGTTTGTGACGCGCGAAGTACAGCGGCCACGAGAGGCAACGATGGGCGTATTCGGAATGATCCTGCCCGACGTGCGCGGCGCTCTTTATCCCTCGCTCATCAAGGGCTTCGGCGAGATTGCCGGCCAATCGCAGCGATCCATTGCCATTTGTGAGACGGGCAACGAGTTGGGACGCCAGGGCGATGCGGTACTGCAGATGATCGATCGCCGCGTCACTGGCGTGGCGATTGTGCCCACCACCGGCGGTACACCGCCGCACCAGTTGCGGCAACTCGAGGAGCACGGGATTCCCGTCGTGCTCTGTCACCGCGGCGTGGATGAAGTCGATGCCGCGGTCATCACCTGGCCGTGGCAGGAAGTTGCCGAATTGGCCGCCCGCGCAATTGCAGAACAGGGGCACCATCGGGTCGCATTTGTGGCGTACTTGCGACATCGCTACACCCAAGTGTACGAAGACACATTTCGCATCGCGCTGGCGGAGCATGGCATCGAACTGCCGGCACGCTGGGTTTGCTATAACGAAAAGTTCGTTCTGCCGGTTGGCGAAGATGCGGCCCGCCGCGACCTGGTGGCCATGTTGCGTTCGCCCGATCGGCCGACGGCCGTGTTTGTCAACGACTTGGAAGTCGGCGAGCGCATTTATCTCGAAGCGCTTCAGTTGGGACTGCGCGTGCCCGACGACCTGTCCATCGTCGGCTTTGGTGGCAAGTGGCGCGAAGGTCCGATCCGCGAGCAACTGGCCGCCGTGACAATCGACGAAGTCGAGTTGGGTCGAGAGGCGGCGCGTCTGCTCAATCGACTTCAAGCAGACCAGTCGGCCGTGGGTCAGCAGCGACAAGTCGTCATGCCGCTCGAGTTCGTACCCGGCCGGTCTTTGGGTCCGCCGCCGGCAGCGTCTAGTTTCAGTCCGCAATCGGCGGAGAAGCGTGACGACGGTCACGGTTCAAACGGCAGGTAACTCAAAGAACAACGCACTTCGAAGTCAGCGGGATGTTCTGGTTGGAATTGCGACGGAGGAGGCGTTGAAATGCGATCGCCAGCACTGCACTCGATCGACGATCTGAAGCCAGGTCACCGCGGACGAGTACGAAGCCCAGCAGGCTGCGCTCTTATGCGATGCGCATCGCCTAGCGCCCGTCGGGCGTTCACGCTCGTTGAATTGCTGGTTGTGATCGCCATCATCGGCGTGCTCATCGGGTTATTGCTGCCGGCAGTGCAAGCCGCGCGCGAGGCGGCCCGGCGCGCCCAATGCACGAACAACCTGAAGCAGATTGGACTGGCCGTTCATAATTTCGAGAACTCGCGCCAATGCATCCCGCCGTGTTACTTGACGGGATTGGGCCACGCTACCTGGTTGTCGCTCGTACTGCCCTACATGGAGCAGCAGAACTTATACGATTCGGCGAACTTAGTGGAACGCACCGCCTATTCTTTGACCAAAGATGTTCTCGCAACGCAGGTTCCGGGCTACTACTGTCCCAGCCGGCGTGCGGCCCCGCAGATTAGTGAACGCGATTCGTCGCGAGGAACGCCGCAGACCAAAGGCGCCATGTGCGACTACGCCATGTGCATTGGCGATGGTGAGAATGGAAGCTGGGCGATCACTCGAATTGGCGTCGGAATTCGACCGAGTGGAGGCCTGCTCGTCGGCAACGAGCCGTCTTGGAGATTCAAAGACTGGAAGGGCGATCGAACGATTGCCCAAGTCACCGACGGATTGAGCAATACGCTGTTTTTCGGAGAGAAGCACATCAATCCCGAACATGTCGCGGATCAATGGTACGGCGATGGCACATTCTTCAACGACGACTCCATTCCAACTAGTTGTCGTCTGGCAGGACCCAGTTATCCCTTGGCCCAATCGCCGGAAGATGTCGTCCTGGTCGATTTTCATCACGGTAAGTTCGGCAGTTGGCACGCGGGCGGCGTCTGCCAGTTTGCCATGGGCGACGGCAGCGTCCAAACCTTGATGCCGACGATCGATCCAAAAGTGCTTGGTTACCTTGCAAACATAAGCGACGGTCATGCGGTCACCGGCGCCGGGTTCTAACGAAGCCAAAATCGAGAGAGTGTTTATGTCGAGACAGCTCCAACCAAGTGCCAGGCTGGTGGCCATTGGTGTCATGTTGGTGGCTGTCCTCGCCGGTTGCGGTCGCGATGAAGTCGATCGAGTTGTCGTCTCGGGCCACGTAACTTACCTGGATCAGCCGATCGAAACCGGAGGAATTCAGTTCGTCCCCAGGGAGGGAACGCCCGGCGTGGCAACACTCTTCGAGATCACAGGTGGGGACTACGTCGCATCCGCCAAGGGAGGCCTGCCCGTCGGGAGCTATCGTGTCGAAATCATGGGCTTTCGACGACCAACGTCGACGGACCCACGTGCTGGCGGCGGTCCTGTTCTTTCAGAAGCACCGCGCGAGCAATACATCCCCGAGAAGTACAACGAAAAAACACAGCTAACAACCACGATCGAGGCCAGTAAGTCGCCGCTCACTCGCGATTATTCACTCACTAAATAAGCACTGCCTAAGTAGGCGGCCGCAGGTACGAACGAATCTGGCGGGAACCATCATGACGCGACTACTAATGACATTTGCTCTTACCACGCTGACTTGGTTGTTAACGACATTGGCAGTCACAACCGCGCCTGCTGAGGAAGTGCTGTACAACGGCATCAAGCTCCCCAAGCAGTGGCCTCCGAGAGTAGAGCAGCGAACGCGCAAGCCGCTGCCTGCGCCATACCTCGAGCATCCTCCCGCAGTGATATCGATTGACGTGGGCAGGCAATTATTCGTCGACGATTTTCTCATCGAACGCACGACACTCAAACGCAACTTTCACCGTCCTCGCTACATATCCGACAACCCGGTCTTAAAGGCGGACAAACCCTGGGAACAGGAAGCGCATGGCCCTCGGGCAGGACCAGTCGCCATGCCATTCAGCGACGGTGTATGGTTTGATCCTCAGGACAAGTTGTTCAAGCTGTGGTATTTGGCGGACTATGGAAATCGCCACCTCTGTTATGCTACGTCGCGCGATGGCATCCATTGGGAAAAACCATCGCTCGATGTCGTGCCGGGCACCAACGTTGTGTTTCTCAAGCCCGGCGATGCCCGCGTGGTTTGGCTCAACCTGGATGAAAAGGATCCGGCCCGCCGCTTCACTCTGATCATCACGCGCGGTGGCGACGATATTGTCGGTCCCGACCAGAAGTGGCACGGTAGCAAAGGGGTGATGCACGTCCATTTCTCGCCCGACGGCATTCATTGGGGCGAAGAGGCCTCCAAAGGCGGCCCCTCGGGCGATCGAAATTCGGCATTTTACAACCCGTTTCGGAAGCTTTGGGTTTTCAGCATCCGGGATTGTTCTCCCGCGATCGGCTCGGAACGGCCTGAGCGGTCGCGGCGGTACTGGGAGAGCCCCGATCTGATCGCCAATCTTCCTTGGAAGTATCGCGAAGCGACGATGTGGGTCGGCGCGGACGAATTGGATCCGTTCGGGCCAAGGAAGAGCGCCGTCCCTGAACTCTATAACTTGGACGCGGTCGCCTACGAGAGCGTGATGGTGGGGCTGTTTGCCATTCTCCGCGACGCCGAGGACATGAAGCAGTGGCGGCCCAAGATCAACGAATTAAGCGTCGGCTTCAGCCGCGATGGATTTCACTGGCACCGTCCCGACCGACTACCTTTCTTGCCTGTCTCCGAAGAGAAGCTCGCTTGGAATTGGGGCAATGTTCAATCGGCCGGCGGTTGCTTTCTGGTCGTGGGCGATCAGCTTTATTTCTACGTCAGCGGCAGAACGGGCGATGGTCCCCATTTTCAAGACGCGGGAGGCAGCACGGGACTTGCGACACTGCGTCGCGATGGCTTCGCTTCGATGGACAGCGATGATGTCGTGGGCACGCTGGAAACCCGCCCTGTCCACTTCTCGGGAAAGCACTTATTCGTCAACGTCGACAACGACGGTGGCAATCTCCGCGCGGAGGTTTTGGATCAGCAAGGAAAGGTCATTGAACCCTTCCGCCTGGAAAACTGCACTCCGGTAAGCCTAGACAAGACATGTGCTGAGATTCGCTGGCGCGGCGCTCAGGATCTCTCGGCGGTTTCTGGCAAACCTGTGCGGATTCGCTTTTCACTTGCCGACGGTTCACTTTATGCATTTTGGGTCAGCGCGGATTCGTCAGGTGCAAGTCGCGGTTTCGTGGCGGCGGGCGGACCCGGGTTTACAGGATCGACCGACACCGTCGGCCAGAACAAGAATTGAGATGTGGTTGACCCGGGCTGTTAGTTCAAGTTTCGCACTTTTTGCTAGCACGATTCATGCATTGATAGCATTGACTGCTGGCCGGTTTTTCGCGGACGGCGCTAAAGCGCCGAAATTTCGGCG
>Ga0163150_10001055_pt1 | contig 48888 bp, 56 predicted proteins | sample OliLakLV19P2IB_FD_148628 | JGI IMG/M metagenome (GOLD analysis project Ga0163150, IMG submission 148628) | Freshwater microbial mat bacterial communities from Lake Vanda, McMurdo Dry Valleys, Antarctica - Oligotrophic Lake LV.19.P2.IB | ecosystem: Environmental > Aquatic > Freshwater > Lake >... | reverse complement strand
CATTACCGCTAATAGTTGACAAATAGTAAAATAGGTGATATACTGTGGAAAGCGTAATTTTGATCTTTTTTTGAAGGAGAGTGCCATGGGCTTACATATTCTTGGAGTTATCGCCGTTGCAGTCATTGCAACGGGCGGTGCGGGAGTAATTGTCGCAAACAATAACTCGAGGAGCCTCACGTACCTCGAACGACAGTACTGCGATGGGTGGAAGATTCCTTTGCAGCAGTGCAGAGATCTTTATGGGGTCCAACCCCAGCAGTACGCCTTTAGCGGCGGGAACGGTCAGAATGTGACCGTCGCTGCTTCACCGCAGCGCCAGCCGGCAGTGCAGCGTCACCCAAATGGTGGAGGCTACACCGCAACTACAGGGGCTTCTAGTGGAGTGACTGCGAGTGCGCATTCGGGCGGCAGTCCGCTACCAAACACTGGCGGACAATACGCCACTGGCGGACGATCGCTCGTACCAGGAGGTGCGCCAACTCGGTACACTTCTGAGATTCAGCATCCGTCCGCTTCTGTAGGCGTTACCTACAACGCACCTGCATCCGGGGGAGGCAGTCCGCTTCCCCCGGGATATGCCGGTCAAAGCGGCGGCCGTACGCTGATTCCGCAGGGGGACAATGTTCCTTCGCAGACCCAGACGTACGAGCCGCAGCGTGCGGCTCCCACAACGTACCCCAAATGCGACGAAAAGCGTGGGATCGTGGATAGCTGTATGAGCTCTCAATAAGTTTCGGCAGCCTGTCTCCAACTCAGTCCGTCTTGCGCAAGCAAGACGGACTTTTCTTTTTTTCTAATCCTACAAAGGTTAAACCTTTGTAATAAAGAGAGAACCCCGGCGACTGCCGGGGTTCCTTTCAGTTGCGCTCGAGATACGCTTTTGTGCACTCAATCATTTTTTCTCGATAGCGAAGGAGCGCAGTAAAGTCGTATCCCTCACCTTTGCTTGGAATTGTGAATGAATTCTCAACAATACATCGTACGCCATGGTGGATATTAATATCAAGAATCGGTTTTACCATGCTATATCCAACGTGGTATTTCAGAATGTCCTTATCTTCAGTAGTTTTCCTTGCGAACCAAGAATCGGGATGAGGAGTCCGAAGCTCGCGTTCGAATGCGAATTGAAAGTACACTGCGACCCCCTCGCTTGCGATACTCTTTGAGGACTTGTCCTCAAAGAAAAAAAGCGCCCGCCCTTGTAAGTAGTTACTCATCCAGCCGTATGGCGCGTACCTGCGCATAATTATAGCTGTGTACTTATGACCAAGTTCGTGAGCCAGTATGCGTTTAAGACTACCTGGTGAGCAAAATCTAAATATAGATTCTTGAAATGCGTCTTCGGGTGGAACAATCTGCTTTGGGTCGCAAAATTGGTATTTGCTGTGAAGGTATATTGCATCATTTGTGCCTGCTTGAAACATTGCTAAGGCCTTTGATTCGTCAAAGATTGCGAATTGAAGTCCGACCGCATTTCCTCCAAAGGAGATCTGCAGCTTGTCTTCAAGTTTTTGTTGCACGGTGCTTAGTGCTTCAACAAAGAGTGAATGATTGGCCGGCGACGTTATGATTTGTGTCTGAGAACATGCACCCAAAGAGAAGAAGAGTATTAAGACAGATACGCCTTTCATGTAAGCCTCCCTAGTGTTTTGAACGTGTCTGTGTGGGATAGTAGCGCATTTTGGGACACGTGCAATATGCAAAAGCCTCCTCTAATCCTGGATTAGAGGAGGCTTTTGCGGAACCGAATCCTACAAGACTAGGAGATGTGCTTTGAAACGAGTTTCGTCATTTCAAACATGGTGACCTCAGGCTTTCCAAAAATAACTTTAAGTTTCTCGTCGCCGAGAATATTGCGCTTATTCTTAGGATTCTGAAGATCGTGCTTCTTGATGTACACCCAGATTTGCTTCACTACCTCTGAGCGCGGCATTGGGCCTTTACCAACGATTGCCTCAAGTTCTTCTGAGAGATTCATTGGCTTTAATAATGCAGGATTGGCTTTTCTAACCATATAAAGAGTTCCTTTATTTAATAAAAAACTTGACGGCTTAAGTATACAGCCTAGGAATTTGAGCGCTAGCCCCCATTCCCCAGGGGAAATTTAGACAATGTGAGGGTAGTGTTGTGCAATCAACTGAACTGGTATTCCTTTTTGGAAGTCGATTCGAATTTTTTTGCCCTCGAAAGCGTAACGGTCTCAACTATAAGGCTCGGGCGATCAATGGTGAGTAGATTAAACGATTGCCCCTCTCCACGAATGCGCTCCGAAATAGTTCCTGCTTGCACAGATACTGCTACATGATGCGGTTGGGGGTATCGCTCAGAGGTAAGTAGGGATGAGGAGCGATGATAGTGCCCCGAGAGATAGATATCGATACGAGAATCTGCAAGCGGATACACTGCTTTTTTCGCATTTCGAGCTAACTTGTAGTTTTTGATATGCATAGGCAAATTGAGAGGGTGGTGTGATACCAATATGCGGACAACTTCTCTGGGCGCAGTAGAGAACCATACGATAGGGTTTACCAACTGCTCCTTGCTTACTACACCATTTGAGCGTTTTCGTATCCGTACAGTGTTGAGCCCAGTAATTGCAATTTCATCATCAAGATATCGAGGAGAAATATCTTCATTGATGTACTGCCTATAGCGCTTAAATGGGTTGAGATAGCGCATGGGGCTGTTCCAGAAATAAATATCGTGATTCCCAGGGACTGTAAATACCGGAATGCCTTCCTTGGTTAACCTATCTAAGAATGCCCTGGCTTCTTTAAATTCTGATATCTTTGCGCGCTGCGTTAAGTCACCCGAAATCACCACAATTGAGGGCTTACGCTTGCAGAATTCAAGGAAAAGCAGCTCGAGAATTTCCTCTGAAATCCGTCCAAAATGCATATCGGACATATGTAAAATTGTTTTCATTTTTATTGTCTCGGCACAATTACGCACAGGGCTTTTTTATGGATCGCATACGTCAGTGGCATCTGCATCCGTTCAACTTCTCCGTCATATGCGACGAGCATGCGCTTTTTTCTCGATTCTATCGTGCACAACTCAAGACCTATCACGTCAAAATCCCGCTGCGCACGCACACTCCCCAGAAGCGCATGCAATATAAGCATAAGCATGCGCCTTCTTCCATTGGCCTTCGCAAGAGCAATAAAAAGGCTGCCCTCGTCGATGCGCGATCTACTTCCAAGTGAGAGCCCTTCAAGGGTGTACTTATTATTTCCAACAAATACAAACGGGGTTCTTTTTTCTTTAGATTTTTCATCCGATCCATAATGCATAACTAAGTGATGGTAATGGTAGGGAAGCTTTCTTAGGCTAAGCCCAAGTGCGAGCCACTTATGTATGCCGCGTACCTCGAGCGCTTCGCGCGCTCTCACGAGCGCCGGGTAAAACCCAATGCTTGAATTATTTAAAAAATAGCGCTCATTAACGCTCGCAACATCTATAAATCGGCGCTCTCCTTGTATGAGATTGTCGAACGCTGCGTCTAGTGTCAGTGGAATTTTAAGATCTTTAGCGAAATGATTGAGTGTTCCAATCGGAATAACACCAAGTGCGACATCAAGACCCAAGGTGAGAATTGCATGAGCAACTGAAGATAGTGTTCCATCACCACCGGCAGCTGCAATGACGCGAGCGCCCGAATTATATGCTTGCTCTACGACACGCGTCGCATCTTTATCCTCCAAAGAGAAACGTGTAATTGATGGATAGGACTTTGAAACCAAAAGTGCATTTGCAAGCAATGCGCCTCTTCCGGCTTTTGGATTGTACAGAAGAGCAACATCAGTCATGCATTCTCGAGTATAACGAACATACTCACTATATACACATATGTACGTGTGAATTCTTGATGAACAGGCTTTTTATTGCGTGCTGCCTTGTAATCAATCAGCGCAGTTGATCGTCAAATATAGGGGCAGGGGATAGTAGTTTATAGACCTAAAAAAGCACCATGAATAATAAACAACACAAACACAGTACTGGCAGTGATCACTATAAGAAAAATCATACCAATGAATCGGCTGGACAGCCGGGTGCGCAATCATCACACAATTACCAAAGGAACCGGAGTACTGAGGATCGTGAGAGTATGGATCGATAAAAACAGGTCATACTCGCTTGTATTGTTCTTAAACAAAAACTAGCTAGTATGAAAAAATCCAAAAGGAATGTAGGGGGAGTGTCGTTTAATAATTTCGACAGTGACTCTCCAATTAACACTTTTCCTTTGGGTTTGTATACTCCCTACGGTCTCTATCGTGGGGGGTTTGCTATATGGGATAGAGAAGTATATTTTAGTACTAGCCCCGATCGATAGCTATTAATAATTATAATGAGCGCATGAAACGCAAAAAAGTTTTAATCATAGATGATAACTCTGGAGTGCTGTTTGCGATGAAGCAAGCCCTCGAACTGAAAGAGTACGAAGTATTCATTTCTGAGTCATATTTGGGCGTTGAAGAAGTTGTGGATCTCGCTCCGGATATGATTTATCTGGACGTCACTTTAATTGCTGAAGATGGCAGAGAAATAGCACGCGAACTGAAAGCAGATCCCCGAACTAAACAAATACCTATCATTATTCTCACGGGACACTTGGGCGCACACGAGTTTGCCGTTGAGGCGGGAGCGGACGATGCTCTCTCAAAGCCTTTTGAGCTTGAGGGACTTTGGGCTCTTACGGAGAAGTACACCTCACAATCAAATTAATACACTGCTTCTCTACATTGTCAATAGAAACACAAGGAATATTCATATTTTGTGTGTTATTTAACCAATCTTCATCATTTTTTCATTTTGAATGGTAGATACTTATTAGGTAATGAAATCTCCCGCAGAAGCACGAATGTTATTGAAAATGCTTGATGCGCTGGATGTGGCGGTATATACATTTGATCAAAATCGAAAAATCCTTCACGCAAACGAATGCGCGCGCAAAGCATTGGAAGGGCAGCACTCAGGGGGCGCTATGGGTGCAGCACAACCAGGGCATTTCAGCGAGAACGAATATTACAACGAGAATGGGCAGCGCGAAGAGTATCCGAATAATTCTGTTATAGAAAAGGCTTTTAAGGGTATCTCGACTCAGAATTTGGTACTCGAGCATCGCAATACTAAATCAAAGACCCAGCGCTGGCTTACCATCTCCTGCGAACCGGTGATGGATGACGCCGGTGGTTTTTCATACGGAGTATTATGGTTTAGAGATATTACTCGCACGAAAATGCGTGAAGACAAGCTTCAGTTTCTAACCGAAGTCACAAAAGTGCTTTCGATTACTCTTGATTTTGAGAGGAGGCTTCAAGAAAAAGCAAAGCTTACAGTGCCCACATTGGCTGACTGGTCCGCTGTAGATATCATTCAACCTGATAAATCAGTTAAGCGCGTAGCAATGTTTCATGCGGATCCAAAAAAAGTAGAGTGGGTTAAAAGCATCCAGTCACAGTTGCCTGCAAGCGAGGATACAGGATTAAGCAAGGTGTTAAAGACTGGTAAGGCTGAGTTTGTACCAGTCTTCACCAAACAGATGTATCAAGGCTTGCCAAATCTATCAAAAGAGCAGATAGCGTTCGTGGATAAGCTCAACATTTCTTCTTTTATGATCATTCCAATAACGACAGGCAGCAAAATTCTTGGTGCAATAACGCTTGCGTATGCAGAATCGGGACGAGTGTACTCGCAGGAAGATTTTGAATTTATGAGCAAGTTCGCAGACAACCTCTCAGTGCTGCTTGAGAATGCTCGGCTCTATCAAGAAATCATGCGTAAAGACCGTGCGAAGGATATGTTTCTGGCATCGCTCTCGCACGAACTACGTAACCCGCTTGCTGCTATAAAGAGCACACTTGAACTGCTCAATTTTAAAAATCCCGATGCAAAAAGTACGGAACTGAAAGTGATCGAGCAGCAGTTTGACCATATGACGCACATTCTCAACGATCTACTTGAGGTCAGCAGATTCACCGAGGGAAAAATTCGACTTGATTTTGAACCGCTCGATATTATCCCTCTGGTTGATGATGTGTTACGCGCCTCCGAGACGATTGTGCATCAGGCTGGACTTACGCTGCACGTATCATTTTGCCACGGGCCAGTGGCGGTGTTTGCGGATCGAACGCGTATATCACAAGCGATTGCTAATGTGCTTAATAATGCGATTAAATTCACGCCCCTCGGAGGAGATATCTGGGTAAACGTTCGGCAGGGAGCTTCAGCGGTTGAAATTTGTGTTAAAGATTCGGGTGTAGGAATTACTCCAGCAGAAATCGAACATATTTTTGAACCCAACTATCAAAGCGAACGCGTGCGCACAAATAATAGCGGCATGGGAATCGGACTTGGGTTATCGCGAGAGATTGTACGTCTGCATAGTGGGCACATATCAGCTCGAAGTGCGGGCCCGGAGCAGGGAAGTGAATTTGTCATATCGATGCCGCTGTTGACCCATCGTCCGCGAAAGCGAAATCCTCTGGATCTCTCCCAGCAGCTCGAGCCTATCGTCGTTAAACGTGTTGCGGTGGTCGATGATAATGAAAGTGCTGCAAACGCACTTGTAGAGCTTCTGAAGGCGCTTGGCTGGCAAGCTCGGGCCTTTTATTCAGGTTCGGATCTGATCGAGTATATGTCGCATACGCTGCCCGATACGATATTTTTGGATATAGATATGCCGGGCATGGACGGCTATGAAGTCGTTAAAGCGTTGCGCGAGCTGGGGCATACAACGCTTCCTATTATTGCCCTCACCGGATTTGGGCTTAAGGAAGACAAAAAAAAGGCCCTCGAAGCCGGGTTTAGTGACCACTACACAAAGCCCATCGGCGTGAAGGAGTTACGGGAAATTCTAATCTAGGGTATGGTTGAGGCCGTCAAGCATTCGAGCAATCCGGGTCGCTTCCTCGCCAATACTCCGTGCAAGTGTTTCGTTTTCTGCATCTCCAAGCTGTTTCATGCGCTCTGCGAGCAATTCACACTGGAGCACAAGGGTGGACAGCGGATTTTTTATATCGTGCACAGCCTGCCGTAAGGGGACTCCGGGTTCCATATGTTTAGTATACTAAGGATACGTAAGACGAGACACTAGCTTAATAACCCAAGAAACATGAGATTACTTATAGTAGAAGATGAGCAAAAGCTCGCGGATGTTCTTAAGGAGAGCTTTGAAAAGAAAGGATTTGCCGTCGACCACCTCGCGGACGGGACGCAAGCGCGCAACCGCATTGTGCTCTATCAAAAAGATTATGATCTCGTATTGCTTGATCTTAATATTCCCGGCATGGATGGGGCGGAAATTACGGAGAGTGTGCGTGCAGAGAACGTTACGACTCCTATTATTATTCTGACCGCGCACTCAGAGACTGAGCACAAAATAGATCTGTTAAACAAAGGTGCAGATGATTACGTGGTAAAACCGTTTTCTTTTGATGAATTGCTTGCCCGCGTCACGTCCGTATTGCGACGGCCTGTAGTCTCAAATCCAATTGTACTTAAAGCTGGGCCGCTTGAAATGGATACGGCAAAGCGCATGGTGACCCGCGATGGAGAGACGGTGCCGCTGACGCTTAAGGAATTTGCGCTTTTGGAGCACTTTATGCGCGATCCAGAAAAGGTTCTTAAGCGCGAAGATTTGATTGATCACGTATGGGACTTCAATGCCTTTCCACTTTCAAACGTACTTGATGTGCATATGAAAAATCTTCGGAAGAAACTCAATGACAAAGAGGGTGATGAGAATCCTAAACTACTCCAGACCATTCGCGGCGTGGGCTATCGACTTGTGGGAGGAGAGGAATAACACGACACCCGCGTACCCTGATCAGGGTACGCGGGTGTAATGCCTCAAAAAACCTATCCTAACTAATCGGCTCCTTCTTCTGCCGCTTTTTCTTCATGTGCGTCAGCTGCGTCTTGGTGCGCCTCTTTTGCTTCAGATTCTGCAGCGACTGCGCGCTCATCCGCTGCATTTGTCTCATCATCAAAGTGCATAGTATTTTTATTTTATTGAATAAATGCGCACTGTTCCTAAGACGTAGGATCATTCAGTTGCTTACCTACGGCAATCGCCCGGCATAGCCGGGCGATGTGCGCGTAGACAAGTATTCTTTGAGTTGACAGAGTTACTGAGTGCCTGCTGGCGGCGTACCACCGGTGGTACCGCCTGAAGTATTGGTGTTACCCGAATTGGTATTGCCCTCAGGCAACTTGACGTTTACATCAATGCTATTTGGCTGTTTTGCCGTATCTGCGCCGCGAATTGCGGGGAGAGCGTACAAGAAGAAGAGTGCTATTACGATAATGCCGAAAAGGATTCCGACAATAAGTCCCGCTCCACTTCCGCCGTCTGAATCTCCTGGGTTGTTAATTACTGTCGCCATAATGTTGTTGTTAGATTGTTAATGCAGTAGGTGCGTTATGCGCGACGTACTGCCTTTACAATTGCAATGAGAACTACTGCGCCCAGAAGTGCCACAAGGAAACTGTATAGATTGAATCCCTGAACGCCAGTTGCGCCCAGCATGCTCATAATCCAACCACCCACTACTGCACCGACTACGCCCACAACGATATTGAGGACTGTGCCTTGCTCTGCGTCAGTTTTCATAACGAGAGATGCAACCCATCCAACTAATGCACCAAATATAATCCAAAGTATAATTCCCATATAATTTTTTTAAGTGACTAAAAGTCTATTCGCACATTTGTTACCTAGTTTTAAGCGACATCCTTTGTCCGCCGCCTATACCATTGCTGTTTTGTACAACAAGTCGGTAATAGTAAGTGGTACCCGATGTAAGACCTGACACCAATGCTTCTACCGATGCATTCTTTTCTGTGCCACCAATGGTTTTCTGCTCAGTCTTTCTGACGTTGCTTGAATTTTCAGCAGAATCACTCGTTATCTCAAACCAATAAGTGGTAACCGCCCCCCCGGGATCGACCGTTCCGCGGAGAGTGGCAGTAGAGGTTGAAAGGTTGATGGCGCTCTTTGTCGTTCCAGTTGGCGCCGTTTGCGATACTTGACCGGAAGTCTTAAAGCTCAAAGTGGCACCATTTACGGTTCCGAATTTATTCTGAGCGTTAAGCCTGTAGAAATATGTCGTCCCTGATTGTAAGGAACTAAGCGTTGCAGAGGCTGGGAGTGCCGCAGTACCATCTCCAACTGAAGATATATCCGTCACGCTTCCGAATGTATTAGTCTTTCCGTACTCAAACCAGTACTGTGTTGCGGATTGATTAGGATCAACAATGCCAGCGAGTGCTGCACTATTGTTGCTAACTGATGTTGCAGGCGATGTGCTTACTGTTGGCGCACTGCCCGATGGAGCAGGAACACCGTCCGTGGTCACAAATGAATACTGTGCTCCTTCTGTGGTACCGATAGCGTTTTGAGCAACTAGTTTAAAGAAGTACTTAGTATTTTTAGTGAGGCCAGTGATGTACGCGGGTGCATTATATGACACGAAACCAGCTCCAATTGACTGCTCGGACGTTTTTTTACCCAAACTCTCAGTTGTCCCGTATTCGTACCAATACGACGCTGGTGCTCCTTTTGGCGTGACCATGCCTGTCAATACGACAGTGGTGTCTGTAGGAGTTGCGTTCGCTCCACCCCCAATAGCGGGAGCCGTTGGCGTGTCCATAGTACCTTCCGTATTTTCACTGCCGGGTTGCGTATTTGTTGTTGTATTTGAATTGTTTGAGGATGGAGTCTGGCTTAAGAAAAATACCAGTCCTCCTATGAGCGCAAGCGCTACTACTCCTCCAACTAGGACCGTTGCTTTATCCATAAATATTTGAAAAATTATTTGCTTATGAACTAGTAATAAGACGATTGCCATTACATGGCTATTACACACAATTGCACTCCTGCCACAGAATGTATTATCCCGGCTGAAGATTGTATGAAGGGCTTCCTGACATAAAAGGCCCAAGTATGCGTCATATATAGGTATGGAAGAAGGAATTATTGCACGCGTTACGCCAAAGGGGTTTGGATTCATTAAAAGAGAGGGTAATCAAAGGGACATTTTTTTCCACTCCAAAGAGCTTGTGGATGTCGTATTTGATGAATTAAAAGAAGGAGACAGGGTCTCCTTTGAAGTAACAGAATCTATCAAGGGACCAACCGCAACAAAGGTACGCAAAATGCAGTAAAAGACGCTCAAAAACGCCCATCAGGGCGTTTTTTACTGCATACTATGAATGTTCGGTATACTTATATATATCTAGCGGAGCCATATGAGAACTACTATACAAGTTACAGGGTTGACGCTAACGGAGGAGATACAATCGTATTTTGACAAACGAATGCAGAAGGTTGAAAAATTACTTGAAGCAGATCCTACAGCCCTTCTTGAAGCACATTTGGAGAGAATTGTTACTCACTCGGCCGGAGAGGAATTTAAAGTTGAAATTAATATTACTGGGTCGCATATGCATTCAACGAATGTTGCAACTGAAGAGTCATTGCATAGCGCCATTGATATTGCTGAGGGACTCGCTATACATGAGATTGTAAAAAACAAAGGCAAACGCATTCACCAAGTGCGCAAGCAAGCAACGCGATTTAAGAATTTTTTAAAAGGTTTTCAGGAGTAAGAAAACGTTACGCATTGCTTCCCGCGACAAACCCCGAGGTCCAACACAACTGCAGGGAATAGCCTCCAGAGGGCCTAGTAATATGCAGCAAGTCGCCAATTACAAATAGGTTATCAACGAGCTTGGAGCGCATTGTTTTGGTGTCAATTTCACGCAGATGTACACCGCCATCTGCAACGACCGCTTTCTCAAACCCCATCAGTCCCGAGATGGTAAGGGTTGTATTTTTTAGTTGTGCGCTAAGCTTTTTTCTCTGCTCGCGAGTAACGCTGTGAACCTTAGTTTCTTTTTCAATTGAAGTTAGAGCGAGAAGCGCAAATGCAATTCCGGGTGGTGAAAACTCCCTAATCGCATTTAGAACGCTTTTATTTTTATTTTGATCAAAAAATGCACTTAGCTTTTTGTCGAGTGATCCGGCATCAGTATCCCTGAAAAAATCAATGTGTGCCGTGACTTCGCCCCCCTCGAGTAGTTCCGCAACTTGACCTGCGGAGTTGAGTACAGCTGGCCCAGAAATGCCTTTGTGCGTAAAAAGTATTGCACCTTCAGCACTAAATGCTCGCTTGCCTTCAAGTTTGTATGTTATTTTCACTGACTGCGCTGAGACTCCCGCAATGTCTTTTACCCAAGTTTCTTTGGTGAGTAAAGGTACGATTGTTGGCGTTGGCTTCGCAACGGTATGAGCAGAGACACTTAGCCATCTAAACCCATCTCCCGTGGAACCAGTCTCGGGTCTTGAAACTCCGCCGGTTGCAAAGATGTAAGAGCGCGCTGAATACTTTCGGCCGCCAGCCTCAACTGAAGTAATGTGATTTCCCTCACGGTGAATATGGGTGACTGTTGATTTCAATTTTATTTCGACACCACCTGCCTTCATATACTTTTCAAGCGTTTTCACAACATCACTTGCTCTCTCGCTTTTGGGAAACGCTCTGTGCCTTGCTTCAATCTGCAGAGGAAGTGAGTGTGATTCAAAAAACTCGTATGTTTCCTTCATTCCAAATTGCGAGAAAGAAGAATATAGAAATTGTTCAGACTTCCCATACTGCGAAAGGAGTTTTTTCTCGTCTTCTTCAGCGTTTACGATATTGCATCTGCCTCCACCTGATATGGAAAGCTTTACCCCCAGTTTCGCGTTTTTCTCAAGCAAGAGCACGTTCAAACCCCGATTAGAAGCAATCCCAGCGGCCATCATGCCAGAGGCGCCCCCTCCAATAACTACTACGTCGTACGCTTTTTCCTGATTTGATTGAGCGCCCCCCATTATGTACTTTGCGCTTTAGAATATTCTGAATACAGCATTTCTTTTTTACCCTCAGGAAGTACGGAGAGTAGTTCTAGATTTCCATCCTTGATATTCGCGTCAGTGATAATGACGCGCTTGTCATCCGCAGTCATATAGTACGCGCGCGGATTTCGATCAAACGCTCTAATTTTTAAAAGGTTCTGATACGCATCATTCGACAGATCAATTCTTGCATCTGCATCTGTAAATTTTCTTGAATGCGATGCTTGTGCGTGTTCCTGATCAACGGGAATTAGTTCTTTTTTCATATACAGTGGAATTACTTCAGAAAGTAGATTTCCTCCTTCAGTTGCAAGCAAATCTTCGAGCACTGAGCCCCGGGGCGGCCAATCTTCAACGTCTACCTTTGCTTGTGCAAGTACTGGTCCATGATCCATCTCCTCGTCAATAAGCATAATTGATACGCCTGTTACCTTCTCATCTGCGAGAATTGCCGAGAGAACAGGCGAGGGGCCCCTAAAATGGGGTAACAGCGAGGGGTGCACATTTAACACGCCACGCTTGGGCAGAGTAAGTAGATTGTTGCGGATCAGTTTTCCATATGCTGCAACTATAAAAAAATCCCACTCGCTATTGAGTAAATCCATAATCGAAGATTCATCCGTCAGTTTCTCTGGAGTGAGCACATCAATTGATCGCGCGAGCGCCCACTCTTTAACCGCCGAGGGCTTGATGCCTTGTCCGCGCCCGGAAGGTCGATCTGGCGCTGTAATAATAACGGCGGGAGAAAATCCGTGCGACTCAAGCGCATCAAGGACTCGCACTGAAAAGTGCGGGGTGCCAAAAAATGCAAATCGATATTCGTTATTCCCCATTTGTTTCTCCTTCGCCTGTAAAGTCTTTGGCATGATCAATAAATAATATGCCGTCCAAGTGATCCATCTCGTGCTCAAAAATTTGCGCTATAAGTCCAGTACCATTCCAGGTAAATCGCTTGCCTGATCGGTTATATGCGCTAATCGAAACTTTTTCATGGCGTTTTGTTTTGCCAAAGATACCGCGCACCGATAGGCACCCTTCCGAGAGACTCACTACTTTTCGAGACGTCCGGACAAGCTCTGGGTTAATAAACACTAGATCATCCTTGGGCAGTATTTCGTCCTCCAACTCAACACCGTCTTTTCCAAAGACATTTTTGCTTACTATAAATAAGCGAAGGGAGACTCCGATTTGTGGTGCGGCGAGCGCAACGCCGTTAATTTCCTTTTTAAGCGCGACACTCATCTGCTCAATAATGCGAAGCAGGCGGGACGTCCCAATATCTTTGTGGGGGACAGGTGTCGCGATTTTGCGCAGCACGGGGTCGCCCTCCTGAACAATTTCCGCCATTTCAATAGCTTATAGCGAGTCCGGTCATGTTGCTAGTCAAAAAAAGCCCTAGGTTTATGGAGTAACAGGAAACGACATCCACAAACAAGATTAGCAAAAACAATAAGAAAAAAAGAAGGGAGGCGGGTCTATTGACCACACCTCCCTTAAATGCGCCGGAACCTAGATTCCAACGCCCCCTCTAACAGTGAATAAGGATCTACTATAGCCATTATAGCATGTATTGCATTAAAATGGAAGGAGAAAATATCCTTATATAGCAACGTTATTTAGGAATCAATCGGTATGAACGGATAGCGGATTGATGCGAACCTCTAGAGAGGGCGGAAGTAATCTAAGAAATCGAAGCAGTCTTTGATCAACCCAGGCGCCTTCTTTGAGCCGAACAAGCACATGCACTCTTCCTTCAGCGCTACGGTTGGGTCGTCCATCGATTTGGATCGGATTAAATTGTTCAAGCGCTTTCATAATCTCCAATGATTGAGATTGTGCCTTCTCTTTTTTTCCCGACGCGGTGATGCGTACAAGTGTTGCAAAGGGCGGATACGAAAAACGTTCGCGATCAGCGAGTTCGTCCTTGTAATATGCTTGCGATGAACCATCGAGCATCGCTTTGATCACGCGATGCAATGGGTCGCGTGTTTGTATGACCATCGATTCTTTGGCTCTGCTTTTAAGTTCACACAAAAGTATAAATGCACGCTCCGCTGCAGAGTACTCTGGTATCCCTAAGAACGAATCGATAGAGGCGATTACTATAAGTGGTATCTCTTCTGGCAGGTAGGGAATGATGCGTTCAGTAGAAACAAGAATTCCTCCAGTCTCCCTCCATATGTTTACAAGTTTTTCTTCTTTCCCTGATTCTTCTTGGGAAACGATGAAGATTGGCGCATCAGTGAAGTGTTTTTCTAACGAGTGTGCAACCGAATCTATTGCAATTCCAAGCGGAGTGAGCCGCCAGCTCTGGCATTTTCTACAGCGCACCGATGCAGCTTCCTCACGACCGCAGCGGTGGCACAGAAAGCGCGCGGCTCCTCTGTCGTGAAGTACAAGCGAACTTGCGCAGTGTGCGCACGAAAGAATCGTGCCGCAATCATCACATATAGTTTGTGGTGCGAGCCCGCGCCGTGCCGCGATAATCAAAATATTTTTCTTCTCATTTAGCGCAGTTTGAATACTCAAAATTGAGTGTGGCATTAATGGGTCATATCCTGCGCGTTCTTTTTTGTGTGATTTCAGATCGAGAATTGACGGTGTAGGCCCCGCGAGCCGAATAAGAGAGAGCCCGACATCGCTTAGATCTCCTTTTTGCTTTCTATAGTGAGCACCAATAGAAGGACAGGTTGAAGCAAGTATAAACCGTGCGCCATACGCTTTTGCCACTGCTTCTGCCGCGATTTTGCCATGAATATACGGGCGCGTTTCATGCACATAGGTGCGCGCACCCTCACGCTCAAAAATAATCAAAGAGAAATCATGGCGCGCCATCGAGAGCGCTTGCAGCGTGCCAACGATCACAACGGGGCGGGACTCGTCACTTGCACGCCCCCAGGTTTCAATCAATTTCTTTTTTGAAATCTTGCTGTGAACAATTTCTACATACCCTTTAATATTGTGTTGTAGACTTCGGCCAATTGTATCCGCTTCAAAAATGGTGGGTACGATAATCAGCATGGACTTTTCGCGCGCAAGCGCCTCACGCGCAAGGCGCTTGTACTCCGATAGACGCTCCTCATGTGTTTGCGAGAAGAGCATCGGTTCATAAGGAAGCCCAGATGGTATTTCTATTTCGCTAAATTCCTTGAGCAAATGTCTACCTTCAAGAATTGGCTTTGGCGTGAGTGTAGAGAGCAGATCGCCCGGAGGTGTTGCTAGTTCCATAGAGGCTTCGAATACTGCGCGTAAAAAAGCACGAGAGAAAAGTAGTCGCGGTTTGGGGTCGCTTAATTTGCGTAAAGCAAAAGAACTTGCACGTAGATCTTGTTTTTTCTCTTGAAGTGGGACGCAGGTGAGCACCAAGCCAAATCCCGCCTTTTTCCTCAGCGGGATTGATATGACCGAACCCTCTGTAATTTCTGTGCGCGAGTAATACGTGAGCTCTAGATGCGCTCCTACGCCGGAAAGCGGTATACACGTAATGGCCCACATTGTGCGATTAGTATACTAAACGCTTACTATTTTTTTATTGTGCTGGAGTGAGCTGCACTGTGAAGACACTTTCTGCGTCTGCGATATAGAGCGCTCCATTTGAGACTCCAAAGGTTGGCGTTATGCCGTCATATACCGGCTGGAAGTTCTGCGTTCCACGAGTATCAATCTCGATTGCAAACACTCTGTTTTGGACTGCAACAAGCAGTACGTCGTTTCGTCCCGGATAGAAATCAACACCCCTCACCTCCGCATCAAGCGCTATGATCTGGTGTTCGCTTTTACACTCGGGGTTGCAGAAATATTCTGGAGGAGTTGAACTGCCTACCACTCTGGCAACCATCGATCTTTCATCCACATACACCTCAATAGATCCATCAGATGAGCGAAGCGGACTCTCTTTTGTTGGGACAGTAGTCCTTGAGATTGCTCCCTGTGCCTCTTTGTACTTCGCGTCTTCTTTTTTTAGTACTGCGCCATTTGTTGATGCTGGGACTGCGAATGGGGCGATATGCACCGTTTGACCTGAGTCAACGACAACATTTTTCTCCCAAGGGTAATAGCCTGTGCGATTTACTACCAATTCGTGCGCGCCTGCAGATACGAGAATTCGAGCTGTGCCTGAAGAATCTGGATTAGCTTGTTTTTCGTTTCCATCGACGAACACTTGGTAACTGTTGTCATACCCCTTCATCTCTACGGTGCCCGGCGAAGCTATGAATGTTTTCAATGAGAAGCGATATCCATTCTCATAAAATCGTATGCCAAAAAATATAATGAGCACAACTATAACCAATGCTGCGATCTGCCACGCAATCTTTTTGTTCTTTTCCATCTGGCTATTATAGGAAATTTAGATTGATGAGCCAAGAGGCAAAAATATGATGCTCTGTATAGCTTATTTACCCTTCGAATACTTGAACACTTGCGCCGAGCTTTGAGAGCTTGTCTGCGAGATCCTCATATCCGCGATTAATACTATAAATATTACGCAAAGTTGAGGTGCCTTTGCTCGCGAGCATTGCAATTAAAAGGATAGTTGCGGGGCGAAGCGCGGGCGGGCACGTGAGATCCGCCGCGTGTAGCGGGGTAGGACCTGTGACAAAGACGCGGTGTGGATCGGCGAGCGCAGTATTGGCACCCAGTTTGTCGAGTTCGGTGAAGTAGAGCGCGCGTTTTTCATACGCCCAGTCATGAATGAGCGTCGTGCCCTTGGCCTGCGTTGCGATGACGACAAAAAAAGGAAGATTATCGATGTTAAGTCCTGGATAGGGCCTGCCATAGAGTTTTTCTGGGGAGGCAATTAGTTTTGTTACATGCGTTTTAATATCAACCAGTTTCACTTTGCCGTTTTCTCCCTTGTAGCGTTTGAGTATGTCGTACCTAAATCCCATCACTACGAGCTTGAGCAGCTCAAGTTCCATAAAATCAATTGGCACGCGCTTGATAGTTATAGAAGAGCGCGTCACAATCGCAGCGGCGAGGAAAAACATAGCATCAGTGGGATCTTCAGAAACACTGTAGGAAATATTTTTGTCGATGTTCTTTTTGCCTTTGATGGTAAGCGTTGTGGTACCGATGCCATCAATTTGTACGCCCAAAAGGCTAAGATACTCGCATACGTCCTGCACTTGATAATTAGCTGAGGCGTATTTAATAACAGATTTCCCGGGAATACCTGCGGCCGCGAGTATCGCATTAATGGTCGCAGTGTCACCAGATTCATACATAAGAATCTCTGCGGGCGCGAGTTTCGATCTTGACACGCTCCATGCGCTTCCCCCCGGTGCAATATCAATGCCAAAGTTGCCGAGCGCATACATATGCGGCCTGATGGTTCTGCTTCCAAGCTTGCAGCCGCCTGCTTGAGGAATTTTAAAATGAGGTAGCGCATGAATGAGTGAACCGGCAAACATTACAATGCTTCGCGTACGCTCAGCGGAAGCGATATCCATCTTCTCCATCGAGAATTTTTTCGGCGGTGTGATAGTAAGCGTGTGGTCATCCCAACTTGTCTGTACACCAATTGAATTGAGTACTTCAAGAATGCGGTATACCTCTTCAATTTTCGGCATGCGCTTGAGTGTTGTTGTACCTCGATTGATGAGTGACGCACACAGGAGGCCGACTGCGCCGTTTTTGGAAGAGTTGATAGTAATTTCTCCGTGAAGCTTCTTTCCACCGGTAATTCTGAAGTGTAATTGGGGTTGCATTATTTAGTAGAGTACACCGATATAAAGATTCACCATACAGATTGATTGGACGCTTCAACGAGAGTAGTATGTGTGAGCTATGTCATTCTTTACACCTAAGCTTGGGATCGATTTAGGAACTGCAAATACCCTTGTATTTGTGCCGGGCAAGGGAATTGTGCTTAATGAGCCATCTGTTGTTGCTATATCCCAGATTAATAAGAAGATTTTGGCTGTTGGCAACGACGCCAAAGAGATGATTGGCCGCACCCCGGGGGAGATTATTGCGTATCGGCCGCTGAAAGACGGCGTAATTGCTGATTACCGCGTGACGCAGGCGATGCTTCGCTATTTCATTACAAAAGCGATGGGCAGATTTAATTATTTCAAACCGGAAGTCATGATCTCTGTGCCAGCGGGCGTTACCTCCACTGAGCGACGCGCCGTAGTAGAGGCTGCTGTGAAGGCGGGTGCGCGCAATGCATACGTTGTTAAGGAACCAATACTAGCTGCAATTGGTGCAGGTATTCCTATTCACGAACCGCGCGGTCATATGATTGTAGATATTGGCGGAGGCACGACAGACGTTGCCGTTATTTCCCTTGGCGGAATTGTTGCCTCAACTTCGGTTAAATGTGCGGGAGACAGGCTTGATCACGCGATCGCAGATTACATAAAGAAGACATGTAACCTTGGTATCGGAGACAAGACCGCGGAGGCGATTAAAATTAATGTTGGCTCCGCAGTGCCCGTTGAAGAAGAATTGGTGGTGACCATAAAGGGTCGGGATTTTATTACTGGACTTCCGCGCTCAACTGAAATTCGCACGAATGAAATTGTTAAAGCGATAGGGAAGGAGTTGCGTGAAATCATTAAAGCGATTCGCGACGTGCTTCAGGAGACGCCGCCGGAACTCGCGAGCGACATTATCGATCAGGGAATTATTATGACTGGGGGTACCTCGCAGTTGCGCAATTTTCCAGAACTTGTATTTAGGCGAACCGGTGTGCGTGCAGAGTTGGCAGACGGAGCTCTTTTTTGCGTCGTTAGGGGGACTGGTGTTGCATTGGAACATCTCGACACCTACAAACGCAGCATTATTTCAAAGCGTTAAATTTGGCGCATACCATTGTCAGTCACTGCGTTTTTTGCTCACCGTACAGTTGTACGGCTCACAAAAAGCCTCGCTCCTTTCACCACAAAGAGTACTTCTAATTTCTAATCGCTACGCTCAAGAAATTTAGGTCGCGCGGTCTGCATCCAAATTTAGTGCTTTGAGTAGTGTACTATTTGTAACTTTTAGTATTTGCATGCAGTTGTAGAAATCGGAGGTGCATCATGTCGAAATTTGACACACTAAGGATCACTCACGTCGACTCACCTGATCAAGTGCCACCTTTGGTCGCTTCGGCTGAAGACTGGACACGCAGGCGATTCTTCCTCGCACAAACTGATCTTTCGTCTCCCGGATTGCAACAGCAACTCGAAGACCACTTCAAGCGAATCTTTAATTCGCACACTCTCTAGCCCACCCATCCCGCTCCTTCTCCTCACACTCCCGTCCTTCTTCTCTGTCCTCTTCCACCTTCTCTCCATCCCGCCCGATCATACGATCGGGCGGTCCTCTTTTTTACGGCCTATTTACTCGTTCTTTCATCTGTAGTATAATACATAGTAGATGAGTAGTCGGCATGGTGCCGGCTTTTTTAGTGGGAGAAAATTATGATCGGAAAACTGCTGCTTAGGGTCTTGGCCTTGAGTGTTGTAGTGACGCTACCGTTCTCTTCAAACGGACAACAAGTGGGAAGCGTCCAAACAAACGCACCTGCAAAAAAAGTGATTCCGTATAGCAACGCTTCGCTTCCTGACGTCGTAATCCAACTTGTTGCAATAATCAATGAAGCCGGAAGTGATGCAATGGAACGAAACTGGTCCTATAAGAAAAATGGGGTCGAGGCACTCATGCGAGTGTATGGCGTCAACGAAGAAGTTGCCCTTCAAAGGGCGATTGTACTTGTCGAGATCATCGTCACCAAATACGCCATCCTTGATTTGGGAAAACTGCACGCTCCATCTCTGGTGAGTGCTTTTGCACAAAATCAAGGAATTCTTGATATCGTCATGGAAACGCTCACGTACCTCGATGAAGATATGGATGTGGAGGATATCAAAGACATTCGTGGGACTTTAATCGAGGAAGTTGAGTGTCTCTATAAAGAGAAAAGACAAGGCACACAAGGTCTGTGCAAACATGTATCAGATGCCGAAACGCTGCTACTTGTGATGCATGGTCTCGATGCTGCAATCTATGTCTTCACGGATGAGAAAAGTCCACGATCCGGAAAACGCGCATACCAAGACGCAGTTCAAATGTTGAAATTCCTCACTGAGGCAGCTTTTGCTCAGATGATGGATCAAGGCACTTGGAAAGAATACCCCCCTCGTTAGTGATGTTTAGCCGGCCCAAGCGTTTATCGCTTGGGCCGGCATTGTTTTTGCTACACTACAGATATGCTCCCCAAGCACCATGCCTTTGTCTCATATGGTTCTCCCTCTAAACTGAAAGAGTATGCCGTTTATATTGCGAAAGAATTAGGTGTGCAAGCCGCAGGCAATCCCGATTTTCATTTGAGAGATTACTCATCTGGTGGTCAGTCTTTGACTCTTGATGTTGATGAGGCGCGTGTAATCTGTGATCTCTCAGTATTGAAGAGCACCGGCGGCATAAAAGTGTTTGTGATTGGTGCAAACAGCATTACTCGCCAGGCACAGAACGCATTTTTAAAAACGCTAGAGGAGCCGACAGAAGACACGATATTTGCGTTTCTTGTACCAAAGGGTGTGCTGATTGGTACCGTTACATCCCGCGTGATGGAAATTCAATGGAATCCAAAAACATATGATGATTCTTTTGCAAAAGAATTTTTGGCCGCTTCACTTGATTCAAGATCAACCATGCTTGCTTCAATAATTAAAGATAAAGATAAGGAAGGCGCGCGCGCGTTGTTGGACAAAATTGAGCGCATACTCGCAAGTGATATGCATACAAAAGAGGTTCGCGATGGACTCACAGAGTTAGCACATATGCGAAACTATTTGGGTGACCCTTCCTCATCAACGAAGATGCTTTTGGAGCACATAAGTCTCGTGCTTCCCAAACGCTAGGATCGTGGTTCAATAGAGATATTATCCGGGTTCCATCTATATATACTATGAAAAAATATCTGTTACTTATTGGGCTTATTCTCTTTGCGTTCCCCGTTTCTGCAGCGCAGTTTATTCATCAAAAAGATGGTAGCTATTCGCTCAAAGAGGGTGATACCATCCGCGAAGACGCATACATCGGGGCAAAAAATGCATCAATAGATGGCACCGTCGAGGGAGATGTCTATGCAGGAGGAAATGAAATAAAAATTCGCGGTTCGGTAACGGAAAATCTATTCGCTGCCGGCAAGACAATATCGCTGTCCGGAATTGCAGGTCACAACGTATACGCTGCGGGACAAACAATGGAAATTGCAGGCGCGGTGCATGGAGATGTGATCGTTGCGGGAGATACCTTGACCATTCGCGAAGGCGCAGTGATAGATGGAGAAGTATTTTTCTTTGGAAATGAGCTGCATGTTAATGGCGAAGTAAAAGGCGGCGTACATTTCTTTGGAAATGCGCTCACCTTCAATAATGGAAAAGCCGCATCAATCAACATGCACGGCAATACGCTCGATTTAATCGCTGCAAATATCTCAGGGTATGTAACATACGAGGCATCAAGAGAGCTTTCAAAAGACAATGCAACTGTAATCGGGGGAGCGGTAACAAAATCACCAGAACGCATGGACAAGGTGAAAGACGCTCCAATGTTTGGATTTAATATTGCCTTCTTCTTGATGGGGCTAGTGATGGTGATGCTCGCGGTGTGGCTCTTTGGCAAAGAAGCAGCGGGGTTTGTAATGGACGCAGTGGCAAGGCCGGGGCGCACAGGCGTTATCGGCATACTGGCACTTATCGCAATACCGATTGTCTCAATTATCCTGATGATTACGGTGATTGGCCTTCCGCTTGGCGTCTTGCTTCTCTTGACCTACGGAATTCTTCTTATCGCTTCAAGCGTACTAGCTTCGATTCTTGTGGGAGCTGTGTTGGCAAAGTGGATTAAAAAGGAATACATTGTTGACTACAAATGGGCATTCGCTGGCTTTCTAGTACTCACAATCCTCGACTTTGTCCCACTGATGGGTTGGATTCCAGGTATGATCGCATTCCTCTGCATGTTTGGAGTCTTGATCCTTATGCTTGAGAAAAAGTTCCATAAGAATTAATCAAATAAAAACAGCCCCGAGAAAAGTCGGGGCTGTTTTTATTTATTTTGATACAATCCGAGTATGACCATACGGCAGAGAGTTGAGCGGAAAGCTCGAATACGCAAACTCGATCGAGCGCTTAAAAAACTGTATCCAACTGCTACGACAGAACTCCTGTATAAAACGCCGTGGCAGTTTATGGTGGCGGTGCAATTATCTGCGCAGTGTACGGACAAACTGGTTAATAAAGTGACTCCACCACTATTTAGGAAATTGAGGACAATTCAAGATTTCGCAAAAGCAAAGCCAGAAGAATTGTTTCCGCTTATTCGATCTGTCACATACGCAAATAATAAAACGCGCAATATAATTCGCGCCGCCAATTATCTACTGCAGACTCACCAAGGAAAACTCCCGCGAACAATTGAGGAAATGGTAAAAATGCCTGGCGTTGGCAGAAAGACTGCAAATGTATTGCTCGGGGACTTATTTGGTATATGTGAGGGGATTACTGTCGACACCCACGTCATTCGCTTTGCCCTGCGCTTTGACCTCTCAGACTACAAAGACGCGGTGCGCATCGAGCGGGATTTAATGGAAATTCTTCCAGAGAAAGAATGGCCGTATTTTACCCATCGAGTGATCTATTACGGTAGGCGAATGGCTCCGGCGAGAAAACACGACACGAAGAATGATCCTCTGGTCAAAATATTTCCCAATGCAGGATCGGTATTTCGCGTATACTAAATCAGCATGGAATCGATATTTAGGCCTCCTAAGCCACAAACTGAATCTACTCAAGAGGCACGTGACACTTCTCTTGAAACTCTTGTGTCCACGACAATTAAAACACTTGAGCGTATTCAAATAGAAGCGGAGAATCTTCTTCTAGAAAACCCTTATCGAGCAATAAATTTGATAGGGTATGGAGGAAAAGATGCTACGCAGTTTGATCGTTATTTGCATAGCGAAAGTTTTAATGTTTTCAATTCGGCGCTTGAGACAATAGATGCTTCTCTACGAGCTGCAGGAGACAATGAAGAAAAGGCATCTCTTTTAGAATCTCGAGAGGAGTTATTTTCTGCTATGGAAAAGGTAGAAGCGATCTCAATAGTTGCAAAGAATGCCGTTGAAGGGATTGAATCTCGTATACGCAATGCGCCTTTGCGCGCTGAACGAGGAGTTGAGGATGCTTCAATAACGAAAGATCAGCTCATCGAAATGAATCGCTCTACTATCGAGCAAGAACACGAAACTCTGTGGGACTCTGATTCACTCAAAGATCTCTCTCTGGAGGAATATACAAAAAATATGGAAACGCAGGGGTCTGGCAGATATTTTTTACATGCATTTCCTGAGGTAAGTCTTAAAAAGGGACATATAGCGAATGGAGTCGGTGGCGATGCTCTATTGGGTGGGTTTGAAATATCTCGAGATCATGGCCGGCAGATCAATTTTACTTGTGAAGACGAGAATAAAGAAATAAACCAGTTTTATAGCCAATTCAGTGAAGGAGTAACAGGTGGCGTTTTGTATCCTGCAGAAGCATTGCTCACTAATTATGCTTATACAAACTTACCGTACCGAAAAGATCTGAAGTGGACTTCAAGCGAATGGCGAATCATCGGACCTGGTAAAAATCCGAAGAGCCCCTTGCATGTGGTCCCACTTAATCTCGGAATTTGTTTTTTTGATAAAGAAAATGAAGAGAAAGTTAAGAATTATATTGAAGCGCTTCCTGAACATTTACGCCCTAATCGTGTTCTATTTCATGAACAGGGGATGAATGCTGCCTTGCGAGAATTTCTGTCTACAATGAAAAAGCCGTCTGGCCTGCCGCGTATTGCGCGAACGGTGGACTATATTTCGTCTGAGGAATCCATTCCTGTATTTGGATCTACTCTCGCATTGAAGAAACTCTCTGAAACATTAGACACCCTTTCTATACCTTAATTTCTAAAATTCGATATACTAGTCTCTATGGCATATGACTTTAAACCGTTTGATGCGCGTATAAAAGAAATCGAAGAGCATCTTGGCCGCGAACTAAGCGGTATACGAACCGGGAGAGCAACACACGCAATTCTTGATGGCGTGTTAGTTGAGGTATATGGCACCCGCATGCCGATCAACCAACTCGCGTCCGTTAACGTTGAAGATTCGCGCACGCTTCGCATTGCGCCGTGGAACACTGGGGATATGAAGGATATTGAGCGAGCGTTGGTGTCCGCCAATTTGGGACTCTCTGTCGGCTCAGACGAAAAGGGAATTAGGGTGTTTTTTCCAGAACTGACAGGGGAGCGCCGAGAAATGCTCATTAAACTTGCTGGAGAGCGTCTGGAAGAATCACGCAAGAGCCTGCGTGGTGCGCGCGACGATGTACAAAGCGACATTGAAAAGCGCGAAAAGGATAAAGAATATGGCGAGGACGACAAATTCCGCTTTAAAGATGAAATGCAAAAGCGCGTAGATATGTGCAATGGGCGTATGGATGAACATCTGGCTAAGAAAGAAAAAGAGATTAGCACGTAATCGTTAGACACTTAGACATGAGAGTATATAAATACTCGAATGGCTTTTTTGTCTAAGTCGCTATATTCTAATTATCTAAACTTTAACTGAATGGCAATACTACTTTTTATAGTTATTTTGGTCGGTTTGATCTTGGTCCATGAATTTGGGCATTTTGCGATGGCAAAGTTTTTTGGCATTCGCGTCGATGAGTTTGGTGTTGGGTTTCCACCAAAACTTTGGGGCAAAAAATTTGGAGAAACAGAATATACCATCAATCTTCTGCCTTTTGGGGGATTTGTGCGCATCTTTGGCGAGAATAAAGACGAGACTCCTATGGAAGACGTCGATCGTGCATTTGGCGCAAAATCAAAGTGGAAACAAGCTGCAGTGTTAGTCGCTGGCGTTGTGATGAACGTGATTGCAGCGTGGCTCATTCTCTCTGTGGGATACATGATTGGACTTCCAGGCGGGAGCGAATATAGCGGTTTGGGTAAAGTGACGCAAGACCAGGTCACCGTGTTGGCAATCTCGCCTGATTCTCCTGCTGCAAAGGCAGGCATCCTAGCAGGAGAGCGTATTGAGCGTATACAAGCTGAAACGGGATCGTATCTAGAATCCGACGCACTCTCTGATGACGTTCGACACTTTATAACGCAGCACTCTGGCGAAGAATTAACGCTGACACTCGCACGCGGGAATCAAACACGCGAAGTGAAAGCTACGCCTGTAGAAGGTATTGTGCAGGATCGAGCGGTGCTCGGTTTTGTACTTGATGATGTTGGTATTGTTCGTTTGCCGTTTTATCTAGCGTTTATTGAGGGTGGCAAACTAACCTATCAATTACTCGTTGGAACTGCCGTGGGGTTGTGGGATTTTATTTCTTCAATATTTAAAGGTCAGGGAGATTTCTCTTCAGTTGCAGGACCCGTTGGCATTGTTGGAGTAGTTGGTGAGGCATCTCAGTTCGGCATCACTTCGCTTTTGATGCTCACCGCGCTCATTTCGTTAAACCTTGCGATTGTAAATCTTATTCCGTTCCCGGCGCTCGATGGAGGGCGATTGTTTATGGTTGCCTTAGAGGGCATCACGCGCCGCCCAGTGCCACCGCGCATTTTTGCTGGACTTAATATGGTTGGATTTGGGTTATTGATTTTACTGATGCTTGCTGTCACCTATCACGACATCGCTAAGTTGTTCGTGTAGAGGAAACCCAAAAAAGCTTCATCTGTGTTGTTGCGGGCCGTTTCCCGCTTGAATAGTTGCACAGCAATACACCTCTGAAGCAGGCTTTCCCGCCCCTAGTATCTGATGCATGTATGGACATTTCCTGTTCGGAGGGACTTTAGGTACAATGCTTTTACATGAGACAATCGACTCTTTTTACCAAAACGCGCAAAGAGGCACCGGCAGACGAGGTATCTAAAAATGCACAGCTTTTGATCAAAGCGGGATACATACATAAAGAAATGGCGGGTGTGTATTCCATGCTTCCACTTGGGTTACGTACATTACGAAAAATTGAGCAGATTGTCCGCGAAGAGATGGATCAAATTGGTGGCCAGGAAACTCGTATGGCGACCCTTCATCCAAGCGAGCCGTGGAAGCAAACGGGTGCATGGGATTCCGTCGACGTACTTTTTAAAATACAAAGCAGAACCGAAAAGGAATATGCACTCGGGCAAAGTGAAGAAGAAATAGTTACGCCTATCGCCGGAGAGTACGGGCGGTCGTACAAAGATTTACCAGTGATGATATATCAGATACATCAGAAGTATCGTGACGAGCTGCGTGCAAAATCCGGCATTATGCGTGGGCGGGAGTTTGGGATGAAGGACATGTATAGCTTCCACTCTTCTCAAGAGGATTTCGATCGTTTCTATCAAATTGCAAAAGAAGCATATCTGCGCGTGTATTCGCGTATGGGACTCAACGCAAAAGTGACTGAAGCATCTGGTGGTTCTTTCAGCCAGAAAATTTCTTATGAATTTATGGTTCTGACTGATGCAGGGGAGGACACCATACTTTATTGTGATGCGTGCGACTATTGCTCTAATGTTGAAGTCGCTGGAGAATTGAAAGTCGGCGACACATGCCCACGTTGTGGAAAATTTGAACTAAAACAAGCGGTTGCATCGGAAGTCGGGAACGTATTTGATTTGGGGCAGCGCTATCCAAAAGCGCTCAACTTTGTATACAAAGATGTGGACGGAGAAGATAAGTACCCGATTATGGGCTGTTACGGCATTGGTACCACGCGACTGATGGGCGTAATTGTTGAAGCGCTAGCAGATGATAAAGGTATCATTTGGCCCAAAGAAGTTTCTCCATATAGAGTACATCTCGTTGAGTTATCGGGAGGGAATGCTGATATTAAGTTAAAAGCAGACGCACTATATGATTTCCTCACGCAGGCTGGGGTGGAAGTGCTGTATGACGATCGGGATGTACGTGCTGGAGAGAAGTTTTCTGACGCAGAATTAATCGGCATACCTACACGCGTGGTGATAAGTGCCAAAACGATTGCAGAAGGAAAACTTGAAGTTACAGATCGAAAAACGGGGGAGCGTACAATGAAGACAGAGGGAGAGGTCAAACAATTGCAGTCGGCATGATACTGATAGACACAGCAGCATATGGCAAACAAACTCATAGAAAAATTCTATTCACTTTTTTCGAGTGATATCGGCATAGATCTTGGTACCGCAAACACGCTTGTGTATGTGCGCGGGCGCGGCATTGTCGTAAATGAACCATCAGTAGTCGCTGTTAACCAGAAAACGGGACGCGTTGTGGCAGTTGGTGCAGAAGCCAAACAGATGTTAGGGCGCACGCCGGGACACCTTGTTGCGGTGCGCCCACTTGTAGACGGAGTGATCTCGGACTTCGAAGTTACCGAGGAGATGCTATCGTACTTAATGAAAAAAGCGCAAAACGGCCGCACGAGGCTGTTGGGTCCTCGCGTTGTGATTGGCGTTCCATCTGGAATAACTAATGTCGAAATTCGTGCAGTGCGTGATGCTGCGACTAACGCGGGAGCTCGCGAAGTTCATATTATAGAAGAACCGATGGCAGCAGCGCTCGGTATTCGCTTGCCTGTGCGTCAGGCGATCGGCAGCATGATAGTTGATATCGGAGGCGGTACAACAGATATCGCGGTGATTTCGCTTGGCGGCATTGTGCGTTCAAGAAATCTGCGTATTGCAGGAGACAAACTCTCTCAAGATATCATCAGCCATATTCGCTCAGAGTTTAAAATTTTAATTGGAGAGAAAACTGCAGAGGACATCAAAATTGCTATTGGTGCGGTGATCGAAGGTAATGCGCCACTTGAGGCTGTTGTTCGCGGACGCGATTTGATTACGGGATTGCCGCGAGAGGTAATTGTGACAGACTCAGATATTCGTGAAGCGATTTCTCAGTCGATTGATACGCTGGTTGAAGCGGTGCGCGAAGTAATTGAAACTACACCGCCTGAAATTCTCTCGGACATTATGAAAGGCGGCATTTATCTAGTTGGTGGCGGAGCGCTCTTTAAGGACCTTGATCGCTTGATCTCTGAATGGGTAAAGATGCCAGTATATGTCGCAGATGATCCACTCACAGCGGTAGCAAGAGGTGCTGGAGTGGTACTTGAGGATCTCGAAACGCATCGAGAGATATTGATTGAGCATGATGAGGAATTTATCGACTAGCGGCAACCGTAAATCGCGCTTTGGAAAACAAGCGCTGATTGTCATTCTAGTTTCTCTTGCTTTAATTATATTGGGCTATTTTATGCGCGCCAGACTTTCCGGAATCACTGTGCCAACCTTTGCGGCAGCATCCCTCTCGCACACGGGTGCACTTGGATTTCTCGGCTCCTTTAGCGCATATTTTAGAGGACTGGAACAACTGCAATCTGAAAACACAGAATTGAAGGGGAAGCTCAGTGCATCAGAAATTTTGGTACTCGATCGAAACACGCTCTACGAAGAAAATATTGCACTGAAAGAAAAATATGGAAGAGACGCTTCGGTTAATATGGTATTGGCTTCCGTACTAATGCGTCCAGGACAGACACCCTACGACACATTAGTTATTGATATCGGTACAAATAAAGGCATATCAGTTGGGGATAGGGTAACGGCCGGTGGCTCGCTTTTGCTTGGAAAAGTGGAAGAGGTTTGGAGCAAGGGGTCGCTGGTGCGCTTGTATTCGTCGCCCGGCGTGAGCATTTCCGGATTCCTACGTGGCACGATTCCAATTGAAGTTAAAGGGCAGGGTGGAGGATCACTTCGCGCAGAAGTGCCATATGATGCGAAAGCGGTCGAGGGGGATACGGTGTCTCTTCCGTCAATTGAGCCGAACATTGCGTTTGTTGTTGATTATGTTGAGCCTGGGCGTGGGGATTCTGCAGCAGCCGCATATTTGAGATTACCGGTTTCTCCATTTGAACTAAAATTCGTAGAGGTTTGGCGTTCACAAAATTAATATGTTCACCAAAAATATTTTTATACTTGTAGCGTTCGTACTTGTTTTATTGGGGATTTTTTTCCCTTCTTGGTATATCGGGCTTCCGGGACTACTTTTGCTTGCAGCGTTTGTGCCGATTGGCGGTATTGCTGCAGGGTTTGTGTACGACGTGTACTTTGGCGCCTCACCTTTTTTGCCTCAAGTAATAAATTATCCCTTTATGCTGACTGCGCTTGTAATGGGAATATTTTCACTTTTTTTGCGCGATCATATTCGCTAACCTTTTACTTTTTTCTCAAAAAAAAGACCTATTGATTACCCTGTGGCACTTTTTCTGAAGAAAAGTGCCACAGGGTATACTGAGAGAATGCCCTGGAGATTTTGGAAACGCAATAAGCGACTCAATGCAGAAATTGCACCTGATGAGATTTTTATGGACGCTTCAAATCTTCCATCTTTTGATACTGATCAGTTTGAAGGTCGCATGGAGCGTCCCATTGGGCGCCGCTCACTCGCGCTTTTTTATCTCGTGTTTGCGGTGGTGTCCCTCACGCTCATTGGTCGCGCATGGAACTTAGAAGTAGTGCACGGCACCGCGTACGCAGCGCTCTCTGAAGCAAATGCGCTCTCTCATCAATATGTATTTGCGGATCGCGGCGTTATCACAGATCGAAAAGGCGTTGAACTTGCGTATGACTCTCATGAAGTTGGAAAAGACTATCCTCTGCGCGTGTACGCCGGCTTTCGAGGTTTGGGCCAAGTACTAGGGTACGCAAAAGCGCCTGCAAAAGATTCCGCTGGTTTTTATTATCAAGATCGATACATTGGGGTAGAAGGCCTGGAGAAAGCGCTCGACACTCGTTTAAAAGGAGAAAATGGTCTCAAAATTAGTGAGACAGATGCAAAAGGCAAAATTGTTTCAGAAAGCGAAATTGCATCACCCAAGCACGGTGAGACGATAACACTTTCGATTGATGCTGAACTAACAGAGAGTATGTATGACGCAATTGCAGATCGCGTTACACAATCGGGATTTCGCGGTGGAGCGGGAGCGATTATGGATCTCCAAACTGGCGAGCTTGTTGCACTCACAAGCTATCCATCTTACGACTCGCAAGTAATGACAGACAGAAAAGATCAAGCGAAAGTGAAGGGGTATCTCACAGATCAGAGACAACCCTTTCTCAATCGCGTTACTAATGGGCTTTTTACCCCGGGTTCTATTGTGAAACCCTTTATAGCGCTCGCGGCGCTGAAGGAAAATATTATCGACCCGGGTAAGCAGATCCTCTCGACGGGTTCAATCTCAGTGCCAAATCCCTATTTCCCGGATAAACCATCTGTGTTTAATGACTGGAAAGCGCATGGCTGGATTGATATGGCTCACGCCATTTCTGTTTCTTCTGATGTGTATTTCTATGAAATCGGTGGTGGATATCCAGGACAAAAAGGGCTCGGAATTGATCTGCTGGATAAATATTTAAGCCTTTTTGGCATCGGGCAGAAAACTGGTCTCGATGACTTCGTTGAGTCGCAGGGGGTTATCCCAACTATTGCATGGAAGAAAGAACATTTTCCAAATGATCCGTGGCGTTTGGGCGATACATACAATAGTTCAATTGGGCAATATGGATTCCAAGTAACGCCGCTGCAGATGCTAAGGGCGGTAGGCGGCATTGCAACGCGCGGCACACTACTTACGCCAACAATTATTAAAGGCGAGCCGCTTGGCAAGACAGAAATGCTCCCGTTTACACAGGAGCAGTACGACGTGGTGCATCACGGCATGCGGCTCAGCGCACTTGAAGGCACCGCAAAAGCACTCAATGTGCAGTACGCAACCTTTGGCGGAAAGACAGGAACCGCTGAGTTGGACGCAGGGAAGCGATATGTTAATTCTTGGGTCACTGGATTTTTTCCGTATGATAAGCCGCGATACGCATTTATAATTTTGATTGAAAAAGGACCCTATAAAAACCTATTCGGGGCGGCAGGCGTTATGCGCGTTGTTTCAGATTGGATGAACATACATAGGCCAGGAATGCTTGCGGGGGCAGAAAACTAGCCTCTGTAAGGGTTTTTTGTCATTGACTTTAGGGCACTTTCGCGTACACTACCTGAGCAAATGTAGTTGGACGCACGCGAATGCGTCCACTGCTATATATAAAAATGGCTCAGGAATTACTATCACAAGAAAAGTTTGAAGAGCTGACTGGCGAACTTGAGGATCTCAAAACAAGACGCCGCAAAGAAATTGCGGAGCAGCTTGAGTATGCTCGCTCGCTTGGCGATCTATCAGAAAACGCAGAATACCAAGAGGCGCGCGAAATGCAGGCCGCCGTAGAAGAGCGTATTCAAAAACTCGAAAGCATTCTTAAGGGCGCAAAGATCACCAAAGTAGGGAAGTCAGACGGTATTGGTATGGGTTCAAAAGTGACCGTAGAGAAAATTGGAGATAAAGAAAAAGAAAAACACACCTACACCCTCGTCGGAGCTGAAGAAGCAGATATGCTCAAAGGCATGATTTCGTACCACTCTCCACTGGGAGGGGCGATGATGGGTAAGAAAAAAGGCGATGAGTTTTCATTTGCCACTCCCCGCGGTTCGATGAAGTATAAAATTCTGAAGGTTGAATAATCTTTAAAAAATCGCCCATAAGGGCGATTTTTTAAATGAATGACCCTAGGCATCGCACTCTATAAGCTATAGAATATATTGATGTTTTGGGCAGACCGCATTGCGGATGAGATTAAAAGGACGGTCATACCACGCGCAGGGGTAGGGAAGCCCCTTCTTATTCGAGATGAGAAAACGGCTTCAGGGAAAGTGCATGTGGGTTCCATGCGAGGCGTTGCAATACATGGCGCGCTCTCATCTGCTTTGAAAGATAAAGGAGTTGAAAATGAATTTAGATACGAAATAAACGATTTCGACCCGTTTGATGGTCTGCCAAACTATTTGCCCCCCGATCAATACAAACCACTTTTGGGAGCTCAATTACTTGATGTTCCGTCGCCCGATACATCAGTTGCAAATTATGCGCAGTACTATGGCAGTGAGTTTATAAAGGTTATAACCGATACCGGATATACCCCAACATTTTATCGATCAAGCGAACTCTATCTCTCTGGACGCATGGACGAAGCGATTCGCTTGGTGCTCACGCATGCAAAACGCATTGGTGAGATTTATCATGAAGTGTCAGGGTCACAGAGCGTTTCTGAGCGCCTACCACTTTCCGTGCGTTGTGAGAACTGTGGAAAAATTTCAATGACCAAAGCGACAGATTTTGATGGGGAAACAGTCGCATATACCTGTGTACCGCACGAGCTTGATTGGGGAGGAAAAGGATGTGGTCATGAGGGACGCGTCTCTCCATTTGGCGGAAAGGCTAAATTGCCATGGAAGCCGGAATGGGCCGCAAAATGGTTTGTGCTTGGGGTTGATGTTGAAGGTGCAGGCAAAGACCACTCAACAAAAGGGGGTGCTCGGGATGTTGCAAATCATATTGCGCGCGACATATTTAATATCACTCCGCCCTTCGATGTGCCGTATGAATTTTTTCTAGTGGGTGGACAAAAAATGTCTTCATCAAAAGGCAAAGGATCCTCTGCTCGCGATATTGCAGATTTGGTACCGCCAAAAATATTTCGCCTTGCGCTATTAGGGAAAGAAATCAATCAAGCATTTAACTTTGATCCAGAAGGAGATACCATACCGACGCTCTATGATCAGTATGATAAATTGGCCTCACAGTTTGAGACTATTAAAGATGATGACTACGCACGCCTCTTTGAATTAATACATAGTGACGGCGATATTGCACCCACTGGTTTTAGAATGCGATTTTCACAAGTGGCATTTATGGTTCAGATGCCTCATCTTAAACTTGAAGAGGAGGCCTCAGCACTCAAGGGGTCGGAACTTACAGAAAGTGAGAAAAATGAGCTTAGAGAGAGGGCAAAATACGCGCGTCACTGGCTCACGACCTACGCTCCAGAAAAATATCGTTTTGCACTCCAAGATACACTTCCCGAGGCCGCCGCATCTCTATCAGTAGTGCAGAAAGAAGCCCTATCTCGCATTAAGGCGCTAGTAGAGACAGATCTCCCGCCCGAAGAGTTACATACAAGCATTCACGCGCTTAAAGAAGATCTGGGACTATCTGCAAAAGAATTATTTAGTGCGGTGTATCTAATCTTTCTTGGAAAAGAGGAAGGTCCGAAGGTTGGCTGGTTTTTATCAACAATGGATCGTCAGTTTGTATTGGGGAGATTGCAGGAGGCTTTGGTATAAGTTAAAAGAAAAACGGCGGACCTGGGGTCCGCCGTTTCGACTTTTGCATTACGCTACAGAAGTGTTCTGATTCTTCAAGGTTGGAGCGGCATTTGAGATCTCGTCGATCTTGCCTTTGAGCCAATCGAGGAACTTCGAAGGATTGTTTTCCGTAGGATGGCGAGCAACGCCACCCCTAGGGTTATATGCATTCTCGATCGCCGTATATGCGCTCGCCGGCTTGAAGAAGTCCTGCCGATAGCGATACTCGCGTTTCAATTCGCTTATGTGGATGTGATCATTACTGATCTTGTCTACGGCGCCGTCAAAGAGACCCCTGTGATCGAGGAAAGTGCCTGTGACAGCGCGTCTGCTATCGAGCTCGCTGTAGAGCGTGATGTGAAAATCGGCACGCTCGAGCAGATAGAGAGCAGCTTTGCCTTCATCCGACTTCAGAAATTGCATGAACCCATGAGCTGCCTCCATCAAACCGACGGATGGACCTCGGTGGGTCACGACAGCCATCTGCTGTGGCTCAGGCTTAACTGCCTGGGCAGCAATTGCCCGTGCGATCTCGTAGCGAGATGCGGCTCTGAGCCAACGCTCACTTTTTTTCATTACCTTTTCCTTTCCATTAATCTGATTTGATAATACTATAAATGTAAGATAATGTCAAATTCAGTAACGTTTGTGGGGTAAACTCAATCGAATCCAAAAATTAGCCGTATACTACACACATGGCTTCGAGCACACTGCTCTCGTTCTTTCCTATAATTGGATTTTCTTATGCGTTTATCGCGCATCTCTTTTTTTATATTACGGCACTTGTGGTGTGTCTCGTATCCGCCTCACTTTATTATCACTGGTTTAAATATGGCATCAGCGTTTCAGGAACGTTTGTCATTATGGTGCTCTACGGCTCGGGAACGCTCTTTTTGTTAGCAGCAGGATATGGTCTTCTTTTACAGCTATGATTTTTTCCAATCAATTAGATCACGGTGAGAAAATAAGCGTCATTATACGCAAACACTGGCTTATCTATGCGTTCAATGTTGCAGCCCTGGTGTTAGCAGCACTCATACCGCTTATATTGGGCGCGCTTGCACCCCAATCAATCCAAGATGGTCTGATTGCATCGGGCGTTTCAGGAGCATTTCTCATATATATGTACGTTATGTTTTTAATCCTGCTTTGGGTGTTGGCATTTGTGTCCTGGACGACTTATTTTCTCGATACGTGGATTGTTACTAATCGACGCATCATCTCTATCGATCAAAAAACGCTTTTTGAGCGCACAGTAACAACCGTAATGCTTGAGAAGATCCAAGACGTCACTGTTCGTGTCGATGGCGTACTCCCAACGCTTGTAGGATTTGGGACGCTTATATTACATACTGCGGGCGATGGGGAGGATATAGTCATACGATTTGCAGCACATCCGCAGTATGCGAAGGATAGAATTATAGAGGTGCAAAAAGCGGCACTGGGCAAAATGAGCACTAGTTCTATGGTTTGACATTGTGTTTGGTTTAATGAACACTCCTCATCAGGGAGGTGTCTCATGAGAGGTAATGTACAATTTCGCCGCAATTTAATTGTGGCGGTACTAGTTGTTGCTATTTTAATGCTTCTGATCGGCTTACTAGCATCATTTATCTCGTACATGGGTTCGCGCACAAATACTGGAAGCACACTAAGCGGCGGGGTAATGATCACATGTCCTAGTTCGTTGGCAAGGCCATGTCTATAGATCGACCAACTGGAAGTGGGACTAAAAATCCCCCTTCTTTTTTATTTAGTATATCAATATTGTGTGTTGAAAAACCTTTATTTTTCAATGTATTTTACCGACCTACTTGCGAGGCAGAGCAATAAATGTCGTCCTACTTATTTGTCTTCAAATGTGGATAAATAATCCCACAGTGTGGGATGGAGTGGCATATACTAACAGTGTTGTGGGATGAAGTGGGAGACGACGGTTTTCCGCTCAACTACAGCCGTATTACATGCTTATTGGCGAATACACCCACACGCTTGATTCCAAAAAGCGTCTTTCGCTTCCGGCGAAATTTCGTAAGGAATTAGGTTCAAAGGTGGTCGTCACAAGGGGACTTGATTCATGTTTATTCATGTACCCGCTAAAGGCATGGGAGAAAATCGCAGCAAAATTGGCGGAACTTCCCATGGGGCAAAGTGATACGCGAGCGCTTTCGAGATTTATGCTTAGTGGCGCGGTGGAAAGTGATATTGATGCGACAGGACGCATACTTATCCCTGACTTCCTGAAAGAGTTTGCGAATCTCAAAATAAAAGTGGTGCTCGCTGGTGTTAACGAACGTGTGGAAGTGTGGAACGAAAAATCTTGGGAAGACTATAAGAGACGCATTGAAAAACAAGCGGATCAGGCTGCCCAGAAACTTGGTGACATCGGAATAATCTAAACAGGATTTCCATGGACACCAAAGCAACAGTTCACGAACCAGTTCTGTTACTAGAAGTGATTGCAGCGCTCGCACCCCAAGATGGAGATCTAATTTTAGATCTAACACTCGGAGGTGGAGGGCACGCTGAGGCGCTTCTCTCCAGAGCCGATGTGCGGCTCATTGGAGTTGATGCAGATCCAGAAGCAATCGCAAGGGCGGGATGGACGCTCGCGAAGTTCAAAGACAAGGCAGTGCTCTGTCATTCAAATTTTCGAGATGTTGGTAGCGTGCTCGAAAAGTTACAGATTGAGCACTTCGACAAGGCACTCTTTGACCTTGGCCTGTCCTCGGACGAATTGGAGTTATCCGCCAGAGGTTTCTCTTTTAAAGAAGATGAGCCCCTGCTGATGACTTTCAATCCAAGCCAGCATCTCACCGCGCTTGATCTTCTGCAGCATCTCGGGGTTGAACAGCTGACAGGTATACTGAAAAATTACGGGGAAGAAAAGTATGCATATCGCATTGCGACTGCGATCGTCGAGGCAAGAGGTGGCAAGCAGATCGAAACTACGCATCAATTGGTAGAAGTTATCAAAAACGCTGTGCCACAGGCATATGCCAAAGGTCGCATTCATCCAGCAACTAAGACGTTTCAAGCGCTAAGAATTGCAGTAAACGACGAACTGAGTGCTCTTGAAGATGGTCTTAAAGTTGTCTGGGGGATGCTTAATCCAAAGGGGAGAATGGCAGTTATTTCGTTCCACTCGCTTGAAGATAGGATAGTCAAAATTTTTATGAAATCACGTGTCGAGGCAGGGGAGGGAATCCTCCAAACAAAAAAACCTGTAATTGCAAGCGAAGAAGAAGTCTCAATGAATCCACGCTCACGTTCAGCAAAACTCCGGGTCCTTGAAAAAACAATATGAACAAGTCACATACATATCTTTCAGTACATCGAATGATCATTTTTGCTCTTGTGGCAATCAGTCTCGTTTCAATATTTGCATACGTTTCGCTTACGGTCGCTGTTATCTTTGCCACTGCTGGTCGCTCAAATGCAATTACTCGAAGCGCCACGCTTACCTCGCACATTGGGGAGCTTGAGGGGAAGTATCTCTATCTTGGCAACCAAGTGACCGCCGATCAGGCTGGAATGCGGGGGTTTGTTGCTCCTAAGAAAGTTAGTGTCGTGAAGCCGTCTAAAGATACAGTGGCATTTTCGATTGATGCTCAGTAATAGAGTAAGATACGCGTATGGGAAGTTATAAGCTGCGTGTAAGACTATTACTGGTCCCATTCATACTCGTCGCCGTAGTTATCGTTGGAAAACTGTATTTTTTGCAAGTAGTTCATGGCTCACAGTACGCCGCAAATGCTAATAAGACTGCACTCACACCGGAGGCAGGAATTTTTAATAGAGGAACGATTTATTTTACTGAGAGTAATGGAGATGAAATAGCGGCCGCGACGCTTAAGAATGGATTTATATTGGCGGTGAAGCCCACAGAGCTTAGTGACGCTTCGACACTATATGAACAGCTCTCCTTGATCGTTTCAATTAATCGCGATGAGTATCTTGCAAAAGCCACAAAAAAGGGCGATCCGTATGAGGTAATTGCAAATCACGTTACGCCAGAGCAGGCCGCACGGATTCGCGCGATTAAAAATAAAGCAGTTGTGATAGAAAGTCAGCAATGGCGCTACTACCCGGGAATGGCGCTTGCCTCGCAAGTGATTGGCTTCGTGGGTTTTGATGGTGACTCGCTCAACGGACGCTACGGCCTCGAGCGGTACTATAATGATGCACTCTATCGAGACTCACGAACGCCTGGCATAAACTTTTTTGCAGAAATTTTTTCATCTGCGAAAAGTCTTTTTGCGGCGCCTGAAGACACCGCAGGAGACATCATTACCACCATTGAGCCCACCGTCGAGCTCACTCTTGAACGAGAACTGAAGAGCGTTGCAGAGTTATGGCGCCCAAAGAAAGTTGGAGGAATTGTGATGGATCCAAATACAGGAGAAATTATTGCGATGGCATCCTATCCAACGTTTGATCTAAATGCATATGGGTCTGCCGATCCAGAGTGGTACAAAAACCCAATGGTAGAAAATAGATACGAGATGGGGTCAATTGTAAAGCCTCTGACCGTTGCTGCGGGACTAGATTCTGAAGCGGTAACTGCACAGACTACGTATAACGACACTGGTACGATTGAAGTTGATGGAAAAAAGATTAATAATTACGACTTTAAAGCGCGTGGCACTATCGCCATGCAGGAAGTCTTGAACCAATCGCTCAATCTAGGGGTCTCGTTTATAGTTTCTAAAATGGGCAATGATCTGTTTACGAAGTATATGAAAAATTTTGGCCTCGGCGAAGAGACAGGCATTGATCTCCCAGGTGAGATTTACGGACAAATTACCAACCTCGATGCCCCTCGAAAACTTGAGCACTACAATGCTTCATTCGGACAAGGAATTGCTATTACTCCGATTGAAACGATTCGTGCTCTCGCTGCGCTTGGAAATGGCGGCTATCTGGTGACACCGCACGTAGTGCGGGCAATTAAGAGTAATACAGGCTCTGTGCGCGTGATTGCCCAGCCAGACCCCAAGCGTGTACTGAAAGCAGAAACGTCGCATGAAATAAGTCGTATGTTAACGAATGTTGTCGACAAGGCGCTTGCAAACGGTTCCGTTAAATTGGAGCATACCTCTGTAGCCGCCAAGACCGGAACTGCGCAAATTGCGATTCCCGGAGGTGGAGGGTATTATGCGGATCGTTATTTGCATAGTTTCTTTGGGTATTTTCCTTCGTATAATCCTAAATTTATTATCTTCCTTTTTGCGCTTGAGCCGCAGAACGCGAGCTTCGCCTCTCAAACTCTTACAGATCCGTTTCACCGCCTAACAAAATTTTTAGTAAGCTATTACAATATTCCTCCTGACAGATAATATGCACGGACTTTTTAAGACTATAATTGTTTGGCTGATGACCATGGAAGCGAAGGCGGTGCTTCGCAAATATAGGCCTCGCATTGTTGCGATTACCGGATCTGTCGGCAAAACATCTACCAAAGACGCCATATATACGGTACTCGCTCCGCATGTGTTTGTGCGCAAAAGTGAAAAAAGTTTTAATAGCGAACTTGGCATTCCACTCACTATTTTGGGCAGGCCAAACGCTTGGAATAATCCGATTGGGTGGTTTGAGAATCTTATCGATGGACTAGTACTCATTGTGTGGCGCACAAAATATCCGGAATGGCTGGTGCTAGAGATTGGCGCAGATCGGCCAGGAGACATCTCAAGCGTCGCCAAATGGCTGCCAGCAGATATTGTAGTGATCACGAGACTTCCTGATGTGCCGGTGCACATAGAGTTTTTTGAAACTCCTGAGGATGTAGTACGTGAGAAAGCGTCTCTTCTTCGAGCGCTTAAGCCAAGTGGTGTATTTATTGCAAATGCAGATGACAGCAAAGTGCTAGCACTCAGGGACGATGTTCCGGGGCAAAGTAAAACATACGGTTTCTCGTTGGGGAGCGATATTCATGCAAAGGAACTCAGATTATTAACGGATTCAGATTCACTTCTGCCCACAGGAGTTGTAACAACTATTGAATTACAGGATGGAACAAAAAGCACTGAACTGCGAGCAATGGGAACGCTTGGCGCTCACGCACTCTCCCCAATGTTAGCTGCAATTGCGGTAGGGGATGCTCTTGGATTTGACTTAGAAGAAAGTGCTCGGGCGCTAGGTTCACATATTGCTCCTTCAGGGCGCATGCGGCTGATACGTGGCATAAAAGGATCACGCATAATTGATGACACGTACAATGCCTCACCTGTGGCAACTCTGGCAGCGCTTAATTCGCTCGCAATTGCGGGGCGATCAAAACGAACCATTGTAGTGCTTGGAGACATGCTTGAGCTCGGGCGTTACTCATTTGATCAACACAGAGAGGTTGGTATGAAAGTAGCTACTGTTGCAGATATGCTCGTAACGGTAGGATTTAGAGCGAGGGATATTGCAGAAGGCGCACTAAGTGCGGGGATGCCTGACTTAATGATTCAACAATTTGAGAATGCATCAAAAGCAGGGGAGTATTTACAGAATATCGTTGAACCAGGAGATTTAATTTTAATTAAAGGTTCACAGTCTATGCGAATGGAGCGAACCGTGGAAGAGATTATGGAAGATCCATCTCGCGCTACAGAGCTTCTCGTGCGTCAAGAACGTGAATGGAAAAAGAGATAGTGCCAAAATAGAACCTATAGGTTCTATTTTGGCACTATAGTAAAAAAGATATTTCTATGATCTACTGAAAAAAGACTCATTAATGAGGGAGTAATCAGTGAAGAGATTCGCATCAAGATTTGGGAACTATAGCCCCACACTTTCTCCAGGCAAAAAGCCTACAGAACCGATGAAGATGTTCACAAGAAGCCTCGACGAATTGTATAAAAAACGCTGCGCACTAGCTGCCAAGCTCAGAAAAGGAGATAGGATCGAGCAATTTGGAATGTTTGGGATTGTGAAGTCAATTGATAGTGATAAGGTCAACGTGACCTTTTCAAAGGGCAATTCCATGACCATTTGTCCCGATCAGACTAAAAAGCTTGTCAAAGAGGTATACATCCCTCTCACTGATCTCTAAAAAGCCTAAAGCCCCGCACTATCCTGATAGTGCGGGGCTTTCTACTTGCTAATCTGTGAATATATTGTACTCTTTTTGAAGACTAATTTAGGGAGTTTTCAATGCCAAAAATGGATATTGCTGAGAGTAAAAGTAAGACTCTAGAAAAGGGTTTGCCGCAAGATAAAGATGCACCGAAAAAGGTGGTTAGTAATCAGGCCTGCAGAAGCAGGAACAACTTTAATCCCTCATATAAGAAGAAAGTAAAGGCTCTTTCACCTTCGGTTAAGCCCTCTCTATCGCAACAGGCACTAGTTGAGACTGGAAAGAACAGGAAACTGCTAAGCGACGTACAAAACTTTAGAAAACTTGCTGTAGGTCGTAGAGTGGAGACCATAAGCAGTAAGTGGCCAGGCACCATACAAGAGATGGACTATAAGGATTCTAAGTCGGCAAGGGCAAAAGTCCTTTTCGATCCGTACGAAAATTCTCTTTCGCTAACACCAATAAAGCGTCCACCAAACCTTCTTTGGGTTGACGCATCGACGCTAGTTGTCCTTGAGTAGAATCCAAAGACCCCGGGGAAACCCGGGGTACTTTTTTGATAATTGCTACATTACTGGTATAGTTTTGTGCGTCATGCAGCATATCTATTCTCTAAATATCTAGAGTCTAGTGTTGTCATAAAGGGTCTTTATGGTTGAAAGTTTTATAACGAGTTTATGTATTGGCCCTATCGTCTAACGGTTAGGACGCCGGCTTCTCAAGCCGTTAATCCGGGTTCGATTCCCGGTAGGGTCACAAAGGTAAAAAAAGCGAACGACTTCGCTTTTTTGTACACTTTGTGAAGCCGGACGCATGTCGCTATCAAGCGACAGCGGAGGCAAGGTCATGGAATTTCACTTGTGACGACAAGTGAAATATCCGGGATCAGAGAAATTAGAAGCGATAGAGAATACTATTGCACCAAATTTTTTTATAAAATCGGTGTTGCGTATGCAGGAGCGGTCTGGAGTCAAAAATTATATCGATTTTATATAAATGAAACAAAGCCGGCGCCTTAATGGCGCCGGTCGGATTAAAGTACAAGGGAGTACTGGTCTGAGACTTCCTGAATGACCCGAGGAGGTTTAGGGATCACCCTATTTCGTTTATGCGCGCCTACTCTGGCACGCTTGGCTCCAAGTATTGCCCGAGGACTGTAATAAAGAGAGAGTGCTGTTGAATACAGCACTCTTCGGTGTTTGATGCGGATACACGACGCCGTGAGCGCCATACGAATCGATTGGCCAAAGTCTCTCATCTCGACTCGAAAGAAGTGATGATGATTGTGGATCATCACTTCAAGAAGTTCCGGAGTGACGAGCGCGCCGCGCTGTTGAAGCGTTTTTGTTACAGCGTGCTCAAAGTGATCCCAGTAAATGAGCGCAGCTTGAGAGTGGGGAATGGTTACCACTCAGTCCTCCTTATTCAGCGGGTTTTTGAGTATCGTCAACCGGGACGATATGTTCATTTGCTTCAACTGTGCGTTGATGCATTTCATGATCAAAAAGTTCCTTTCTCTTTTTTGCGAGAGCAGCATCAGAAGAGGCGATCAAGTCTCTTCGTACATTGGTGACGTAAGCGCCTTTCTTACCCATTGCAGATAGGGCTTCGCGGTTGCCTTTCTGTTGAGCCTTTTTTACTTCAGGGGGCTTATTCATCGGAGTACCTCTCTTTCCTGGGTTTCGTTCCATCTAATTTGTATTATTCAATAAATATAAAAATAGTCAATCTACTCGAGCAGGCGATCTATAACCGCCTTAACTTTGCCACCGTCTGCTTTGCCTTTAAGATCTTTCATCACAGCTCCCGTAAATTGCCCAGACTTGGCTTTATCAATGGGACCCATCTCTTCCATTTTTTCACGCACCGCCTTTTCAATTTCTTCATCAGACATTTGTGCAGGAAGAAACGCTTGTAGAATATTCAATTCAGCCGTCTCTTTTTCAACCAAGTCCATACGGTTTCCATTAGTGAATTGCTCGATTGAGTCTTTGCGCTGTTTAAGCGCACGCGAGACGAGTGAAGATACTCCTTCCTCATCCATAATTTCGTCTGGTTTTCTGCCTTTCGCAACTAGTTCATTGGTAATAGAGGAGAGGAGTCCTCGAACGACTAGTAGTCGTACTTGATCGCCAGCCTTCAAGGCTACCTTAACCCCGTCTTTGAGTTCTTGATGTGTCATTTAAATTAGAGATTAGATGCTAGACACTAGCCACTTGTTGGATAAGAGCTCTAATACTATACCTTAAACCCTACGTGCTATAAACTAGCTATATGACTTGGCTTATTGGAGTGCTAGTGCTTGTAGTACTGGGCAATTTGGCCCTTGTTTTTTCGCTTTGGCAGCGCAGTAAAAAGGACGAAGGTGTAGATAAAGACGACAAAAGCCTACTGCTTATTCAAAATCAAATTCAGGAACTTGCACGCACGCTTGATACCAGAGTTTCTGAGACATCAAAGCAAATGCACGAAACGGTGCGAAGCCAGCATGGAGAATCTTCGAAACTCATTAAAGAGATTACTGAGGAGCTGACGCACGTAAAAGAAACGGGTAGGCGCGTAGAGGGATTTGCAGAACAATTGCAGAGCCTTTCTGATATTTTAAAGAATCCCAAACAACGCGGCGTGCTTGGCGAGTATTATCTTGAAACGTTGCTTAAAAATGTGCTTCCTCCTGGATCCTTTGAGATGCAGTATAAACTTGGGCGCAATGAAGATGGCGACGATTTGATACCAGACTGTGTTGTTTTTGTAAAAGAAAAGATTATTCCCGTTGATTCAAAATTCTCTCTTGAAAATTACAATAAACTCGTTGAGGCCACAGAACAATCTGAAAAAGAGCGCTTAGAGAAGATTTTTGTAAACGATCTCAAAAATCGAATCGTCGAGACTGCGAAGTACATCCAGCCATCTATGGGAACACTTGATTTTGCTTTTATGTTTATCCCGCACGAAGCCATCTATTACGATCTGCTCACAAACAAAGTAGGTGCGCTTAAAACAGAAGATACTGAAAACTTGATTCAGCGCGCTGCGTCAAAGTACAAAGTGATTATTGTATCTCCAACCTCGTTTTTGGCGTATCTGCAAACTGTTTTGCAAGGTCTTAAAGCGATGCAGATAGAAGAAACCGCAACACAGATCATCTCAAAAGTGGGGGATTTGGGAAAACATCTTAAAGCGTATGAGGAATACTTTGGAAAATTAGGTAATGCACTCTCTACTACGGTAAATCACTACAATGCTGCAGGAAAGGAATTGAAAAAAATTGATAAAGACGTGCTTAAAATCGCGGGGTCAGCACCTGATATAGAAACAATGGTGCTTGAGAAGCCCTCGCTGGTGGGGGAGGAGTAAAGTGAAAGGGCCGACTTGCGTCGGCCCTTTTCTCATATATGTACGCGCTATTTTTGCGCGTTTCCAAATTTATTCGAGTCGAGAAGCTTTAGTCGCTTCAAGACTGAGAGATAAATCCCTCTGGTTTCTGTTTCGAGAACATGGGCGAAGCAGAACGATTCGTCCCCATTGCCCCGCACTACTGCAAGCAACCGCTCTTCAGTCGAGCGCTCCATCACATGCGATTTTCGTCCGGCGATAGTTCTTCCAATCTCACCGCTCTGGTACATGCATACCAGCATGATGATGAGTGCTGGCAGGAGCACGACTCCCGATAGTTCTGAAAGGTCATACTGACTGTTCGTCAGTAGCAACATTGAGGCGAACAGCGCTCCGGTAAGAGTCACTCCACCCCAGGATCCTATGCGCTTGCTCGTTTCGTACGAGACAAGCGGATCAAGAAACTCTGAGTATAAGTGTTGAACCACTTGCATTTCGCCTCGATCCGCCCCTTTCTTCTTACAAATTTCATGCAGACGGTTGGACACTTTGTCGCTACGCAAATGCATTGCAGTGACGCTCATAACCATCCTCCCTAATTGTAAGGCTGCTACAGTTCTAGCAGGTTCATATGAAGCTAACCTAAACGGTACTCCGACTCTAGAGTTTGTCAAGGGGTATGGGTGGGCTATATTTAAGCGATTATATATAACGCTCAGTTGCAATTATTGGCCTTTTTGCGTATAGTGGCTCCGTTATGGCAGAAACAAAGGCCCCAGCTAAAAAGACCCCCTCGAGTGTCTCGGGACGGGTAAAAAAGACAAAGACTCCACAGTCGGGTGATATTTCTATTATCGAAACAGGCGGCAAGCAGTACATGGTCTCAGAGGGTATGAAAGTTAAGGTCGAGGCAATGAAAGGGGATCATAAAGTAGGGGACAAAGTCACCTTCGATAAAGTGCTCCTTTCGCAATCAACAGATGCGACCACTATCGGTACTCCATTTATCCCAGGTGCTGCAGTTGAAGCCGAAATCATCAAAATTTCCAGACACCCAAAGGTTGTGGTTATTAAATACAAAGCAAAGTCTCGATACTACAAAAAGCGCGGTCATAGACAGCCATACTTCGAAGTTCAAATTTCAAAGATCGCATAAGTAACACCCGCCGCGAAGGCGGGTGTTACTTTTTTGAGTCCCATTGTAGACAAAACGGTATATTGCACTATCTATAGAGTTGTTGTATTATATTTATTAGAGTCATTGTTATTCAAGGGAGCACACTATGCAATCAGATCGGGAAAGACTGTGGGTTGGAAAAACCGGACCAGAATTTCGACTTATGAATGGCCCTGACGGGAAAAGACGATTGGAAGTCATTATTAATTACCCAGGTTCAATACCTCGAGTGACGATAGAGCTTGATCACAAAACCACCATGCAAATGTTTGATGCAAGGCGCATTGATCCTTCTTCGTCAGAAAAGAATATGGCAACGCTCGAAGCGGGAGTTAGGCAACTCATGAGTGTGTTTAATGGACTGACGCCTTCTCAGCATGCACTTATGCTCAAAAGGCTTATGTGGTACACCAACCATCTGAAAAATCACATACACCAAGATCTCAGCCTTTGAGGAGGTGAGGAGCCTGCAGATGGCAAAATTTTATAAATTTCCTTTTAAGAAAGGACTGAAATCACAACTTTCACCGCTCCTCGACGATATTCCTTTGGATAGAGTTCAAATCTTCTCAATTCCAGAGGGTTTCATGGTCAAGGACGTAGCAGGGTTAAGCCTCTGCTACAAGTTGGACGATGATGGCACAGTAGTTGTCAACTTCGACCACGATAAACCGATCATCTAGGGCAAAGAAAAAGCCGCCGGCACACAGTGCCGGCGGCTTTATTTTTTCCCCAAAATTGCAGCGCGGATGGTGTCTGGATCAGCATATTCAAGTTCTGATCCAGTTGATAGGCCACGGCCAAGCACAGACACTTTGAGTCCGTTATCTGAATGACCCTTGAGCCACTCTTGTGCGATCAATCTCGTATGATCTCCCTCTGTAGTCGCAGAAAATCCTAGAATAATTTCTTTATACATGCCCTTGTTCGCGACATTCATAAGTTCTGGCAGGCGTACAAACTTCTCTGGCTCTTCTGATGCAAGTGGCACGGTGCCGCCAAGAACAAGATACCTGCCTGTATACGCACCCGAGCGCTCAACACTTTCAACATCGACATCGCGCTCGACTGCCATTAGCATTGATTGATCGCGCGAGGGGTCGGTGCAAATTTTACACATATTTGAGGGGCCTCTTGATTTAAATTGTGGAAAATAACGAAAGCACGAGACGCATTGGGATACATCGTTACCGAGCGTCTCTATGATTCGTGCAATTTCGTTTCGATACGAAGGTGAGGCATTGAGTAGAAAATAAACAAACCGCTTTGCTTGGCGCGGACCAATGCCAGGGAATTCGCGAAACAACTCGGTAAGGCGCTCAAGTGGAGACATGTTTAGATTATAGATGAATAGATTGTAGATGATAGGGGAATATGCCAGATTGCCTTAACTTAATTTCTATCTATCTTCTATCTAGCACTCTAATCTCTAGAGCTTAAAAATCTCCTGTTGAGGCAATTGTCGTTTCAAAATCGTTGATATTGCTTTTCTCCAAGGAAAGGAATGTCGTGCGCTTATCATCAAAATAGAGTTCCACCTTGCCAACCGGACCGTTGCGGTGTTTTTCGACAAGAATTTCTGCAATGTTCGGACGATCAGAATTGTCTGTCATTTTGTCTTCGCGGTGAATAAACATAACCACGTCGGCATCTTGCTCAATTGAGCCTGAATCTCGAAGATCTGAGAGACGCGGACGGCCGCGCCTCGTTTCTACAGCACGCGAGAGCTGAGAGAGGGCGAGTACAGGGACGTCCAGTTCGCGGGCGAGCTGTTTGAGCGAGCGGGAGATTTCTGTAACTTGCTGGACCATGTTGTCACTATTTCGATTGTTGGTCGGCATCATAAGTTGCAGGTAATCTACAACGATAAGGCCAAGCCCTTGCTCGCGCTTAAGACGTCTTGCGACTGCGCGCATATTAAGAATATTGTTTCCGGCTTTGTCATCAATAAAAATTGGAGCTTTTGAAAGACGGTCGTATGAGTCGCGAATCTTTTCATAATCATCAGGGCCCAGACCCTTTCCGGTGCGAAGGTTCCATGAATTGACTTTTGCTTCCGCTGAAACCATACGATCAACCAATTGCTGCGAACTCATTTCAAGAGAGAACATGCCGACTACCGTACCATTGGCAACTGAGGCTTGACGAGCAATATCAAGCGCAAGCGCGGTTTTACCCATCGATGGGCGGGCAGCAAGAATAATAAGATCTGACTTCTGGAGTCCTGCGAGCAAGTTATCAAGCTGAGGAAAGCCAGTTTTGACACCACGGATCTCATCTGTAGATCCCGCAAGGCTCTCAAGGCGTGCCCACGATTCTGTTAGTTCGCTTGCGAGCGATACAAATTTATGGAGTGTCGGCGTATTAGTTATTTCGTATACCTTTTTTTCCGCACGATCTAATGTTTCTTCAACATCTGCGGCCTCATCATAGCCAAGCTCAGCAATATACTCGCCGGCTTCAATTAGCCCTCGAAGCATAAACTTCTTTTGGACTATATGCGCATAGTGCTCCGCATTAGAAGCTGCCGGAACAGAAGACACAAGGTCTGAGAGGTAAGTAACACCGCCAATGTTATCGAGAAGCTTATGATCCTTAAGCTTTGAAGTAACGGACAAAAGATCGATTGGTTCATTTTTTGAATACAGCTCGATCATCATGCGGTAGATAATGCGATGCTTTTCTGCATAAAATCCGTCTGCAGAGACAATATCTACAAGATCGTGCAGCACATCTGGCTTGATCATAATTGCGCCAAGAAGTGCGCGTTCTGTTTCAAGCTGCTGTGGCGGGACGCGCAATGGATCTTTCATACCCGAAGTTTACTTCTTTTCTACTCCTTTTAGAAATGGACTAAATAACATTTTTAGTGGGTATCCGGTGGATAGAATGGGGATAGCAATGTGCGACTCCCGGGAGTCGCACATAGAGCGTATTTGAGGATACACGAAGGAGCGCCGAGGCTGGGGCTTTTGCCCTGGCTAAATAGCTATATGAGTTTAAATTTTGCGAACAATTGGCCCTTCCGGCTTGTCGTCAATCTCATACCCCCCCGCCCTTACTTCATCGCGAAGTCGATCAGATTCTTCGTAGTTTTTACTGTTGCGCGCTATTTCCCGCGCATCTACTTTCTCTCGTACGTCTTGGGGCAAAGATGCGACAGGCAAAACCTCGAGCGATTTTATAACAGCAGTTGGATTATCTAACCCAAGACCCAAAACCTTGTTTGCGAACACCACGTTGCCGCGCTTTTCGCTAAGTGTGTATCCGCTATCCTTCAGCATGTCCCACATTAGAGCAATTGCCTTTGGGGTATCAAGATCATTTGCAATTGCGTCTGAAAACGCATCTACAAATTTTTGATTCGCATACCCAGATTTTGGTAGATCCTCAAAAAAAATTCGCTGGAGTCTGGTGAACGCTGACTGCGACGCCTCGAGTGCATTCCATGTAAAGTTTAATTGCGAACGGTAATGCGCAGTTAGCAGGAGATAGCGATACGTCAGCGGATTAAACCCGCGTTCGATAATACTACGCAGATAGATTGTATTACCTAAACTTTTACTAACTTTTTTGCCTTCGATCGTTATAAATTCATTGTGCATCCAGTACTTCACGTACTGTTTGCCAGTTGCACCTTCAGCTTGAGCGATTTCGTTATTATGATGCACTGGTATGTGGTCTATGCCGCCCGTATGGATATCAATTTGGCGCCCGAGCAGTTTAAATATCATCGCCGTGCACTCAAGGTGCCACCCAGGGAAGCCGGTGCCCCATGGTGATTCCCATTCTTGAACGCGCTTCTCTCCGTCAGCTGTCGGATTGGGAGAGAATTTCCAAAGTGCAAAATCTGCAAGGTTGCGCTTTCCAGCCACAACCCCGATGCGAGCGCCTTCTTCGAGCCCCTCTAGTTTAATGCGGCCCAATTTTCCGTATTCTTTAAATCTGCTGGTATCAAAATAAATACCGTCGGGGGTTTTGTATGTGTAGCCCTTCTCTTCAAGCGCAGATACTAGCGCAATTTGCTCGCCAATATATCCGGTTGCTCGTGGAAAGAGAATTGTTTTTCGATTGATGCCAAGCGCATCAAGGTCTTCAAAAAAAGCATCTGTTACTTCTGATACTAGTTCCTC
>Ga0163150_10001053_pt1 | contig 48949 bp, 64 predicted proteins | sample OliLakLV19P2IB_FD_148628 | JGI IMG/M metagenome (GOLD analysis project Ga0163150, IMG submission 148628) | Freshwater microbial mat bacterial communities from Lake Vanda, McMurdo Dry Valleys, Antarctica - Oligotrophic Lake LV.19.P2.IB | ecosystem: Environmental > Aquatic > Freshwater > Lake >... | reverse complement strand
ACCTGCCCCTAAGCAGTCCAAGCCAGCAAATGCTCCAAAACCGGCCGCTGCCGAAACACCTGCGGAATAAGCATATGAAAACAAACAAATCATTCACGAAGCGTTTGCGCGTCACTAAAAAGGGCAAGATCATCTCCCGCGCTCCGGGCCAGAACCATTTCAATGCAAAGGGCTCAGGCTCCGACCGCCAGCAAAAGCGCCGCCAGGGCAGCATTCAGATGACAGCAGCGAACCGCAGCCGCTACCTTCCGTAATCATATATGGCACGAGTAAAACGAGGTACAACAAAGAATAAGCGCCGCAAGAATATCCTTGCTCAGACGAAGGGGTACCGATTCGGCCGCAAGAATAAAGAGCGAGTGGCAAAAGAAGCCATTCATCATGCAGGTGCACATGCTTTTCGCCATCGCCGCGCCAAAAAGCGCGAGTTCCGTAATCTCTGGACGCTCCGCATCAACGCAGCTGCGCGCGAGGCCGGATTCTCATACTCGAAGTTCATGGGAGCTATAAAGAAGAGCAACATCTCACTCGATAGGAAATCCCTCGCAGCGCTCGCGAAAGATCACCCTGAAGCGTTCACTCGCCTCGCAGAAACCCTCAAATAAGAAAAACTCCGGCTGTTGCCGGAGTTTTTCTTATTTAGAGGATGACCTCCGCGCCCTTCCCTGTCGCACTCCAGCCGTCGTGATTGTTGAACACGAGCTGCGTTTCTTCTTTGAGCTTCACAACCTTCTCGATGAGCCGCTCCACGAGCGCTTTAGGGTCAGAATCGAAGATGATATTCGGGTTCGGTCTATGTGCTGCGTCGATGATGAGCGAGAGAAGCTCGTCGGTATCGGAGCTGCCTTCCAGAATGCCCATCGGGCGCCTGTCTTCAAAAGCGACAACGAATTCATTGATGGTGCCTATGCGGCCGGGGCCGATTATCATTGCATCGGATGAGCGCACAAAAAGCAGGTCACGCCCAGAGTATCCAAATCCCGTATAGACCACGACATCCATGTAGTCGAGCGGTAACTTATAGGTCTCCACGTGCTCCCTTTCGGTAGCCGCAGGAGAGAATCCGATTGAGAAACCGCATTCGTCTTTTGCGCCGAGCGCCGAATACATCGGGAAGCCGGTCGTCGCACCGGTGGTGATGATGGCTCCATGCCGAGCGATCTCTCTTCCGATCTCTTTTCCTTTCTCAAAAGCGTCGAGGCCCGCATATTTCGTGTCAGCGGCTCCCGAAACGCCTATCTTTATCACTCCGTAGCCATTGGGAAGGCGGCAAAAATTCAGAGGAACGGAAGAATGGTTTGGATGAACGACTCTTTTCATACTCGTGAGTACGATTGTAACATCGAATAATGCGCCGGTTTGCTGTCCTACAATTCGATTGTGAATGCCTGATCTTTTTCCGGCACAACAGCATCGACACCGAGGAATTCCTTGACTCTCTGTGCGAGGAAGAGCGATGACTTCGGTTCTCCCATTGCCACGAACACTTTTTCAAGCTTCTCACCTGTATTCTCAACGAAAGAAAGCAGCTGGTCTCTATCGGCGTGACCGGAATATCCGGTGAGCACGTCTATCGTGGCTTGTACCTTGATCCTCTCTCCATCGATGACCACATGCGCGTCACCATCCTGGATTCTGCGCCCCAAAGAACCGGGCGCCTGGTATCCGACGAAGAGGATGCTCGCTTTGGGATCGGGTAGATATTCTTTTTCATGGGATCGGATTCGACCGCCCACGGACATGCCAGCCCCCGCAATGATGACTTTAGGGTCTTCTTCCTTATGGATGGCTCGTGATTCACCCGTATGAGCCACCATCTTGAGGCCCGGGAATGTGAACGGATCGTCGCCCCTTTCGAAACGTGTCTGTACTTGCGTATTGAGCACTTCTTTATATCGTCGAAAGACTTCCGTAACCCGTATGGCGAGCGGCGCATCGAGGTATATGGGAATTTCGCGCATAGACCCGTCTTCCACCATTTCATTGAGCTCAAAAAGCAGTATCTGTGTGCGTTCTATAGAAAAAGAAGGGATGAGGAGTGTGCCCTTCCGAGCGCGAGCACTTTCTACTGCTGCACGCAGTAATTGTTTACGCTCATCCCTCGCCTCGTGGATACGGTCGCCATAGACACTTTCGATGACGAGGTAGTTTGCGCCCATCGGCGATTCGGTATCGCGAAGCAGAGGCTCAGGCGTATTACCAAGATCCCCACTGAAGATGATAGTGCGACCCGCGCGCGCGATTTTCACGAAAGCGGACCCGAGAATATGCCCTGCATCAAAGAATTCTACGGAAGTGTCCGCTACCTCAAAGGGAGAATGGTACTCCCGCGTTTCCCAGAGTGATAAAGACTTCTCTGCATCATCCTTCTCGTACAGAAGCCCGCATCCGTTACGTTCCTCGTGCTCTTGCATCACGTGCAGCGCATCCTCAAACATGAGCGCAGCAAGATCCTTGGTGGGCGCCGTGGAATATATCTTCCCGCGGAAGCCATCTTTCACCAATTTTGGGATGCGGCCGATGTGGTCGGCATGCGCGTGCGTGACGATGAGCGCAGTCACGTCTCGCGGCTCGTAGGAAAAGGGTCTGAAATTCTCTTCCCCGCAGTCGTGCTCCTGCTGCAGGATGCCGCAATCCACAAGTATCTTCGCAGAACCCGTATCCAGAAGAAAGTTGGCTCCTGTCACGCTCCCTGCTCCTCCGCAAAATGTCAGGGTGCTCTTCATTTGAAAGTGCGTACAATCCAGTACGCGGTATATCCTCCCAGGAGGTCTACCACGATATCACTACCTGTATCGATCTTGCCGAGTACGAAGTTGGACCACTCCAATATCTCCCATGCAACGCCGACAAAAAGGACGAACGCAAGGCACAGGGGCAGCGAAAGTCCCCAACCCATCCCTTTCATGACATAGAGCGCAAAGAAACCGAGACAGACCCCTGCAACATAATGAGACGGTGTGTAGAGCGCCTCGAAATCCCACCGACCATCCATCGAGACGACGAATATCTGCAGGAGGGTCAACACAAAGGCGGATACTGCGAGAGCAAAAAGGATCCGGGAGCGGGACATCGCACGATTCTATCACCCTCGATGGTACCTGCCATATGAGTAAGACCAAAAAATCCTGCGTGAGCAGGATTTTTTGGGTAGCGGCGGTACGGCAAGCCTGGGCTTAGCGCCTAGGTGGGTTTCCGCAGTACGTAGGCCGAGACCCACGACGATATAAGAATCCCTTACTTGAACCAAGCAGGTTTAAAAGTACCAACCGCTAAAGAAAAGTATATCACTACGCATTCGTAGCATCGATGAAGCCGCGCAGGGAGTGGCAACATGTCGCCCGAGCGAAGCTGTTATTCAGCGAAGATACCCTTGAGTTCCGAGGCATACAGGATGTCCTCATGGCTTACTTTGTAGTCTACAAGCTCGCTCTTCTCGAACCAATGTGGAATTTCCATAAGTGCCTCGTCGACGGAACCAGAGCCGTGAATGAGATTGCGCACCGCGCGATCATCGTTGTCAGACATTATGTAGGAGTCGGGCACAAAATCGCCACGTATCGTACCGACAGCTGCTCCCCGCGGCTCAGTGCCTCCGGTGACCTTGCGGACAAGCTCCACCGCGTGTGCCCCTTCCCATACCATACAGATAACGGGTCCTGCGGTAAGGTATTTCTTTAGATTCTTTAGTATTTTTGCGGTGATTTCGAGCGGATCTTCGGAAGGCGGTGTGAGACCTCGATCCTTATAGCTTTTGATTGTCTTCTCACCAGTCACACGGCGCCAATTTACATCGAGCGTGTAGTGCCCTTCTACTTGTTCTGCGGTAGGGACTGCCATCTTGAGGCCTACAAGCTTGAGACCAAGCCTTTCGTAACGGCTCATGATCTCTCCGATAAGTGCCCTCTGAATACCGTCAGGCTTGATGATGACCAGCGTTCGCTCTTCTTTGGGATGTTTCATGCGCGGTACTGTAGCACAAATAAACGATTATTTCAGCGCCGCCTTTCTCTCCAACATCGTAATGCGCTTTTCATGACCTACGAGCGTCACCGCATCCTTATCGACCGCTTTTGCGATCGGCCGTATTTCTTCAAGAATCTCCTCTTTGAATCTCTCCAGATCGTTCTTGGTGGCATATGCGCGAAGATCGTCCTTCGTTGCGAAACCATTGAGGTCATCCTTGGTCGCGAAACCCTTGAGGTCATCTTTAGTTGCCATTCTCTCGTCCATATCGAGCAGAAGTCCCATGATTTTCTCGTTTGAGACGCCTCTCTGTTGCCGCTTCTTCGCCATGCGCGTAATTATACTATGTGTCCAATATCTGCAAAAGCTTCCGTGCATTCCCGTTCGCGAGCATGCCACGATACGATTTGCACGTTGCGTCCGAAGGTGCTGCAGCGATACGTTTGAACATCCTTTTTTTCGTCGCGCCACGAAGCACCCGATGATCGGGAAAATGCACCCAGCCCAAGAAGTCGACGCCGGAAGCGAGCGTCTTGATGAAGACCTTATCGGGATGCAGACGCAAGTGCAGTTTCTGCGATAAGAAATCTTCGATACGCGGCAACAAGCGCTCGAGATGCGCCTCCTCATGAGACAACACAACGAAATCGTCGGCGTAGCGCATGTAGTGCCTGGCCTTGAGCCCGTGCTTCGCGAATTGGTCGAACTCGTTCATATAGACATTGACGAGGAGCTGCGACGTGAGATTGCCGAGTGGCAGGCCCCTTCCCTGCGCGGTCGACCGGAAGCTCCCGACGATCTCGCCGACGAGATCGCATATGCCCCTATCCGGTATGGAGCGCTCCACGATCGAGAGGAGTGTGCGCTGATCTACCGACGCGAAGAACTTACGCACGTCGCATTTCAAGACCCAACATGTGCGTGTGTGGTTGCGCGATACCAGCCAAGCGAACGCGCGGAAACGATCCATCGCTTTGTGCGTCCCCTTCCCCTTACGGCACGAGTATGAATCCGCAATAAAGGTGCGATCGAAAAAAGGATAGAGCTTCCTATAGAGCGCGTGATGCAGCAGCCGATCGCGCACGCTCGCCTTGTGTATGTCGCGCGGCTTCGGATCGGATATCTTGAACGCTTTGTACGCACCATGTCGATACGCGCCGGCCGCTAGGTCGTGGTGGAGTGTGAGCACGTTGTCTATCAATCTATATTGGAATTCCTGCACGTCTTTTTTCTTGCGCTTGCCGCGCACGAACTCCTTCCATGCGAGCAGCAGATTCTCAACGGAAATGATATCCTCGTAGGCATGAGCGAACTGAATGCGTCGAATCGGACCCCCCCCCATTCGGATTTTGCCGGTGATCGAGCGCATCAAGGCCGCGTACCTTCTCTGGCATGAATACCATTCTACGCTTCCCAAGATCCATCGATATTCGCTCGGCGCGCGGATAGATGCACTCTATATAGAATCGATCGAAGGCATGTCGGCGGCCGCTTTCCTTCCGCGCGAAGAGAAGCTGCCGTACGTTCGGCTCGCCGTACGCAAGATCGACACGCTGAAACTCCTCCTCATGATCTTATGGGAGTCGAGATCGCTCGACACGAAGAAATACGGAGCGCTCTCGGAAAAAATGGACGAGGTCGGCAAGATGCTAGGCGGCTGGCAGGGCCAACTCGCTAAAAACTCGGCCCCGCAGAAGCGGGGCGAGAAGTGAAGAGAGTTGCAAGACGGAGCGCAGGGTTGTCCGCGTTCCAGTCATTGTCGAGCCAGTTCCAGTTCAGATTCACCGTGCCACCATTCTCGAAGAGGTACGGGGCGTTGAGGTTGCCATTGCGGTTCCGGACGAACGTGCGGTATGCCATCCGTGGCACTGTCCGTCGAACACTCTTCGGACTGCATCGTATCGGGCATCTGTAATGCGCGAGCATTCCGCACCAAGTTTCTTTGTTTTTGAATTTCGCGCGTGCCACGCTGCTTCGGGCCGTAGCTCAAAACATTCTCGACATGAGGAAATTGGGTTCGGCAGCGGACAAGTCGGACTCACCCGCATAGTCGCCTACTACCGTGTATAAATGTATCAAAAAAATTCGGTCCCGACCTTACGGTCGGGACCGAGGGCAAAGGGACCAGGGCCAAAGTACAGAACGAGAGCCAAGGTGCCAGTGCAAAGTTCAACTTGCAAGACGGAGCGCAGGGTAGTCCGCGATCCAGCCAAGGTCGAGCCAGCGCCAGTACAGACCCACCGTGCCACCAAGCTCGAAGAGGTACGGGGCGAGGAGGCAGCCATCGCGGTCCCGGACGACGGATTTCCATCCGAAGACCGCTTTGCCCGCGAAGTGCTTGCGGAAGACCTCGATGCCGAGCTTCTGGATCGCCTGCAAGTCGCGCAGGCCGAGGCAGTTCTCAAGCATTGAATTGCTCTTGAGGTGCTCGTAGATCGCATTGCCAGTCACGACATCCGTCTTCTGCTTCTCGAGCAGCCACTGCTGGACGCCGACGAGGTCGTACTCGTCGGGGCCATGACCTTCGAGCTCCGGATGCATCGGCTTGTCGACCCAGTCGGGGTAGACGAGCGCGACGGAACGGTCGACACGCACGGTGTCACCGATCATGTCCGTGTGCTTGCGCACGAGCGCGACGATTTCATCGCCGAGCTTGTCGGCCCGGGTCTTGTTGCCGAGCAGCTTCTGGAACGGCTCGCTCTTGATGCCGCTCTTTTCCAAACGGTGGACGAGCGTATCGCAGAACTTGCCGGCCTGCTCGCGGGTAACAGGTTTCGCAGACGGGGTCATGACTTTGGTCATGGCGTCATCTCCTCTCAGGTTGGACTGCTGTTCAAGCTGAACTCTTATGTTCGCCACAGCGGAGAAAGGCCCATATATTGAGCCGTTGTCTGCTATGGCAAACGAGTGTGAAGGACCGAAAAAAGGCCAATGTATATTATACTACGATATATGAAAGAAAGCAAGTGCTACTGGAAATAGGGCGATGGTACGCCGGCGTCCAGTGGGCGCGGCATGCTCGCCTGACCGAATTTGCGTCGGATGTCCCCCTCCACAGTATCCCTGTCGCGACCGAAAGTATCGTATGAAAGCTGCTTAAGAGATTCGACATGTGAAAAATCAAAGTGCGGTAAGTTGAGCGTCTCGATAGTAAAAGGTCGCGCGGGCGTGCCATTTACCAAGAGCGCCGCCACCGCATTTCGATTCGGTAAATTCTCGAGATCCTGTGCGTTGAAGGTCGGGGCAAACTGCTTTTCCAAAAATTCTGCGTCTGTCGTACCGATTCGCATTGATATCTTGGTGCCCACGTTGCCGATCACGGCATCGCGGATATTTTCCTCAAGCTGTGCAATGAATTGATGCGCAATGGTCAGTGAGAGTTTGTATTTGCGAGCCTCTGAGAGGATCGTGGCGATGGACGGGGTCGCGAAGTTCTGGAATTCGTCGATGTACATATAAAAGACCGGTAGGTCGCCTCGTGTGTCGACACGGGAAAATGCAGCTTGAAGGAACTTCGAGACAAGGATGAGTCCGAGGAGTGAGGTGTTGCGCTCTCCGAGGCGGCCTTTAGAAAGATTCGCAAGGAATATCTTCTTGCCGTCCATGATCTGCCGGAAATCAAAAGATGACTTCTCCTGAGACACGATGGGACGCATGATGTCGTTCGCAAGAAAGACGTCGAATTTACTCGTGATGTAAGGAGCGACGTTGCCGAGTGACGCTTCCCCGTCGGCTGCCTCTGCTATCTTTCGCCAGAACTGCACGACGATGGGGTTTGGGCAGCGTGAAAGCTTGAGGTCGCGGAATGTTTTGTCGGCGAATACGCGCGCCACCTCTACAAAAGTAGAGCCGGAATCCGGGTCTTCTACGACCAGCTGCACCGCATTCCTATAGTACTGCTCGAACATCGGGCCGAAAGCCTCCGGTACATCCGCGTACAGTTTGCGGAAGATACCGTAGACCTCGTCGACGACGAATGTCTTCATCTCCGGCTTCGTGCGATCGTACTCGAGCATATTGAGTCCCATAGGCCTCGCGGTGAAAGCGGGGTCAAAGTAGATCACGTCCTTCATTCTCTCTTTGGGAATAGCCGCAAGCACGTCCTCGATGTCATTGCCGTGCGGATCTATGAACGCCACTCCTTCTCCGTTCTCGATATCCTGAATGATCATGTTTTTTATGAGGCCCGTCTTACCGGTGCCGGTCTGTCCGATTACGTAGCAGTGACGCAGACGATCCGCGGGAGAGAAGTGCACAGGAGTGGCCTCGGCACCGTACCGATTGGTGCCTATTGTGATCCCCTCTCCAGACATTTCTACGGGCGCCGGAGATTGCTTTGCGTGCGAGCGCTTAAGCTCACGCGAGGTCGTCACGCGCTCTGCCGTGAAATGGAATATCGCCGAGATCTCAGAGAGCGAGAGAGGCATCGCGATGGAGGCATCGAATGAACGATAGGTAAAATCCCGTAAAAACTTGGAGATGCCCCAGCTTCCGACATGGTGGAATTTTAGTGCATTCCCGCGAGGATTTTCGTATTGGCTGAACGGTGCCACGAGATTTTCGAGCAGATCTTTGGCACGTGCCTGAGTCGGCGCAGATGTGACGAGACGAATAGAGGCGGGCACAATACGGGTCTTGATCTTTCTCCCTATCTCTTCGGTCGCGACCTGATCAGAATTGCGACGGAATTCGTTGTCCAGATCTTTCTGATGTCGCTCAGGAGAGAATATCTGCTTGGCAGCGGCATGAAGCGCTTCGCCGAGTGCCGTTTCGGCGACCTTGAGAGCCTGCTCGAGCTGCTTCCCTTTTTCAAGTTCGCGCAACACCTTTTTGTAATGCTCATTGTATCTGTCGCCCTCGCTTGAAACGGTGATCTGTAGTGCTGCGCCCTCTCCGTGCTTCGCGATCTTTGCGAACGATGCGAGGAGCACGTTCATGGGGTCGTGTTCGAACATGTCGGGCGTCTTCATCGCAAATGCGGGATGCGCGGTGAGCGATCCATATGCTGCCGCATGCGCACCTTCGTAATTAAAAATATTATAGTCGCCACGGCACTCTGAAATACGCGCGTTCGGGAATACCGATGAGAGCAGCCTCTCTGCAAGTGCTTTTTTGGTGCGCGGAACGGAAAGATAGAGCGTAGCTGATTCTGAGCCCTCGGGAACGGCTATTTCAAGAGAAAATCCTTCACTATGATGTACCAGTGCCGCGAGGCCCGCATAGAGTTGTTCTGACGATGAGAGGAGCTGCTCGAGCTTCATTTGACGTGACTCTTCCTTGGTCCCTTCCCCTTGGGCCTGCGGATGCACTTCAAAGAGTACGAGATCAAGCGAATGGCGCACTTTTTCTGGTACAGGTAGGCCTTTTTGAGGTAGCCCCTCGGCGATATACCGGATAAGTGCACGATGAAAATCATCCTCTACGTGCGGATTTTTCATACGCGCGGCCACAGAGAGGGCGTTGCGAATGCCGCGTTCAGATACAATCTTGAGAAGTCCATCGAGCTGACGATCGTGGGCCTCCGGTTCAAGCGCGAGCATGTGGCGCACCGTCTCGTGCTCCGGCATGATGACCGTCTCATGCAGAATAGTCGCTGCGGGAACCTCTGCGTACGCAGCTATCTCTTTCTTTGCAATACGTTCGGACTCGAACGCATTCTGCGGAGATTCTAGTTCGCGCTCCTTTTGTTTTACCTGCTCACGCAAATGAGCCAACTCCTCTTCTGCGGAGCTGAATTTCTCGGAGTGAGCGTGGCGCGAGCGCTCAAAGAGGCGCGATTGCATGTGGCCAAGTATACCCCATGAGATAGGCGCGGCAGGAATCTCAGGAGGGTATACCACTCGTACTAAATCGATTTTGAACCGATATCTTTTCTATACTGCTTTCCCTCAAATGTAACGAGCTCTGCCGCGGCATATGCGCGCCTTATCGCGACATAGAGCGGACTGCCTACCGCAGATACGCCTAGCACGCGTCCCCCTGCAGTCTTTATGGTGCCACCCTCGGCGAGCGTGCCCGCATGGAAGATGACCGCGTCGGGAACATTTTGTGCATTTTCGAGTCCGTGAATGGGATAGCCTCTTTCGTACGCATCCGGATACCCGCCGGAAGCTAGCACTATATTGGCCGCGTGAGTCGGCAACCACTCCAGCTTCACTGAGCCGAGCGACTGATCGACACAGGCATTTATGACTTCCAGCAGATCGCTTTTGAGCAGGCGCATGTATACCTGGGTCTCGGGATCCCCGAAGCGGGCATTGAATTCGAGTACCTTTGGTCCATCGAGAGTGATCTTGATACCGGGAAACAAGAGTCCTCGAAACTGCATTCCACGGAAGGCCATCGCCTCGAGAATCGGTCGGATCACCGTCGTTTCTATCGTGTGCATCATCTCCGGCGATACCCAAGGGACGGGAGAGATCGTACCCATGCCTCCGGTGTTCTTTCCTTTATCGCCGTCGAGCGCCGGCTTATGGTCTTGAGCAGCCGGAAAGAGAGAATATGTCACACCATCGCACAGTGCGTGCACTGAGATCTCAGGACCCTCCAGGTACTCCTCGATCACAACTTCGTTACCCGCATCCTTGTGAATGCGCTCTACCATGATCTCCCGGAGCGCATCTTCTGCTTCTTGGATTGTGTGACACACCGAGACACCCTTCCCAAGAGCGAGCCCGCTCGCTTTTATGACTCGCGGTACACCTTTAAGATGCAGGTAATTAAGCGCCGCGGCATGATCGGAAAACACCTGAAAATCGGCAGTGGGTATGTGCGCCTCTTGCATCAGCTGCTTTGCAAAAGCTTTCGAGGACTCAATCTGCGCCGCAGCTTTCGAAGGCCCGAATATGCGCATCGATCGGGACTGGAATTCATCGACGATACCGAGTGCGAGCGGATCATCAGGTCCTACTATCGTGAGTCCGATCTTATTTTTGTGCGCAAATTCGACAAGCTGTTTGATATCGGTTGCCGGTATCGGTACATTTTGACCGAGCTGAGCCGTTCCCGCATTGCCCGGTGCGATAAAGAGTTTGCCTAGATCGGGTGATTGCTTCAATTTCCAGGCAAGCGCATGCTCTCTTCCTCCACTTCCGATAAGCAGGACATCCATGACTACTCTTTTGTAAGTATTTCCGGACCATCTCTCGTGACTATCACGGTATGTTCCGCGTGCGCGGAGCGCGACCCGTCTTTCGTGCGATATGAGTGACCGTCCTTGTCCACATAGAGATCCCCCGACCCGAGCGTAAACATGGGCTCGATGGCGATGACGAGTCCCTCCACGAGCTTCTCGCCGCTTTTTGGTGCACCAAAATTGGGTACATGCGGCTCCTCGTGTACTTTCTTTCCGACACCGTGCCCCGAGAGATTCTTCGGATATCCGAATCCCTCTTTTTTGGCAAAGCGCTCGACCGCATGGCCGATGTCCCCGGTCGTATTCCCCACTTTCGCCTGTGCAATTCCCAATAAGAGCGCTTCGAATGCCCCGCGGACGAGTCGCTCATCGTCCTTGCTCGCAGCTTTGCCTGCGATGATAGTCACCGCGTGATCGGTGAAAAGTCCTTTGTGCTGTATTCCAAAATCGAGGCATACTATGTCGCCCTCTTCGAAAACCGAACCATTTTGCCCTGCTGGAGAGTGTACGATCACGTCATTGACCGATACACAGAGACCGGATGGATACGGTTCTTTCCCGTAACCAAGGAAAGCCATCGTATCGCCGTCTTTTTCTACCATCTCGCTCGCTTTCGCTTCAAGCTCTGCCCCGGTCATACCTGGAGCCACCATACGAGAGAGTATGCGCACATGGCGAGCGAGCCTGCGTCCGCCTTCGCGCAATATCACTATCTCTTCGGGTGTACGCGCTATCATGCGAGCTTCAAAGCCGAAAGAATGTTTGCATGAATGACGTCGACTTCCGGTTCGCCATCTATCCGATGGATAGTCCATCCGCAGTCTTCGAGGGTCTTCATCGCGGGCACAACATGCTCTTCGTACCACGCAAAACGACTCGCTATCGCCTCGTCCTTTGCGTCATCGGCGCGACCCCGCGCTATCAGCCGTTGCTTTGCGGAATCGGGCGTGAGTTCAAGGGAGAGTACATGCAAGTTGGTGCGGCCCCATAGTTTCATCATATCGTCGGCTGCACGAGACTGGTCGGGGCGTCGGCACGTGCCGTCCAAGAGAAGGTGCTGCGAACCATTAAAGGTCTCGTTGAGCATGCCCGTGAGCAAATAGATTGGCATGAATGACGGGACGAGGCCGCCGGCGGACACAATCTCTCCCGTCTTCTGCGCCAGCGACGTGCCGGATTGCATGAAGGCGCGGAGCAAATTCCCCATTTCCGGGCGTATGACGCTGCGAGCGCTGTCATTCTCCTTGAGATATTTCTCAAGAAGATCGGCCTGCGTCCCCTTGCCCGAACCAGAAATGCCAAAGAATGCAATCGTAAGAGCTTCCATATATTCAAAGAGTATAGCCCTCCTTTTTCATTATTTCTATGACCTGTGCCACTGAGTCCGCCAGGCGGCCGTCGGCGTTTATTACCCGATAATCGTAGTGCGGCGCATGCGTCCGCAGCTCGTTCTCGGTGATCTTCATACGAGCGTCGAATTCCTTTTCGGACCACTCCGGATTGCGCGATCGCAGTCGGCTTTTGAACTGCTCGATGGATTCCGGCATGATGAAAATAGTGGTCGCACCGTAGCGTTCTTTGAGCAGGTTGGCCCCCTCAATATCGACTTGCGCATAGACTATTTTTCCCGTCTTTATATGTGTATCCAGATCCGGAGTATAGATGCCGTAATACGTCCCGAGAGTTGGTACAAAGCGATGTTCAGGAATATGACCCGATGAAAGCTCGCTATCGAATCGATCCTGGTCAAAGAAATGGTAGTCCACCCCATCGACTTCACCGGGACGCATGGGACGCGTTGTAGCAGTCACCAGACGCACGCCATTGCGGTGCGATTCTAGGATCTTGTCGATGATAGCGTTTTTGCCGCTACCCGAGGGACCGGCTAATACAAGTACGTTCTTGGAAGACATTCCGAGCAATGTAGCATGTTCTGCGCATCAAAAAAGCCCCGTATACACGGGGCTTTTTATCTTCGCGTCAGATTTAGTATTCTCTGATCGAGGTCTGTGCGTCTATCTTCTTTACCAGGTCGAGTACCACGGATACTACGATGAGGAGCGCCGTGCCTCCGATAGAGAGTGCGGTGATACCCGTAATTCCTTGGAGGATGATCGGAAGGACTGCCAAGATACCGAGGAAGAGTGCGCCGACGAGGGTGATGCGAGTGATGATGTTACCGAGATATTCAGAGGTCGTGCCGCCCGGACGTACTCCAGGGATGAACGCGCCGTTCTTCTGGAGGTTCTTCGCTATCTGATGCGGCTCAAAGGTAATGGCTGTGTAGAAGTACGTGAAGACCACGACGAGGATGAAGTACAGGCCGCCGTATATCCACTGATTCGCCAGACCGTTGACCACGGACTGTGCCCCCGATGCAAGCCATCCGATGGAAGCCTTCGAAAGAAAGGTCGCTATCATCTGCGGAAAGAGCAAGAATGAGAGCGCGAAGATGATCGGCATGACGCCCGCCTGGTTCACACGAAGCGGCAAGTACGTGGAGATACCTCCGAGCACCTTGTTGCCTCGTACACGACGCGCATACGTCACCGGTATCGGACGCTCAGACTCTGTGATGAATACCACGCCCGCCATGATGACCACACCGGCGGCGATGAAGCCGAGGTACGCAGGCAACTGTGCGATATCAAACGCAAAGAGGGTCTGCGACAGAGCTGCGGGGATGGCGGCAACGATACCTGCGAAGATGATCAAGGAAACGCCGTTGCCTACACCAAATTCAGTGATGAGCTCTCCTATCCACATGAGGAGAATAGAGCCTGCTGCGATTACCGTGACGTTGGCTGCGAGCGCGAGGAGGCTGAGCTCCGGCACGACACCGTTCTGCTGGAGAAGGAGCAGGAATCCGAATGCCTGTATGAAAGCGAGCGGCAGCGTCAGGTAGCGAGAATACATGGCAAAGCGCTGACGGCCGGCATCACCTTCTTCCTGGTACATCTCTTTCAGCTTCGGGATAAGGATGGTCATAAGCTGCATGACGATAGACGCCGTAATGTAGGGACCCACGCCGAGCATGACTATGGAAAGGTTTGAGAAGCCACCACCTGAGAAGACATTGAGCAGTCCGAGGAATTGGTTGTTGCCTATGAAGCTCGCGAGAGATTCCGCGTTGATACCTGGTATCGGGATCGCCGCGAGAAGACGGAATACGACAAGAGCGCCGAGGACGAAGAGTATCCTCTTGCGGAGCACTTCGTCTTCGAAGACGAGTCTCATTTTGCGCATGAATGCTTCAAACATACAAAATCATTACTTCAATACTATCGATCCTCCGGCTTTCTCTATCGCAGTCTTTGCAGATGCGCTGACCGTGCAGCCTTTGACGCTGAATTTCTTGGAGCTCTCCCCTGCGACTATCTTTGCGCGCATCTTGCGACCGATGACACCGCGCTCGATGAGTGTAGCGCGATTGATCTCTGCTCCGCTCTCAAAGAGATGGTCGAGCTTGGAGAGCGAGACCGCGACGATATTCTGCCTAGAAGGATCGACGGTGCGCGCACGGTTCTTGCCGTATCCACGGCGCTTTGGAAGCTTCTTGATGATGTCGCGCATTTCTGGGCGGCGCTTGTTGCCGGCGCGCGCTGTCTGACCCTTGCCTCCGCGACCGGACTGCTTTCCGCGCGTAGAAGACTGACCGCGTCCTACGCGGCGGTAGGGGCGCTTGCCTGTGCGTGTGAGTAGATTGAGGTTTGCCATATTATTTCTTTCCGATGCTTCGGAGTGCTGCGATAGCGGCACGGGCGTTGTTGATCGGGTTCTTGCTGCGCGAGAGAAGCTTTGCGGTGACGTCGGAGACGCCGGCAAGCTCGAGGACGGTTCGCACGGATGAGCCAGCGACGAGTCCGCGACCTGGTGATGGGCGTATCTCGACGACAGATGCACAATACTTGGCGTCGACATTGTGCGGGATGGAGCGATTCTTCGTGAGGTTCAGCTGTATCATGTGGCGTTTTGCTGCGCGGGTAGCTTTTTCGATAGCGAGCTGCGTGTCAGCAGCTTTGCCGACTCCCACTCCTACGCGACCCTTCTTGTCACCAAGTACGAGTGCTGCGGAGAAATTGAAACGGCGGCCTCCTGCCATGACTCGGGCGACGCGACGAATACCGATCATCTTCTGTGCGAATTCACTTCGACGGTCGTCACGAGGTCGGTTGCCACGCGGGCTTCGTCCACCTCCGCGGCGATCACGAGAATCGGTGCGCGGCCTATCGCCTGCACGTACAGGACGCTTGTCCGCCTCAGGAGCAGCTGTCGTATCGACGACCGCTTCAGTGGCTGCCATGCTCTCTTCCATATTCTTTGCGTTATCTTCAGCCATATAATTAAAATTCGAGTCCTGCGGCACGCGCTGCATCCGCAAAAGCTTTGATGGTGCCGACGTACTGGAAGCCTCCGCGATCGAAGACGACCGCCTTTACACCCTTTTCTCCGGCGCGCTTCGCGAGCGTAGCGGCTGCCTGCTCTGCCCTCTCGCGCGGCGTCTTGCCCTTTTCCTGTGCCGACGAAACCGATGCGAGGGTCACACCTTTGCCATCGTCGATGATCTGCGCCATGAGACGAGTGTTGGATTTGTAGACCGCAAGACGCGGGCGGGTGTCAGAACCGACAACCTTCGCGCGCACGCGACGATGCCTTCTTTCCCTTCTATCCTGTTTGCTGAGTGTATACATATATTATGCGGCGACCTTCTTACCCTGCTTCATACGGACAACCTCGCCTTCGTAACGAATCCCCTTGCCCTTATATGGCTCGGGCTTCTTGACCGCGCGCACCGATGCGGCGAATTCACCCAAGACGTCCTTGTCTGCTCCAGAGATGGTGATTATATTCTTCTCGATGACCACCGTGAGTCCCTCAGGGATGGTCACAAACACGGGGTGCGAGAATCCTACTGAGAGTTTGATCTGCTTGCCGGTGAGCTCCGCGCGAAAGCCGATGCCTTCTACCTGCAGCTTTTTGACGAAAGGGGTATTCACGCCGGCTATCATGTTGCGCATGTGCGCTGCGTAGGTGCCCCAGAGAGCCTTCGCGAGGCGCGAGGAATTCTTTGGGTTCACGGTAACATTGCTGCCATCGACTTTGATCTCGATAGCTGGATGGACCGGGCGCGTTAGAGTACCGCCCTTGCCTTTGACGGTGACCTCGCCTGAACCGATTTTGATCTCGGTGCCTGCGGGAACCAGTATTTCTTTTTTACCTATGCGTGACATACAAATATTTACCAGATCTCGAAGAGAGCTTCCCCTCCGACTTTTTCTTTTCGAGCTTCTTTGTCTGTCTTGATGCCTTTCGGAGTGGAGAGTACGAGCGTACCGTGTCCGTATCGTACGCGCGTGATCTCGCCGACACTCTTGTACATGCGGCGACCCGGCTTCGAGACGCGCTTCACGCCCTGGATGAAAGGTGTGCCCGAAGTGTTGTACTTGAGGACGACATCGAGAGTCTTCCTCACTTTCTTGCCTTTCTTCTCTACCGCAGTGACATATCCTGCCTCTTTGAGTTTTTCAGCGATAGCCATTTTGAAGTTGGAAAAAGGCACAGACACAGATGCGTGCTTAACAGCCCCGGCGTTCTTGAGGCGATTTATGAGGTCTGCGACGGGATCGGATACCATATGATTATTTAATAGTGAACGTAGTCGAACTACCAAGAGGACTTCTTTATGCCCGGGATGTTGCCCTCAAGCGCTTCCTCGCGGAAGCAGATGCGGCAAAGGCTGAAATCGCGCATGAAGCCGCGTGGGCGGCCGCACTTGAAGCAACGACGAACGACCCGAGATTTGAACTTCGGGGCGCGGTTCGCCTTCACTATCATCGATTTCTTAGCCATTTTTTTGCGCCCGTAAAGGAGGAGAGCCGGGGATGTGTCTGCACCGGGGCCTTACGGCACCTGGTTATGAACACTTCCCTGCGTGACCTTGGTTCTCTAGGATGTCCCAAATTGATATCTGGGATCGCTAAAAAACAAGGCCCCCTGCGAGGCCTCGAAAATATACGCGATGCGTAGGTCAAAGTCAACCAGCTAGAACTTCTGCAGGTAAGCCGAGAACGTGCGGCGTTTGCCGGGGCGGCCCTTGATCATGTGGCGGTGAGACTTGGTGAACTTATGCATCTCGAATCGCTCTTTGAAGAATTCGTGCACAGCGTCTTCCGTCCATACGTATTCGTAGACGCCGAGCGCAGGGTGGATGTACGCCCCCTCTTCGTCCGCCGGGTGCTCTTTCAGAAGGCGCTTTGCGTGCAGATCCTCATCAAAGAGGAATGATTTGAAGAAGAGCCAACCGCCAGGACGCAGGACGCGCAGGATTTCTTCTCGCAACGCTTCGCGCTCTGCTTTCTTGAGGAAGTGGGAGGTCATCATGTCGAGCACGATGGTTTGAGATTCATCGCCGACTGAAAGTGGCTCTGCGATTGAACGAGCCTCATAGGCGATGGGTAGATCTTTCGATGCGGAGCGTGCGTGTTCGATAGCTACGTCGGAGATGTCGTAGCCGAGCCCCTGTATCCCGAAATTCTGCGCGAGATAGACGAGGTTGCGTCCGTTGCCGCAACCGAGATCGAGCGCCTTTGCATGGGTGTTGAGGTATTCCCTCTTGAAGTGACGCTCAAGGTAGCGTACGAACTTCTCGAGGTCATCTGAGGAATCGGTAGAGAGCGCGAGATGCTCGCTCGTCTTGTACTCCTTATTCCAGAATTCGCTATTGATCGACATGCGTATAAAAGCATACCGCGCCTTTCGGCGCGGTGACTTGGCTTATTGCCTGAAAGGGATTCCTACGTGCTTGAGAAACGCTTCCGCCTCTTTCTTATTCTTTGCGGTCGTGGTGATGGTGATACCGAGGCTGAAGACATCCTTTGCATCTTCGTCGGAGGTCTCCGGAAAGACTGTGTGCTCTTTGAGACCGATGGAGATGTTGCCCATCTCATCGATAGAGGTCGGGCGGATGCCGCGGAAATCCTTCACGCGTGGAAGCACGACGTGTATGAGCTTGTCGAGGAAGCTTCTCATTCGTTCGCCGCGGAGTGTGACCTGGTAGCCAGAGAGATCACCGACTCGGGTCTTGAAATTCGCGATGGACTTCTTGGTAGCGCGCTTCGCAGGAGCCTGGCCCGTAATCTTGCGAAGACGATCGACAATGACCTCGAGCTTCTTCTTGTCTTTGAGCGAGCCGACACCGGTAGAGACGATGATCTTGGTTACCTTCGGAGTCTGCATAACACTCGTATAGCCGAAATCTGCTTTGAGAGCTTCGAATGTCGCGTTCTTTGTGGTTGTTGCATTCATATTATTTGATGGATTCTCCGCTCTTTACCGCTACACGCTGTCTCTCACCGTCTTTTCCGCGCGTGATCTTGATGCGCGTTCCCTTTCCGGTCTTTGGGTCTGCGAGCATGACGTTGGACACATGGAGAGGCATCGGCTTATCGACTATCTGACCCGTGCGAGCCTGTTGCGTCGGCTTACGATGACGCTTCACGAGATTGACCCCGTCGATGAGGACCATGTTCTCCTTCGGCATGACGCGCGCGATAACACCGGTCTCACCACGAGCCTTACCCGCGATCACGATCACTTTGTCTCCTTTCTTGAGTTTCATATATTTAAACGACTTCCGGCGCGAGCGAGCCGATCTTCTGGTAGCCGCGTTCGATGACCTCGCGCGGAATCGGGCCGAACACACGATTCGCCTTTGGCTCTTTCTTATCCTTTTCTACCAGCACAACAGCGTTCTCGTCGAAGCGGATGTAGCTGCCATCCTTACGGCGGAAAGCCTTGGTCTGACGAACGACGACTGCGCGGTGCACATCCTTCTTCTTTACGGCCTTGCGAGGCTGCGCGGTCTGGATAGAGATGACTATCTCATCCCCGATCTCCGCATAACGCTTCTTGGAGCCCCCGAGGATCTTGAACACTCGTCCGATCTGGCCACCGGAGTTGTCTGCTATTTTGACGATGCTTCTATCTTGCAACATATATTATTCGGTAGCGCTTTGGGCCTTCACAATAATGAAATGCTTGCGCTTGGACATTGGGCGCGTCTCCTTGATGGTGACCTTGGTACCCACAGCGACCGTATTGCCCGGATCATGGGCGAGGAATTTCTTGGAAAGGCGCATGTACTTCTTGTACTTGGGGTGTTTTACGTAGCGCTCCACAGATACCGTAGCGGTGTCCTTCATCGCCGATTTGACGACGATGCCTTCAAAAGTCTTTCCTGTGTTGTTTTCAGTTTCCATATACGTGAGTGGCCACTTTACGCGGTTTTCCCTGGGCGGGCAAGCTTAGTCGAAGCAATCTCGCGAGCACGAAGCTCCGTGAGATGCTGTGCTATCTCGCGACGGAGTTCGCGACCCTCACGCACATTGCGAGAGCGACTCCCTGCTGCTCCGAAGCGGAATACGCGAAGTGCTTCGCGTTTATCCGCGATCGTCTTCTGCAATTCTTCCGTGCCTTTTGATGTGATGTCAGCCATATACAAATTATCGTGCGACGATGCGGGTCTTTACCGGAAGCTTGGTGCCGCCCTTACGAAGGGCTTCGCGCGCCATCGCTTCAGGTGCTCCGTCGACTTCAAAGAGAATGCGCCCCGGACGGACGTCCATTGTGTACCCCGCAAGGTCACCTTTTCCGGAACCCATGCGTACCTCTGCCGGCTTTCGAGTAAACGGTCTGTCAGGAAAGATGCGCACCCATACCTTTGCGCTCTTGCCTGCTGCGCGTGTGAGTGCGCGACGAGCAGATTCTATCTGGTTGGATGTAATGCGTGCCTGGCTCATCGCCTTGAGACCGAATGCGCCGAAAGCGACCGTAATTCCACGGGTCTCCGGCTTCACGCGGCGAGCGCCACGGCGACGTGCGTTCTGCCATTTGCGGTATTTTGTTTTTTTAGGTGCCAACATATCAGTATTTATTGCGCGCTTGGGCCAGCCATGCGCTTCTCTTCTTTCTTATCGAAGATATCTCCACGATAGATCCAGACCTTGATACCGATGACTCCGTAGGGAAGGTATGCCTGCTCTTTTGCGAAATCGATGTCCGCACGAAGGGTCTGGAGCGGGACGCGACCTCGTTTGATCTCCTCAGAGCGAGACATTTCAGCTCCCCCAAGGCGACCGGATATACCAATGCGCACACCGAGGACATCGCGATTCGCCATCACCTTTTCGACGGTCTGCTTGAGGACGCGGCGGAAAGTCTGACGCTTCTCGAGTCCTTCAGCGACCATGTATGCGACGACCGGAGACTGTGATTCTGGCGAACGTACTTCTTCGATATCGAGGCGGACGGCCATCTTATTGCCAGTAAATGCAGAACCTCCGGCTGACGGCTTCTTGATGCCTTTCAATACTTTTTCGATCTCCTTGGTGAGCTTGGTCGAACCTTCTCCACCGCGGCCGATGACGAGGCCGGGGCGCGAGGTCTTGATGAGTATGCGAATTGTATTCTGACTGCGCTCTATCTCGGTCGAGGTGACGAACATGCCACGCAGACGCTTCTTGAGGAAGCGGCGGATGGTCGCATCGATCATGACGTTCATGCGGTACTCCGCAGGAGTCTTGGCGAACCAACGGCTCTTCCAGTCGCGGATGATGCCGAGACGATGTGCGTAAGGATGTACTGTATGTGTCATATTATTCGGTTGCTACGACTGCGGGCTTCGCTTTCTTCGCGCGCGGCTTTGCGGTCTTCACGGTTGTAACGGCGTCTTCTGTCTTCACTGCTTTCGTCTGTTTCGTTTTCTTTGGCTTCGGATTGGCACCGAGCTCAAGAGTGACGATGCTCATTGTCTTGGCATAACGAGCAGCGCGACCGCGTGCCATAGGCTTAAAGCGACGTAAGACTGCTCCCTTGTTGACCGCTATCATGCGGACGAAAAGTTCATCGGTCGACACACCGCTCGAGCGAGCATTGGCTACCGCTGAATCTACAAGTTTCAAGATCGCCATCGAAGATTTCTTCGGGAGGAACGTGAGGGCAGCGCGCGCAGCTGGTACAGACTTGCCGCGGATGAGGTCTGCCACAAGGCGCACCTTCTGGGGTGATTGATGATAGTTGGTGAGGAGGGCTTTCATATCAAAATATTATTTCTTTGCAGCCGCGGTCGTCGTGGCGGTAGCTTTAGCGGCTTGCGCGGATGCTATCTCAGACTGCTGCTTGGCCATTTCGATCTCCTTCTGCATCTTTCCTCCGTGACGCACGAATCTGGTCGTTGGTGCGAATTCACCCAAGCGGTGACCCACCATGTCTTCGGTGACCAAGACCTCATCAAAGTTCTTTCCCGTGTGGACTGCAAAGGTGTAGCCGACGAATTCCGGCGCTATCTGTGAGCGGCGTGCCCAGGTCTTAATAGAACCAGCTCCCGACTTGCGGGTCTGGACCTTTTTCATCAGTTTCTCGTCCACGTAGGGACCCTTTTTAAGTGATCGTGCCATATAGCTTTGTTTGCAATTGAAAACCCGCTTTTGCGGGAGTGGGCACAATGTAACCGACGCTCGCCCATGCGTCAAGCTTTTTTGCCAAGATTCGGAGGTCGTGTTGCATCTGTTTTTAATCGTTGTATAATAAAGTCTGTTGTCATCGAAACCGGAGCCTAAAATGGCCAAGAACCCGAAGCTTCCCGCCACTGATGACCCCCGGCTGGACAAGGCAAACGTGCTTCTTCTCTGTGTGCTGCTCGACTCGCTGAACGCTGATCTCGCCGGAGTGTGCCGCGACATCCGCAAGACGATCAAGAAATGCGCTGAGCTGGACGCTCGCGTAGGGAAAGCTGTTCCGCAAACCGCGAAGCCCGAGCTGCTTCCGATCGAGATGAAAATGACACGTCACTGATCACGCTCGCTGTCGCTCAAAAGGCCCGGAGAAATCCGGGCCTTTTTTGTTTTCTTATTTGCGCTTGCCAACCTTGCGACGAGTGAGGATGAAGACATTGCTGTACTTCTTCGGGCGGCGAGTCTTTTGACCTTTGCCCGATGGCTTGCCCCACATGGTGCGCTGTCTGCGGTGACCGCGGCCGGACTTTCCTTCACCTCCGCCGTGCGGATGGTCCACCGGGTTCATCACGGTGCCGCGGACGGTCGGGCGGATACCCTTCCAGCGCGTCCTGCCCGCCTTGCCCCAGTTCTCGAGGCGGTGTTCTTCGTTGGAAACTTCGCCGATAGATGCCCAGCATGTACCGATAACGCGGCGCACTTCGGTCGATGGCATCTTGAGATGTGTGTACCCCGCATCCTGTGCTACGACTTCCGCATAGTTTCCTGCAGAGCGTGCAATTCGGCCTCCGGCGCCAGGCTTGAGTTCGACGTTGTAGACGAACGTACCCACCGGCATGCTGCCGAGAGGCAGACGGTTCGCGATCTTGATCGGTGCTGTCTCTGATACAAGGAACGTGTCCCCTACCTTTACCTTCTGCGGAAGGAGCACGTAGCGCTTTGCACCATCTGCATACACTGCCAGACCGATAAAAGCCGAGCGGAACGGATCGTATTCAATGGATGAGACCGTCGCAGGAATGTTCTTTTTGTCGAACGTAAAGTCCACGTCGCGGAGGCGTTTCTTGTGACCACCACCTTGGTGGCGCACCGTGATGCGACCGAACGCATTGCGTCCACCCATGCGCTTTTTACCCTTGAGAAGTGACTTCAGCGGCTTGTGGCCCGAGAGGATCTTCTTGTAGTCGATCGAGGTGTGCTGACGCTGCGACTTCGACGTAGGTTTGTATATTTTTAGTGCCATATGATTATGAGATCGTTATGGTCTCGCCGCTTTTGAGGTATACGTATGCCTTTTTGCCGCCACCTTTTACTCCGCTTCTTCCGGTGCGCATGCTGCGGATATTCTTCCTCGGGACATTCACGACCGCTACCTTACGCGGTACGACGCCGTAGAGAGCCTTTACCGCCTGCATGATGTCGCGCTTCGTCGAACTTGGGGCGATATCGAACACATAGACGCCCGATGCTTGATTCATGGTCGCCTTCTCCGTGATGCGTGCGTGACGAAGAACGTGCGCGAGGCCGAGGCGCGTCGCAGAAGGACTCACCGAGGTCGAAGCGGGAGCCTCAGTGGCAACCACTTTCTTTTCCGTATTCTTTTTCTTTCCAAAGAGTGCCATATATTATTTTATTTTCTTCGCCTTCGGCTTTGTTGTTTTCGGTGTTTTTGCTGCTTTTGCTGCTTTTGCTGCTTTTGCGACTTTGGGCGCTTTTACTTTCGGCTCACTGGTCTGAGACTTCTTTGCGGCGCGCTTCTCCACGATCTGTATGGATGCCTCCGGATTCTCAATGATGAGGTACTTATACTTCAAGACGAGCACAGGATTGAGATTGGCGACAGACTCATAGCCGACAGACGCAATATTGCGGAAGCTCTTCATGCTCGCATCTGTCTTTTCTGGCACAGCGACAAGCGCCGCATTGTGACGTGTGGAGAGTCTTGAGAAGCCGTCGATTTTGCCGAATGCGAGGAGTGCCTTCTTGGCATCTGCTGTCTTTGGTGATGTCATGCCGAATGAATCTACAAAAATGAGTTCGCCGTCCTTCATTTTGCGCGATAGAGCCATAAAGAGTGCCTTTGCACGCATCTTCTTCGGTATTTCCCGGGCATAGACTTTCTCGCTTCTTGGGCCGTGTGTGACACCGCCACCCTTCCATATAGGAGAGCGGATTGAGCCGTGACGAGCGCGGCCGGTGCCCTTCTGCTGCCAGGGCTTCTTGCCGCCTCCGCGGACATCGCCGCGATCCTTTGTGTGCGCTACCGCCATGCGGGCATTTGCTTGCATCGTGGTCACGACCTGGTACATAAGAGAGGCGTTCCAGGCTACTCCGAAGATGTTCTCCGGAAGCTCTACGGAGCCTGCCTTCTTACCTTGAATGTTGTAAATATCTGTTTTCATACAAATGATTATGCGCTTCGGATCTCTACGAGTGTCCCCGGCCGACCTGGGATGGCGCCGGAGATGAGGATCATATTGTTTTCAGTATCGACTTGGAGGACACGTAGGTTCTCCACGGTGACGCGGTCATTGCCCATCCTTCCCGCCATGCGCATACCCTTTACGACGCGTCCGCCTGCACGGCCTCCGCCGCCGATAGAGCCTGGTGCGCGCTCCTTGTTCTTCTGACCGTGAGATCGTGGGCCGCCGGAAAAGCCATGGCGCTTCACGACGCCCTGAAAGCCTTTGCCCTTGGAAATAGCCGATACTTCTACCACATCCCCTGGGGCGAAGACGGATATATCCATCGTATCGCCGCGCTTGGATTCCCCTACTTCGGAGAATTCGCGCATGACGCGGACGTTTGCAAGATCCTTGAGATGGCCCTGTTGGGCCTTGTTGATATTCTTCTCGCGGCGTACTCCGGAACCCACCTGTACAGCCGAGTAGCCGTCTACCTCTTGGGTCTTCACCTGGGTGACCGTCAAGGGGCCAGCAGAGACCATCGTGGCAGCAGTGACGACCCCCTTCTCATCGAAGACCTGGGTCATTCTTCCTTTCGTGCCAAGCATGAATTTCATATTTCAATAAAAATGCCCGCGCTAGCGGGACATGGGATTCGTGTCTCGCCAGTGGTCCCTATAGGGACTTGGGTGGAGGCACTCTAACACACCTTTTTCCTTTCGTGCAACTACTGCACCCGAGGAGGAGCCGGTGGCCCGTGAGCAAGAGCTCGCATCCGCATGACATGTATATGGTGATGCTCAAGAAGCCCCGCGATGAGGAATATCAACATAAGCGCGATGGCACCGAGCCAAATGGGAATGGTGTAATCCGATCCATCAAAGCCGAAGGCATGATTTATCGAGCAAAAGATCTGCGGTATGACGCACGCCACATGTACAGAACTACTTGCCATTTCTCCCTGCGGACGCCAAAGGATGTCTTCTTGACTCACTCCCCGCCTCACTGATTCCTCAGTGAGACCATCGATGAGAGCGTCTATCTGTTCATTGCTCATGCCAGCTGACCGCGGATCACTCCTTATGGCAGCTTCTATCGTGGCTCGCAAGTCTTGCTGCGCATACCCGAGAGCGGGCAGAGTAAGGAGCACCAGTACAGAAGCTGTCGCAGCGAACTGTTTTAACTTTTGCATGTTTATTGTTCGTCGAATGACGGTACGACATTTACCACCGCAGTGCCGCCGATGGTAGAAACCGCTGCCTCAGGAAGCGCTTGGCAGACCAGCGTAAACGTAGTTCTCTGAGTGATGGGGGAAGATGTCCTGCCCGCTTCGCCAGAGGAACTTGCGGTCCACGAATCACCATTTGTACCCGTGACAGTGCAGCTCGCCACATTTCTTGCTCTCCAATATACCTGCGCGGTATCTCCTGACCTGAGAAGTGTTGGTATGGCCCTGAGAGAACCGTCGGAGCGGAAGGTCCCTCCTCTATATGTCGCATCGAATGCTTCGAACTCCGCGGGAGGCGGCACAACACACCCGCCAGTACCGCATTGATATCCGCATGAGCGCTGGAATGAATTCGCACACGACGTGCTTGTGTAATAGAGATCTCTCCCGATGCAGAAAAAGCCCGCGGAACAGACGGGGGCGTATGAACCCTGACTATACGCGGGAGTGTACGATGCCTGAGAATAGGACCCAGGCAAATACGATGCTTGTGCATAGGGTGGCTGTGGGTTGCAAATATCACCCGCATGCGGACTCGATTCGCAAGATGCAGGCACTACTGAAAGTCCTTCGGATACGTTCTCTGCAAAGCGCACCTCCGATGATACGAAGCTGTCTGTACGCCCACCGGACGCGAGCGCAAGAAATAAAACGAGGAGCACCGCGAGAACGGCGACAGGTAAGCGAAGGTCATGCGCATCGGAGCCGTTACCAACGTGCTTCATATGTTCCTATCGTATCACTCTTTGCCCTTGGCAATCGCGATCGTGTGCATATTTTGTTGCGTGGACGCTCTCAGCGTATCAATGCCGACTCGAGCGATCTTGGGATCATTCCCCGGATAGGCTTTCAGCCATTCCGCTTCTGTTATATTTTCAACCGCGATTGCCGCTGCATCTATGCGCTCTTGAGCAAGCGCAATATTCCCCGATTCATAGTGCGCTATCGCACTCGTATTGAGAAGCCACGCGTTATTTGGAAAATTTGCAAGTCCCCTCTCCGTTGCATCGGCGGCTTCTTGTGGGCGACCCGCCTTTAAAAGCACCCATGCATAGTCATTGAGCCCCGCCCAACTTTCAGGATGGGAAGTAAGAAAGAATCCGTAGTCTGCCGCCGCCTCCTCGTACCGGCCCATGTACCCTTGAATAAGGCCTCGCATGTAGTAGGCATTGGGGAACGACTCTCCTTGTAGCTTAATTTCTTTGTCGATGTACCAAAGAGCTGTGTGGAACTTGCCGCGTAAAAAAGCAATGCGTGCCATCTGATGATTCAGATAGAGGAGCGAAGGATTCTGTATATACGCTTCTTGCAAGTAACCTTCTGCTTTGTCTATGTCGTATCTCCCGGGCTCCGATGAGTCGAAATGCCGCTGACCGATTTCAAACGCAGCTTCAGCAGATGGCGCGAAAGTATAGCCAACGCGCTCTCGAATATCCGGGTTAAGCCCTACGAGAGCAGCAAGAAAAACCAGAGCCACTGTACTGAGCTGTCGCATGTGTGTCATGGACGCGAAGATCACAAAGCAGCGAGGATGCTACTGCGCCTGGGTATTTGTTGCGTTTATGACGGTACCGAGTCCTTCGGATCGCATCACGGAAGGAGGGAGAGTCAGCATCTTCTCGACCGTGGCTTTGTATGCAGGAGATATTCTCGTCATTTTTAGAATCCCCTGCCACGAGCCTCCTTCTGGCCGATTTTTGTACTCGTTGCGGATGAAGCGCACAAACGTCACGACCACTGGATTTTCAAGTGCATCTAGTTTTGCGGAAAGCGCATCAAGCGCGGCCTTTGCGGTCACTTTATCTTTCTCCACTACCATCGAAAATTGGGCCAGGTATTGATACGCGAAGTACTGGTCGTCGTTGGACTCGACATTGTTCTGTTTCTCTACGAAATCAATCACGTCTGTAAATGTCTGCTGGTAGCGGTCCTTGTACCACTGGTCGCCGTATATCGCGAGACGTCCGTACCCGCGTGCTCTCCAAAAGAGATAGCCCGCATACTCAGCGCTGTTTATGTAATCGGGGTGGCGCTGAAGCTCGCCTCCAATCAATGCCTCGCCGCTCTTCAGATATTTCCGAACCGTTTCAGCATACTCTTCTTTCTGCACGGCTGTGAGGTTCGCGTCATTCACTATTTGGTCGCCATGCCAGCGAGCGATGCGTACAGCCGCGAACGCAGTCGGGAATGTTTCGTATGACCATTTCGCCAGATTGAGTGCCGATAAGTCTGGGTCACCAGCCGCGAGATACTGACGAAAAGGCTCATCCTTGTAGATTTCCTCGAACGCGAGAGGATCACGCCCTGAAGAACAATATGAAGACTGGAGCGTATTGAGCGCACGAACGCGAATTTGTTGACTGAGGGTTTCGTCGAGAATGATATCCTTCAAATTCTGTATATCAACGAGCAGTTCGTTTATATTGCCACTGAGCTTAAAGCGGAGTTTACCGGCATTGAATACCGCAAGTGCCTGCTCGTTGGCAGATTTAAGCGGGTCAGCTGCGATTTCTTCAGCTATCTGTAGCGCAGTCTGATAATCGCCAGAGCGTTTACTCGCAATGAGTTCAGTTGGCATGATCTGATCGAGTGTTGCAGTGCGCGCGGGAACGACATACATATAGTAGACGTATGCATAGGCTCCGAGCAGGGCAGCGACCACAAGTATCATGGTCACCCAAAAACCTTTCCTTGCGTGCGTCACCGGTGCTGTGGATTCCACAGCTATGGGCTGTTGGGGTTCTTGTGTGTTTTGAGGGGGCATATGAAATTAACAGCCTCCACCGCTGTCGCCACTACCACTGTCGCCACTGTCGCCGCTGCCACCACTGTCGCCGCAGGAATAGGCACCTTCTGCATAGTACGTGGCCTGAGAATAGGGGGCGTCCGCATGCGCAACACCAGTCCCCACCAAGTCCTGTGCGTCATTCGGCCTACTGAGCTTTGTCGCCGAAAAAATGATCGCGAAAAAGCCAGCTACCACGAGTAAGCCGCTACCAGTTTTCTTGAGCACAGATAAAACGCGATTCCCCATTGGCATAGATAGTTAAAGTATAGGCTGAATACCACTTATACACAAAGCTTATTGTGGATAATGTGTTTTTTCATGTCGACGACGCACTGTGGTAGCATCCGTTTTATGATAATCGACGGCGTCCCGTACGCTGAAGGCTCCCGAGGCGGGCGCAATGTCGCAATCCAGAGATTTCTCTCATATATAGAGGAGAAACTGGGAATTACCATCGTTCGAGATCGTTCTCGGTTGCCTTTCGGCTCTCCAGAGCTAGGAGAAGAAATGGACATCGCAGATACGCTCATTCGGCGAGGTATTATGCGCTCGCTTCGACCGCAGTATCACGATCCAGATGAGCCCCAGATAAAGAGATGGGCTGCCGTGTGCAACGACGTCGCGAGTCATCCGACGAGCGGAGCTTCTTTTTTTAGCGACTCAGATGCCCTTCGCGCGACGCTCGCGGAGACACTGGAGCGCTACATATGGACGGAGGCACGAGACCATTTCCGATCACCCGCTCGAAGAAGCGTCGCCGCGATGCGAGCGTCTCAGCCGCTTATCGAGCCATCACTGTTCGTCGGTTTTTCGGACGCACAGCGGGCAAACAAGGAGAACCTCGCGTTTGACGATACAACTGAATTTCTCTGGACCAGAGTTTTCTCGCTCATTCAGAAGACAGATGTGTATGTTCCCGTGCAAACGGTAACGGGTGTACGCGGAATCCGTGAGCACGGGCATGGCACGGAGCCACTCCTCAAGCCCATCGTGACTACCGGGCTCGCAACATGGCCGACGCTTGATGGAGCGCGACTGCGCGGCTCTCTTGAGGTCATAGAGCGTGACGCCTACATGATATGGTGGCTCAACCAGCTCAATCTCCCCCGCGTTGCAATCGACGACATCGCCAAAAATGATGCACGCCTTAAGAGCGCGCTTCGCACGTGTGAGCGTTACAAATTTCGAGTCCACGTCGTACGACTCATTACCGATGCTCCCACAAATGTCGTATGTGTCATTCTCGAGGACGAGTCGGGTACTGATCCAAGATTTGCGTTTGGGCTCAAAGCATCCGCTTCGATGCCGCGCGCTACTGAAGGTGCGCTCTTGGAGGCTCTCCGCGGCCGTCATGGTGCACGGCGACGTCGCTCCTTACACATGGAACGCGACACAAAGATTCCGATTGGAAAGATTGGTCATTTGGAGCGTCTCGACTTTTGGTCGCATCCCGATAATTCTAAGCAGCTTGAACGACTCGTACGTACGCCGGTAGAGCCGTATAAGCCCATGGAGTGGGACAGCGACTCGGATGAACGACACCTCACGCGCCTAGTCGACTGGTGTAGCGTGCGCGGGTACGAACTTGCTTCTTTTTCTCACGGACGTACATCATTGAATCCTCTGCCGTGGCATGTAGAACTCGTGCTGATACCGGAGATGCAGCCGACGTCGCTCTTCGAGAATCTTCGTGCAATCGGTGGCAAAAGACTGAGGGAGGTGCCAGAATCTTTCGGGTTCGCGGCGCGAAACGAGCCGTTCACGGACGCGCCTCATCCTTTTGCCTAGTATGTTTACTTTCCTATCGCATCTCCACACATTTCTCAGAGAAAGCCGACTCAACCGACGCGGCGCACCACGGGAGAGAAGCGAACTCTCACTTGGCGAGCACAAGAAATACGAGCGCATGGAACAATTCGCGCTCCCCGATACGGCACTCGATACATCGCTCGGAGAAGCGCTCCGTTCACGGCGCTCGATGGCTGCGTCGAGCACTCCGCGGTCCGTCACGATAGACGAGTACGGCGGACTTTTCTCGACACTGAGGCGTCATGCGGGAGGAGTCCGACGAATGTACCCTTCTGGCGGCGCACTCTTCCCCGTAGAGACGTACCTGATTGAGACAACGCTCTCGGGTGGTGGCATTTTCCACTACAACCCGAGCACACACGCCTTGGAAAAACTGTGGAATCTTCCAGAAGATTTCAATATAAAGAGACTAGCAGTACACCCTGAATCACTCCAAGCATCCGCAATTATTGTGTTTACGTCACTCTGGGAACGCTCTGCAATCAAGTACGGACACCTCTCGTATCAACACGCCTTGCTAGAAACGGGGCACATGTCACAGAACGTACTGCTCGCCGCATCCGCGCTCTCCGTCGCTGCCCGCCCATACGCAGGATTTTCTGATGCACTTATCGCAGAGCTTCTCGATATCGATGTCACTCGGGAGCAACCCGTGCACACTATTCTCCTCTGCGGCGTGCAAAAGATCGAGCGCGCTGAGCCCTATCACGAGTAGGCGGCACGCGCAGTGCCTTTGATGTATGCTGCGGGCATGCAGGCACTCTTGCACGTAGCAACGTGGACGCGCCTACAGCGCGCATACCGGCGGATTTTCAATATTGGGGAGATAGAAACAAACCCCGTACTGCAGTGGATTCTCGGCGCCTCTACATTTTTCTTTCTACTCACTTTTGACGTTTGGATCAATTCTGCGTCAGTGCTCTCAAAAGCAGGTAACGGTATCTGCTGGCCGTACGCGCAAGGATGCGAATCCCTCTTTTTTTTAGAACGACTTCCACTTGGCTACTCTCAGTCGACGTTCTATATGGCACTGTACGCGGTGCTCATTCTCATCGTGTGGAGGATGTGGCGCAAGGACTGGACGGGCGCGCACATGCTTCTTCTTCCACTCTTTCTCTTTAAATTCGTAACCGTGATGGCACTCGCCTTTTCCGAAGCCGCTCCGTACCACTACTACCACCTTATTCTAACGGCGATTCTACTTTTTACCGCACATAAGGAGTTCTTTTTGAAAATCGGATTTGTGTCTCTCTATTTTATGTCGGTTACGACGAAGTTCGATTCGACATGGATACTGGGCAGTTACTTTACCGCAATGAAGAACGGCTTGCCGCTCTTGCCGGATTATTTTGCGCCCGTGTTTACGAACTTCGTTATTTTCATGCAAGTCATCGGGGCATGGTTCCTCCTCTCGCGGAATTGGATTCTTCAGCGCCTTTCTCTGGCGTACATGATCATATTCCACCTCTACTCAGGTGTCCTCGTCCTGTATCTGTATCCGTCGGTCTCGCTACCCGCACTCATAATTCTGTTCGGCCCGATGTACCGGCACACATCGATACCCTTCCGTAAGACCGCAATAGTGGGATGGTTCATAATCTTGCTCGTAGCGATTTTTCAATTGCTCGGGTTCATTGCACCGGGAGATAGGCGCATTACCCTCGAAGGTAACCGATTCGGCATGTTCATGTTCGAGGCAAATCATCAATGCGTCGCAACAACCAAGTCGTACTCCGGCGGACGACTCGAAACGAAAACGCTACGCGAAGTTCAGAACGGAACTCCATGCTCGGGGTTCTTCTGCCTCGTGAGCGACAAGATTTCTGTCGAGGACGGTCATAGAGTTCAAGAGCGCCGCTTCGAAAGCGGTACCGCATGGAACCGTTGCGACCCGTACATATGGTGGTCACGCCTGAGAAAGCAATGTGCAAGCAACGACGGCATCAATCGTATAGCACTTCAGTTCGATCATTCGATTAATGGCGGTCCATTCTTTCGCATAGTCGATGTGCTGGATATTTGTTCGTTGGACTACCGAACTTTCGGTCACAATGACTGGATACTCCGACCGCCCGAATCCCCCATCGTTGGATACCCCGTAGAAAACAGCTATCACTATTGATATGGAGTCCACGACTACACTTATTGTCCTCAAAGAACTCTACGGCAACGAACCGACGTCTTTAGGAACGTTGCAGCTCTTGGTGGCGCCCCATGTAGAAATACTTTCGCTCCTTTGGCTCGCTGTGTGGTGCGCAACCCTGGCATTCCTTGTGCGGTACGCGTATAGGGAGTACAAAGCGCAGAAGCAACAGTAGGTATGGACACTCTCGCATTTCGAGCAGCGATAGAGCGGACCGCTCTCGTGAGAAATACCGATGCGCGCATCGTCACGAAAGAAGGTGAATCATCGTACGCGCCATGGATATTTGATTTCCGCGCGCTCACACTCACCCCCGAGTGGCTGGATACGTACGCGGAGATTTTCTGGGAACGACACGCTCACCTTTACCCTTTCCAGGTGGGCGGGATGGAGAGCGGGAGTATTGCTCTCGTCGCGGCGATAGTAATGAAAGGAGTCGAGAGAGGCACGCCGGTCAATGGTTTTTATATGCGCAAATCCCGCAAACGCGATGGACTCATGAAACGTGTCGAGGGAAGCCTGGATAACACGCCCGTTATCCTTGTCGACGACCTTATTCATTCGGGTCAGACGTTCGAGAAGCAAGTTCTTGTACTAGGGGAGGAGGGTGCGAAGGTCCGCAAAATATTCGTGATACTCGCCTACAGTAGCCCGGAGTCGTACGAGTTTTTCAAAGTGAGAGACATCCCAGTCGAGTCACTTTATATGCTAAAAGATTTTGGACTTTCTCTTCAGCAACATAAAAGTCTTGTAGGTTCGATGGAGACCGAGTGGGTATTTCGGGGGGGTACTCCGGCACATCAGTATGTCGTTGCAAAATCTGCGCCGCTTTTTCACGAGGGATTTGTCTATGTAGGGAGTGATGATGGCGTTTTCCGCGCACTCGATGCGTACAGTGGCCTCGAAATGTGGCGATTCGACATGGACGCGCATCCCGAGGGGAAAGGTATTTTCTCGAGTCCCATTGTCGACGGTGGCTCCGTGTACTTCGGCGCATATGATGGCAATGTGTATGCGCTTGACGCCCGCACTGGCAAAAAGAAATGGCAATACTCTGAAGCGGACTGGGTCGGCTCTTCACCTGCGGTTTCAGATGCGCATGGTCTCCTCTACGTAGGACTAGAATTCGGCCTCATTGGTAAGAAAGGTGGTATTGCTGCGCTCTCACTTGAAGACGGCTCACAGGTGTGGCGCCAGAGCATGCCGGAATATACTCATGGATCTCCCTTGTATATCGAGCACGAAGAAATTGTGATCGTAGGAGGAAACGACGGTGTACTGCGCGCATTCGATGCGGCGAATGGCGCTTTGAAATGGAGCTATGAGACGTGTGGACAGATAAAATCCGCGCCTGTGTACGATGCGCAGCTAAACCGCGTCTTCTTGACGAGTATGGACGGAAATCTGTATGCAGTCGATGCGACAGACGGAACGCTTCGCGGCACATTCGCGGCGGGCGCAGGTATATATAGCTCGCCCGTTGTGCACGAAAACACTGTGTTCATAGCATCTTTGGATAAATGCGTATACGCGCTGGACGCCTCTACGCTCAGAAAGAAATGGGAGCGTCAAACGAGAGGCCGGATTTTCGCGACGCCCGCTGTCTACGAAAATGTTCTGTGGATAGGTTCCAATGACGGGAGGTTTTACGGACTTTCGCTCGAGGACGGCTCCGTGGTCGCTTCGCATCAATTGAGCGATCGTATCGTGAATCGCGCTTCCTTCGACCCGGCCTCTGGGAGATATTTCGTGTCAACATGCGCCAACGAACTCTACTGCCTGCGGCGCACATAAAAAAGCCCGGCATTGTCGCCGGGCAGAATTCTCTAAAGGGCGATGGTAGGTCAGTTCGAGACCTGACGCTTGCCCTTCGCCTGAACACGCTGCATCTTCTCCGCGCACCACCGCGCAACACCGCCAGTGTGTCCGAGCCGCTGAGCATTTTGGACGCATGTCGCGTAAGACCATTGGCCCTTCTTCTGCTTCACGACCTGCGCGTTCGCGGGCAGAACGGCGCCGAGTACGAGCACGAGGGTGCCGAGAAGTGCAGGGGCGATTTTCCGCATTGCGATTACCTCCCGAACGAGGCAGCGGGAATCCGCTGCATCCAATCCCGTTCTTCTTATATGATACCTCGGATACGAGTACCTGTCAATATATCAAGTAATGAAGCCCCGGAACGCTCATGTATACTGCCGTCATACTATGCTTTCGTATAGCGTACTCGTGGATACAAGTACTGACGCGGTTCTCACCGTGAACTGGCACGTCCCGGCAGTACAGTTCGTGCATGAGTGGACGATGGATACGATGCATGTACCCGCTGCAAATCTGCCAAATTACGCAAAACAATTCCCTATCGTTCGCGAAACTCCCCGAGACTTCCCCACGTGGACATGGGTAGAAGGTACACGCAGTATAAAAAAGTCGCATGAAGAAACAGTCACCGACGAGCTGCGCGCAAAGGCCGAACTTGCGACAGCAAAAGCAAAGGCAATGTCTTTTATGATTTACCGCTTTAATCACATGCGCAATAAGGTGCGCACAGGTCTAGATTTTCAAGAATTGATTTACACTGCAAAAGAGACGCAGGCGCGCCGCTTGAAGGAATCGGGTTTCGACCCCAAGCTCGTCATCGAATCACCGTATATTGTGTATTACGCGGACTCGCTCAATATGCCATTGGAACAAGCAGTCGAAGAAATACTTTTGCAAGCCAAACTCGACCACGAGTACCTCGCAAAGACTGAGAACGTTCGAATGGATTATTTCCGTAAAGTGCGCAACTCCAAGACGCCTGACGAAGTCGTAAAGGCACTGGAAGAATTTAAAAATCCCTGATGTGTATGGAAGCCCGTAAATTTATATACTGCCTGCCGAGCACAGTTACGCAGCAATCGAATATCGAACGTCCTGGTGTGAAGATGTTCTCCCATTTTTTCGACCTGTACGGAGCGTGGGTGCTTCCAATTGACCGGACGGGGACCATCACGACGCCGGTGAAAACCAAGTCTCTATACCCCCTCACGCCATACCGGGCTTTTACCAAAACATATGAACAGGTTTGCAACGAGCGTGCCGTGGAGATCCTCGCGCACACAGAAAAGATAGGTAAGGACATGTATGTCTTTTATTCCGGCGGCATAGATTCCACCTGCCTGCTCGTATCACTGCTAAAGAACGCTACCGCCGCACAGAAAAAACGCCTCGTCATCCTGCTCTCACAGGAGAGCATTATGGAAAATCCGCAATTCTTCGACGAACATATCAGAGGGAAGTTGCGCGCCGAATCCAGCACGATGTTCCCCTACATCCTCGGCACTGACGACCTCATTCTCTCAGGCGAGAACAACGACCAGGTTATGGGATCTGACAAGGTCGGGCGTCTCATTCTCAACTATGGACCTGGCGCGATTCACAGGCCCTACAAACGCGACACCTTTGTCGAATTTTTCGGACAGAGTTTCGGTGGCGACATGCATGTTACGAATTTCTATATCGATCTTTTCGAGCGTCTCCGCGATGCAGCGCCCATAAAGCTCGCCACCAACTTCGAATTCCTCTGGTGGATTAACTTTGCACTCAAATGGCAGGCCGTTGTCGTATACACACTGATGTTTGCTGCAAAGCGCAATCTGCGCGGCATAACGCCGGACTATATGGACACACGCTACACGTCTTTTTATAACACCGAAGACTTCCAGCTTTGGAGCATGAACAACCTCGACAAACGAATCAAAGATACGTGGCCCACGTACAAATGGCCGAGCAAAGAGGTCATCTTTGACTACACAAAAGATACTGAATATTTCAAGCACAAGACAAAAAAGGGCTCTCGCGCCTTCATCACCAGGCAGCAGACGGCTTTTGATTTTCTCGATGAGAACCTCAGCTATAGCAACGCTTTGGCGCCGGAAGAGTATTTGGAGGCAAAGAATGACTTTGCGTAACCAAGCGCCTCTACAAGATATACCCAGCTTGCAAAGGGCTAGACGACTCGCTCCTCTCTGATATTCTACGAGCAGCCCTGGTTCTTTGGGGGCGCAAACACGGAGAGAAAGAATGACGGTCTTTATGACCATTATCGTGTCTGCAGCGGGACTCTCCTTGCTGTGGATGCTCTCGAGGAACAAGGATCAGCCTTCGGGCGAATCCTTCCTCGTCGCCAACCGTAACGTCGCTTTCTTCAGCGGCGTCCTTATTCTCACTGCAAATTGGGTGCAGGCGCCAGCCTTGCTCGTCTCGGGCAATCTGGCCTATCTCAGCTTCGCCCATTTCCTCGCGCTCCTTCTGCCAAACGTAGCAGCGATGGTCCTTATGGGTTTCATCGCGGTGAAGTTGCAGCGGATGATGCGAGAGCGCAATGAGAAGTGGTACACCATCGCGCAGGCAGTCGGATCCATCTACGGCCCTGGCGCACGCACGATGGTCATGCTCTCGACGCTCGGCGCGCTCATCGTCGCGGTCACGTACACCCTCACGGGCATCCGGCAGTGGCTCTCGCAACTAACCGGTGTCGCACCGTGGGAGATGTCGATGATCATCGGCGCTGCCGCGCTTATCCTCGTCGCTCCGACCGGACTTCCGGCAGCGATCAAGGCCGACAAGTTCAAGGTCGCTCTCATCGCCGCATTCGCCATCATGGTCGCACTGATCATGATGGGCCATGGACTCAAGCCGCAAGGCCCTCCCTTTGCCGGCTCACCGATGTCGGCGTGGCAGGTATTCTGGTTCGTCGGAGTCCCCCTGGGCATTTCACTCATGGGCGGCCCGATCTGCAATCCAGACTTGGCTGAACGTGCGTATGCGGTGAATGAGCGCGTGGTCCGCAATGCGTACATCGGCGGAGGCATCCTCTTCGGCGTTGCCGCCACGGTGTTCGGTTCGTTCGGATTCCTCGCGCGCGAACTCGGCTACAAGGTGAACCTCGGCGCCGGCGAGCTCCCAATGCTCGTTATCATCAAGGAGGTGCTTCCTTCCTGGAGCGTCCTCGTGGTGAGTGCGGCTATTGTGGCGATTCTTGCGGCAGCTCTTGCCTCACTCTTGGCAAGCGCGGGCGACGTCTTCTCAATCGAAGTGATGAAGCGATTCTTCAAGCCGACGGCGGGCGACCGTGACACGGTGAACTGGAGCCGCTTCGCGATGCTGTTGCCCGTCATCGCAGGCACCTACATCACGAGCTTCGAGCGAATCGATGTGCGTTTCCTGCAGGAGACCTTGGCGGTCGTGCGCGGACAGGCGATTTTCCCGGTCGTCTTCCTCGCGTTCCTGCCTTTCATCTCCGGCAGAGCTATCTTCACCGGCATGCTCGTCGGTGGCGTGGGCGGGATTCTGCTCTTCCTGGGCTGGTTCTCAATGGACCCCGCGCTCTCGAAGGCATTTCCGTTCATCGCGGGTCTCGGCAAGCCGCTCGGCGCAATCCCGTGGATTGCGATGCACGGTAAGGCGGCGGGCGCGCTCTTTGCGGTTGTCGCGTCGGGACTCATCCCGCTTCTGTCACTTGCTCTCTCGCCTCCGTCTCCGGTGCGAGAAGCAGATGCTGGAAGCAACCGATCGCCTTCGTAGCACATGGCGTGCTCAAAAACGGAAGGGCGGCCTCGCAGCCGCCCTTTTTCTTTTCATCCTCGTATGTGCCAATATGCTCGTATGAATCCGTTTAACGTCGCCCTCGAATTCATCTCTGAAGATAACCGTATCCGTCGCTCGTACGGACCGGTGTCCGCAGAGCAGATGCTGCATAAACACGAATCCCTATTGCCGCCATACCTCCTCGCCGGGAAGACCATACTGGACCTCGGCTCTTGTCTAGGAGCTACGGGACACTGGGCCCTCTCTCATGACTCGTCGAGATATACCGGTGTAGAAATGCAAAATACCTACGTTGAGAAGTCTCGGGCGCTCCTCGAGAAATACCACGCGGGAGCGTACGAAATCATCGAATCTGATATACGCACGTGGCTCACTGCCGATACGCAAACATACGATATCGTCTGCCTTTTCGGCATCGTCCATGCGCACGTGGATTACTACGGAATACTCCGTGCGGCTTCGCAGAAGGCGCGCGAACTCGTCGTCGTCGAAGAGGTTCACCCGGCTCAGAAACCTGGCGTGAACGCAGTGTTCTTTTCGGAAGCAGAAGCGGTGAATCTCGCAGATGAGGACGCGTCAGTCACTGGCCGCGGTGTACGGCTTACACCCGGGGGCCTCGCGTTTGTGATGGCTGATTTCGGTTTCAGCGCAGAAGGCCCACTAGAGCCGAACCCAGACGAGTTCCGCTATAGGATGCGTTTTACCCGCCGTAATGAACCGCTCTTGAGCGCCATGGACGATACTGCACACGAAAAGAAAGGCCGACGCACCGATTGGAATTCGGACCTGATATGAGTCCTGGCGATTGGGTATTCGACGACGACGTGGCGAAGCGATTCGACCAAGAAGCACGGACGCATATCCCCCATTACGAAGAAGTCATAGAGAAGTGCGTCGTCGTAGCGAAGACTCTCCCTTCCAGCGCGCGCATAATCGATATTGGTTCTGCGACAGGATACACACTCGAGAAGCTGCGTGCCGCTGGATTTACCGATGTATGGGGCGTCGATAATTCACGCGCCATGCTCAATCACTCCCGCGTCTCGGAAAATCTGCTTGAGTCTGGGGTACTCCCAAGAGAGCACGGCCCTTTCGACCTCATACTTGCGAACTGGACCCTGCATTTTATTGAGAACCGCGAAGAGTATATGCGTGACATGCGGGATTCGCTCAGTCCCAGTGCGCTTCTGATTCTTTCGGATAAGATGTCATGCTCAGAGCTCGTTCATAGCCAATACCACGACTTCAAACGCTCCCAGGGTGTTTCCGAGGAAGAAATAGCGGCTAAGGCTGCTTCAATAGTAGGAATTCTGTCGACCCGTCCGCTCTCGTGGTATTTGGAGACACTTGAAAAACTCGGTTTTGACACCGAGGTGATCGATGCATCGTGGTGTTTCGCCACGATTCTGTGTCGCATGCGCGCGTGATAGCATGCGCCGTGATGTTCCCTACCACGAACCGTATTGGCGTATACATGGCTCTCACGACGGTCTGTATGTTGCTGACAGGAAGTATTCTTCTCCTCAAACTGCCTGGCACAGCGGCGGAAGCGCTAGAAACACTCTCTGTCTGCTTCACCAAAAACGTACCAGAATACAAGACCGATATTTCCTGCCTGCGGGAACGCGTGCAGAAGCTCACACGTTCGTATCCGACAGAAGACCTGATGCGATCTGTCTACGCAAATCCGAATTCTGTCGTCGGACTTAATTGTCACATCATTGGCCATTACATTGGCGGATACGCATACAAGAATTCTTCGTCCCTAGAGGATACGCTATCGAAATGCACGAATGACTGTCGCTCGTCGTGCCTACATGGTGCGCTTGGTGAAGCGGTCCTCAGCGAACTCGGCGAGGTATATGCGGGTGATGACATCGCGCATGCGGACAGTGCAACTCTCAACCAACTTGGTGAGCGATATTGCTCCGAGAGCACAGTGCTTTGTCACGGCATAGGTCACGTATTGCTGATTGCCACGCAAGACTACGATGATGCTCTTGAGATATGTGACACGTTTAGCAATAGGCGGCAATCATGTTACCTCGGCGTATTTATGGAAGGAGCTAACGCGATAGAAACGAGTCGCTCAGGCAGGCAGTTTCGACAGGCGCTAAAACCTACACGTCTCCATGCGATGCGGTGGAAGCGAAATACCAACGGGCATGTTACCTAGATTTGCCGGTCTTCCAAAAGAAGCTTTTCGAAGAAAACGACATCAATACATACGCCGAACAACTCGATATCGCACGTCGGAGCTGCGAGTCCCTCCCCGGGACAGAACGAAAACTGTGCTTTTTTGGAATGGGAAATTTCGTCTATCGTGTTCGCGACGAGCGAGGCAAGCGCATTGACATGAATCATTATTGTGAGCAGTTTGATACCGAAGCAGATAAAGGGTCATGCATGCTGGGTGTCGTCCGCTCGTACATGGCGGCTGCCTCAGTCTTGTACGAAGATGCGCTTTGGTATTGTGCCGCCGCGGTGCCCGCATCACGGCGCGACACATGCTATAGCGCAGCCTTTCGACTCAGGGAAAACAATGAGGAAACAAATCTCCAGGGGTCGCTATGCCCTTCGGATTCTCCCACTTCGTGTGAGCTTACAGCAGGAAAATACGAACGCGCACAAATACCACGCCCCCCGTACTATCTTTCTATTTTTCCGAATTGAGTGCCGTCTGTCGGATACGTTGCGCGCTGATGAGTGCCAGTACTTTTTCGACGGCAGCGTTCGGGTCCTCCATATAACGCACTATGCTAACGGGGCGTGTAAACGGTTGAAATGAGGCATTCATTTCTCGAATGAGTCGCAGACGATTTTGCAGTTTCTTTGGTTGGTCGGCGAGAACTGTATGAAGCCTCTGTTCGGACTCCTCCAACGTAGCATCGACCCACACAATCAGTAGATTGCGGAAATATGAGCTCGCTTCGCGAAAGAAGTATTCTCGTGGTACCTCGCGTGTAAAATGGTCCTTCAATATCATATCGGGGTACATCCTAGAAAGTATGGGGAACTCGCCAGTTATGTGCTTATACGTCAACATCATGAGTTCATCTGAATATCGCGTACCCTTGTGCGGTCGCACTGCTGTGTGGATTCCGCGTATCGAAAATGCGCGTTTTAATGGACTCAACGACTGGTAATGCCAGTTTGTTGCCTTCGATATGTCCTCTGCGAGCCGATTACGGCCGCTGCCTGGGAATCCCCCAATACATACGAGCATGCCGACATCATATCCTAGTGGGTTCGTAGCGCTATAATCATCATCCATGACTACGCAACGACACGTCGAGCTTTCGGGACGCCGCTTCACATATACGGATACCATCCTGAGACTTCCGCGCGCGCAGTGCGATGAGATGATACAACTACTCCAAAAATGGCAAACCATCTTTCCTCGAGAACGCACATACACCAATAGGATGTACGGCATACCCTCGCTGATGGCACGTTTTGATTGCACTCTTCGACCTGACGGTTCTGTTGGATTCTACGAAATACAGGAAGGGTGTGGGTGGGTAGGATACGCGGGTATCGCAAACCCAGCTTTCGGAGCAGTGCGTGACGAACTGTATGCAAAGGAGTGGCCGCAATTCAAACTTCTCGCCAAGCCCGACCATAATCACGACGATCTTCTTTGGCTTGAGCCACACGGCCTCGAAGAAGTTCTTAGGAATGACTATCCGATCATGATGCGCTACTCGCTGCAGCTCATGCAACACGACGACATTCCGCCCCTCATTGCTCGCACTGTACGACCTGTAGCGCATCATGGTGATAAACAATACGGCGTTGAATTTGGATGGTGGCGGCGAGTGTCCTGGGGGAACACTGACAGGGGAGCATCCTTGCCATGGGACAAGGCGTTTGTACTAAAACCCGACAAGTCTTGGGACAGTATCGATATCATGATTTGGAAGCCCGGCACGAGAGAGGGCGCAACGCGTGCACAAATGCTCAAAACTCTCGAGAAACGAAGTGAGATGCTGCTACAGCAATTCATTGAACCAATGCCACTTTCTATCGCCGCAAAGCCATACCGCGCGATATTTCGGCCCTTCTTTGGCTACGTGCCACGAACACGTGAATGGATTCCGATGCACGGCGTTTGGACAGCGAGACCGACATCAGAGCTTCGCATTCATGGCGCGGCAGATGCAATTTCCGGACCGCTCATTATCGATGATTGACGCGAAGCGTACGAAGCGCTAGGGTCGATACGCCTGAAAGGGTCGGGTGAAGCAGTATCGCGGTGGTACTGCGCCCGCTCGCATAAAGGAGGTTTTATGCGAGACACTGTGGTGGCGCTTCTGATGCTCGGGACTGTAGCGGCAGTCTCGGCATTTAGTCAGCAGCGCTCGTGCAGGGTCCCGTTTCTTGAAACGCCAGAATCCTCGGATACCGGCGAGATATGGGACGGGACCCCTGCGTTTCTCCGGAAAGCTCTCTGGAAAGCGCAGTACTAAGGCCTGTTGAAGAAGCACGCCCGGCCGGCGGGCGGATGTTCTGCCCGCCGGTACCCTCTCCCTCATTGACCATTCATATGAGGGAAGTTACATTGTTCTTAGGTGACCTAAGGTGACTCCGCCCCGCAGACGGCGTCATGCCGGTCACATCACCGCGGCACCGCAAGGTGCCACTTCAGACAACGCCAGTGTCGGACCTTCCCGACACTGGCTACTTTTTTTAAATGCCAAAAGGCCCGCGGAAGCGGGCCTTTTGGTTTCTCGTGCTTACATCATCTTTACGTCGATCGAAACGCCGGAGAGTGAGATGCGTCGGTGACGTATCGCAAGGCCGGAGCGCGTCTGCGCGAGGCGGGGTCGCGGAGATTTTCACTAGAAAATCATCCGTGACGGTCGAGACTACATCATTTTTACGTCAATGCTTACACCAGAAGGCAGATCAATGTTCGTAAGCGCTTCGATGACCTTGGCTGCGGGGTTCAAGATATCAATCATGCGCTTGTGGATGCGCATCTCGAACTGCTCTCGAGAATCTTTGTCGATGAATGAGGAACGGTTGACCGTGTATTTCTTTATATCGATAGGCAGAGGGACAGGACCGACAACTTCAGCATTGTGACGGGCAGCGACATCGATGATTTGCTTGACCGCGCCGTCGAGAACTCCATGCTCATACGCGCGCACGCGAATGCGCAGACGTGAAGCGCCCTCGGCCTTCTTCGCACTCTTCGCGCGAGGCTTTTTTGCTGTCGATTCCGCTGTCATAGAACGAGTGGAGTATGCACCATAGCCCCGAAAAACGCAATATCAGCTGCAGCGCCACCTACGTATTTAGCCCGAGATCGAGAACCTTTTCTATCGTATTCCAATTGCGGGTTGTAATCCTCTTCCCATACGACGCGCCGAGAAGCTTCATCACGTCGGGAGTTTTCACTGCAGGGCTCAACTCAAGGACGCTGTATACTTCACTTGGCGTGACCTTCAGAATCGAGTACTCGTCCGTCACATGGCCGACTTTTAGCGGCTTTGCCGGAGAATCGGATAGCAATGTGACATAGCGACGCGTATCCTTAGTAACTTTCACTTTTTTGAACGCGTCCGCTTTTTTCATCTTTTCTAGTTCGCTGACCGTGCGGACAATAATGCCGATCTGGAAACCGAATTGCTTTTGAAGCGCCCCCTCAAGCTTCTTTGTGAGAACCTCTGGTTTCACTTTTGCGGTCCTAAAGCGCGCGTTGCCGCTCGCGAGCACTGTGCGAACATTCTGGTATCCGAGCTTCTCTAACACAGCCTTTAAGTCGGACATCTTTACAATGCGTTTACCCACATTGATGCCAAGAAGAAACGCGACGTATTCCATGCCGCCACAATACCATTGCAAACCAAAAACGGCTCAAAACAAGCTTGAGCCGTTAATTTTGGCCTCATAAGAGGCTTCTCTTTAGACCGTCGGCATCGGAAGGATTTCCATGATCTCCACCGATTCACCCGGGAATATCATAAAGTGAGGGTGATTCTCGAACATCTTCGCAGCTTCTTCCTGCGTCTCCGCCTGCACTATGACGTAGCCGGACATCGCATTTTTCGTATCAGAGACACCGCTCTTGTCGGTCTTTTTCGTCTTGCCCAGGGGCGAGCCGCCGTCTACCACCGCTGCTGCGTGATCCTGCATCCACTTCCCCCACGCGGCCATACCATCTGCCTCTTTCTGTTTGCGCTCTGCCTCGGGCAATGCATTCCACTCTTCCATCACGTTACCGGCCATGGCACCCAAATAAATCGCTAAGAATTTCTTCATATCTTTGTCGCTAGAATAGTAAGTGTTCGCAGTATACCTGCTCTACATGAGCATTACCTAAAGAAGTTGGCCACGCGGAATAACGCGCGGCCATAATTCAATTCACCGTATGCTCGTCTCGAGCCTGGGCTCATCGATCAAACGTTCGAGCCACCGCGCATACTCGGCGTCTCCCGCAACGAGTGCCCCTCGATGCATGCAACGCAATCCAATAGAAGGATTGTCTTGCGCGGTATGCATGCGCCTCGAATCGTAGTCCCCACTGTGCACCTTACACGCATACCTCCGTCCGGCACGGACCAGGTCTAGCATCGGCGTGTTGCGGATGAAGGCGACAGACACGTAGAGGCCGAATTGCGTTGAGGAGATTAGGCCGCCAAAATCGCTGAGAGACGGAAATGGCATAAATTCCCTCACAACTATGCTACGGCCTAATCGCGAACAGTCGGTAATGATGACCGAGATGTCGCGGTTTGCGGCGCGACTTCGCACGCTGTACACTGCAGCCGAAAATGCAACCGCGCTTGCGGTGAGTCCCAATCGAGCAATATCTGCTTCAAAGAGTCTGCCGAATGATCGGTCGACACAGCTGACTTCCTGCACCGACTGAGCAGCGGCATTTGACGATAGTGCGATGAGCACGAGCGTTATTCCGGTCAGAAGCGCCTTTCGAAACATGACACCCTCCCTGGTTTCTCTATAAGACTTTATACATCCCAGCCCTACTATCTCAAACCCATCGCAGCCTTTTGATTTCCCAAACAGACGAATCCATCGCCAAATGAAAACGGCCGCATTCACGCGGCCGTTTTTTAATGTTCTAGGATTCTCTTTCCTTTATGAGTCGCGAGCTCTCCCGGAGCGCGTCTCGTAGTTGCATGGAATCACGGTATGCGGCCGTTTTTGCACCGAGAAACGCCCTCGCCAACAATGGTATTCGCTTACTCAGTACTCGGCTTTGACGCCACGGGGTTCTCGAATCCGATCCGTCATACGCTGCCGCGTTACCCTGTGTGAAGAAGGCCGCGTAGTTCGTAGTTGTGATAAGCACTGCACCTCGTTCTGCGAAGAACATCGCTAACGCGAAATGATCGCACCAGTACTCAATATCATCAGCGATACTGAGCGGAAGGGTTTCCGCTGAAAACACCGGCGCGACATCGTACATCGCGTCATGTGCCATCTCGTGGAAAATTGTGAAGTCGCGCGCAACGACAGGACCCTGCGGAGAAACGAAGACGCGCTTCTCATTGCGACACAGATGTCCGTGCATTAATGGGTTATCGTCGTCGCAAAGAGTGTAGTCGTACGCATTCGCGAGTATAGCGGCGGATACGCCATTGTGTTTGGCGTAATACTTGTAGAGGGCTTCTAACCCTCTCAAACCTTCCGGCGAGTTCGAAAGCATGCTGCACTCCCAAGTTGATCTGCTTATATAATACCCTGCTTTACCTCTTATGTCAATGCACCTCAAAGATGCGTAAGCTTTTTAACCAATCGCTCATAAATAGAAAAGGTAGAATTTGGATCTGGCTTTATTCCTTCATCTCAGAATCATTGCCTCTCTGTTCGCAAAAAGAAAACCCGCCTTTCGGCGGGTTTTCTTTGCTGTGCAATCTAGAGAGATTAAGCAACAACCTTGGTCACAACACCTGCACCGACCGTCTTGCCGCCCTCGCGGATGGCAAAGCGCGTCTGGTCTTCAAGCGCTATCGGAGCGACGAGCTTGACCATGAAGGTCACGGTGTCGCCCGGCATAACCATTTCCACACCCTCCTTCAGTGTCACCTCACCGGTGACGTCTGTCGTGCGGACATAGAACTGTGGCTTGTAGCCGGAGAAGAATGGTGTGTGACGACCACCCTCTTCCTTTGTAAGGATGTACACTTCGGACTCGAATTCCGTATGTGGCTTCACAGAGCCAGGTGCTGCAAGCACCTGGCCGCGGTGCACATCGTCTTTCTTCGTACCACGCAGGAGCACACCGGCGTTGTCGCCTGCCTGACCTTCCTGAAGTGACTTGTTGAACATTTCGATACCGGTCACGGTCGTCTTCGCAGCATCTACGATGCCGACGATCTCGATTTCCTGACCGACCTTGATCTGACCACGCTCGATGCGGCCGGTGACTACCGTACCGCGGCCTTCAATAGAGAAGACGTCTTCGATAGGCATAAGAAACGGCTTGGTGACGTCGCGCTCAGGCTGCGGGATGTATTCATCGAGTGCCTTTACGAGCTCCATGACCTTGTCGGACCATTCATTTCCCGGCTCCGGATTCTCGAGGGCCTTGAGGCCTGAGCCGCGGATGATCGGGGTGTTCTTGCCGTCGAAGCCCTGCTTCTCGAGCAATTCACGGACTTCCTCTTCGACGAGATCGATGAGGTCTTTGTCGTCTACCTGGTCTACCTTGTTGAGGAAGACGATCATCTTCGGGACGCCGACCTGGCGTGCGAGAAGAACATGCTCGCGTGTCTGAGGCATGACGCCGTCGGACGCTGCGATGACGAGGATGGCGCCGTCCATCTGTGCGGCACCAGTGATCATGTTCTTGATGTAGTCGGCGTGTCCCGGTGCGTCGACGTGCGCGTAGTGACGAGCAGGCGTCTCGTATTCAGAGTGCGAGAGCGAAATGGTGATTCCTCGTGCCTTCTCTTCAGGAGCCTTGTCGATGTCCTCAACCCCCTTCACGGAAGCCGAGTAGCCGTTGCCGGCCTTCGAGAGTACGTTCAAGATAGCTGCAGTAAGCGTGGTCTTTCCGTGGTCTACGTGACCGATGGTTCCGACGTTTACGTGCGGCTTTGTGCGATTAAATTCTCCTGCCATACAAATAATTGTATTAGCTAATAATCGGGCTTGCGCCCCTTTTAATGCCAACGCGTTTGAGTGCTCTGGTAGTTCTTTTGTATTTTGTCTCGCTTTTTCGCCCTTCGACAAGCTCAGGGTAAACAGGTCGCTACGCTGCACGAGGACAAACTGAGGCAAAAGAATCACGCAAGTGAGCCTGCGTGGGCGCATAGTAACAGACGAGAAAAGTGCGTCAAGAATGTCCTCCATCTTTTTAGAAAACTGCTGCGATACATCGCCCAGCGGCACCCGTGTTGCCACCACATCCGGAAGTACCTGATGACCTAGCTGAGACCAGATAATACGGCGCTCCCTTGTCCCCTCCTGTCCCAAGAACTGGTTTCATGTATCTCTGCATACACAGATACGTCGCTTGTCTTAATTCTCGTTGAAGACCGGCACGATATTTACGGTAGCTGTCTCTGGAGTAAATGTGTGTTCAGGGTACGGATTGCACGAAAGTGTATAGACCGTCTGCTGACGAAGCGCAGACGTGGTATTGCCTCCCGTCACAGAAGCACGCGTACTCCATACATCACTGATCGTCGAATTATTTTCCGTTACACTGCAGCTCCATACATTAGAGACGTTCCAGTACACTTTTGATGGGTCGCCGGTGCGTACAATACTCGGCGTGACCTGGAGATGGCCCGTGAGTCCTCCGCTGGCCGCATTGAACGAAGGAGCACTGTATTTACAATAATTAAATCCATCTGTGCAGAATGCGGGCGAGGTGCACGTAGTCACGGCGGTATCTACGCAGCCCACACTGCGATGTGTAATCGTCTGGCCGGAACAATAGTCGATCTCGGCGCATGAACACGTCGCGTATTGATACGCTGAGGAACCGGAAAGTGTGCCGTTGTTACAAGAGCGACTTACGGAATTTGAGCTGCACAAAGTACCGATCGGAGAGACTCGAGATGAGTAATACGTACGAGACTGTCCGTGCAGTACAGTGACTCCGTCCTGGCTGCAGTTCGCCGGAGGTGTAACACCGCATGATGAGTATGCATACGAGCCGGAAAGTGATCCGTTGCTGCAATAGCGGCTCTCTGCTGCGCAAGAGGTGCCGAACGGCACTGTCGATGCCTGATACCCAGTGACAGACGATCCATGCCCGACAGCTACGCCGTTGAATGAGCAATTCTGATACACCGTCAAAACGGCGCTATGCCAGCCATCTGTGCCTCCGTACCCGACACTCACGCACGAGTAGTCTGTCGAAGATCCTGGCGCGACCCATGTTGCTCCTGATGCCGGGACATAGCCAACATTGTTGATATACACATAATAGTGACCGTATGCCGACCACCAATACAAGATTGAAGCTCCTCCCGCGACAATAGGATTGCTCGAGAACCATACGGCACACGTTCCTGGTGGGTCACATTCACCGGCAAAGTGAGGGTCCGAAGCACATGAGGCTGGGACGATCGAGAGACCTCCGATAGAGTCATCTGCAAATTTAACTTCAGATGAAGTAAATTTTGGATTCGCATGTTGGGAAATAATACCTAGGAAAAGTATTGATATGCCGAGCGCGAGGATTACAAATCTCGACGGAGAGACGCTCCTCTTCCCTTGATGCGTATGTCGCATAACTTCACTCTATTGTACGGTGCGGATCACCGTTCGCCGCGCTCACGATGTGCACAGCGCATTGCGTATGCCGAGTTGGTAGACCATCACACTCTGTGGCAGGCATCTTAGACTGTAGCTGAGTAACTTGAAATGGCCTGCCGAGAACACTGGCCTGTCCGATTAGTCGACTCGGATGCGGGGCCCCGTGTAAGCTCCACCGCCGTATGTGTAGCTTAGGGTGTACGTGCCAGGCGCCGTATACGTATGTAATTCATTTTTAGTATTGCAATCGCCACCGGGATGCACGGTGGATGCGCCGTCTCCCCAAATAATCGTGTAACCGCAGGTATCAAACTTCGGCGGCTGCGAAGTGAACGAGAGCGTGAATGGAGCTTTGCCGTGTCGCGGAGAAATATTGGAGAGACCGTAGGCATTTTGTTCGAAAGCGGTGCAGCCGAACTGGCTAAAAATCGGCTCATTGGTAGCGCACGCAGACCTTCTCGTAGCAGTACCTGCTCCCGCCCACATCCAGTATCCGTTGTCGCATATGGCGTCTCCGGCGGCAGGCGATTGCGTGACGATGACAGTCCCTTCGGGTCGTGACGTGCCCTGATACATGCATGCGCCGACCGTGCCTCCGCCCCCTCCACCACCACCCCCCGGCGGTGGCGGCGTAG
>Ga0163150_10001049_pt1 | contig 49007 bp, 43 predicted proteins | sample OliLakLV19P2IB_FD_148628 | JGI IMG/M metagenome (GOLD analysis project Ga0163150, IMG submission 148628) | Freshwater microbial mat bacterial communities from Lake Vanda, McMurdo Dry Valleys, Antarctica - Oligotrophic Lake LV.19.P2.IB | ecosystem: Environmental > Aquatic > Freshwater > Lake >... | reverse complement strand
ATTCTATCATTTTTGAGGCAGGATGTATATTTTTCTAGACACGTGCTTCCTTCTTTTCCTCCTGCAATTTCTGCCCCGTCAGACTCTTTTGGATACCGAGGATACGCTCTTTTCGTACGAGCTCAGCAGCTTTGTGTAAACTTTCGAATGTTCCTGCATCGATCCAGTCTTTTTTGAGTACAGTTGCCTTTGCCGTTCCTTCCTTCACGTACCAGTTACTGACATCAGTGATTTCGAATTCTCCACGGGCAGAAGGCTGCAGGTTTCTAATGATCTCGAATGCACGATTGTCATACACATAACATCCTGTCACGGCCATATTACTCTTTGGCTCAGATGGCTTCTCCTCGATGCTTGTGACGAGGCCATTTTCCATCATTGCGACACCGAAGCGTTCTGCATCGGACACTTCTTTGAGGAACAGGTGCGCGCCACCTGAAAAATTCTTAATGCTCTCAGAGAGATCATCAAAATAAATATTGTCACCGAGGATGGCACACACATCGTCTCCACCAATAAATTTTTCAGCGAGACCAAGAGCCTGTGCGATGCCACCTGCTTTTTCTTGGACACGATAACTAAATGCGCAGCCGAATCGATCTCCACTACCTAAGTAGCCTGCCATCTGGTCGACGTGCTCAGCGCCTGAGATGATGATGATCTCGTGAATGCCAGCACTAAGCAATACATCCAGTGGATAGTGGATCAAAGGTTTATCGTACACAGGGAGGAGGCTCTTATTCGTAATCTCTGTCAGAGGACGAAGTCTGCTCCCAGTTCCGCCGCAGATGAGGACGCCTTTCATCTGCGGTAGCGTATCAGAAGAGGCAGCTGTACACAATCCACTAATATTGAGAAATAGACTTAAGATCGTAGGTTACACTATATACATGGCTTCTCTCCTTGTTACCGGCGCGGCCGGTTTCATCGGCTCACATTTCGTTCTGCGACATGTGGAGCAGTTCCCAAACGATACGATCGTCGTACTAGATAAACTGACGTATGCAGCTGATCAATCTTTCTTAAATCCAGTGAAAAATTCTATCATTTTTGTCGAAGGAGACATCGCCGATCAGAAGCTCGTTGAAACAATAATGAAAGATCATTCGATCGACACCATCGTGAACTTCGCAGCCGAGAGTCATGTGGACAGAAGTATCGATGATCCAACTCCGTTTCTGCATACGAACGTCATCGGCACACAAGTCCTGGTCAATGTTGCCAAAGCCAATCCTTCAGTTCGATTGCTACATGTTTCTACTGATGAGGTGTATGGAGACTTGGAAGACGGTGAGAGAGGAAAAATTCCGACTGACCCTATGCGACCGAGTTCTCCGTACGCAGCCAGTAAAGCAGGAGGAGACCTTCTCGTACTTGCAGCTATCCGTACGCATGGGCTGAACGCAATTATCTCTCGATGTACCAATAATTTTGGACCGCATCAAGCCTCCGAAAAATTTATGCCGACGGTGATTCGTTCCGCACTTGCAGATCAGCCTGTTCCGATTTACGCAGAAGGAAAGAATAAGCGTGACTGGCTCTTTGTGACAGATCACACCGATGCGATCGAAATGATGCTGGAGACTAATTGGTCAAAGTTTCCAGAACACATCGCACATGTGTCTGCAGATTTGGAGCAAGAGAATATCTTCGTCGCGAAAGAGATTCTGAAAGTACTTGGCAAACCCGAGAGCTTACTCGAATTTGTAAAAGATCGTCCCGGACATGATTGGCGCTATGCGCTGGATTCCACAAATATGAGAGCTCTCGGCTGGAAGCCGAAGGTCAGCTTTGAGGAAGGTTTGAAGAAGACGGTGCAATGGTATGACGAGCGTAACCAACCATAAGAGTACGTACACTTCCTTGTGTATTGCACCCTGAGCAACAGTCGAAGGGTGGAGTGGTTTACAGTAAAAAGATAGATATCATCACTCGTGGTCAGTTAAAATCTGAGTCCCAGAGCCAAAATATTTGAGTCGTCATCGTGATTTTGTAGTTCGGTTCTCAAGAATAGCTCCTGTAAGCCAATTTTCTCGAATGCGGTGGTGCTCAATATTTGTAGAATTTCGTACATACTTCGGTCAATGCGCAACTCTTTCTTGATGATAGCAACCGCGAGGTACGTACACACCGCCACCCAGATTTGTGTTCGTACCGCGTTCTCCGACTCTCCCCAGAACACACGAATTTTGAGATGACCTTTCATCCACTTGAAGAAGAGTTCGATCTGCCACCGCATCTTGTAGAGCATGGCGATCTGCAATGCGGTGAGGATGAAATTGTTCGTAAAGAAAACGTAGATGTGCCCCGTCTTCGCATCGACGTACTTCACGCGTCGGAGGAGTGCAGGATAATGTTCCTGTGCCTTCGCACCCATGAGCCGAATCGTCTGGTCACAGCGAAGACCTGTCGAACGATTGACGGGGCGCGAGTAGAGACGTTGCCACCGCATGTTGCTCTTTGCTCTCGTAATGAAGAAGGCCTGTCTTTTCTCAATCTCGTAGAGTCTTCGGTAATCGACATACCCACGATCCACGATGTAGCACGCACCGAGTTCAATCTCGAGAATGTCGAGGATGTTCACGTCGTGCACGGTGCCATCGGTGATGTGGATGAAGGTAGGAAGATTGCCGCGAAGATCGAGGAGCACATGCGCCTTTACCGCTGCCTTCGTCTCGCGGAAAGTGCGCCCACGGAAACACGGAGAGGCAGAGGTCGATGGTAGTGGAATCTAGCGCATAGAACTTCCCAACCAGTCCTTCCAACACTGGATCATCTGCGCGATATAAGGTCTGGGCACGACAAAGAAGCGTCTTCGCGAACGCTTCGTAGATGCGCCAGTCTCTGTGCTCGTTGGCGAGAATCAACGTTGTCCGAACGATCGGTCCGGAGAAGCCAAGATGATACAACTTCTGCGGGTGTGCATTCAGACAAAGCACAATGCTGCGCAAACTCTCGCGATAGGTGAGCTGTCCGAAGCAGAGGTAGAGGAACTGCTGCCAACAGGGAAAGGATTTCACGTAGTGGTCTCCTCTGAATGCATCGACACATCGCTCAAAGTCATAGCGAGGGAGAATGTTCGTGAGCTGACGGAAGACGAATGGTCCGATGAACATGCAAAAAATGGGAAAGATGGCTTCATCTTCCCAGAATTTTTTGAAGTCCTAAAAAAAATACGCTGTCACTTTTCCTCTTCATCAAGCCATTTCTGCCCTAATGCAATTCAGTTTCCCTGACCACGAGTGGCGAAGGGTAAAATTCTTACTGCGCTTAAAGCGAAGGGCAATTTAAAGAACGAGGAGATTGTAGAACTTGCAGAAGTTTCTGCTGCAACGGTTGTGCGGTACCCCGTACTACATTGAGTACAGGGCAAGCATGAATGAGTTGGAAAACGAGGGGAAGGTGCGGCAGGTCGGCAAGACCGGGAAGAATGTTGTGTATCGGTTGAACGCCTCAAATAGCGGATGAGGTGTTAGATGAAAAATTCGGAGCTGGTGATAGTGTCATGGAGGAGGGGCAAAATCACTTGCAAATGTCACTTCTTTGTGCAATACTTCCACCATGCCTAGAACTACTACACATTCAAGTGCAAAACGAAAGAATCCGGAACCAACCGGAGGAAGAGGTATATCCGCAGAATACCGTGCACTGCTTTCGGAGCTGCACCGTTCAGCTGCAGGACCGTTCACAGTGGAGGAGGCGATACATATTCTAAAGCTCCCCCGAAAGAAAGTTGCCAAGCTGTTGCCGTACTTTGCGGAGAGCGGATGGCTGAAGCGCTTGAAGAGAGGGTTGTATCTGCCTGTGCCGCTGGAAGCGAAATCGCCTGCGCTCTGGACGGAAGATGACTGGGTGGTTGCCGCGAAGATGTTTGAGCCCTGTTACATTGGCGGCTGGAGCGCTGCGCTGCACTGGGGATTCACCGATCAACTCTTCAATTCTACTGTTGTCTATACGACGAAGAGGGTGCGAAAATGCGAGATGAATATCGGCGCGTTCGACTTCGTCATCAGAACCGTTGGGAAAGGACGATTCTTCGGTCTTACTCCGGTCTGGAGAGGGCGCACGAAGATGATGGTTTCGGATTCTTCACGCACTATTGTGGATATTCTTGCCGCCCCCGCGCTTGGTGGAGGCATTAGGCATGGGTCCGATATTCTTGCTGCGTATTTTTCTTCGGAACACCGCAACGATGCGAAGCTCATGGAATATGTTGCGATCTTTGGGAACAAAGTTGTGTGGAAGCGGCTTGGTTATCTGCTCGCAACACTTGGAATCGATGCAGCAGAGCTTCTTGAGCGGTGTGAAAAAGAAAAAAGGAGAGGAGTCGCATATTTGGATCCCGATCTGCCACACAAAGGTGAGAGAAATGTGCGGTGGGATATGGTTATCAATGCTTTCTTCGAAACATCATCATGATTACACTCGCGGAGCTACAGGAATCGGCTGCAGAATGGGGTTTGCCACTTACAACGGTCGAGCGGGATTACGCACTTGGATGGGTCTTGTGGGGTATTGGGTCGCAGCCGGAAATTATGGATCGGTGGGTCTTTAAGGGTGGAACCTGCATCAAAAAGTGCTACACAGAGACATGGCGATTCTCGGAAGATCTCGATTTTTCACTCTTACCGGAGAGTTCGATAGAGGAAGAATATTTGAGAAATATCATCGCGACTATTCTCGAAAGAGTGACAGCGGAATCCGGTATTAATTTTGCCGTGCAGCCACCGGCTGTTCGTTTGCGACCGGATGGAACATCCGTGGAAGGAAAACTCTACTTCCGCAGCCTTACCGGCATGTCTCATGCGCCACTCAGTATCAAGCTTGATCTTACAACAAGCGAAGTGATTGTCGCGGAGCCCGTGCGAAGAACAATCCGGCATGCGTACAGTGATCCTCTTCCCGGGGATGCGGACGTGCTCTGCTACAGCTTTGCGGAACTCTTCGCCGAAAAGATACGTGCAATGGGAGAGCGTTCCCGTCCGCGTGATTTGTACGACATTATCAATCTGTATTGGCGGGAGGATTCTGCATCCTACAAAGGAGAGGTTGTGCGTATGCTTGCAGAGAAGTGCAGAACGAAAGGAATTGAACTCGTCACATACAAGACAATCCTGCAGTCAAAGTTTCTTGATGAGCTAAAGTCCGAGTGGAGCAATATGCTGAAGCACCAGCTCAAGGAACTGCCGCCGTTTGATCACTTTTACGGAACGCTGTCAGTATTCTTCGAATGGCTTCATGGACAATCCGAAGTAAAGAACTTGTTACACATAGGCACAAGAGAAAGTATTAATACTGCATGGAGTCCTCCTGCTGGGGTGGCGCACTGGGGTGGCGCACCCATTGAATCAATTAGATTTGCAGCATCCAATAGGCTTTGCGTGCGGTTGGGATACGACGGAAGTGTGCGTCTCATTGAACCGTATGCACTCAAGCAGACGCAGGAAGGGCATATCATCCTCGTTGCTCGGAAGGTGGATACTGGAGAGCCAAGATCATATCGTATTGATCGTATGGAAAGCGCGGAGGTTACACAGCAATCATTCACGCCAATCTATGCCATTGAAATTACGATGGGTAGCAGTGTTACTCCGGCTACGGTTGTACGAGAAAAAAACACTGCCACTTACATGTCACGAATCAAGACTGCGCACCAAATAAAAGCGAAATCCGGCTTGCGAACATCGCGTATTCAGACACACGGACCAGTGTACATTTACGAATGCACGATATGTCAGAGGAGATCCCGAAAAAAGAAGCAAAGTACAAAATTAAATCCACACAAAACAAAAGGACAAGACTATCCGTGTCTTGGTAGGACAGGATGGTTCGTAGAGACAAAATGGTCGTAGAAGAGTTTCACAACACACAAAAACACACACATCCTCCTATCAAAAAATTGAGTCCGCCGAGGCGGACGAACTCTGCTTTTCCCCTAATCAAAAAAAGAAACAAAATCGGATTTTTTTAAGAGTAGTAAGGCGCTAGCCGAAAAGGAAAAGTACGTATTTCATATAACGTCCATGAATAACTGAAGTTTGGTGGCGGCACAATCTGTGCGTCAGCACCAACCGCCGCCAAATTTGGGTGAACGAACAGAGCGGAGCGGCGTGAGTGAACCAGTTATTCATTGTTAGCTGATGTAATTAAATTCGCGAGCCGGCAGGCGAGCATTATTTGGGGCAATTTTTGTTTCAGTAAACTGCTTTGAGGTAACAATTTTTACAAAAAACTTTCTGTGAATCATCGGCTGAGTAACTTGTGTAAATGTCTTTGCTACAGTTATCGCATTTTCTGTGCCAAATGCCATACGGGTTTCTGACTGAAAGGCGTCGCTTGTACCTGCAGTCTAAACAATTGCTTGGAATGGCAACACTGATTTTTTTGTAAAAATTGAGTTCCTGTGGTGTGATTTTGAAATTTTTGCCACATTCGTTGCAGGCCAGAAGCTCATAGACGATATTGTTTTGAACTGCCTCAATGTCATAACTTCCGTTGTAGTTTTGCTCCCGATAATTTTTCTGTGCTTCTTCACGCCAGTTGAATCCTTGCTGTTTCGCCATTTCTTTTGCAAGTGGAAAGAAATCTTGAGCCAGTGTTTCGTTGTATCCAAAAGGCGACAAATGGGATGGGTAAAATTCTCCCCATTCACCTGTTTGTTTCATGTGCTGGATTATTTTAGTCACCAGTTTTTCATATTCATCTTTGGAATATTGTTTGTTTAGTATGCAGTATTCAGTGTTGCGAAGCGAAATACAGCCAAAACAGTTTTTGGAGGTTGAGACGACTGAACAATAGTACAAGTTGCTACAATTGACGAAGCAGAGATTGCAAAAAGCCATATTATAGCAGTCTGCACCTGAAGCTGTGCATTCATACAAAAGTGATGTGTTCTCGCCGGCGTATGTGCAATCGAGAGAGTCTTTTAATCCAGGGAAGCCGTTCACAAGATATCTGCAATCTTCACAATTTTTGCCCATGATGTAGCTGTCATGGCAATTTTTAGAGTTGAGAATGTATTCTCCAGTGCAGTTTTCGGCAGATATATTGTGATTTTCAGGTTTTGGATATTTTTTGCGCTCTAGGTTCCATTGGTCTATGGCTTTTTGCAATCGTTCTTTACTTCCCAATGAAAAACTTGTGACCAGTTTTTGGCACTCCTCTTTTGAATATTTTTTGTTCATAAAGCAGTATTCTTGCCCGTTCAGATTCCAGCACATGAAACAGTTTCTGCAATTTGTGCAATCTTCAAGAAATGCTGAGTCTCTGCATCCACGGCAGTGAAGGGAGAATTTTACGTTGTAGCAGTTTGATGAATGGACGAGTTCATAACAAAGTTCTGAATCGAATACAAAAAGGCAATCAACACAATCTCGTGAATTTTCCGCATTGTAGCAATACAGGCTGTCCTCAAGGTAATTGCCCGCAAAACAAAGGTAACAGTTTTTGTTGGCATATGTGTAATTGGTGTAGAGGCTGTTTACATCACTGTGAATCATGATATGCGGAAGGGGTGTTGATTGCAGTAATTCATCAAACTGCTCAAAGAAAGTGCGGCTAAAATCAAAATCTTTCCCGTACTTTCTTCCATCCCATTTGTCGCTGTACCAGATATCTTTGTGCATGACTTTTACTTTTGAATCGGGAGCAAACATAGAGATGAGCTTCTGGCCGCTCATGGCACAATTCCTTTCATAAAGTCTACGGTCATTGCGCCAGGTCATGCGTCTTTGAACACGACAATTCGGGCAAAAGGTGGGCTCTGGAATTGTGACTTTAGTATCACCAAATTTTGGACTAAGTTTCTCAAAAAATACTTTGTCTTCTGCAAAAATTTCAAAATCTCTTTGGCATTTGGCACATGTTTTCATGTGGATAGTTTAGTTTGAAACAAGAATTGCCCCAAATAGTTTTTCGGCGATAGCCGAAAAGAATTTAATTATTTCGCCTAACGTTTCGGTATATACGAAGCTGGCGGGCTGTATAATGCCCCGACCTGGCCACCGAAGCTCTGGAGCGAAGGCGGGAGGGCACAGCCAGTCAGTTTGGGAGAGGAGAAAGTGCATCCATTAAAATCTTAAAAGCGCTTTCGACGAACCGTATATGCCGTGTTAAGTGACGTGCTTTTGGGGCGATTCATTATTCTTTATTTGATCTTCCTAAATTGCAGCTTGAACAAAGCGTTCGTAGATTTTCTTCTACGGTTTCACCACCCTTACTCCAAGGTATGATGTGATCTATATGCAATTCGCAACTGATTTGAGTTGCTGGCGAACTTCCGCATAAAACGCATTTGAAACCATCTCGTTTCATGACCCTGAATCTTTGTCGAAGATTAGCAATGCGATTTGTCCTCTTTTTGATTGCCACTTTTTTTGAAGGAAGTTCTTTTTTCTTGGGAACAATTGCTGATTTTTTCGGTTTTACTTTTATTGGCTCTTCGGCTTCATCTTTTGAATTTATATATTCAACAAATTTTTCTAAAGCATTTCTCCAAGTGCCAAACTTTCGTTCATATGAAGATATATTTAACTTTGAAAGTGGAGACGTCATTTCCTGATATTTTGGCTGTCGTCCAAGAAGCCCCCAAACATCGGCTATGTTTTCGAAATAGTCTTCATCTGTTGAATTATAAACTCTACCAATTTTTAATTTTGCTACTTCTTTTGCTTTGTTCCAGCCACCAAATCTTTTACAGATAGCCGAAGAGCCAAATTTTCCATATTCGTCATAATCAGCAATTGTAATTGCTTGCTTTTTAAGTTCGCCAGCAACTCTTTGCATATCAGAAATTAATTGCTCTTCAGGGATTCTAGTTTCTGATAGATCACCACCCCATGAGCGCTTGCTTTGTTCAAGCCCAGCTTCTTTTAATGCACTTTTCCAGGAACCGAACCTTTTTTTAAACGTTTGATATGAAAACTGACCCAACTTGTTGTATTCACGTTGGGAAATAGTATTTTTACCGATCTCATTTGTTACAAGTTGCAAGTCTGCTATTAATTCAGCATTTGAATATTGCTTGTTCGGTTCCGTTAATTGAAATTTCATGTTTCTATTGTATCAAATAAAGTTAACCCCAAAAGCATTTCACTTAACGTCTAAGCTTGTGCGAAGTTTGAGGCGGTACAATGTGCCCTAGGGGCTTACCGCCGAAAAATTTGGGAGAGCCGTTCCTGCGACTAAACCAGTTAAAAAGGCAGGAACGGCGAACCGCACAAGCTTTGTTAGCTGATGTAACCAAACATTTACCTTATTCAAAGGAAGATTGGCAAACACAACCTTTATCGTTTTCTTTTTCGCCTGGGGGCAAAATAAACAAAAAAATACAAAAACAAAATGTTAATCTGCTATTTGAGTTTGTAACTCATTGAACTGCTCTTCGTCCAGTTTGATATTTGTAACAAGCCTAGAAGACAGTAAAGGGCCTAGAATCAATGCAACAAGTGCTACAAGTGCAGAGAAAACTGCAACCCATTTTGCAAAGTTAGCAGCTTTAGCAGATAAATGCGCACTGTTTGCTGCATCTAATTGTGCCAGCGTCAGTATGCCTTCTTTGGAAAGATTAAATAGTTCCTCCTTTCCAGAATGATCGAACTGATTAAAAAGAAATTTTTCACCTTGCCCAAACTGATTGCTTAATGGACCCCATTTGGAGCTTTCTACTCCGAGATACTTTTCAAGTTCTGACTGAGTAAAACCTTTAGGGTGTTCTCTGGCATATTCGAGTGCCTTAGAGATGAGATTATCTTTTGTCATACATTAATTATAGATCATAGACGTGCGTTAGTGTTCAAAACTGCGTATTATTGAAGTATATGACAACCAAACAAAGTGCAGCCCCCGGTTCATTTGTGTATCTTGAAGCAAAACTTCGTAAAGAAGCCAAGGGCACAGGCTTTGGTAAAGCTTTTGAGCACGTTATAAAAAAACGACTGATTGAAGCACCAAATGAATTTAAAGTGCAGTTCAATAATGTCTGGCTTTGGGAGGAGTGGCCAAAGAACTGGGGCATTGATAAGGGGATTGATCTTATTGCGGAAGATATGCAGGGGAAAATTTGGGCGATTCAGGTGAAGAATTACAAAAAGGCCTACGTTATTCCAAAGAAAGGCATTGATTCGTTCATTTCTGAATCTGAGCGAGACATTATCGATAAACGCATGTTGATTGCGACTACCGATAAGATTGGTCCAAACGCAAAAGAACTATTCTCGTCCTTAAAGAAAAAATGTGTACTTGTTATGCGTGGAGATCTGATTTCACAAAAGACACCTTGGCCTACATCAATGAAAGAGAATACAGAGAAAGAACCACGAAAGAGCCCGCGACCGGACCAGCAAAAAGCAATCAAAGAAGTATTGAATGGATTTAAGAAGCATAAGAGAGGCAGAATGATTCGAGCGTGCGGAACGGGTAAGACACTCATTTCACTATGGATTAAGGAAGAGTTGAAACCAAAAAGAACACTCGTGCTCTTTCCATCAATCTCACTTGTTGCTCAAACAGTTGAAGCTTGGAACAAGCAGAAGAAAGATGACTATGAGTATCTCATTATCTGTTCTGATGAAACCACAAGTGATGGTGATACAGAAACAGCTTCTTCATACGGCATTGATGTGACTACTGATATCAAAGAAATTCATGGCTTTCTAAATAGAAAAACCACGAAGCCACTTATTGTGTTTTCTACATATCAAAGCTCTAAGCTGCTAAAGGAAGCACAAAAGGATTGCCCTGATTTCGATCTCATTGTTTTTGATGAAGCCCATCGTTGTACGGGTTATATGGGAAGGCAGTTCACATATGCGCTTGATGATAAAAATATTCGCGGAAAAAAGCGACTATTCATGACTGCAACCGAAAGGTACATAAAACAGGTTATTAAGGACAAGGCAGGCGAAGTCGATTTCGAGATTGCATCTATGGATGATGAATCACTCTACGGTCCTATTTTCCACGAGCTTAATTTTGGCCAAGCTATCGAGAAGCAGCTTCTTAATAATTATCAGGTTGCTATTGTTATAGTTTCTGAGGATGAAGCGAGAGAGATGGTTGAGAAGGGCAAACTTATTAAAACAAGAAGTGGCATTCTTTCTGATGCGAGAACTATGGCTACGCAAATGGCGATAGCAAAAGCTATGAAGAAGTATGACATCACGAAGATGATTACATTTCATTCATCTGTGAAAAAAGCAAAGGATTTTATAAATGAGGAAAAAGATGACTCGCTACCAAGTACAATCAAAATGATGAAGACTAAACCTGCCAAGAGTCTTTGGTATGGGCATATCTCTGGCAAGACAGCAGCTTCACAACGGAAGAGTTTACTAAATGAGTTCAAGTCATTACCCAAAACAACAAAAGCGATTCTAACAAATTGCTCTTGCCTGAAGGAGGGTGTGGATATTCCATCGCTTGATGGAATCGCCTTTGTCGATCCTAAAAGTTCCATTATTGACATTGTTCAAGCCATTGGAAGAGCAATTCGCAAAACACCGGATAACAAACCGGGCACCATAATTGTTCCTGTCTTTATTAATCCTGATGATGAAGAAGAGGCGCTTGATAGCTCTGCCTTTAAGATCGTTGGTTATGTCCTTAAGGCATTACAACAACATGATGAGTCATTGAGAGAGGAGCTTGAGGGATATCGTCTTGAAGTTGGTAAGCGCAGAGCAAGTGGGAAGGTGCGTATACCTTCTCAGGTGAAGGTTGATATTCATACGATTTTGCCGCAAGAGTTTGAGCAAAATCTACTTGTAAAGATTATTAAGGTTGGTGCTAAAAAACCTGACTTAACGGAAGAAAAGATTTTAGAATGGGCAGATTTGTACTATCAGAGAAACCAGAATTGGCCAATAGAAGACTCTGGTTCAATTGATGAAGCGCCAGAAGAAACATGGAATGGTATAAGCGTTGCACTTGGAAAAGGGGGGCGAGGCTTAAAGGGCGGGCACTCTCTTGCTAAGTTGCTCGAAGAGCATCGTGGATTGCGCAACAGAATGAATCTACCATCATTATCTGTTGATCAAATATTACAGTGGGCTGATGAACACTTTAAGCGTACTAAGAAATGGCCAAAACAAAAATCGGGTCAAGTAATCGGGGCTCCTGGAGAAATGTGGAGTGCAATTGGACTCTCTTTAGTACGAGGAAAAAGAGGCCTGAAGGGGGGGTCTTCTATTGCTAAATTACTGGAGGAACATCGTGGAATAAGGAATCAAAAAAACCTTCCATCACTTACAGTAGATCAAATTCTTAAATGGGCAGACGAGTATTATGGAAGAACTCATAACTGGCCTACAAAAGATAGTGGAGAAATACAGGGCTCAGACGATGAGAACTGGCTAATTATTGATAATTCATTACGAGGAGGTAATCGAGGATTACCGAAGAATTCTTCTCTTATCAAACTACTCCAAGAGCATCGTGGAGTGAGAAATATAATGAATTTACCTAAGTTGACTGAAGAACAAATTCTGCAATGGGCAGATGCATATCATAAGTGGATTAAGCAGTGGCCTACACAATTCTCTGGAGCAATTTATGGTACGAAAGATGAAAAATGGAGTTCAGTAAATATATCTCTTGCGAAAGGAACTAGATCTCTGAAAGGAGGTTCTTCGTTAGCCAAATTTCTACAGAAGCATCGTGGGGTACGTAATAAACAGAATCTACCACCACTCACTGTAGACCAAATTCTGCAATGGGCAGATGAATATCACAAAAGAACTGGAAAATGGCCAAAAAGAAAAGCTGATGTGATACAGGAGGCAGATGGAGAGACATGGTATGCTATTGATGGTTGTCTAAGACAGGGTTTGCGTGGACTACCAAAGGATTCTTCTCTAGCTAAGATATTGGAAGAGCATCGTGGAGTAAGAAATAAAACGAATTTGACAATTCTTTCGGAGGAAAAAATATTAAAGTGGGCTCGGGCATACAATAAAAGACATGGTATTTGGCCAACACATAGCTCTGGTCCAATTGATGATGCCCCTGGAGAAACATGGAATGCAGTAAATCTTGCCCTTTCAAGGGGGAGTAGGGGCCTAAAGGGAAACTCTTCTCTACATAAGCTACTTAAAAAACACATAAAATAAACACATACATATACATGGGTGGGCGGCGAAAAAGAAAACAAAACAAATAAGTGTTTGCCAGTCTTCCGTCATAAAAATAATGTTTGGTTATTTCAGCTAACGTTTCGGTATATACGAAGCTGATGGGCTGTATAATGCCCCAGAGGGCACAGCCCGTCAGTTTGGGAGAGCTTTGGCGACTTCTATAATCATAAATATAGGAGCCAAAGCGAACCGTATATGCCGTGTTGTCGGATTGTCACTTTTCGACCGAGTTTCGTAGTTTTTAGCGTAGCTTTTTTATTTTTGCAGGGAGGGTAAAAACAAACAAAACAGTTAACAAAAGGAATGCTAAGATTCCATGAATAATATATTCTTAGTGCATATGTCAGCATTTGACCAAGAGAAGTATGATCAGGCAAAAGAGGCAGCGCATAACTATTTTCAAAAGAATGGAAAAATACGTTCGCCCTTACTTGGAGTAGTACATCTAAATTCTGACGGATTTCTCCATCTTGTTTATGGGGATAAGAATCATAAGCAGAAACGAGATTGGAAGAATCAAGTAAAGCGTTTTCATTTAGTGTCATATATTAAGCGAATTATTGAAAGTATGGGCTTTCATCAGGAATATAGAGAGGAATATCAAACAGTCACTATCATGCAACACAAGAAGAAAGTGCCAGCAAATAAACTGGTCAAGTATTGGGGATTTGTTGCTGTTATTGATAACAAAATTCGTGTGAAACTTATTCTTCGACAAGTTGGAAATGGCAATATCCACTTTTGGTCTATCATTCCTTTTTGGAAAACTACTTACTACAAAGATATCCAAGTTGTAGATCTTTCTACAGGTGACTTGGAAGTAGATTAAACACAGATAGTGTGAACCTGCGACCTGCTCAACAATGTGGCTGGTCGGGGGCTGACGCCCACAAGTTCACATCACCTATTATAGGTGATGTAGTTGCTTATTAGCAACAAAAAACGATAAATTTGTGTCAAATAGCCTCGTAAGACCAAAATTAGATCATGCCTATTTCATAAGCTCTCATCATTATTCTTGCCAAGATTGCATTTATGGCACAGGGTTCTCAGATTATCAATATCATTGGATCCACCTTTTGAAAATGGTTGAATATGATCAATATGCAAGAATATTTCTACATGCGTTGCTGGGCTTTTGCCACAAATAACGCATTTATAGTTATCTCTCTTCAGAATTTTAAGGCGTTTTTTGTTATTAATGTTTCTTGATTTAGCAGTGCTTTCACTTTGTGCCATCTTAATAAATTCAATATCTCCTTTTTTATATTTAATGAATTCTTCACAGGCTTTCAGCCAGCTTCCAAATCGCCTTTGGTAAGTCGCATGACTGTATTCAGAAAGAGGTGTTTTGATTTCACCAACAAAGGGTTGTCGATCTAATGTTCTCCATACTACTTCTAAGTTATTGAAAAGTTCTTGATTGGTAATAGTTCTTTTTAATCCGATCTTGAGACCAGTTTTTTGTAGTGCTATGTTCCAGCCGCCAAAACGTCTGATGTATGTAGCAGAATGGTATTTCCCATTTTCGTTATATTCTTTTTGAGTTATTTTATGTTTATTTAAAAGTTTAGCAACTCTTTGCAAATCTGCGACTAGCTCATCATCACCTGCGTATATTGCATTGGCTCTTAATTTAAAATCCATATTCATATATTATTCGTTTTTATCATAAAAAAACACCCACAACAAACAAGGGGGGACGCAAAAATAAAAAGCGAAGCGGAACGGAGAAACGAGGGAGAAAAGTTATGTCCGACAACTAGCGATTATCCGAACAAATAACTTGCCAATAGCCATATATTGCGTATTATCCGAAATATATGGAAACTTTATTTAGAAGGACAGAGGAGGAACTACGACTTCGAAATTTTAGCCCTAGAACACTACGAAGCTATCTGCAGGCATTGAGGCAGTACTTCTCATACAAGCAAACGGATTACGGCACACTGGATATTCCACATATACGTCAGTACATTCTTAGCATGCTGAAGAGAGGAATTGCTGGTTCGACAACTAATCTCCATCTCAATGCACTGAAGTTTTTTTACAGAGAAGTACTGCACCAGAATACTCGTTTCGATATCCCGTTCTCCAAAAAATCGAAGCACCTTCCTGTTGTACTCTCTCGTACGGAAATTGAACAAATTCTTGCATGCATACCCAATCGTAAACATTGGCTCTGTGTTGCGCTGTCGTATGGTGCAGGTTTACGTATTAGCGAAGCGCAAACACTACGCGTACGAGATCTTGAGCTTGACCAGAGAGTGGTAACGGTACGTCAGGGCAAGGGGAAGAAAGACCGTGTGACGGTTTTACCCTCTTCACTAGTGACTCCTCTGCGAACGTTTTGCTCAGAGAAAGATCCTGCAGATTTGGTATTCGAAAGTGAACGAGGAGGAACGCTTTCGCAGCGGTCACTGCAGATGATGTTTGCACGAGCCTGCACGCGAGCAGGCATACAGAAAGAGGCCACATTCCACTCCCTCCGCCATAGTTTTGCTACACATCTTCTGGAAAATGGGACAGATATTCGTTACGTACAGGAGCTTTTGGGTCACAGCAGTATCCGAACGACACAGCAGTACACCAAAGTGACCAATCCTTCACTGAGAAATATCAAAAGTCCGTTAGAATCCTGCTGATCATCACACCCATGAAGATCATCCTCGCGACCGGCATCTATCCGCCAGAGATTGGTGGGATTGCGACGTATGCCCACGCACTTTCTGCAGAACTAAAAGAGAAAGGGCACGAGGTTACAGTTATCACTTATGGGCAAATGAACAATGAACAATTGATAATGAATAATTCGGGTGCTATCACTGTTTCCAAATCTGGTGGCGTACTTACCCGATGGAAAAACTACGCAAAGGCGTTGCAGCAGTATGGTGCAGATGCCGATGTTGTTATTGCGCTTTCGTCAGTCAGTACAGGCATACCGCTTCGTATGGCGAACCTGAAGAAACCCAAAAAGATCCTTCGGCTTGGTGGGGATTTCTTCTGGGAGCGGTATACCGATACTAGGATGAAGAGTCTGAAGGAGTGGTACAGATCTGACTTCGGATTCTGGAAATTCATCAACACGATTTTCATGGGGTATATTCTTCGTTCGTTTGATTCTCTTGTATATTCGACTGCCATGCAGATAGAACTCCATCAGAAATATTATAGATCTCTTCCACCTTCGTGTGTTCTCGAAAATGCGGTACCGAAGAATGCTCCAGTTCTTCATACACTTCATGATCCCATGCGCTTACTCTGTATGAGTCGTTTTGTAGGATTCAAAAATATCTTCTCACTTCTTGATGCCGTAAAGACTCTCCAAAATGTGCAATTGACGATAGTCGGGAGTGGTCCAATGAGAAAAGCCCTTCGTGCACATGCTGAGAGACTAGAATTAAATGTTACATGGAGGTTGCCTACCTCTGAGAAGAAAGAGATCTTTGAAGCGCATGATCTCCTCATCATCCCTTCAATAACAGAGATCAGCCCGAATACAGCACTGGAAGCGCGATCTCATGGACTGCCTGTTCTTCTGACAGAAGAGACAGGTCTTTCGAAGTCACTGACACAAGGCATGATGATTCGACCGCTCAGGACTGCAGTGGAGATAGCGCGTGCGATAGAAGAGGTAAGGGGATCGTATGATCAGATTGCGAAAGACGCTGCGGAGCCTCAAGTTTCTCGTTCATGGTCAAGTGTTGCTGATGAATGGATTTCGCTTCTTGTGGCATAATGATGTCTCGATGACACTCCTCATGATTTCTGGCGATCGTTCTGTAGCCTCCGGAAAGGAAAGTGCGTTCTTTCGTACGCTTCAGGGCTTAAGTAGTTCTTTTGAGCGCATCGATGTTCTCTGCCCGCGCGTGCGAGGGCAAGCAGTGACACAACTCTTTGGTAATGTCTTTTTACACCCTGCTCGTTCTGGGAAATTGCTCTTCCCACTCTGGGTTCGTATTGCAGGTACTGCACTCGTCAAAGCGCATGCCCATAACGTACTTACGGTGCATGATTATCCTCCTTTTTTGAACGGACTTGCTGCTCGACTCCTACTGCGAAAGATCAAGATTTCTTCCGCACTCGAGATTCATCATCTCATCGGCATGCCGAAAGCAGCATCGATCACAGAATGGATCGGACGATGGATGACGAGAGTACTCATCAAACATCATGCATCACATTTCACTACTGTGCGCACCGTCAATGCATCAGTAAAAGAGCAACTCGTTGCATGGGGCTTAGATGCGAGTCGTATCAAAATTGTTTCATCGGTGTATATCGACACAGCGCTTATTCAGAGTATCGAAGACAGTGAAAAGAAATATGATTTCATTTTCTCCGCACGGCTTGTTGCCAATAAAGGCTTGCTCTCGGTTCTTAGTGCTCTGCAGCGCGTTCCGAATGCGACGCTTCTGATCATTGGTGATGGTTCACTACTTTCTAAGGCAAAAAAATATGCGGGGAAAATTGGTGTTGATGTGCGGGTCACATTTGCAGGTTGGTTACCAACAGCGCGCGATGTGCTTACTTCGATGAAGAGCGGTTCCGTATTCATCATGCATTCTACAAGCGAAGGAAATCCAAGGGTTGCGATCGAAGCAATGGCACTCGGCCTTCCAGTCGTTACTACGAGAGTCGGCATTATGCCCGATGTCATCGAAGACGGAAGAAATGGCCTCTTTGTATCAGGACAGACCGATGATCTCGTTCGCGCTATGCAGGAGCTCGTAGGTGCTGAGGAGCGGATTCACAGAATGGGGTTGTCTGCCATGGAAGATGTGCGCAGATTTAACGCCGAAGAAACACTTGCAGAGTATTCTGATTTTCTTCATTCACTTGCTTCTTGATGCGCATTCTCTTCATTACACAGAAGTTACATGGCCAAGATAGCTTCGGAGCTCTCTGGGTACGCGAGTTTATTCGTCAGGATTTCGAGGTCACGGTGCTCTGCCTGGAAGGATCAGATTCGTCATTCGAGTTTCCAGTGTACTCTATGGGCAAAGAACGTGGTATTTCCAAACTTGGTCAAGTACTGCGCTTTCGGAGGCTGATCAGAACTGAGCAGTACGACAGAGTCTTCGTGCACATGGCTCCTGTGTGGTATGCACTTGGCTGCTGGAATTGGAAGGCAAAAAAAATTCCGACGTATCTGTGGTACACGCATTACCAAATGCAGCTCGGTGTACGGCTCTTCGGATGGTTTGGTACGCGATTTTTTTGTGCAACTCCACAGAGCTTGCCGCAGTACAACGATTCACCAAAGAAAACGGTTCTCGGCCATGGGATTGATCTTACTTTTTGGCCAGAGCGCCCAAATGAATGCGATGATTTTCGATCACTCCTTGTGGTGCACAGACTTAGTCGATCGAAGAGGCTAGAGCTGATTTTGCAGGCGCTCACGCATTTGGACCCAAATCACACACTCGATATCTATGGCATCGAAGCTGAGGCTGTGTACGCCACAGAAATGAAAGAGCTTACCAACACTCTTGGTCTCACAGATCGTGTGACATTCCACGGCACAGTGCCGATGTCGTCACTACCCGAGATCTACCTAAATCATCAGTTGATACTGAATATGGCTTCTGAAACGATCGATAAAACAATGCTAGAGGCACTGACCTGCGGCTGTTATCCCGTGACCACAGCCAGAAATGCCAAGGCTATCGGTCTTACTGATGCTGTTCTCAAACATAAAACTGAAGATCTGACCGCTGCACCGAGTGCGGATACACCAGAAGCAATCGCGGATTTCATTAAAGAGCACGGTGGGGAAACGCCGCTTCAGTCCGACGAGATGTATGCCATCGTCAAAGAGAAACACAGCCTGGGGGGATTGGTGAAGAGGATGGGGGACTACATACGAAGTGGCAATTAGTATACAGCTATTGGCTATTTTTTGCTGCAACACATAGCGAGCAGCCAATTGCCAACTGCTAGAAGCCTACTACATCAATCAATACCTCACACACTTCGTTTACCATTCCTTCCGTCATCTCGGCGTACATCGGTAGCGAGAGAATGTCTTGTGCAATCTTTTCACTGACAGGAAAGTCACCTTTTTTCCAGATACCGTCATACGCTTTTTGCAGATGAATCGGAATCGGATAATGAATGCCAGTGGCGACTCCTGCTTCTTTTAGTTTCATTTGCACTGCATCACGATTTGGTACACGAATAACGAAGAGGTGGTGGTTCGATACACGATCGTCGTGCGTAGTGAAGAGTTGGATCTTTTTATGCCTAGAGAGCATCGCTCGATACTGCTTTGCATGTGTATTGCGTGCTGTATTCCAGGCATCCAGATGTGGAAGCTTTGCACTGAGTATTGCTCCCTGAATGCCATCCAAACGCTCATTTCTTCCGATGACTGCATGTACGTACTTTTCTGGCATGCCGTGATCGCGTAGCACACGGATTTTTTTTGCCACATCTTCACGATCAGTCGTCACAGCTCCACCTTCACCATAGGCACCAAGGTTTTTTCCTGGATAGAAACTAAAGGCTGCACCATCTGCCAATGATCCTGCTCGCTTCCCTTTGTACTTTGATCCATGCGCTTGGCACGCATCTTCTAGCACGAGAAGGTGATGCTTTTTTGCGATCACTTGTATTGCATCCATATCAGCGCACTGACCATACAGATGCACTGGCAAGATCGCCTTCGTATTCTTCGTGATTGCTACTTCGATCTTCGTCGTATCGATTAACGCATCATCTTCTCTGCAATCCACCAGTATTGGTGTTGCACCGACATTACTGATGGCTTCCGCACTCGCAAAAAATGAGTTTGCGACAGTGATCACTTCATCTCCAGCGCTAATCTCATATGCTCGCATCAAAAGCTCTAGTGCAGATGTGCCATTTCCGACTGCGACAGCGTGTTTTACACCGATATACGCCGTGAAATCCTTTTCAAACTGTTCCACAAACGGTCCGCCCGCAAAGGCAGTTTTATCAATAACTGCAGCGATATTACTGTCTATCGCATTTTTAATGGAGAGATATTGGCTTTTTAGGTCTAAGAAGGGCACTGGCATACGAAAAGCATAATCGATAATTGATAAATCACAATTGATAATGAACAATACAGGCATGACACGTATTCCTGTGAGCACTGTACTACTCACCAAAAATTCTGCGTTGGTGCTACCTAAATATCTGGAGTCGATGCGTGACATCGATGATATTATTGTTCTCGATGGAGGTTCGACTAACGAAACGAGAGCATTACTAGAGGCACAACCAAACTGTCGGATTTTTTCTCAAGATTCCAAATTTTTGAATACCGAAGGTCGTATCATCGATTTCTCTGGCGTTCGCAATCAAGGGTACGAGCTTGCGAGGCATCCATGGATTTTGTGTATCGATGCTGATGAAGAGTTGAGTGAAGCATTACGAGATGAAGTGAAATGCGTCATCGAATCACAAAAAATAGGTGTGTATTACGTCAAAAGAAGATTTACGTTGCATGGAAAAACTGTCGTTACTTTAAAGACTGATGATCACATTCGTCTCTTCCATCGATCCGTCGTTCGTGGTTGTGTGAAGCCAGTTCACGAACACCTTGATGTTGTAGACGGTGCATACCGAGGGCAACTCTCCGAAGAGGTGATCGTGCCACTTGGCACTGCGAAGGAGCTTCGACCAAAGTACGATCGCTACCTTGCGATTGAACTGAATCACTTACAGCACATGACATGGGGACATTGGCTTCGATGGGTTCTACTTCGGAATATTCTTTCCATCACTCGTCGTATTGGTGTCATCGTTCTTGTTCGTCTCATCCCAAAACGTGGGCCTCGGTATCCATTTTCGCTTGAATGGGAGCAAATTCGTTATCTTCTACTTCTTACAGGGAGATCGCGACCTCGCTTTTCTTAATCAGTAAGCTCTCGAACCACTTTTGCAGGATTACCAGCGACAACAGAACCGTCTGGCACATCGTCTTTTACTAGACTTCCAGCACCGATCACACATCCATTTCCGATTATGACTCCTGGAAGGATCATTGCTGATGCGCCGATCCAGACATCATCACCGATTTTTACGGGCGCTGCTGTGATCGGGAAATGTTTTTGAAGCTTTTGTGAGGTATTCGGCCCAGAGTCTGTAAAGATCATTACGCCATGCGCAATGGTGACACGCGAACCTATTGTGAGCCCTGCAGCACCATTGATATAGCAGTGCGCACCAATGAAAAAATCATCTCCTATTGTGACAGGAGTTTCCTTGCTTCCAAAAAGAATAGAAAAATCTCGGATTTTCCCACGATTTCCTGCTTGCACGTAGTTGACAGAAGCATTGCGGATATTCACGTCGTTGCCATGTGTTGTATTAGTGACTGCGAGTTCCATGTGGAGGGAAGGGGATGCCACACCATTCACGCTCTGTGGCGAGCACTGCACCTGCGATGTATTCAAGATGTGCGGATGCAAGTCGTTGGTGGACAGGGAGAATGATAGCACTGCTTTGCCAGTAGTTTCCGCACTCGATACCAAAACTACGTACAAATTCCGATGTTTGCTCCATCGTCTTTTCATCAGACATTTTCAGTACGAATGCTCCAGGATCGATAGTATTTGCATCACCGAAGAGTGTGCGATTCTTTCCAAAGATCGACTGGTACCACTCGTAGTTCTCGCGTCGTTTTTGCAGTGTGTGTTCTTGGTCATAGATCCAGGGCGCGAGCATGCGTAATGCGTAACTTTCTTTATTCGCATCACTGCAGCTGTGATCATTCCAGAGTTCCTCCTGCGAGAATTTTTTCCCTTTTACAATGCCACCAAATTGCACAGGAAACTGTTTTGTGAGCGAGTAGAGAACAAAATCGCCAGTTTCACCTGTTCCTGGCGTAGACCAAGCATACGCACAGTCTTCGATGAGTGGAATTCCTCGTTCATCTGCAATTTTTCGTAGTTCCTGTCGTTTTGGATGCGGAAAACCAAATTCATGAATTACAAAAATTACCTGTGTTTTTTTAGTGAGTGATCGTGACCATTTCGCTGAATCTTCGATGGCAGTCGTCACACAGGACGAGACATAGTGCGTATCAGTTGTGGTTGTAATCCACACTTCTCCGTCATCTTCTATTTTTCCTTCTTTGCGCATCCAGCGAATAAGTGCTGCTACTCCATACATCGCACGCGGAAAAAATGTCCACTCGCTTCCTGCGCATTTTTCATCAAGAGCTTTTCTACTAAGCGCTTCGGCGTCACTTGGAATACCGGTGCCCATTGCGCCCGTATCAAATGGAGTGAGCATTAAAGTCGGATGTAGTTCCGGTGGTTTCATGATCATAGGATACCCTTGCGTCTTCCAACCCGAGAAAAATTTTTGCAATGATGCTCTGTATGATGCTCCGACATCGAGAATGCGAAATGTACCACCAGAAAATTCTTTGACGGCGTGCCAGAGAAGGAGACTCGGTAGCTCCTGTTTTTTGGCTTCTGGTAGCGACGCATGACAGAGCATGAACAGCTTATCATTTACTTCTACAAGTAAAATTGCAGCGACGACTTTCTGTTCTAACTCTGCCACAAATAAGTGGTATCGATCTGTTAACTTTTCTGGAAGATCATCAGGATTGAGACAGAACGATTTGAATGTATCGATACTTTTTTGGGTCAGTGGCATTTTTTTTATAGTAGCTCCACTTTTTTCTGCTTTTCGAACTGCGGTACGCATTCTTCCATCGATTTCTTCCCACGTTTTCTCTGCATTCTTCAGACTCATAAATGTTCCGCTGATCACAAAATCCTTCGAAATGTAGCGACTATATTTTGTCATGATGAAAGATGCTGAGTGGCCTTGGTTTTGAGCGATGCATTTGCGGCTTCCAAAATACGAAGCAATACAGCTGCATCTTCTCCGCTTACGCGTGGCGAACGTTTTTCCAAGATACAACCAAGGACATCATCAGCTTCTAAAAAGAGTGTTTCTTTCGGTGGCAGTGCAGGGATCAGCACATCGCCAGAACGGTACGTAGGGAGCATGGGGTTTGGTTTCTCCGTGTCGTGCACGATGCCTTTATCGTACAAACGAATCTTCTCACTTGGTTCCGTATCATCGTAGGTCACCATCGCCTTCGAGCCCGCGAGAATGGTTTGCCTGATCTTTACTGGTGAAAGCCAGCTCACATGGATACTCGCCATAAAATTATCTTCGTACTGGAGATGCAAATGCCCGACCTCTGCATGCTTGCCGTAGTACTGATTGCCATGCGCTGATACTTCTACAACATCAAAGAGTGGTTTTACCGTATGTAAGATAGAAAGATCGTGAATCGCGAGATCCCAAAGTACGTTTGTATCAGGCTGGATAATGCCAAGATTGATGCGTGTTGAATCGAAGTACAGAAGTTTTCCAAGTTGTTCACTCTGCACTGCTTGTTGAATGCGTTCTACAGCAGGAGCGAACGCGAAGGTGTGATCGACAAAAATCATCAGTCCCTTCTCTTTCGCGAGTGCATTCAGTTCATCAGCCTCTTTCGAAGTGTTGCACATCGGTTTTTCGATGAAGACGTGTTTGCCAGCAGCAAGTGCTGCTTTTGCGAGAGCAAAGTGCGAACTCGTCGGAGTTGCGATCAGCACGAGATCAAGATCGTTATCACTCAGCATCTCTTCATATTTCTCGGTATACGTTATTGCAGGATGATGTGCTCGTGCTTTCTCTAAAAGTGCTTCTTTCTGGTCACATGCCCATTTCAGATGGCACTTTGGGTGTGCTGCGAAGTTACGGAGCAGATTTGGCCCCCAGTAGCCAAGGCCGACTAAGCCAACGGTTACAGTATTCATGGGTGTATCCTAACTCATTTCGCCCTACAATGGCACAGAAGATGAAGATTGCGTATTGCACCAATGTACGGCTTCCAAGCGAACGCGCTCATGGTCATCAGATCGCTGAAGTTGCTGATGCGCTGATTGCGCTTGGTCATTCCGTGACAGTGTTTGCACCGTTCCGTAAAAATATCGTGACGCAGTCGTACCATGACTATTACGGAGCGCATGAAAAAGTTCAGATGCAGCACATTGGCTCTTTTGATCCTATCGCATCGCCGCTTCTCCCCGGTGTGCTTGGTCTTTTTTTCTTAAATTGGAGATTACGCCGATTCTATACGACACTTCGTGGATTCGATGTTCTTTACACACGAGCGGAGGCATTACTCCCCGCACTTATTAAAACTGGTATTCCTACTATTCTTGAGCTTCACCAGACTCCCAAGCGCAACCAAGCAGCATTTGTCCGTCGCTGCAATCAGTGCGCACTTGTTGCATGTCTCACGACTGAAATGAGAAAAGTGCTTCGTTCTTGGGGAGTGGATGAAACGCGCATGATCGTCGCAGGAGATGCGGTTACACTTGAGAGATTCAATATACTGCCCTCTAAAGAAGAGGCACGTTCTCACCTCAAGATACACACGGATCGTCCAGTGATTGGGTATATAGGGCGACTGAAAACGCTTGGTCAGAATAAAGGTGTTGAGGAACTGCTTCTAGCAACGTCACGCCTCAAAACGATCCAACCGATTCACCTACTGATCGTTGGCGGTCCAGAAACTGATCAGCATGAATACGAAAAAATGGCAGCAGCACTTGCACTTACTCCTGATGACGTTCGTTTTACTGGTGCGCTGCCTGCAGACCAAGTACCAACTGCACTTATTGCATGCGATATTCTTGCCATGCCATTTCCAGACTATCCGCACTACAGAACGAATATGTCTCCACTGAAAATGTTCGAATATATGGCTGCGAGTCGCCCTATCATCACTTCAGATCTCCCAACTATTCGCGATGTACTTTCAGAAGAGACAGCATTCTTCTGCCAGCCAGGAGATACGGCATCCCTCACACAAAGTATCCAAGAAGTACTTGCTGATTCCACTATCGCCGAAAAGAAAGCGGCAGCAGCACGGACTCTCGTAGAAGAACATACGTGGGAGAAGCGGATGGATCGTATTCTTACTTCATTACCTACATCATGAAAGTACTCAGCGTTGCATCGGCTCGGCCAAACTTCGTCAAACTTGCTGCAGTACATTATGCGATTGCATCACATCCAGATATCGAACATGTGATTCTTCACACAGGTCAACACTACGATCCGCTTTTTTCTGATATTTTTTTCGAGCAACTTTCGATTCCTTTGCCAACCGAAAATCTCGGCATTGCAGGCGGAACACGTGAAGAAGTGATCGAGCGCACAGAGCAAGCATGTCTCAGCGTCCTCAAAAATATTCGCCCAGATACCGTACTCGTCTACGGAGATGTGAATGGCGCCCTTGGTGCTGCTAGGGCAGCAAAGTCTCTTGGGATACGCATCGGACACGTGGAAGCGGGTCTTCGCTCATTTGACCTCTCGATGCCAGAAGAACTGAATCGCATAGAAATTGATGGGCTTGCAGATCATCTCTTTTGCTCTGAAGAATCTGGAGTGAGCAATCTGCAGAACGAACATACAACAGGAGAGATTCACCTCGTTGGTAACACAATGATTGATACACTTATTCGGATGCATCCCGAGATTCAAAAGGCTTCTGTCCCTGAGATGCCGAAGAGTCCATATGCCACTGTCACTCTGCATAGACCCAGCAACGTCGATACCAAACAAGCCTTGAGTGAAAATCTACAATTTCTTGCTGCAGTTGGCGAGCATCTTCCACTCCTTTTTCCCTTGCATCATCGCGTGAAAGCTGCGATGTCAACATTCTCTCTCACACTTCCACCGAATATCATTGCGTGCGAACCTTTTGGATATATTCCATTTTTGCACGTAGTACAAAATAGCGAATTTCTTCTCACTGATTCTGGTGGGATTCAAGAAGAGGCAACATTTTTACAGAAACGATGTTTTACTTTGCGTCGCAATACTGAGAGACCTTCTACCATCGAAAGTGGGAGCAATGTACTCATCGATCCTGCCAGCACTCACGATCGGAAGTTGGTTCTTTCTTTTGCGAAAACCCCTACAGCTGTCTGCATCGAGACTCCTGCACTTTGGGATGGAAAGGCAGGTGAGAGGATTTGCAAGCACCTTTAGGCTATTTCCGTCATATTGACCCCAGAATCGAGAGATGACCGAACTCACCTATTCTTGTACAGTTCTCATATGTCGCATTCCCTTGAGCATCCATCGGTTTTGGTGACAGGTGGCGTTGGTGCCATTGGCAGTGCACTTTGCCGTCGACTCTTACAGTCCAGCATTACATCACTCACGATTGTGGATGATCTCTCTTCCTCTTCTCTTGCACTCATTCCAGACATTACGAACGATGCTCGTGTTCGTTTTCTTCATGGATCTGTTACCGATGATGCGATGCTTGACCAAGCGTTTGCATCCAAACCCTCAATCGTTTTTCACCTCGCAGCGAATTTTGCAAACCAGAACTCTGTTGAGCACACAGTGCGAGACACAGAGGTCAATAGTATTGGCACCGCGAAAATATTGGATGCATCGCATCGGCACAAAGTGAAGAAGTTTATCTTTGCATCTTCTTCGTGCGTGTATGGCAACGCGACCTCATTCTCTGTTGATACACGGGATTTCCATCTCGATACTCCGTATGCCATCAATAAATTGCATGGAGAATATCTCACGCGTTTCTACCATGAATACCACGGCATGAACGCTACCATCCTACGATACTTTAATTCGTTTGGCCCTGGTGAACTCCCTGGACCATACAGAAACGTTGTCCCTAACTTTTTCGCTCTCGCCATGATGGGGCGAGCCTTGCCAATTACAGGAACGGATGCCATGGCACGTGATTTTAATTTTATTGAGAACACAGTGACAGCGACACTGCTTGCTGCAGAGCACAAAGATAGTGCGGGAAAAACGTATAACGTAGGCTCAGGTAAGGAGACACCTATTCTTGAGATTGCGACGATCATCAATACGTTGACAGGGAATACGGCAGGCATAGAGCGAAAGCCACGACGTTCTTGGGACACAATTAAACGTCGATGTGCAGATATTTCACTCACGACTTCTGAACTTCAGTATGGTCCTACCATCGATCTTACATCTCAGCTTCAGGCAACATACAAATGGCTTCAGTCGGTACGCAGGCACTTTCCTGAAGGTTGGCGATGAAGATCTTGTTAACATGTGAGGATTATTTCCCAGTGATCGGTGGAGCTGAGATCTGTGTGCATGCACTGAAAAATGAATACGAACGCCTAGGACACACTGTCACGGTATTCACAAACACGATGCAGATAATGCCTGATGAAAAGGGTGCGATCGTTCGTATTCCGTGGAAGTTTTCGCCACTTTCTCTTTGGGGGGTGATTCGCACACTTTGGCGCCTTATTGGTACACACGACATTGTGCACTCGCAGTATTCATTCCGCCTAGCATGTATCACTTCGGTCTGTGCGTGGCTTCGTACAAAACCGATGATTCTGACACAGCAAGGAAAAGGGATTGTGCCCGAAGTCCATCCCTACTGGCATCATGCTTTTCTTGCTTCTTGCTGCCGAAGGATTTCTCTACGTTTTGCGACTGCAATTACAAGTACGAGCGGGGAAATTACCATTCTTACTGCTGCCATTGTTCCCACAAAAGAGATTCATTCGATTACCAATGGCTTTGATGCTCGTATTTTTCAACCCAATCCATCGCTGCCACTTCCTTCAGAGTATGCAGCGCTTCCAGCTAATACAGGTATTCTACTCACCGTTCGTCGACTCGTTCCTAAAAATGGTATTCACATTCTCATCCAAGCACTTACCTTCCTTCGCGAGATTCATCCTCATTTTCATTACTTTGCTATTGGCGAAGGACGTGCACGTCCAGTGATCGAAGCATTGATTGAAAAACATCAACTTCAGTCGCAGGTAACACTGCTTGGCTCTCGTGAAAATCATACACTTCCTTCATATTATCAACATGCGTCAATCGTTTTGATTCCCTCGAGTGCAGAAGCCACCAGCATTGCATGTATCGAAGCCATGGGAATGAAGAAAGTAATCGTTGCTAGCCGCGTTGGAGGGTTGATCGATCTCCTTGGGACAGATGAGCGCTTTGGAACTCTGGTTGATTTGTACGATACTGAGGCGTGTTCATACGATGCGCCTGATACACTTTCTCCTGAGAAATTATCGTTACTTGCAGAGACACTTCATTCCGCACTTTATTCGCCTGAAGTTCCTCTTGCGAAAGCAGCAGCTGCCTACGACTATGCAAAAGAACATTGTTCATGGGAATCGATCGCTCTGCAGTATCTTCATCTTTATCGCCGCTTTCTTTCTTCATCTTCATGACAATCGCGAGTCCACAACGTAATAAAGAAATTTACACCTCACTCGACGATCGCATCATCGAGAAACGACTGGGGTCACAGTTTCCCATCCGTAAACATGCGCACGATATGCAGTGGCAAGCGTTTGTGGATCGAGTTCCATCTGGTGCAACTGTGCTCGATGCTGGTTGTGGGCCCGGTGTTCTTAGTATTCTTCTTGCGAAGAAAGGATGCATCGTCACTGGTAGTGATATCTCGGAACCGAATATCAAGGCTGCAAAAGAGTATGCAAAGAAAGAAGGAGTAGAGATCGATTTTTCAGTTGGTGATATTGAGCACCTTCCTTTTGCAGATAAGTCATTCGACTATGTTGTCTCCAGTCACGTTCTGGAGCATGTGCCAGATTTTGCGCAGGGTGCTCGCGAACTTTCAAGATTGGCACGGAAACAAGTACTGATTGCTATTCCTACCTGTCTCACCCTCGGAGGGATGGCACTTTTAGGCCGTGATCGTTACTGGACGTTCTCACGTCGTACGCTCTACGCAGTTCCACTTGGTTTTCTTCGTGTTCTTCTTGCGCTTCTCACTGGCAAAGAAGGAGTGAATGAAGGTTACGCAGGCAGTGAAGAGCTTATTCACATCTGGCGATTTCCATGGCGTGGCACATCGCTGATTGAACAAGGAAATTTACGAGTCGACGCCTATGGGTGTAGTGCGATCATTTTTCCGTACTTTGGTTTTCTGCTTCCGCTCAGTCGATTCCTTGAACGCATGGCATGGTGGCCAGTTGTTCGTAACTTTGGTCATGGCACGACGTATCTCTGCACACCGACTTAGTCGTCGTAGACAGTCTCAAACCAACTCGCTAACTGCACGATGCCATGCAGAAGATGGAGAGAGTATTTCTTTTTCGTTCTATGTTCTTCTTGAATGATGCGAATTGCATCAACATCAAAGAGTTCTTGAATGCATTTGTTTTGTAGTGCTTCATCGATGAGTGGTGCAGACTCTCTCCTGAACCACTTCGCAAGCGGTGGATAGAAGCTGGCTTTTTTGAGAGAGAATAGATGCGTAGGAAGAATCTCTCGATACGTATCTTTGAGTAGTACCTTCGTGTTCGTCCATGTCACATGCCTTCTATCCGAAAAGCTACGAGCATGCGCCAGAACACTCGGCGCGAGGAACGGAACGCGTGCCTCTAGTCCACTCGCCATCGTCACGCCGTCTACTAGCTTGAGTGACTCATCGATCAACCACATCGTTCTATCGCATTCCATCGCTGCAGTCACAGGATGCATCGTGTCCATCGATGCATAACAGTTCTCAAAGACCGTCGTTGTCACTGCTGCATCAAACCAATTACCTCGTATGATCTGCTTCCATTCCGCACTAGGCCTCGCGAGTAATCGTTCCATCAGAGCGGCTCCTGGATTCATTTTTAGAACATCTGCAGGATACCCAAATAGACTTCCCAGTGCACGAAGAGGTGCTGGCACAAATCGCAGGTCGTGCAGAATTCGTGCAATGCGATAGCGAGGATAGCCACCAAAGAGCTCGTCACCTCCTGCACCTGTCAGTATAACATCTACAGACTTCTTTGCTTCTTTTGCGAGCAGATACTGTGCGACTGAAACATGATCACTGTTTGGCTGATCGAGCGCGAGCGCTGTTTCTTTGTAATGCTCTCGAAACATCTCGGCAGTGAGTAGTATCTCGGTATGTTTAGTGCCGTAGTGCGCGGCAGTCAGTGCAGCGAGGTCTGCGTCTGCATTGAACCTTGCAGCACCTTCGGCTTCTGTCGCATCGAAACGAACAGTAAACGTGCGTACAGGTTCACTCGACTTCTCACACATGTGATGCAGAACAATCGAAGAATCCATCCCGCCGCTTAAGAAAATACCAATTGGTCGATCGGAAATCATCTCGGCGTGCACTGCATTCCCGATTGTCTCACGAAGAGACAGAGCGCTCTTCTTCTGATTCGCAATTTGAGGATCTGGACGAAATGTTTCTCGCGATTCTTTACTATCTTTCCATTGAATCACGGTTCCAGGTGGTACGCTCTCTATGCCTTCGCACATTGTCATCGGTCCTGGGACGTACTGGAGCCTGAGGTACGCAGAGAGTGCCCGCATGTTCAGCGCTGGCTTTGTATCAAACACTGTCATTAGTGCGCGCATCTCGGATGCGAAGTGCAGAACACCATTCGGATAGGCGATATAGAGCGGCTTGATTCCCTGCGCGTCACGAGCAAGTGTCCATGATTTTTCTTTTACATCAAAAATTCCTAATGCAAACATTCCATGCAGACGTGGCAAGAATGCTGTGCCATATTTTTCATATAACTTGAGCACCACTTCTGTATCACTCTCTGTTGTACATGAAAAACCTTCTTCAGATCGAAGATCTCTAAAATTATAAATCTCTCCATTGAAGACGATGCAGAGCGTGCGGTTTTCATTCCACATTGGTTGGTCACTTCGTGGATTTGGATCCAAAATTGCGAGACGAGCATGGCCAAAAGAAACCCCCTGCTCACTGATGAATGCATTTCCATCGGGACCACGGTGTTTCAGTGCACGTACCATTTTCTCGATTACTTCTGGCCGCTCTGCTGCTATGCCTGCTATGCCACACATATCTTTGGTTGGATTGGCGCACGAAGAAGCATGATGAGACTGAGAGAAATATTGCAGGCACGGAAACTTCCACGACCAATGATGGCGCCGAGTGGACCGTAGTTTGGTACGAGAATAAAGAGAAGCGCCACATATACAATCGCAGAAATCCACCCTACATATTGAAGTTCACGGAACATCCCTCTTGCCTCCAAATACTGTGGGAATACGGTTGCTGGCGCAGTGATGAGGATAATTGCAGCAACAATTGTGAGCATCGTGATCAAGCTCGCATCGTACTGAGGGAAGAGATAGGGAACGAGAAATGGAATGAGCAAACAATATGCAAGAATGCCGACGCCGAAAAGGATTGTTCCAACTCCTGCCAACCGAACGAGTTTCATACGTCGTTCCCATGAATCATCACCACCAGCTTGCTTGGCGTAGAGGATTGGAAAGAGTTCCTTGGTCCAGATTTTTATCTGCTCTGGGAGCAGAAGTGCAACAGAAAGAATGGCAAGTTGCTTGACGCCAAAAAATGCACTGACAACGAGGCCATCGGCATACCACGCGAGTGTTGTTGGGACACTGGCAATGCTGAGATTCAGCACAGATCGCAAATGCGGAGCGAAAGAAGCGCGCGATGGATATTCCTTCGACCAGCGGAGTGCATGGAAGCTATAGACGATCGCTGGGATGCCTACTGAAGAAATCAGTAACAGAAGTGCCGAAGGATAAAATACTAAAATTAGGAGTACGCAGATAACTTGCAGTACGTTACTGAGTAGCGTCGCACTAAGAGCGCGTGAAAATTGCCCCGTACCTCGTGTCAGCGATCCGAAAATGATGACTCCCACATTACTCGGAACAAAGAGTAACGCAGACACTGCAATGAGCGGCCAAATTTCGAGCTTATTCCAGAGTGGTAAAAATCCTATACTGGCGAACACAATAACAGCACCTGCAAGACACCAGTATGAAAATATGTTGATGGCGGAACGCACTGGAGCCTCGAGTTTTTTTTGAGAAATTTGCGTCGCAAGAACAGACACCATTCCAGGTAATGCGATGAACCCGATGATACCAACCATGCTTAAGGCAAAGCGATACGTTCCATACATTTCTTGTGGGAAAAATCGAATTACCAAATATCCTGTCACAATTCCTTTCAGCGTACCGATGCCATGAGAGAGTGTTACAATCCCAGATTGCTTTGCAATTCCATGCGCATCGAAACCACCTTTGTGACCCAGAAGAGTCAAAAACGGAGCCAAAAAGAGAAAAGACGGGCGCTTCATTGAAAGCAGTATACCGTTCGTGGCTTACGAGAGCGATGCAACCGTGAGGGCTCCAATTCTTCGTGCGTTAGCCATAATCGTCAGTGTATGTGGCAGAGAAGGAAGCGAACGGAATATGGATGCATCAGCGACACTAATGCGCTTCGCTCCATGGAGGTTGCCATCTTTATCAACAGAGAGAGGCAGGCTTGGATGATCTTCAATCGGTACTGTTCCTGCGTAGTGAGAACTGGAACCTTCCGGTAGATCGATGGTGTGAAGTGGCATCACACCAAGTGCGCGAAGTCCTCGGTGAATGTTGCGCGTTATGTTTTTTCTCGCTTCGCGCTCCTCGGTCGATACATTCATTTTGATTCTGATCGTATTATCTACTAGTGTCAGCGTATTAGTTCCTGGCAGTGCAGGAAAACGAATATCTGCGACAATCAGTGCAGGAGAAAAGAGAGCGGCAACTCTTAATGCCAGCGGAGTTGATAACGGTAAAGAATTGATGAGACGAAAAAGTCCAAGCGATCGATACGAATAGAGCTGAGCGGATCCTGCCTCAATTCCGTTCTTTCCATTCTGATCGATGACAAGCGCTTGGCAAAGACTGAATCGATTCTTGTCTCCAGATGACCCCAGTCCACCGAAACGAAGTGCTGCAGTAAAGACATGAGGTTTTCCAACGAAAGGAACAGAGACTCCTTCAAGATTACGGCTTTTGAGTAAGATTCGTGCCGTATTGACGGCTCCTGCAGCGAGAATGACGTGCCTCGCTTCATGCATCATTTCCTTCTTCTCTTCCATCGTTTCGCTGTGTACGCGCACGACTCCTTCCTCCTCATTTACTTTTCGTACGATGTGACTTCCCAAGTAGGTGAAGTTTGGATATGTCTGTAGTTTTTCGATCGTATACTTTGGTCGATACACTGAACCTTCAGGGTCTGTAAAATAATCGAGATCATGCAGTGGATTTGGTTTCCTGTTTCCAAGTGATTCTGTCAGCACTGCTGCGTGGGGGAGTGTGAGAGTCATCTTCTGTTCTTTGAACCAGGTTTGTTTTTCTTCATATTTTTTTTGCATCACTCGTACATGATGATCTGGCGGAAGTGCTGGTTGTACATGCAGCTTATTCGATGGTCCTGAAATTCCGATTTCTTTCGTCACTGCATCGTAATATGGTTCCAAGTCGATGCCTTGCAGACCAAGAATATCGATTTGTTCACGTGAGAAGTATGCAGAAGTAGCACCCCACGCAGCGCCGAGACCACCTTTGGCGAGACTCTGAATCACTTGCGCATTTTCTGTTTGCATTGGTTGCGCATCGTTAGCATCGTCTAGGACATATGCTCTGTTTCCACTCATCATTCCGCCACCAAGCCCACCCTCTAATCCGGCAAGCGGAATACTGGAGAGATCTTCACCCAAAAACCACTTCCATTGATCGTCACGTGTTCGCCTCATTTCATCGAATGGCATCGATGGCGACTCTGAAAGAATTGTTGGCCCCTCTTTTCCTCCATCGATCATGAGTACAGACTTTCCTGCCTCGACGAGCGGAAGTGCAGCGTGTACACCAGCGGGTCCAGAGCCGATGATGATTGTGTCATGCACCATGGCGCACACGAGAAGGAAAAAGAAAGAGCGCTTGCGAACAGATTACGATCACCAGAAAAAGTAGCCCAATCCCGATGGATGCTACGAGGACGCCCACTATCGAACGTTCTTTTGGTAAGAGTGTTTCAGCCGATGCTGTATCACACTCATATACTGCTGCTGCGACAAGAAGTTTTTTTCGAAACAATGAAGATGGCGTATAGAGCTTCGTCCACATATCTTGAAGCGGCAACAGTAGTGCTGATGTTCGCAAGAGCTCCAACAGTCCGTGTTTTTGACATGCGGCACGGTATCGATATTCCAGTTCTGGACGCGGCGTTGCGCCTATGTAACGCAGCAATAGTCGTGGTTCCTCTTCTCGTTTATAACTTCTCCATGCAGAGTCGAGTGCGTAACGAAGAGGACGTGTCGGTGGTTGCCCTTTTTCTCTAAACACTTGTAGATCCATCGATACAATTTCGCTTCCTCCACGTACGTTACTTTTTGTGATCGGTGGTTTTTTCATCCACTGCAGACACGAAGCAATCATAAGTCCCACCCACATTGGAAATGTAAGAATCGGTCGTTTTATTTCTCGAATACTCTGGAAGAGTCGAAGGAGAGCGATAAACGTTACTTCTTCTTTGCCTCCAACATCGAGTGTGTGACCATGTAGACTTTCATTCTCAGCAAGAGTCAGCAGTCCTTCAGCGAGATCATCTCGATGGATTGGTTGGAACAGAGAGGCTCCAGATCCAAATACGGGTACAATGGGGAGTGCGGAGACGCGAGCGAGTGTGAGCATCAATCCTTCGAGTGCGTCTCCATAGATGAGGCTCGGACGAACAATGAGCGTTTCTGGGAATGCTGAGCGCGCTGCTTCTTCGCCTTGCAACTTTGTCTCGGCGTACAATCCACGTTCCTGCAACTTCACCGACTGCGTACTGACGTACACAAAGTGCTTTACACCATTCCTTCTTGCAGATTCTGCAAGGATGCGCGTGCCATCAACATTCACATCAACACTATCTCCTTCATCAGATTTTCTTGCTGCAAGATGCACAACAATCTCAACATCTTTTGTCGCAGTATCTGCGAGCACAACATCTTGGATACTGCCATGCACGCAGTCTTGCTTTGTTTCGTTACTATGTTTTTGGTGCGTCCAGAGGCGTACATCGAACCCTCGTTTCTGGCTCGCATTCACTACGGCCTCCCCTAGAAAACCTGCTGCGCCTGTAATCAAGATGCGAGACATATTCCTACGCTAGCGCTTCGTACCCGATCCGCGCCAGCTCACTCCTTTATATCTGCTGATATGTACGTTCGAAAATTCCTGTTCATTGAACCAGGATTTCAGATCTGTTTCTGATAAAAACCATGTTTGTGGCGCGTTCAGCTTATCGAAGACGTTCAGTACATTCATTGTATATGACAGCTTTCGCCAGTTCTGAAAATATTCGTAGAACGGTAGGAAGGGTAGTGGTAACAGATACACCGAGTAGATAGGTATATAGAGTAGTGCGGTGAGAATACGCGCAATCCAAAGCACGATACTTCGGGGCAGGCTGTGAATCAGCACACTTTTCATCGGTTCAACGATAAACCGATTCATCCAGTTTCCTTCACGGCTATACACCCAAACGATGACACGTCCGCCTGGCGTGCAGTGCTTTGCGATATTCCTAAATGTCGCCGTTGGATTATCAGTGTGATGCAATACGCCGATGCAGTAGACGATATCGAACGATTGCCCCAGATTCATGATCGCCAAATCTTCTTCTCGCAGTGCGACATTCGAGAGAGATTGCTGTTTCTTTCGTGCAGTTTCAGAGATATTCAGATCTACACCAGTGACATTCTTCGCAAGTGTCGCGATGTATTCAAAGTGCTGGCCGCTTCCACTGCCACAGTCCAATACAGTTTTTCCACGGAAATCCTCGAGCGTGTTTGGTAAGATCCACTCGATGAATAGCCAATCATTATCGTATTGCAGGTGGTCCCACTGCCAACCCCATTGATTGTGCTTCTCTTGCATTGCACGCGAGTATACCCGAGAAATATTGGAAAGAGTGTAGAATCTATTCCATGTGCGGTATTGCTGGCATTCTTCGGCTCGACGGTGCATCTATCGATGCAGCAGTTCTTGCCAACATGACCGATGCGCTGAGCCACCGAGGTCCAGATGGTCGTGGAGTTTTTATCGATGGTCATGTCGGTCTTGGGCATCGTCGTTTGGCAGTTATTGACCTCAGTGAAGCGGGGAACCAACCAATGTTTTCTGATGATCAGAATTTTGTATTAGTGTTTAACGGAGAGATCTACAATTTCCAGGAAAAGAAAAAAATGCTGGAGGGCCGTGGGTATACTTTTCGCTCCACGGGAGATTCCACAGTTATTCTGGCACTCTATCAAGAATTTGGAGAAGACTGTGTCGATCATTTACGTGGTCAGTTTGCATTTGCCATTTTTGATCGAAAGAAAAATAGTGTCTTCATCGCGCGGGACAGACTCGGCAAAAAACCGCTCAAGTATTTTCACACGAAGAACACATTTGCCTTCGCATCGGAGCTAAAGGCGCTCAGGGAACACCCAGAATGTCCTACTGGAGTGAACACACAAGCAGTCTACGACTATCTGACCATGATGTATGTGCCGACACCTGAAACAGGAATTTTGGGCATTCAGAAGCTTCCTGGGGCACACACCATGACGATTGACCTTCGTTCTGGTGCGGTGACACAAAAGCAATATTGGCAACTGCAGTATCAGTCCGATGCCAAAAAATCGGTTCATGAATGGAAAGAAGAACTGATGCCACTTTTAGAAGAAAGTGTACGACTCCGCATGATTGCCGATGTTCCAGTGGGTTCATTTCTTTCCGGTGGCATCGACTCTGCAGCAGTCACTGCACTGATGGCAAAACAGAGTAGCAAGCCTATCGAAACTTTTTCAATTGGTAGCGAAGAAGAAACACACAATGAATTGCCAGATGCCGCGCGCATCGCGAAACTTTTTGGCACGAATCATCATCCGATCGTTTTATCTCCGGACATCGTTCATCTTCTACCAGAACTCGTCCGTACGTACGAAGAGCCATTTGCAGATCCATCAACGATTCCTACATACCTTCTTGCGCGCGAGACTAGGGCGCATGTGACAGTGGCTCTCAATGGAGATGGGGGGGATGAAAATTTTGCTGGGTATGTTCGCCATCCGATTCTTCGTTTTTCGGAGAAGTACGCTCAGTTGCCATCGTTTATGCATACGCTGATCAGAGGTGGCACGTTACTCTACTCTTCGCTCGCGCGTTCCACGTTTGCGTATCGATGCCATCGTTTTCAGTCATCGATACATCTTCCATGGCCGGAACGCTATCTGCAGTACATCAGTTTTTTTACAGAAGAAGAGAAACAGCAACTACTCGCACCTCATCGGAGTCGTACATTTGAACGTACTGATCGACTGTTTGCTGAGAGCACTGCCGAAGCCCGTAGTATGGGCGATGACCTCATTCATAGAGCAATGAGTATGGACTTGCAGAGCTATCTCGCTGACGACCTTCTTTCAAAAGTTGATCTTGGGAGCATGGCGCATGGACTGGAGGCGCGGTCTCCACTTCTCGATCACGTTCTTCTTGAAAAGACTGCCACCATTCCATCGACACTCAAGCTGAATGGGCGGACGCGGAAATGGATCTTCAAAGAAATACTCCGTGACATCTTACCTGCCGCAACGCTTGACCGACCAAAGACAGGATTTCGCTTGCCACTCGACCAATGGTTCCGAACGGATCTAAAAAAGTTTGTGCATGATCGGCTGGGCGCTGCAGACTCTCCGCTTTGGCAACTACTCGATCGTGATGCTGTTCTTGCATTTCTTATTACTTATCATGCGTCAAAGATCGACTATAGTGATCACATCTGGTCTTTGCTCTGGCTCGATGAGTGGATGCGCCAGTACACTTAAAAACATATGACTGCTCGATGGTTTATCGCTGGCACACTGCTCTACATTGCTCTTGTAGTCGTTTTTATCCCACTCTTTTCCTTCCCATCACTCGAAACTTTTTTTGAGAGCGATGCATCGGAATACAGTAGGGGAGCGATCAATCTTATTGAAAATGGGTTCTATTCCATTGATGGCGTGCACCCATTTTTTGAGCGAGAGCCAGGGTATAGTTTTTTCCTCGTAGGAGTCTATGCACTCTTCGGCATTGAAAATGGTTTAGCACTTATTATTGTGCAGGCTGCTCTGTTCTTTTTATCTTCCTATGCTTTCTGTTACGAAATCTCTCGTTGGTATGGAAAACGAACCTCTAGCATTTGTTTTCTTTTTCTTCTGACATCAGGATCGATTCTCCATTCTGTTTTCATGGCAAATCGCGAAGCATTTTCAGCGTCACTCTTTCTTTTGTGCGCAGCAACTTTTCTTTCATCACTCCGTACCAATAGTAAGAGAATATGGCTTATTTCAGGTCTTTGTGCTTCGTTACTCATTCTTACATTCTTTCCGATTCTTCTCTTACCATTTGGTATTGGAGCAGTATTTTTCTGTCGACAAAAATATCGCATAGGAATTATTGTTTTTCTTTTTGCAGCAATGGTTCCTGTTGCACTCTGGGCGCAGCGAAATGCTTCATATGACGGAAAGTTTAGAGTGATTGGTAATCAGCGAACTGCAGTGATGTGGTACGTACGTGGAGAACAGGCAGAGCGCGTACGTGGTCTCGAGCCATTTCATTGTTTGTATGCCGAGTATATCTCTCGCACGTGGGATGGTCGTTCTGATGCATGCAGTTTCAATGGACTCATGCATACTCGTTGGCCGAAAGGATTCGATCGCACAGCTGATTACTCAGATGTTGCGGTCGCCGGACAGGAAAAAATTCGTCAGAACATTGCCTCGTATCTCAACTTTTCATTCTACGAAATCCTCGAGCTTCATCTTCCATTTGTCGGCGGTGGCATGAGCACCTCTTTCAATGTGTACGCTGCATTCTCTACACTTCTTCTTGGTATCGGTTTTCTTTTTGGCCTTCCTCTGCTTTTTCGTTCCTACGGATGGATTTGGCTTTTGCCTATTGCGTACAATACGCTTGCGTACGCGCTGACAGACGCAACCCCACGGTACCTAGTGCCATTTCTCTTTTTCTATGCGCTTATCGCTGCAATCGGGTATGATGCCATGCTGAAGCGCTTCTCTCAACATTCATGACTCAGTATTCCGTCATTATTCCGGCACTCAATGAAGAGCAGGGTATTCGCTCGGTGATCGATCGGCTACACGCTCTTTCTCCTCGCCCCGAGGTCATCGTTGTTGATGATGGATCATCTGATCATACAGGTGAGATTGCACGCGAAGTAGGAGCCATAGTGCTTCGTCATCCTGCACCTGGTGGGTACGGACGAAGTCTAAAAGACGGTATTAAAATCGCGACGAACGACATCGTTGCTATTACTGATGCTGATGGCACGTATCCCGTTGAACGCTTACCAGAATTTGTGACAACTCTTGAACAGGGATTCGACATGGTTGTGGGGGCAAGGCAGGGATCTCATTATCGTGGGTCACTCCTGAAGATGCCTGCACGCATCGTTTTTAAGTGGCTTGTTGAGTTTACGACTGGTCGCAGTATTCCCGATATCAATTCGGGGCTTCGTGTATTTAGAAAATCTGAAGTGAGCCGCTATTTCGATGATTTGTGTAATGGATTTAGCTTTACGACGACGATTACATTGATTTACATGCTGACAGGTCATTTCGTTCACTATGTTCCGATCGACTATGCCAAGCGCGTTGGCCGATCGAAAGTAAGAATGATCCAAGACTCTCTTCGCACACTGCAATACATTACTGAGGTGATTGCTGTGTACAATCCGCTCAAGTTGTATGTGCTTCTCAGTTTCTTCCTGAGCCTATTTTGCATCGCAAGTTTACTCACGTCATTCCTCATTATTCCTGGTGGTGCGTATCTCTTTTTAGCAAGCATGTTTCTGATTGGCGCAGTTCTTGTCTTTGGCCTTGGAGTCCAAGCGCATATTCGATCTCGATTGTTATAAGTTAGTTTTGACTATCGACAAAAACGAATCCGGAACATCATCAGAATTCCTTTGTACGCGTCCTTCCATCCAATTTTCTTCCCTTCTTCTAGCGTACGTGGTTTGTAGCTAATGGGAATTTCTTTAATTCGAATCTTGCGTTTGAGACACTTGGCTGTTATTTCTGCTTCCAGTTCAAATCCATTGGAAAGAAGTTCAAGAGAGCGAAAATCTGTCGTTTTCAGTAACTTGAAACATGTGTAACTATCTGTAAGAGTTGCGCCAAAGAGAAGATTGATCACTCCAGTCAGCACTTTGTTTCCAAAGAGAAAGCGTCGATAAATATTTGGATTATCACGCAAAAATCGTGACCCAAAAATTGCACCATACTCATTCTTTTTTGCTTCCTCGAGGAGGAGTAATAGTTCTTTTGGATCATATTCCAAGTCTGCATCTTGAATTGTCGTAAATATTCCGCGAGCTGTGTCTAATCCCATACGGATCGCAGAACCTTTTCCACCATTTTCTTTTGTGAGGACACGATCTTTTTCTGGTCTTGCGTTCGTTCTCATGATTTCCAGTGAGCCATCTTTCGATCCATCATCAACATACACGCACTCGGCATCGGGGCAGATTTCCTGGAGTCGCTGCATGACTTGTTTGATCGTTCGTTCCTCGTTGTAGACTGGCACGATGATCGAGAGCTCTGGAGCCATAGAGGCCTAGAGTGCTTTGTAGAGAAAGCCAGCATCGTGTATATCATTCGCATTCCACAGTGATTTCAGATCATAGAGCAGACCGCCACTCTTGAGAGACGCTTTCCAATCCTCAGTTGTGAGCTTCGTATATTCCCGATGAGGAACAAGTACCGCAATTGCGTCAAATTGTTCTTGTCTCAAAGTTCCGGGCTCCAATCCATGCGTACAGATTGACTCCTCACTGTGCTCGGGATCATGAGCTTTAACGGTATGCCCCATTTGCTGTAGTGATCGGATCACATCAAGCACTTTGGAGTTCCTGGTATCAGGGATATTTTCCTTAAATGTGATTCCCAAGATGAGTATCGTTCCTTTTTTCCCAAGAGCGCGATCAATTTGCTCTGCGACAAATGCGCTCATCCCATCATTAATTTTTCGCCCAGCAGAAATGAGCTCAGTATCTAGGCCCAGCATCTTTGCTTTTGTGACGAGGTAATATGGGTCAACACCGATACAGTGCCCACCTACGAGACCAGGTTGAAATTTCAGAAAGTTCCATTTTGTTCCAGCAGCTTCTAATACATCTTGCGTACGGATATTCAGCTTGTCGCAAAGCATCGCAATTTCATTGATGAGTCCGATATTGATATCACGCTGTGTATTTTCGATGGCTTTTGCGAGCTCTGCGGACTTAATATTTGGTGCCTTATGAATTCCTGCAGTAATAATTTTACCGTAGACCATCGCTAGTCGATTGGTCGTTGGCTCGTCTTGGCCTGCAACAACTTTCACGATTTTATCGATCGTGTGCTCCTTATCTCCTGGGTTGATACGCTCAGGCGAATAGCCGACTGTGAAATCAGTTCCGCATTGCAAGCCCGATTCACGCTCGAGAATTGGTACGCAAATTTCCTCAGTCACTCCTGGGTACACTGTTGATTCATACACAACGATACTGCCTTTTGAAAGATGTTTCCCCACAGTGACACTCGCTTTTTCAACAGGCGTGAGATCTGGTTGATTCTTCTCATCAACAGGCGTTGGTACAGCCACAATAATGAAATTGGCTTTCGAAATAACCGTTGGATCTGCACTATATTCTATTTTTGTGACCTTCAATTGTTCTTTCGTGAGTTCATTCGTCCAATCATGACCTGCTTGTAACGTCTTAATTCTCTCTTCGTTAATATCGAATCCATAGACTTTCCAAGATGTTCTGCCAAATGCGGCAGCGAGTGGTAAGCCGACGTATCCGAGGCCAATGACACAAAGAATCGGTTCTTTTTCCATGCGGCTTAGAGTGTACCGACCGAGCGACGCCTAGACCAGCGTCTACTTTCTCACATCAGCGAATGCCTTATCTACCGTTGCTTTGCGTGCTACAACACAAAGGTGTGGTCCAGCGTGTGGAAAAAGTGCCAGCAGTAATCGATGAAGAAGCGTGCGTGGTTTATGTGTACAACCGATCGACTCCAGAACGAATCCTTGTGTTTCGAGAAGCTGACGCAACATCGCAGGAGTGAAAAAGATCTTATGTTGTGGCTGCAGAAGAACATCACCTTTTTCTTTCAGTGACGAGAACGCGTTTTGTGCTTCGTGATACGTAAGTAGGCGATTGTCGCCCATCGAATCTTCTCGTTTCAAAAGAAAACGAAGAATTGTAAGTATTGAATAGGGATTTGGCGTATCAAGCACCAATTCTCCTCCCATTTTTAGGATACGACGACATTCACCGATCATGACGGCTGGTTGCCACGTGTGTTCGATAATTTCTCCTGCATAGATCATATCGAACTGATTATCAGAAAAGTTTGTGTGATGCAGATCACCAACAACTTGGTTGGGGAGATTGAGTTTTTTTGTAAGGCCTTCATTACTATCGAGTCCGAAATACGTTCCTCCATTCTTTTCGACATCAGCTTTCAGTATTGCGCATGTCGATGCTCCATCACCCAAATTTCCAACATCCAGTACAGAAAGAGAGCGACTACCGATTGCATCTCGAACAAAGAGTAATCGTCCTGCGTAACGCTTGAAGTTGTATTTCATGTCGGTGACTGTACAAGGAGTGCCTACTTTTCTACAAGTACATGACCGTACCCCACTCTTCTTGTAGAGTGCAGACATGCCTCACGCATGGAAAGGGAAGCTCGTAGTCATCACTGGCGGCACAGGATTCATTGGCAGTCACTTGGCTGAGGAATTGCTGAGTCTAGGAGCCAAAGTACGCATCCCTATTCGTTCTGAAAACTACAGAGCACTTTCCAAAAAGAGGGCGGAAATTGAGTGGATCGAAGGCGATTTGCGTGATGCTGTGTACTGCGAAGAGTTGGTGCGAGGGGTTGATCACTTGTTTCACCTAGCTTCCCATCGCAGAAACCGTGACTTCCATCACGATCACTGTGCAGATGTTGCGTCCGGCAATGTAGAAATGTCACTTGCGCTGATTCGTGCACTTAAAGAATCTCCAAAGACTGGTGTGACATTCTTTAGTTCTGCCAATGTTCCACCGGAAATCGATATTATCACACTTGCAAAAGAAGAAGAGACAGATGGTTATGTGCTTGGGAAAGCCATTGCAGAAGCGCTCTGGATCACTGCATCTCGTCAGCATGGATTTCCACTCCTTATCGTACGGCCAGTTGGTGCGTATGGTGAGCGCGATACATTCACTGCGGATTCCAACATGATTCCTTCACTCATGGTGAAGGCTGAAAAAGCGAAAGCAGTGCTGGATGTCTGGGGAAGCGGTAAGCAAGAGCGAGTTTTTCTCTATGCACCAGATCTCATTCGCGCAGTACTTACACTTCTCGAGCATCAAGCCACTGGTATTCAGTATGTTCTTCCGCCAGAGCCACACACAGTTGCAGATGTTGCAAGACTCATTGTGCTGACTGTAAATCCAAGTCTCGAGCTCTCTTTCGATGCTAGCAAGCCTGAAGGAAAGCGCAGTGTGGCCACACTACCGCCTCATCCCGCACTTGCCGATTTTCCTTGGACATCACTTGAAAGGGGACTGAAGCTCACGTATGAAGGTTGGAAGGCAAAGGGAAAGTAAGTACATAGTGCTTTTTCAGAGGAGATTGCTACACTTCCCTTGAATGTCTGGTTTTGTACGTCGCATCAAAAAACATGGCCCAGCTTTTCTTCGCTTCGCAGTGTGCGGTGGCCTTGGTGCGTGTATCGACTTTGGAACGCTCTACCTTCTTGTTGGAGTCGCAGGGTGGGAAGAAGCGTATGCACTCATTCTTTCTACGGGAATGGCGATGATCTTTGTATTTTTTGCGAATCGATTTTTTACGTTTCGTATTCGCGGGTCAGGGACCAGTAAACAAGCTGCCAAGTTTTTGATGGTCTATCTTGTGGCAGCTAGCATGAACTATATCCTTTCACTTTCACTGATTTATATCGGAGTGCATTACTTGCTCGCAAAGGCGATGGCGATTGGAACAATGATGTTTTTTAACTACTTCATGCTGCATGGCTTTGTGTTTCGTAAGAAACTGATTCCATACGACGAAGTGGTCGTTGTATAGCTTTGAAACGACCAAAAACCACTCTGTGCATAGAAATAGCTTCTTTCCTCACTATTGTGCTGTATTTTTGGTAGACTCTTTTCACTTTATGAATACCGATGACACACTGATCCTTGGTGGAGGGCCTGCAGGAATGGCAGCAGCTATGGAACTCGTGCGTTCCAAGAAAACTGTCACGATCATCGAAAAAGCATCGACAGTTGGGGGCCTTGCGAAAACACTAGAATTCAAAGAGCCGGAAGGTCTCTATCGCACTGATATTGGTCCACATCGATTTTTTAGCAAAAATCAGTATCTCTATGGATTCATTTCCGATCTTCTGGGAGAAGAGTGGAAAGAGGTACCGAGACTTACGAGATTCTATGTAGATGGAAAATACTATTTTTACCCAGTGCGACTGACAAATATTTTACGCCAACTTGGCATACTCGATTCTTTTCGAGTATTCCGAGATTTTGCGTGGGAGAAGATTCGTTCAAAAATTGCTCCACGGAATCCAAAGAATTTCGAAGATTATTGTGTGATGAACTTTGGTCGACGCTTAGCGAGATTTAATATGTTGAATTACACCGAGAAAATCTGGGGTATCCCCTGCAGCCAGATCAGTGTCGACTGGGCACTCCAGAGAATTGGGGGCCTCAGCGTATGGGCAGCACTTAAAAAAATGCTTTTTGGACGCTCTGGGGCTAAGTCTCTCGTTGATTCATTTTTCTATCCTTCACGTGGAAGTGGCACCATTTACGAAGCAATTGCGAAACGAATTCAAGAACAGGGGAACGAAGTGCGTACAAATGCAGAGCCCGTAAAAATTCGTTGGGAACAGCATCGTGTGACTGAAGTTTCTATTAAGCACAGCGAATCAATTGAAACTGTACAACCAAAGCATGTAGTCAGTTCTGTTCCCGTGACGCAGTTACTCTCACTTTTCGATCCACTTCCACCAACTGAAGTAGTACAAGCAGCTTCATCGCTGCGTTTTCGTTCACAGGTGTACGTTTTTCTTACCATCGATCGTGAGTTTGTGACAAAAGATAATTGGATTTACTTCCCAGATCAGTCCATTCCATTTGGTCGTATCTCAGAAATGAAAAACTTTAGCAAAGACATGTGTCCGCCCGGCAAGACATCGTTATTCGTAGAGTATTTCTGTTTCTCTGGCGATGCGATATGGTCCAAATCAAACGACGACATGAAAGAACTCACCATTACTTGGCTCGAAAAACTTCATTTTATTACACGATCGGAAGTGTTGAATACATATCATTATCGCCAAGAACATGTGTATCCCATTTACGATCTACAATATCGAGCGCACCTCGATACAGTACTCAAGTGGCTCGATCAATTTGAAAATTTTTATGCCATTGGGCGTCCAGGTCGCTTTCGGTATACCAATCAAGATCACTCACTCGAAATGGGAATTTTGGCTGCGCAGAGCATCCTCACGGGTCGCAGACACGAAATGGAAGATGTGGGTGCGGAGAAAGAGTACTTCGAGCGTGGGTACATTCCTACCTCGCAGATGGTCAGTGGGTAAGCGTCGTTTACGTATGTTTTACGTACCACTCTACCGTTTTTTTGATCCCCTCTGAAAATGGAGTCACTGGTGTATACCCCAGTACCTTCTTGGCTTTTGTGATATCTGCAATATATTTCGTCACTTCACCAATTCTCGATGGCTTCATTTCGATGGGTACCTGTACTTTCAGAAGTTCTTGAATTTCCTCAGCGAGTGCAAGGATCGTGTGCCCTGCGCCATTTCCAAGGTTGAACGTTTCTCCTTTTGCTTCATCAAATTTTTCGATCGAAGCCATCACCGCATCTACCGTATCGTCGATGTATGTGAAATCCAGACATTTGCCTTCACCAAACACAGTGAGAGGCTTTTTATCTCGTGCGAGACGGAAGAAGAGGGGAATTACTCGATTGCTATCGTCGTACATTCCGTACACGTTTGAGAATCGGAAAATAATCGTTTCTATTCCATAGCAACGAGCATATGCATGAACGAGCGCCTCGCCACCTACTTTACTTGCGGTGTACGGACTCTCGCAGTTTTCGATACGCACCATATCTTCTGAATACGATTCAGCATGAATATTTCCGTACCCCTCACGTGAGGAAGCAAAGATAAACTTTTTGATACCATGCTGACGTGCAAATTCGAGAGTATTAAAGAGCGTCACAAAATTATCACGTGCACGTACTGGCTCTTCTACGAGTTCGTACACACGTGCGTTTGCCGCTAAATGCACGATGATATCGGCCTGGAGATTCTTTGCATTTTTCTCAATTGCAGCATCATCACGAAGGTCAACAATTGTCGTTATTGCATCAACACTTGGCTGCCACTTATTCTTCACCCAATCGACTCCATGGACGCTCTTTCTGGCTTCCAAGAGCTTTTCACACAATCTCGTCCCTATCGTCCCCGATGATCCTGTGACAAGTATTTTCATGGGTTCTTGGCTTCTGGAAAACAAAATGTAGAATAGGGAAGTAAAATTTACTTTTTCTTTGATTAGCTTACAGCATTTGTAGTGCACTGTATATTCTCATGATCTCCGTCATTCTCCCCACCTACAACGAAGCAGCGAACCTTCCAACCTTAATCAACTTTCTTGATGGTGCTCTTGGAGCAATTGCGTATGAAATCATCGTTGTTGATGATGACTCACCAGATGGTACATGGAGAGTTGCGCAAAATCTTGCGGCTCAGTATCCAGCCATTCGAGTACTTAGACGTCGAGAAAAGCGAGGACTTAGCTCTGCAGTGACCGACGGTTTTGATACTGCGAATGGAGAGATCCTTGTTGTGATGGATGCTGACGGTCAGCATGATGCTGATGTACTTCCTCGTTTGCTATCTGCGATTCAGCATGGAGCAGACATCGCAATTGGTTCTCGCTACGTTCCTGGTGGCAGTGTAGGAGATTGGGTGACAGATCGACGCATCATTAGTTCGATCGGCACTTTTTTTGCATGCAGACTCTCTCGCGTTTCTGTGAGCGATCCACTCGGCGGATTCTTTGCAATAAAAAGACCACTCTATCGCTCTGTGCGACCATTTCTCCAGCCCTCAGGATTTAAAATTCTTCTTGAAATTCTTGCATTCGTTCCTGAGAAAACAGTACTCGAAGAAGTTCCTTTACAGTTTCGTATGCGTTTGCATGGTGAGAGCAAGTTGTCACTTTCGGTGCATAGTGCATTCTTGCTGCAAATTCTTCGACTATTCTTTTCACAGATTCCTCGTCTGTTTGTCCGTGCAGGTTTCCATCTTTTTTGGACTGTGTCTTTTATCATTGCGGTTACATTAATCGTGCGTATTGTACCGATTCTCTCGCTACGTGACGTGGATACGCGTACGTCTCTAACGACTGCGTTGCACGTCATTTCAGAACATCAAGGCTGGTTACTTTCCGATCTCTCTATTCGCCGAGTAGGCAGGGACTCCGCTTCGATTGTGTACCAAGAACATCGGCGAAATCGTACGGACGCTTTACATTGTGAACTTCTGTATCTTCCTCCGACGCTCTCATGCGACACCGAGTAGTAACATTCACCATTCTTCTCGAGGCATACGCTCTCCTTCTTGCAGTCATTCATTTGCCTCTGGGACTACGCACAGATGAAGCGAAGTATTTACTGAGCATTCCCTATCCTCATCCACCACTACTGCGTGAAATGATGGCATTTACAAGCAGCGTTCCTGCTCATGAATTTTTATGGCGCTTTCTTTTCGCGTCACTTCTCGTACAGATGGCGTGGTTGTTTGTAGATCTTGGAACCGTGCTGACAGCTCCTCGCCGAAGAGCACTTCTGGCAGGATGGCTTTTCTCTTCAGCGATTCTGCTGCAAGGAGGCACAATTATGATGGTCGTTCCTACAGCATGCTTTGGAGCGTTTTTTGTGTGGTGCGCGTTGCATCCTACCAATCTTTCAAAGCGTACTTCGGTTTCCATTGCGCTTCTTTGGCTTGTCGCACTCTTTGTTGCGTATCAATCACTTCTTTTTGTACCACTTGTCTGGAGTTCTTTTTTACGCACAACAATTTCATGGAAAAAAGCATTTTACTTCACAGTGATTCCGATTGTTTTACTCACTCTTTATACCTTTAGTAATCCGCTTGCACTCGCAAGTATTCTGAATGTTTCTGTGAAAGATGCGGTTCTCCCAATGCTTACCCGTTTGAATTTAGCAGCAGTGACGCTTCTGCTTGGCGGCAGTGCGGTCCTTACGCTTACAGGCATTATCGGTATTCTTTCTTCGCGTCGCACAGATCTCGTTCTTTCCTTCGCTTTTGTTTTTGGTTACGCGGTTCTTTCCCATCAATCATATTACGCTATTCTCTTCACACCACTGCTTGTTGGAGGAACGTTTCTTCTTCTCTGTAAGCGAAAATTACGACCTTCATTTTTAGGTCTTGCACATATTCTTCTTTCTTTTTTTACTACATGGATGCTCTGGCCACATGCAGCCTCTCCTTTGCTTGCACGTGAAACCATGCGCATTCTTCGCGCGCAGACACCTACAGGGATAGTGGTGATTATTGGTCCATTTGGACATGAGTGGCAATATGAAGCGAATACACTCTCTATTCGCAAGTTTTCTCCATTACTGAGTACAGAAGTCGAAGATGCTGCAGTTGCGATTGTGTGTACACAGAAGAACTGCGATCAGGAGATCGATACGACGATATGGATCAGGATGCCGGAAGCGCCAGTGCCGACGTGGGTGAAGAGGGGGTAGGTGGGTTATTTTCTATTTCAATTTTTTTTAGGAACACTTTCTTTTTGTGGGGGATGGGGGAACCTTGTCCGGTTCCCTTCACCCCCCCCTTACCCCCTCCCGACGGTAC
>Ga0163150_10001048_pt1 | contig 49035 bp, 37 predicted proteins | sample OliLakLV19P2IB_FD_148628 | JGI IMG/M metagenome (GOLD analysis project Ga0163150, IMG submission 148628) | Freshwater microbial mat bacterial communities from Lake Vanda, McMurdo Dry Valleys, Antarctica - Oligotrophic Lake LV.19.P2.IB | ecosystem: Environmental > Aquatic > Freshwater > Lake >... | reverse complement strand
CGGCGGCGGTCCGCTGCCGCCGCGTAACAAGCGTGGGAACCTGCCCGCCAAGGAAGCGATCCAGGTCATGATCGCGCGCGACATCATCAGGCAGCGGACCGCCGCCGGCTTGACGCAGGAGCAATTGGCCAAGCGCGCCGGCGTCAGCACCGAAACGATCAGCAGACTCGAAGGCGGGAAGCATAAGCCGCAGGCCGCGACCATCGAGAAGATCGATGAGGTGTTCAGGAAGGCGGGGGTGTGAAGCCAACGGACGGCTCGGCGGCTCGCGCTCTTCACTCCAAAGGAGTGCCACAACGAAGCCCGGAGTCGCACCGTCCGGTGCGCACTCCGGGAAGCGAGCATGGGAAAAGACAACCCCGTAGGGGTTGCACAAGGTCAGGGGCCGGTATGTACAACTCCTTCGGAGTTGACGGCGACGCTTCACGTCTACCCGGAGTGCGCCGGCGGCCGACGACTCCGGGCTTTGATGTGCAACGCCTTCGGCGTAGAAAACGACCTCATTTCGTCCGCGCGTTGATCACCTTGAACGCCTCGATGGGATCGGCGGCACAGGCGCGGGCCCATTGGATCAACTCGACCGCGTCGCACCGGCGGCTCCCGATCTCCATGCGATGGACGGTGTTCTGCGCCACGCGAAGCCGCCCGGCCAGCTCGCGCTGCGAAAGCCCCGCCGCTGCGCGAAGTTCGCAGAGCAGCGTCGGGAGGATTCGATAGGCGGCGCGCATCTGCGGCTTGGGCACGCCCACACTTTGCGATCAAAAGTGCTTGACAACGCTTTGTGGTCAATGTAGATTCCCCTGTGGATACTGCGGGGCTTGGCCTTTGCCCGGGTGGGAGCAAGCGCTCAGCAGAACTTTCTTGAACACGTCGTTGCGCACCAGGGAGATCATTGGGAGGTCCCGATTCGAGTCGAGGGAAGGCCATGCGATGTAGCTTTCATCCAAGCGGCGACGTCGAGGCGATCGGTGCCTGTACCGGTTGCGGGCGGGGGGTGTGCCAAGCGTGTGCGGTAACCATTCAGGGCCGTACATTGTGCCGGTTTTGCGTTGAAACGGTTCCGATAGATACAACCCGATCCTTTGCCGAGGAGCGAAACCTCAAACTTAAAGACCCCGCCTCTGCGGCGGCGATGTCGATGCTTCATGGGGGGCTTGGCCAGATATATAACGGAGAAATCGGCAAAGGATTAGGGATCATTGTGTCCAAGGTAATCGTGCTCATTCTCGGCATTGTTTTACTCGCGATGGGGCGGTGGGGATTCGCCATCCCGCTCTTTCTATTTGGCTGGGGAGGTCTCTGGGCCTTTGGAGTATGGGACGCATATCAATCCGCGCACCGGCACAATCAGCGTCAATTCGAGATGGGACCGGAAAGCGAGTGGATCAAAGGGCATTTCTGACGGTGGCGTGTGCTGCCGGCATGTCGATTCTTACCTTCTTGAAAGGAATACTTAATGGCTACAGACAACCGCGTTCCCGGAATCCAATTGCGGGCGGATGAAGAGGTGGTCGTGATCGTCAAGCCGCATTGGGTCGTCTTTGTAAGGCTTGCCAATATCCTGATCATTCCGCTGATCTGGCAGTTCCTGTCGTGGAAAAACACTGTCTATGTATTGACCACCCAACGCGTGATCGAGGAAGCCGGGGTGATTAGCGCCAGTCAAGTCAGCGTGCAGCTCGACAAGATTCAAGACGCCCAGTTTCTTTCTGCTGGAATCCTGGGGCGCATAATGGGCGTCGGCCACGTCATGGTGCAAACGGCCGGATCGGCAAGCAATATCAATATGCAAGCCATTCCGCAGCCGCGCCAGATATGCGATCGCATTCAAAATGAGATTGCCGCGGCGAAAAAACGCGACCTGATGCAGATGGCGCAGGCCATGAAGACGGAAGCCGTCGCGCGATGATGCGCCTCGCTTAGCGGTCGGGCCGGAGGCTCGGCGCAGGCCCACCGGTTGGCGCGGAGGTGATGCACAAATGCGGCATCGGGGTGAGCGCGAATTCGGCGCGATGGTCGGGCGCTTGGCGGGATTACCGGTGGCCCTGCGCAGAGCCTTCGGGCCGACCGCTAAGCGTTAGCGGCGCGGGCGCTCCGTCGCCGCACTTGACGTCGCTATCAGTATCCCGGCTTCTCCGTGCCCTTCGCCGGTGCCCCCACCTTCGGGATCTCCACCGGCTTGCTGCTCACGTTCACGATCATGTCGAACCACGGGCCGATGCGCTTGCCGTCGAGCGTTGCGTCGAAGGCGATCATCTGCACGCCTTCCTTCATGCCCGCTTTCGCGGTGACCTTCATCGTTGCCCGGCCGTAGGACTCGCCACCGATTTTCGCATCGATGGCCTTCGGCTCCACCGACAGGCCGTCGGGCGTCAGCACCTCGACACGGAACGCCTGTGCCTGCTCGCCCAAGTTGCGGAGGATCAGCTCGAATTCGGCGGTCTCGCCGGGCTTCACGGTGACGCGGTACGGGTAGGCGCGCACCCAGTACGGGTCGTAGCCGTAGCGATAGTCCTCCTCGCGGAGCAGCCCCTTGTAGCAGTCGCGCAGCTTCACCGCGCCGTCGCGGTAGCGTTCGATCAGGTCGCGCGGCTGGTCCATCACCCACGAGTGGCCACCCATGAGCAGGTCCGGGCCGATGCCGTGCAGGAAGTTGGCGGCGTAGATATAGCTCTCTTCGAGCACGCAACTGTTGCGGGCGACGACGGCCTCGTGGCCGGTCTGCGCCGGGTCGGTGGTGCTGGCGAAGATGTTGTCGCCGGTGAACGCGACGGTCTTGTCGTCGATGACGCCGTGCAGGCAGAGGGCGAACTCGGTCTGGCCGGGCATCCAGTCGGCGGTGAGCGTATAACCCTCCCACTCGAACGATTCGCCGTCCTTGAGGATGCGGTCGAAGGCGATCGACTGGAACGGCTTGCCGTAGGTGTTGATCGGGGCGGAATAGTCGTAGCGGTGCGGGTGCTGGACGATGGGCGCGACGCGGTCGAGGGTCCAGAGCTTCGCGCCCCACTTCTCGCGCAGGTGCGGGGCCTCCTGGCAGTGGTCGCCATGCATGTGGGTGACGATCACGGCGTCGATCTGCTTGAGGCCCAGCCGCTCCTTCATGCCGGCGATGGCTTTGTCGAGGAACTCGATATTGAAGAGCCCGCAGTCGACGACGAGGCCCCTGCCGCTGTCGGCGATCAGGATGGTGAAGTTCGGCCAGAAGTCTGGGCCTTTGAATTTGTAGAGGTGCTTGGTCACCTGCCAGACATAAGGCACGTTCGTCGGCTTGGACACGCGGTCCTGCGATGCCCCGGCGAAGGTGAAGAGCTCGTAGCCGCGGATGTAATGCTTGGCGAGCTCGCGCAGCTTCGCCTGAAAAGCGGCGAGCTGCTTGGCGGGACGCGTGATGGTCGGGCCGTGCGAGGGGAGCATGAGAGCGGGGTCGAAGGACTCGACGAGGTGGGCGGAGTTGTGCAGGGCGTAGATGCCCTTGGCGAAGCCGTAGTCCCACTCGCTGTCGAACCAGTTGTGCAGCGTCGCGCCGTCGAGCATGAGGTCGCCGGTACACGCGAGCCAGCCCTCGGGCCGCTTGAGGAGGTACGACATGGAGCCGGGGCTGTTGCCGCGGGTATCGACGCACCAGAACTCCCGGCCGCGCCAGGTGAAGTCGTCCATCTTGGTGAAGGCGCGGTCGATGGGAATAGGCGACAGCGGCGGGCGGGCGTAGCTGGCGCCGTAGACGGTGTGGGCGTCGCCGAGCGTCGGGAACATCTTGCGGAAATCGGTGGGCCGCTCGAAGAGCGCGCGCTCCTCGGCCGGCGCGGCCACTTTCGTGGCCACGCGATCGAGCTTGTGTGCTCCCATGCACTGCTCGCGGTGGTGGTGCGTGAAGAGGACCCACTCGACGGACTTAACGCCGATGTCCTTCAGGTGATCGAGCACGCTGCCGTCGCCGAGGTCGATGAGCAAACAGGCGTCGCCGTCCTTGAAGACGTAGACGTTGCAGAGGTCGGACCAGGAATAGAGGTCGGGTGCGATGCGGTGGAAGGGCATGGGGTCATGATAAAGCCTGAAGCCTTCAAACCAGCAAGGCAACAGAGGAGAAGCGAAAATCAAAGGGAGGGTTGGCCACCGAGACACCGAGGCGGATGAGGAAGGCATTGAAGCACGAAGGCACGAAAAGGACCGACTGGTTTCAAAACGACTTACCACGGATAACACGGATAGCACTGATGGACGACCTCTGAATAACCGGAATGCCTCTAAGGAAGGCAGGAACGCAGGAAGGAAATGCCACGGAAATCAGGCTTTTTTCCTGCTTTCCTGCCTTCCTTAGAGGCTCCTCTGGATGAATGTGGTTTCAGAGCACCCATCGGACAAACGCATGAATGTTCGACTCTATCCGTGCCATCCGTGTTATCCGTGGTCAACACCCCTGAGCTTGGTCCTCCTCGGTCAGGGCAATCGCATGGACCGAGGGTGGCACTGACAAGGACTGCTCGGAGGCCTTGTCAGTGTGGTTCACCGTTGCACCACCGACACTGACAAGCTCCGCGGACTCCGCTTGTCAGTGCCACCCTGGGGGTACAAGCGATTGCCCTGTCTCCTCGGTGCTCTCGGTGTCTCGGTGGCAAATCCCCCGGTACGATATCGCGACGGAGGTGAGTCCATGACGCCGGAAGAAAAGAAGCTCAAGGCCCTGCGCGAGAGGGCGGAGGCGGGGGATTCGAAGGCGGAGTACGAGCTCGGGCTGATGTATTACCGCGGCGATGGTGTGCCGCAGGACATGACGGCGGCGCGGGCGTGGCTGACGAAGGCGGCGGAGCAGGGGCAGCGCGATGCCCAGGTGCTGTTGAACCTGCGGGGGATGCGGTTGAATCAGGGGGTGGAGTTTAAGTTGGGGTCGAGGGGGAAAGCGAGCGCGAAACGTCGAGGCGGCGCGGAGGAGGTCGCTGAAGGCGCGGGAGGCGGAGGCGCAAGCGAGGATCGAAACCTGGGGCCGCCGAAGGATAAGTTCGAGAGCGTGGGGCGGATTGCGGACGCGATCGAGGCGGAGCTGCGGGCGATCCGGTTTTGGAGCGACGAGCCGCCGACGGCGGAGATGATGGAGTTCCGGCAGGCCTTTGCGATGGACACGATGCCGCTGGCGATGTGGGTCCAGTTCGTGCTGCTGCCGCGCATCCGCTCGATCATCGCCGAGCGCGGGCAGTTCCCGGCGAGCAGCTCGGTGGGGGCGCACGCGGTGCGGGAGTTCGACGGGCAGCGCGAGGCGTCGAACCTGGTGTCGCTCTTGAGCGAGCTGGATGAGGCGGTGACGCGGGGATGAGGGTGGGAGGGCGAGGCTCCTGCCGAGCCGTTCAGCCGCCTGTCCGCAGGCGGCTGAACTCGCGCGTTAGACGGAAGGGTCATCGCATAATTACCGCGCGAAATTCGATAGCTCAGGCCCTCAACCGGGCCGTCGCAATCGAACGGCTCGGCGGGAGCCTCGCCCTCCCAGCGAACTCGCACTTCCAGCAAGCTCACTATCGAATGAAACGAATCACTTCTTGCCTTTACCCTTGCCCTTCTCGTCGCCCTTCCCCTTCGGCTTCGGCTTCTCGACCTTCTTCACCGGCGGTTTCGCGGCCGGCTTCTTCGCAGGCAGCGCCGGCTTCTTCGCGGGCGGCACCGGCTTCGACTTGGCCGCCGCCTTCTCCTTCGCGCCGCGCTTCGGCTTGCCCGGCGTCACGTTCGCGGCGCGGATGTGGTCGATCATGCCCTTGAAAATACTGGCCGCCTCGGCCGCGGGGAGCACCGGCACATCGTCGCCCTGCACGCACACCGCCATCAGCAGCTCGCCCCCGTCGAGCTTGATCGTCTGCTCCTCGGGCGTCTGCACGCGCCGCATCACGATGCGGTCGATGTAGGTCGCCAGGTCGTCGCGGTAGGCCGTGTTTTGGCCCAGCGTCATCAGCCCGCCCAGCAGTGGCGCGAGACAGATGTTGAGCAATTGCCCCATCGCGACGGCATCACCTTCGAGGCTGTCCCAATCGATCTCCATCACGATCGGCTTACCCAAAAACGCCTCAAACTGGGCGGAAAACGTGGGCAGCGTCGCCTCGATCTGGGACCGCACCTCGGCGAAGGCCTCGGCCTGGTCGCTGTCGCCGCCCGATGACGACGCGGCGGCCGGCTCCGCTTGCTCGGCCGCGATGCGCTCGCCGTCGGCGCGGACCAGGCCCCTGAACTCTTGAAGCTCGCCATCATCATCATCCGGCTCCGGCACGCCGTAGCTCACGTGCGGCTCGCTCGCCGCCGCATCGATCACCGCCGCCGGCGCCGGCATCTCCGCCACGATCTTCGGCAGCTTCTTCTTCAGTTCGTCGATCGTGAGATAGCCCTTGTACCCCTCGTGCAGGAACAGCTCGTACACGATCGCGTCCCCATAGCCATGCACGTTCTTGGCGGACGGTTCGCTTGCGTGATGAATCACGAAGCGATGCACGCGCTCGATGAACTGCTGCTTGAAGTTCGGGTTCGACTCGAACAGGCCGGTGACCGCGTAATAGAGGGCATCGATGCCGTGCTCTTTCAGCAGCGTCAGCGCGAATTTGTTTTTCTGGTCCTCGGGGCTCGAGGTGAAGCCGGCGAAATCGATGTAGTAGGTGACGGTCGCGCCGTACTCCGGGTTCTCGCGCAGCTCCTTCTCCCAGTACTGCGCCGCCTCGCGGATGTCCTTGATCTTCGGCTTGAACTCGCTGCCCATCGATTCGATCAGCTTCTGGGCGATCTCACGTTCGTAGAAGCAGCCCTGCTCGCCGTATTGCAGGCAGACGAACACCCTCACCATGCCGGCGGTGATCTCGATGCGCTTCTCGGCGGCCGACGCGACATTCACCAGCATGAAGCCGGTGAGCGTGTCCTCCATGTCCTGCCTGGCCTCGTCGTTGAGCGCGGCGAAGCGGACGGCACCGACGATGCGGTTGAGGCCCCATACCTTCAGTTGCTGCGCGACCCAGCCGTCGTCGCCGAGGCTCGCCCAGTCGACGTCGATGTGGAGCTGCTTGCCGACGGCCTGCTGAAGGTTGCCGGCTAGGTCGCCGAAGTTGCGGTCGCGGTAGCGGGTGATGATTTCGAACGGCGTCAGGTTTTCAACCGGCGGCCGCTCATCGGAGTCGGAGATCGGCGTGTCGGGGTCGGAATAATCCGGCAGCGAACTGATGACGCCGGGCAGCAGGTGCTCGAATTCGGCGCCCGTGAACCAGCCGTCGTTCTCGGTGAAGCACATGCGATAAATGATCCGCCCACCCAAGGGGACCAGTGCCCGCAGCGCCGCGCCGGCCACGTGCTCGAAGCGGAAGCCGTGCAGGTTGTGCATCGGCACGCGCTCCTTCGCCTCGCGCACGAAGTAGACGAAGTTGCGAAACACTTCATCCTCCAGCCGCTTGAGGTTCGCGATGCCCGTGTCGGTGTCGAAGCCATCAATGAAGCTGGCGAGGTTGATATCGAGCTCAAGGTCGAGGTCGAGGTATTCGCGGAGCTGGTCGCGCACCTGCGGCACCACCTCGGTGAGCAGGTGATCGACGGCCGGGCCTTTGTCGGCGTCGAGGCCTTCGCGGATGGCGGCCATGATGTCGCTGCTGCTGTAGTGGCCGGCGCTGGCACCGATGTCGCTCAGGTTGACGGTGATCTGGAGCCGGCCGCCCTCGAAGCGGATCGACTTGCCCTCGGGGTACGGCACGTGCGACACCACCACCTCGCGGAGCTGCTCGCGCATGCCGTCGCGCACCTTGTCGTCGCTGCTCGACAGGCAGACGGCGCTGCGCAGGTTGTCGAGCACCTTGCGGCTGAGCTTCTTGGCCGCCTTCGCCTCGTTGTCGAAGGTGAACCAGTCGACGTAGAAGCCGAGCTCGCTGCCGATCGCCTCGCGCATCAGGGCGAGCTGATCGGGCAGGTCCTGCTCGTTGAACTGATCGAACACCTGCCTCATCTCCGGCGACGCATCATCGGACAAGCGGTTGAGCTGTGCGTTCGATGCCGAGCTCTCGAAGCCGCCCAGGGCGTCGCCGAGGCCCTCGAACGCGCTCTTCATGCCTTCCGCCATCGCCTCGCCGACGCCCTTGAGGGCATCGACCATGCCGTCCATCACCGCCTCAATGTTCCCGCCGAACGCCCGCTCCATCATCTTGTCCATGTCGAGCTTCCACTGCCCGTCCTCGATGACGGGAGCGAACGGCATCGTCATCGTCGGCTGGCTCGGGTCTTTCGGGTTGGAGATGGTGACGGGCACGGTCCACTCGCCGTTCTCCTCCGTCGCCTCGCCGAACACGATCTCCATCTCGCTGGCGTCGGGCGGCGGCGAGAACTTGCCGCCTTCGAGGCTCTTCTTCGTGAGCAGCGCCTTGGCGGCCGCCTCGTCGCGGTCGTACACCGCGGCCTTGAAGAACGCCTGCACGACTTCCATGGGCCCCTGGGGAAGCGATGACATGTTCACTCCTCTCGAAAGAATTCGGACCAATGAATTCCCACGGCGCCGAATGATAACGCGAGGGTCGGGGAGGAGCGCAGGCGAGGGGAATCAGGTGAGCGCTCTTTTTATTTAGGAAAGCAGGAAGGGAAGGAAATGAGGAAAGGAGCAGACTCAGTATAGATTCGGGCCGAGGGCCTCTGAATAACCGGCCGGGGTTAAACCGCCAAGGCGCCAAGATCGCCAAGTGATTGAGAGGTCGAGGCGATTTCAATCGTTCACACTTGGCACCTTGGCGACTTGGCGGTTATTCAGTACTCCCTCGTCCTATCCCTTTTTTTCCTTTCTTCATTTCCTTCCCTTCCTGCTTTCCTAAATAAATCCGAAAAGGCCCACGCTCTATCCCAACTCACCGTCCCTCGCTCGCCTCCTGATACAATCCTTTCGTCCACTCCACACCAAAATCACCTTCAGGGAGGCAAGCCATGTTGTCACGTCCATTCGTCGCGGTCGCGCTGCTCGGCTCGGCGTTCACCCTCGCGCTCGCGGCCGATGCGGTGAGCAAGAACTTTATTGAGGACGGCACGCTGGAGGCCGCGCTGCCCGATGGCGCGACGATGCCCAAGGACTGGAGCCTGCACGCCAAGCCGGAGGGGAGCTACAAGGCGAGCGTCGCCGATGAGGGACACGCCGGCAAGAAGTCGCTGCTCATCGCCGGGGAAGGCGAGTACGGCGTCGTGTCCACCGGCGGCAAGCCCATCGACGCCAAGCTGCGCTACGCCGCCCGCGGCTTCGTGAAGCTCGAAGGCGAAGGCGCGAAGGCCACCATCAAGTTCGATTACTTCGATGACAAGTGGAATTGGGTCGCCTCCACCATGGCCGGCGAAGTGACCAGCGAGATGAAGGGCTGGCAGGCGGTCTCGGCGATCGACCGCGCGGCGATCGATGCGCCCAAGGCGAAGTATTTTGCCGTCAGCCTGTCGCTCAACGGCAAGGGCAAGGCGTGGTTCGACGACATCGAACTCACCGCCGCCGCGGGCAAGGGCGAGACCAACCTGATTTACAACGGCGACTTCGAGAACTTCGCCGGCACTCGCCCCGCCAACTGGTGGATCGGCTCGGCCGAGGGCGGCAAGATCGAGGCGACCATCTCCACCGACAAGCCCAAGGAAGGCAAGCACTGCATGCGCTTCAAGGGCAGCGCCGAGTGGGCGGTGGCCACCTGCGGCAGGGTCAAATTCGACAAGGCCAAGACCTTCACCGTCACCGGCTTCATCCGCACCCGCGCCGGGGCCGGGCAGATCAAGATCGATTACTTCGAGGGCGACCAGTGGCTCGGCTCGACCTTCGGTGAAGACGTGCTCGACGCGGAATGGACCGAGAAGACCGTGACCACCACCGACGAATACCCCGGCGCAACGCACATCGCGGCGACCTGCGTGGGCACGGGGGATTTCGATGTTGATTTTGACGCGGTGGTGGTGACGGTGAAGTGAGGAGGGGCGCGCCAGGTGGTTCAATGGGAGGGCGAGGCTCCCGCCGAGCCGTTCGCGCGTGAGGCCCGTCTTCGGGCCGAGCAAGCGAAACGCATGCAGTGAACTCAGAATGATCCGGGCCGTCACCGCGCGAGTTTCAATCACTCGGCCCGCGGACGGGCCTCGCGATTGAACGGCTCGGCGGGAGCCTCGCCCTCCCACCGCACGCGATCGTTCCTGCAAACTGACGCCTCACCCTCACCCGGCTCGCGGACTCGCCGACCTCTCCCTCGGAGGGAGAGGTGGACGCCCCGCATCACGCCCGCGGCGTCATCGCCATCAGCTTCGCGATGCGCTGCTCGGTCGAGGGGTGCGTCGAGAACAGTTTCGCCAGCGTCTCGCCGGTGAAGGGCTGCACGATGAACATGTGGTTCTGGGCGGGCATCTCGTTTTCCATCGGGACGCGGCGCGAGACGGCATCGAGCTTGCGGAGGGCGCCGGCCAGGCCGTGCGGCGAGCCGGCGATCACCGCACCGTCGTGGTCGGCGACGAACTCCCGACTCCGGCTGATCGCCATCTGAATCATCGCCGCCGCGATCGGCGCGAGGATCATCATGAGCAGCCCGGCCAGCGGGTTGCCGCCCTCGCCGCGGTTGCTGCCGCCGTAGAAGAACGCCATGTGGGCGAGGAAGCTGATGGCGCCGGCGATGGTGGCGGCGACGGTGCTGATGAGCGTGTCGCGGTTTTTCACATGGGCCAGCTCGTGGGCCATCACGCCCTCGAGCTCGTCGTAGCTGAGCAGCCGCAGCGCGCCCTGCGTGACGGCGACGGCGGCGTTCTTCGGGTTGCGGCCGGTGGCGAAGGCGTTGGGCGCGTCCTGCGGGCAGATATAAACCTTGGGCATCGGCAGGCCGGCGTTCTCCGACAGCCGGCGGATCATCGTGTAAAGGTCGGGGGCGGTGCGCTCATCGACCTGCTGGGCCCGCATCGACTTGAGGGCGATCTTGTCGGAGAAGAAGTAGGCGATGAAGTTCATCACGCCGCCGATGGCGAACGCGACGATGAGCCCGGTGCGGCCGCCGACGATGTGGCCGATGCCCAGCGCGAGGCCGAAGATGGCGGCGAGGAACACCGCGGTCTTCAGGTTGTTGGTGAACTTGGTCATAAGTCGTTTCCTTCTTTCTCTGATGCCACTGGCAGTCCGCTGCCAGTGCCGTCGATCAACAATGCTTCAGCCCTCAGCGACACACATTAGCGGTGCTGTTCCTGGACCATTGGAGTAAGCCGTGGGGTCCAGGCACTGGCAGCGGACTGCCAGTGGCATCAAACCAGTGGCATCAGCATTCGTTGCAAATCGTATGCTCCTCGCCGCAACCGGCCCGCTCCCTGCAAGGGCTGCAACAGCCGCAACCTGCCGCATCGCCAGCCCTATGTATGGGGTGTATCGCCCGGCCGGTTGAAGATGGGGCTTCCCTGTGACCGATCGTTGAGATATCCTCTTGGGCAGATGTGGCCGGGGAGGTCGCCGAAACCGGTAGGGCCTCGCCGCCGTATATATCCCCGGGAACCACCGAACTATTTAAGGAGCTGAATCCATGGCACTCGCATCCGGCAACCCCGCCCTCAAGATGATGGACCGCGTCGAGCACGGCGCGATGGACATGCCCGCGATGACCGTGCAGGGCACCGTCAACAAAATCCTCATCCTCCTGGGCCTGGCGTTCCTCACCGCGACCTTCACATGGGGCATGTTTTACCGGGCAGGCGGCATCGCCGGCGGCGGCCAGACGGCCGTGTACCCCTGGCTCATGGCCGGCATCGTCGGCGGCCTGATCTTCGCGCTGGTCACCGCCTTCAAGCCCAACGTCGCCCACATCACCGCCCCGCTCTACGCGATGTGCCAAGGCCTCTTCCTCGGTGCCATCTCCGCCATCATCCAGGCGGCGATCCCGAACCAGCCCATCGTCATCCAGGCGGCGGGCCTCACTTTCGGCACGCTCGCGGCCATGGGCATCGCCTACAAAACCGGAGCGATCAAGGTCACCGCAAAGTTCCGCACCGGCGTCATGGCGGCCACCGGCGCGGTGATGATTGTCTACCTCATCACCTTCGTCCTCCGCATGCTCAACGTCCCCGTCCCCTTCATCCACCAGGCCGGCCCCATCGGCATCGGCATCAGCCTCATCGTCATCGTCATCGCCGCCCTCAACCTCGTCCTCGACTTCGACTTCATCGAACGCGGGGCCGAGAACAACCTGCCCAAGCAGTACGAGTGGTACGGCGCCTTCGGCCTGATGGCGACGCTCGTCTGGCTCTACATCGAAATCCTCCGCCTGCTCGCGATCATCGCGTCCAGCCGCGACTGACCCCGCGACCCCATTCGAAACACGAAAGCGGGCCTCACATGAGGCCCGTTTTTTTTGCTCTGCTGCGCCATTCCCCTCCCTCGAAGGGAGGGGCTAGGGGAGGGATTGTCGAACGGCGAAAGACTCACACGATGACCTCTGACTAACTTCAGAACGAACGCAAAGGCGCAAAGGGCGCAAAGGAATGGTATGGTTTGTTTCCAAAGTGATTTCTCTCTGCGTTCTCTGCGTTTCTTTGCGCCCTTTGCGCCTTTGCGTGCATTTCAGAAGCTTTTTCACCACGCTCGCTTGTTCTCAGGATCCACTGCGCATTCCCTCCCCCTGCCTCTCCCTTCGAGGGAGGGCGGCCGGAGAAGTGCTCCCGCATTTCCACTTCGCGTCTTCGCGCCCTCGTGGTTCAATGTCGCAACGGAGTCTCCACCATGCCAAGACGTTCGCTGCTCACCGTTGTGCTCGCCCTGCTGCTCCCGCTCCCCTGCCTCGCGGTGGATGCCTGGAAGGCCGGCGTCGCGAAGGTGAGCATCACGCCGGATGAGCCGATGTGGATGTCCGGCTACGCCTCGCGCAAAAAACCCGCGGAGGGAAAGGAGACCGAGCTGTGGGCCAAGGCGCTGGTGCTCGAAGACGTAAAGGGGCAGCGGGTCGCGCTGATCGCGCTCGACCTCGTGGGCATCCCGCGCGACCTGTCGCTCGACATCCGCGCCGCCGCGAAAAAGGCCCACGGCTTCGACATCAGCCGGATCGCACTGTGCACCTCACACACCCACAGCGGCCCCGTCGTCGGCAACAACCTGAACGCCATGTATTTCCTCGACGAAAAGCACCAGCGGCTCGTCGCGCGGTACGTCGTGATGCTCAAGGAAAAAGTCGCGCAGGCCCTCGACGAAGCGATGAAGGACCTGAAGCCGGCGACGATCGCGTACGGCAACGGCACGGCGACGTTCGCGGTGAACCGCCGGAACAACGCCGAGAAGGACGTGCCGAGGCTGCGCGAGGCCGGGCAGCTCAAGGGGCCTCATGACCACGATGTGCCCGTGCTGCGGGTGACCGATGCCGCCGGCAAGGTGCGGGCGATCGTGTTCGGCTACGCCTGCCACGCGACGACGCTCGACTGGATGCGCTGGTCGGGCGACTACCCGGCCTACGCGCAGAAAGTCGTCGAGGAGAGCCACGGCGGCGCGGTGGCGCTGTTCTGGGCAGGCTGCGGCGCGGACCAGAACCCGATCCCGCGCCGCCTGCCGGAGCTGGCGGTGAAGTACGGCGAGCAGCTCGCCGCCGCCGTCAACACCATCGCCCGCGGCGAGATGAAGATGATCGGCGGCGAGGTCAAGGCCGCGTACCGCGAGATCGACCTCGCTTTCGACCGCGTGCCGACGAAGGAGGAACTCACCAAGGCGCTGGCCTCGGCGAATGTGTACGAGGCGAGCCGGGCGAAGATGCTGCTGGCGAAGATCGAGTCGGGCAAGGGGATCGACGCGACCTATCCGTACCCGATCCAGACCTGGCGCATCGGCGACGGGCCGGTGTTCGTGCTGCTCGGCGGCGAGGTGGTGGTCGATTTCGCCCTGCGATTCAAGAAGGAGTTCGGGCCGCAGACGACATGGGTCGCGGCGTACGTGAACGACGTGATGGCCTACATCCCGTCGCTGCGCGTGCTGAAGGAAGGCGGCTACGAAGGCGCCGGCGCGATGGTGTATTACGGTTTGCCGAGCCCGTGGTCGCCGGCCGTTGAAGAGGACATCGCGAAGGAAGTCGCGGCGCAGGTGAAGGCGGTGCGGTAAACGAAGGACGCTCCGACCCCCTCTCCCTCCGGGAGAGGACAGCCGCAATCGCCGCGCAGCAGCGATTGCGGCAGGTGAGGGAGAAGACCACGGGATTCATTCATGGTCCATTGCGCGAGTTGAATTCGCAGAAAGTCGCAGGTTTTCACCCTCACCCGGCTCGCCAAGCCTCGCCCACCTCTCCCTCGGAGGGAGAGGTGAGGAGCAATCGCTCCACGTCCGCCGCCGTCGGCAGCGCGGCTTGCGCCCCGAGCTTCGTCGTCGCCAGCGCCCCCGCCGCGTTCGCGTAGCGCAGCGCGGCGTCGATTGAATCACCGAGGCAGAGCCGGACCGTCAGCGCCGCGGTGAAGGCGTCGCCGGCCGCGGTGGCGTCGATGGCTTTCACCTTGAACGGCTCGATCACGCAGCGCAAGCGGCCGTCACACCTTTCGTGCAGGTAGCAGCCGCGCCCGGCGAGCTTGATGACCACGTGCTTCGCGCCGGTGCCTTCGCACAGCATCGCGGCGGCGCGCTTGGAATCGTCGAGCGTGGCGATGGCGATGCCGGTGAGGGCGTGGGCCTCGGTTTCGTTGGGCGAGAGGACGGTGACGCCGCGGAGCGATTCGAGCGGATAGTTGGCGGGCGGGGCGGCGTCGAGGATGACGGGGATGGCGGCTGAAGCCGCCGCGCCGATGGCGTGTTGAACTGTTGCGAGCGGCGTTTCAAGGGTGAGCATGAGCGCATCGAACGGGCCGGCGGCGAAGGCGCGGTCGACATCGTCGGGCGACACGCCGAGGTTCGCGCCGCCGACGGCGATGATCTGGTTCTTGCCGGTGGGCTCGACGAGGATGATGGCGGCGCCGGTGGCGCGGAGCACATCAATGGTGAGGCTCGCCGTATCAACACCCTCCGCCGCCAGCCGCCCGGCGACGAGCCTGCCCCAGTCATCATCACCGACCCGGCCGCAGAACGAAGCGCGGGCGCCGAGCCGTGCGGCGGCCACCGCCTGGTTCGCCCCCTTGCCGCCGGCCGCCTGCGTGAGCCGTCGGCCGACGAGCGTCTCGCCCTCGAAAGGCAGCCGGTCGACCTCGATGGTGAGGTCGAGATTGATGGCGCCGACGACGAGGATGCGCGGGCTGCGTGTCATAACGGAGTTGGTGAATCTGATGTGCCTTGATGCCACTGGCAGTCCGCTGCCAGTGCCGTTGACCGTCGACTTGATGCCGCCGGCAATCCTCTGCCAGTGCCGTTGACCGTCGACTTGATGCCACGGGCAGTCCGCTGCCAGTGCCTTCGACCTTCGACATCCACGCGTTCAACGCACTGGCAGCGGACTGCCAGTGGCATCGGCACGGAGCACGCCGTCCTTCATCCGCATCACGCGCTGGGCCGCCGCCGCCGCCCGATCGTCGTGCGTCACCAGCAGCACGCCGCCGCCGTCGCGCGCGAACGATTGCAGCGCGTCGAGCACGAGGCCCGCGTTCTCACCATCCAAGTTCCCCGTCGGCTCATCGGCGAGCAGCAGCTTGGGCCGGTTGAGGAGGGCGCGGGCCAGCGCGGTGCGCTGCCGCTCGCCGGTGGAGAGTTCGCCGGGCGTGTGCCGGGCGCGGTGCGTGAGGTTAAACCGGCCGAGCAGTTCATTCGCCCGCGCCTTGGCGCCGTTGCCGCCGATGGCCAGCGAAGCGGCGAGCACGTTGTCGAGCACGGTGAGGTAAGGCAGCAGATGAAACTGCTGAAACACGAAGCCGATCGAGGAGGCGCGGAGCCGGGCGCGGGCGTCGTTCGAGAGCGAATAAATGTCCTTGCCGAGCAGCGTGACCTTGCCGGCGCTCGGCCGCAGCAGCCCGCCCGCCGCGAGCAGCAGCGTGCTCTTGCCGCAGCCGCTGGGCCCGCGCACCGCAACGAACTCACCGGCGCCCAGGTCGAACGTGACATCGCCGACGGCGCGGACCTCGCCCGCGCTGCCGGGACCGGTGTACGTTTTGCTGACGTGATTGAACTGGAGGAGCATGGTTGGAAGCGGAGCGGTGGTGCGCTTGGGATGTGCAGGCACGGCACCTTGAAGGTGCCGTACCTTCGGTGGAGTCAATCCTTTTTTTCCTTCCGCTGCTGCTTCGCCAGCCACTCCCACAGCTTCGGGGCTTCGTAGGTCTTGGTCCACGAGTCGTGCCCGACGCCCTCGTACACCGTGAACTCCACCGCGCCGCCCGCGGCCTTGAGGGCATCGACCATCTCCTGCGACTTCTTCACGTTCACCGCGTTGTCCTTGTCGCCGTGGAAGACCCACGTCGGGATGTCCTTCATCGCCGCGACCTCCTTCGGGTTCCCGCCACCGCAGATCGGCACCGCCGCCGCGAACAGCGCCGGGTGCTTCGAGCACAGCGTCCAGGTGCCGAACCCGCCCATGCTCAGGCCGGTGCAGTACACCTTCGTCTTGTCGCCCTTGTGCGACTTGATGACCGACTCGATCAGCCCCGCGAGCAGGTCGACATCCCACCACTGCCCCGCCGGGCACTGCGGCGAGATGACGATCATGGGCAGGTCGGTGCCCTTCTCGACGAGCTTGGGCGGGCCGTGAACTTTCACTTTGTCGATGTCGGTCCCGCGCTCGCCGGAGCCGTGCAGGAACAGCAGCACGGGCCAGGCCGTCTCCTTCTTCGCGTCGAAACCCTTGGGCAGGTAGAGCAGGTATTTGATCGACGACTCTTTGCCGTTGACGGTCCCTTTGAACTCGTGGGCGGTCTGCTTGCCGGGCGCTGCGTCCTCGGCAAGGGCGGGGGCGACGAACAGGATCAGCGCGAGCAAAGCGGGGGTGCGGCAAAAACGCATGACGGTGCTCCGTGAGGGGGATGAATGATGGTAACAGGCGCGGCCGGCAAACAGCCATCACTGCGGCGGGGCGCCAGAGCAATCGCCTCACAGCGCCGCCATCACCATCTCCGCCACCTTGTCCGTTCCCACGCTCAATCGGTCGAACACCTGCCCCTTGAACTTCGGCACCGTCGCGATCACCGCCTTCTCCAGCCGGTCCCCGCACGCCACCGCCGCGCCGTCGCCCCTGATCCGGCCGGTCTCGCGCAGCAGCATGGCCAGCGAGATGATCGCCGCGACCGGGTTCGCCTTGTTCTGGCCCGCGATGTCGGGGGCCGAGCCGTGTACCGGCTCGAACATCGAGGGTGCCGTGCCGTCGGGGTTCAGGTTGCCCGACGCGGCCACGCCCATGCCGCCGCAGATCGCCGCGCCCAAATCGGTGATGATGTCGCCGAACATGTTGGGCACCACGATCGTGTCATAGACCTCCGGCTTCGCCACCATGTACATGCAGCACGCGTCGACGTGGTGGTACTCGCGCTTGATGTCCTTGTAGTCCGCCTCGCCGACCTCATTAAAGGTACGGAACCAAGTGTCGCCGCAGTGCGTCAGCACGTTGGTCTTGTGTACTAATGTCAGCAGGCCGCGCGCCCCCGTTGCCCCGCTCTTTTTCTTTAATCGGCAGAGCTCGAAGGCGTAGCGCACGCAGCGCTCGACGCCGAAGCGCGTCGCCAGCATCTCCTGCGTCGCCACTTCATGCGGCGTGCCCTTGCGGGTGATGCCGCCGGCGCCGGTGTAGAGGTCTTCGGTGTTCTCGCGGATGACGTCGAAGTTGATGTGTTCCCGCGTCTTGTTCTTCAGCGGGGTCTCGACGCCGTCGTACAGCTTCACCGGGCGCAGGTTGATGTAGAGGTCGAGGTCGAAGCGCAGCTTCAGAAGGAGGCCCTTTTCGAGGATGCCGGGCTTCACCTCCGGGGTGCCGACAGCGCCGAGGAACACCGCGTCGAACCGGCGGATATCCGCGACCTGGGCATCGGTGAGGACCTCGCCGGTCTTGAGGTAGTGGGCGCCGCCGTAGGGTAGCGCGGTGATGTCGTACTTGAACCCGTCGCGCTGGGCGGCAACGTCGAGGACGCGCAGGGCCTGGGCGACGACCTCCGGGCCGATGCCGTCACCGGCGAGGGTGGCGATGTGAAGGGACATGTCGATCTCCAAGAGGAAGGCGGGAAAAGCCGGGTAGAAATAACAGGTTGGCGCGAGACCGGCAACGCGGTCCCCGCGGCGGCCTGCGCGACTGAAGCGACCACCATCGGCGGCAACGAGCCACGCGGATCACGGACACCGGAAATCCAGAACGGAAACAGCCAAGTCCGCTTGTCCCAACGCAATGCGGGGGTATTTAGAGCAGAGCACCGTTCTTCATCGTTTTGGCGGGGTCATTCATCAACTTGGCGAGCCTGAATCCGACGAGCAAGTCTTGAGTCGGCGCGGCACGTGCGACCCCCTCCCGTCGATGCGCACCAGTTGTGCCTCCCCGGCGCGAGCATCGCCCCTGGCTTCGAAGGTCCGCAATGAGCCGCAAGCCACTCCACCCAACCACCGGCTTCACCCTGATCGAGCTGATGGTCAGCGTCGCCCTCATCGCGATCCTGATCAGCATCCTGCTGTCGGCGCTTGGAAAGGCCCGGCACAACGCCCGCACCGCCATCTGCTTGAGCAATCAGGGCAACATCGGCGACGACATCGCCGTCTTCGCAGCCGACCATAACGGCCTGTTCCCCTGGCTGACCACCGGCGGGCATTGGTTCCATACCGAGGTGCTTGCCTGCCCCGCCGATGAAAAGCCCGTCATGATGCCGTGGCAGGCCATGGGCACCGATGCCGATGTCGCCGTCAGCTACGGCTTCAATCCCGAATACGCCCTGTTCAAGGTCCCCCTGGAGCGCATCCGCAACCCCTCGGCGTCGCTCACGCTGTACGACGGGTTCGGCAACGACGGCAATAACGGCTCCACCCTCCCCGGCGGCGCCAGTAATAGCTACTTCATCAGCGGCAACAAGATGACCGTCACCCACCTCCCGCCCGGCAACAACGCCAATCCGCAGGTCACCAGCATCAGCGTCAATGCACTCGATGGCCACGTCGGCCACAACCACCCCGACAGCACCCACGTCGACCTCATCGGCAACTGGGTCATCAACGGCCGCATCGACATCCCCACCTACACCCGCGGCGACTTCCTCCGCCGCCACCCCATCGGCAACCACGTCGGCAATGTCGCCTTCGCCGACGGCCATGCCGTCTCCGTCCAGCAGCTCGACGCCACCTGGTACGTGTTCCCGAATTGAGCCCTCGCGGCTTCCGGGACGGGTTCACAGGTCACCTCGAAAACGCTGCGCCACCTCTCTCGCTCCACACGACGCCCCGACACCGCCGGCCGGCGAGAGCAATCGCATGTGCGTCTTTCCGATTCCCCTCCCTCCCAAGGAGGGGTAGGGGAGGGTCGGGCGCACAATGCAGTGTCTCGAAATCGTGCATCGTTCTAACTCTGGCAACGCGACCCTCCCCCGGCCCCTCCCTAAGAGGGAGGGGAATACGAGCCACATGCGATTGCCCCTGGCGGCCGGCCCGCGTTACCCGTCTCCTCACCCCGCCAATGTAAAATGCCGGAGTCGCCCTTCTCGTTCCACCCGGTTTTTCAGGCTTGCGAAATCCATGAATACGCGAACACTCCACCTCTGTGCGCTCGCCGCCGCCCTTCTCGCATCGCCGCTGGCCAGCGCCGCCGATGCCCCCGCCGCACCCGCCGCGCCCGCCGCCGGTGAGGTCCGCTTCAACCGCGACATCCGCCCGGTCTTCTCCGACACCTGCTACGCCTGCCACGGCCCCGACGCCAAGCACCGCAAGGCCAAGCTCCGACTCGATCTCGAAGCCGACGCCAAGAAGGAGCGCGACGGGACCTTCGCCATCAAGCCCGGCGACCCGGCGAGCAGCGAAGCCTGGAAGCGCATCACCACCACCGACAAAGACGACGTGATGCCTCCTGTCGATTCGCACAAGACGCTGACGCCGGTGCAGATCGCGCAGGTCAAGAAGTGGATCGAGCAGGGCGCGAAGTGGGAAGGCCACTGGTCGTTCATCGCCCCGCAGTCGCCGGAGCTGCCGAAGGTGTCGAACCCGAACTGGGCGAAGACGCCGATCGATCACTTCATCCTGGCCCGCCTCGACCGCGAAAAGCTTTCGCCCTCGCCCGAAGCCGACCGCGCGACGCTGACGCGGCGCGTCGCCTTCGATCTCACCGGGCTGCCGCCGACGCTCGCCGAGCTCGACCGCTTCGAGAACGAGAAGTCGCCCAACTGGTACGAGCAGCTCGTGGACTACTACCTCGCCAAGCCCGCCTTCGGCGAGCGCATGGCGCTGACCTGGATGGATGCCGGCCGCTACGGCGACACCAGCGTGTTCCACGCCGATGGCCCGCGCGACATGTGGCCGTGGCGCGACTGGGTCATCGATGCCTACAACAAAAACATGTCGTTCGATCAGTTCACGATCGAGCAGCTCGCCGGCGACTTGCTCCCCGACGCCACCGCGATGCAGAAGATCGCCTCCGGCTTCAACCGCAACAACGGCACCACCGATGAAGGCGGCGCCATCGATGAAGAGTACCGCGTCGAATACGTCGTCGACCGCGTCAAGACGACCGCGAACGTCTGGCTCGGCCTGTCGATGGAATGTAGCCAGTGCCACGACCATAAGTACGACCCGATCACGCAGAAGGAATACTACGGCTTCTACGCCTTCTTCAACCAGACCAGCGACCCCGGCATGCAGAGCCGCGGCGGAAACCAGGCACCGGTCGTCAACGTGCCCGATCCTAAGAAGGAAGCACAGGCCGAGGAACTGACGAAGAAGCTCGCCGCGCTCGACGGGCAGATCACCGAGCACCGCAAGCAGGCGGAGCCGGCGTTCGAGACTTGGGTGAAGGAGACGAGCGCGAAGGCGCAGACCGGCGCTGCCACGCAGGTGCCCACCGACATGCTGCTTCACTTCCCGCTCGACGAGGGCAAGGGCACTGCGATCAGCGATGCGATCGACGCCAAGCGCACTGGCAAAGTCAGCGGCAAGGAGCGCTGGGAGGCCGGCAAGTTTGGCGGCGCGTTCCGCGTCAAGGCCGACAACTGGGTCGACTTCGGCAAGGACCTCGCCAACTTCGACCGCACCGATTCCTACAGCTTCGGCTGCTGGGTGAAGGTCGATGACGCGGGCACCGGCGTACCGCTCTCGAAGATGGACGATGCCGCCGCCTACCGCGGCTGGGACCTTTACGTGATGAACGGGCAGGTTGCGGTGCACATCATCAGCACCTGGCCCACCGATGCCATCAAGGTCACCACCAAGACGAAGATCAAGTCGAAGGACTGGACGCACATCTTCGCGACCTACGATGGCTCTTCGAAAGCCTCCGGCATCAAGATCTATTTCGATGGCAAGCCGCAGGATTGGGCGATCGAGGCCGATGCGCTCAACGGCACGACCAAGGGCAACGCCCCGCTTCAGATCGGCCGGCGGCATCCCGGCTCGCCGTTTAATGGTCTCGTCGATGATGTCCGCATCTATGGCCGGGCGCTCTCGTCCGGCGAAGTCGGCGCGCTGGCCGGGGCGGACCCGATCGGGCCGATCCTCGCGCTCGCCGCCGACAAGCGCACGCCGCCGCAGGTCGAGACGCTGCGCAGCCAGTACCTCACCGCCGTCGACAAGACGTTCCCCAAGCTCAGCGCCGACCGCGCGAAGCTCTCCGGCGAGATCGAGGGACTGAAGAAGTCGAGCATCACCAGCATGATCATGGGCGAGCAGCCGCAGCCGCGCGCGACCTATCTGCTGATGCGCGGCCACTACGCGTCGCCGGATAAGAGTGAGGCGATCAAGCCGAACGTGCCCGCGGTCTTCCCGCCGCTGCCGCAGGGGGCGCCGGCCAACCGCCTGGGTCTCGCGAAGTGGATCGTCAGCGCGGAGAACCCGCTGACCGCCCGCGTCGCGGTCAACCGCTACTGGGCGATGATCTTCGGCCGGGGCCTCGTCGAGACCAGCGCCGACTTCGGCGCCCAGGGTGCCTGGCCGAGCCACGCCGATCTGCTCGACTGGCTGGCGGTGGACTTCAGGACGGGCGGCGCTTCGGGCAGCGCCTGGGACGTGAAACGCTCGATCAAGCAGATGCTCATGTCCGCGACGTACCGGCAGGCCTCGCGCACCACGCCGGAGCATCGCCAGAAGGACCCGCAGAACATCCTGCTCGCCCGCGGCCCGCGCTTCCGTCTGCAAGGCGATTTCATCCGCGACGCCACGCTTGCAGTCTCCGGTTTGCTCGTCGATCAGGCGGGCGGCCCCGGCGTCAAGCCGTATCAGCCGGAACTCTGGAACGAAGTCTCCCTCGACGGCGGCCTGCGCTTCGTGCAGGACAAGGGCGACAAGCTCTTCCGCAAGAGCATGTACATCTACTGGAAGCGCTCCGCGCCGCACCCGGGCATGCTGCTCTTCGACGCCCCGACGCGCGAGGCCTGCGTCGTGCAGCGGCCGATCACCAACACGCCGCTCCAGGCGCTCTACACGATGAACGACATCCAGTTCGTCGAGTCGGCCCGCGTGCTGGCGCAGCGCATGATGAAGGAAGGCGGCGACACTTCCGGAAGCCGGATCGCCTACGGCTACCGCCTCGCCACCGCCCGCAAGCCCAGCGCCGCCGCCACCGCGACGCTCGCCGCGCTCTACGACAGCGAGCTCGCGAAATACAAGAAGAACGCCGACGCCGCGAAGAAGCTCATCGCCATCGGCGACTCGCCGCGCGACGACAAGCTCGACGCCGCCGAGCACGCGGCGTGGACCATCGTGGCGACGACGATCCTGAACATGGATGCGACGGTGACGAAGTTTTGAGCGTGAACAGGAAGTGTTCGCCGCTTAGCGGTCGGGCCGCAGGCTTGGCGCAGGCCCACCCGGAACGAGGCAACGGCGCACAAATAACGGAATGCCTCCCGTTGTGCAAGAGATTCGGATGGAGGGACCAGTGCTGCGGCGGGAAGGTGGGCCTCCGCCGAGCCTACGGCCCGACCGCTAAGCGAGGTCCGTCGGTCCACGGTGAAATCAACTATGCGCACCATTCTTCTCATCACACTCATCGTCTCGCTAAACGTCCCGGTCCGCGCCCAAACCGAGGGCGAAGTCGCCGCGCTTATCAACCGACTCGTCGATCTCGACTCAATCGACGCCGCCAAGGATGTGAAGTTCCGCGAGGGCCTGGAGCCGGCGCTGCACGCGCTCGACGCGGACGAATCGAAGATGACGGTGCTGAAGGACCCTTATGAAGTTTTCGGCAAGGACAAGCCCGGCGCTGCCGGTTGGTACCGCGTGAGCTTCACGGTTCCGCAGAAACTCGGCAAGTTCGAGGTGCCCAAAAACGGCTACAACCTCGGCGTCGAGAGCAACTGCCTGGGCGCGTGGGAGGTCTACACCTACATCAACGGCAAACTCACCGGCACGTCGATGGCGGCGGGCGTGCCGCGCGTCGTCGTGCACGGCACCGTGCTTTCGACATCCAATCAGCCGGCGACCGCGTGGATGAGCAACGCCCCGCTGCCGTGCAAGCCCGGCGACAAGCTGACCGTCGCCATCCTCGCCACCGCCTCGCCGCTGGGCCGGGGCAGCCCCGAGGGGTTCGCGCTGCGCCACCTGCGGCTGCGCTTCGCGCTGGCTCACACCGGCGCCCGGCAGCCGTTCTTCGGCGGCGTGAAAGACGGCGGCGGCTACCACGCCGGCCGCGGCATGCACGGGGCCCGCGAGATGCTCGCCACGCTCAAAGGTGACGACCTTGCGATTTTCCAGGAGAAGCTCCAGCAGCCGTTGGCTAACCTCGACAAAGTCTTCGCCGCCGCTGAAACCGGCGTGCTCGACCACCTGACGAAAGCGATGGCTGCGGCGCAGAAGGAGATCGACGCGGCCATCAAGGAAGGGACGCCGAAGAAGAAGTAGGTTGCATTCGTGCGGCATTGAAGCGATGGCGAGTGAATCAAGTTAAGAACGGGGTTGCAAATCCTCTGCCTCAGGCCGAGGCGTGGCGGAGACGGTAGATGGACAAACTCTATTCTAAATTTCAGGTTCTGCTTTGGACAAACGATCTGCTTGACCGTCTCGTGGCGATACACAACAAAATCTTCAGCCAGTCCCTTTGGCGCATATTCAAGCCCGTCGCCTACAACGAAATCGCTATGGAGCTTAGTGCCTTATGTGAAGCCATCAATGATGCACAGTCACGATACCCCCACTTGGATGCGGAGCCGTTGCCGGGGCTGAACTGGAGCGAGGTCGATGAAACCTATTCCTGTTTCTGTGAAAGCGTAATCCAGACGTATTCACTTCTTGCCCTGATTTGTCTCCGCTTGTACAAGAAATCTGGTGGCGAGCCGTACATCGCGGCGGCGTACAATGAGGATGTCGCCATTTACCAGTCGTTGGTGCTGGAGCATCAGGCGATTGGGCAACGACTGAACAGCCAGGTCCGTGATAAGCGTCAGGCATCACTGCCCCGTGACTAACTGATCGGGCGCACTTAAGGGAACCAACATGAGTACTGCAACAAAGCATCCCTATATCGTCTCGACGCCGGGGACATGCGGTGGAAAACCGCGAATTGACGGACACCGCATTCGGGTGCAGGACATCGTGGGCGCGTACACGGTGCGGGGGCTTTCCCCCGAAGAGATTTGTGAGGATTACCCGAGCATTACACTGGCGCAGGTTCATGCGGCGCTGGCGTATTACTTCGATCATCGCGAGGAGATCGAGCAGCAAATCCGAGATGATGAGGCCTTTGCGGAGCAATTCATCAAGGACCACCCCGATACTGTGCGAAGGTGGGATGAATAATGCTTCCAGCCTTTGCCGACGAAAGTGTTCCAGGTCGTGTGGTGAAAGGGCTTTTTCGTTGGGGAATGAACTTGGCCACGGTGCAACTGCGCGGGTTGCGGGGCGCGGCCGACGAATCGCTCTTGGAGATGGCGGCTGCTGAGGGGCGGATCATGTTGGCCTGCGATAGAGACTACCTCGTGCTGCACGCGAAGTGGATGAGAGCTGGCCGCAACCATGCCGGCATGATTTTTGGGGATCCCAATTATGTGTCGATCGGCCAAGCCATCCATCGCATCGTCGGCCGCGCCGCCCAAGTGTCTCGTGACCAGGTGGTGAACCTGCTGATCTATCTGTGAGAGCCCCTCATGAACCCCCTCCAATCCCGCGCCCTTCACATCACCCGCCGCTACCTCCTCACCCGCGGGGCCGGCATGCTCGGCGCCGCCGGGCTCGCGTCGATCATGACGCCGCAGGTGTTCGGCGCCGCCGCGCTCCCGAAGGACAACGCCGCGCTCTTGAAATCGCCCGGCCTCCCCGGCGTCCCCCACCACAAGCCCACCGCCAAGCGCGTCATCTATCTCTTCATGTCCGATGGCCCTTCCCACATCGACATGTTCGACTACCACCCCGAAATGCGCAAGTTCCACGGGCAGGAACTGCCCGCCTCCATCCGCGGCGACCAGCGCATCACCGGCATGACCAGCGGCCAGAAAAACTTCCCCTGCGTCGCCCCCATGTTCGAGTTCAAGCAGTTCGGCAAGCACGCCACCTGGGTCAACGAAGATCTCCTGCCCCACACCGCCGGCATCGTCGACGACATCACGCTCATCAAGAGCATGAACACCGAGGCCATCAACCACGACCCGGCGATGACCTACATCAACACCGGCACCCAGACCGTCGGCAAGCCCTCGATGGGCGCGTGGCTCAGCTACGGCCTGGGCTCGATGAACGAAAACCTGCCCGCCTACGTCGTGATGATCAGCAAGGGCCGGGGGCAGCAACAGGCCCTCTTCTCGCGCCTGTGGGGCGCGGGGTTCCTGCCGTCGCAGCATCAGGGCGTGCGCTTCCGCAGCGGGGCCTCGCCGGTCCTCTACTTGAACGACCCCGATGGCGTCGACCGCGATACCCGCCGCAACATGCTCAATGCGCTGGGCAAATTGAACGAGGAGGAGTTCGCCGAGTTCGGCGACGCCGAGACGCAGACGCGCATCGCGCAATATGAGATGGCGTTCCGCATGCAGATGTCGGTGCCGGATGTCGTTGACGTGTCGAAGGAGCCGGCGTCGACGTTTGATCTGTACGGCCCCGAGTCCAAGAAGCCCGGCACCTTCGCGTACAACTGCATCCTCGCCCGCCGCATGGCCGAGCGCGGCGTCCGCTTCGTGCAGCTCTTTCACCGCGGGTTCGACCAGCACGGCGACCTGCCGAAGAACCTGCGCAACCAGTGCATGGACGTGGACCAGGCCTGCGCCGGCCTCATCAAGGACCTGAAGCAGCGCGGCATGTTCGACGACACGCTCATCGTCTGCGGCGGCGAGTTCGGGCGCACCATCTATTCGCAGGGCGCGCTCAGCAAGGACAACCACGGCCGCGACCACCACGGCCGGGCCTTCACCACCTGGATCGCCGGCGGCGGCGCGAAGCGCGGCGTCGAGTACGGCCGGACCGACGATTACGCCTACAACATTCTGGAAAACCCCGTCCACATCAACGACCTCAACGCGACCATCCTCCACACGCTGGGCATCAATCACGAACGACTCACGTTTAAGTACCAGGGCCTCGACCAGAAGCTCACCGGCGTGGAAGGCGCAAAGGTTGTGAAGGGTGTGCTGGTGTGAGGCGAACGATGCCTGATGCCACTGGCAGTCCGCTGCCAGTGCCTTCGCCACCGGATGGTCGTGAACGCAAAGCACTGGCAGCGGACTGCCAGTGGCGTCAGGCGTAGGCACCACCCTGTCGGGATGGTGCTCCCGGAGCAACCCCATGCCCATTACCCGTCGCCGGCTGCTCACCTCCGCCCTCGGCCTCGGCGCCGCCGCGCTCACCGCCACGGGCAGCGCCAAACTGATCACGCTTGCGTCTTCGCGCGGCCCGCGCAAGCTCCACCGCGTCGAGCGCAGCGGCCACGCCCTGGGCACCACCGTTCACCTCACCGTGCTGCACGACGATGTGCGCGACGCCGAACAAGCGATCGACGCGGCATTCGAGCAACTCGATCACATGGAGGGCGCGCTGAGCATCTACCGGCCTGAAAGCACGATCAGCCGGCTCAACCGCGACGGTTATGTTGAGGGTGGGTCCGGATTCCTTACGGCATGTATCGAAACGGCGATCGCCATGTCGCAAGCCACCGACGGAGCCTTTGACATCACCGTCCAACCGCTCTGGGAGCTTTACGCCGATGCACAGCGTGAAGGTCGCGTGCCGCTACCGCGGGAGATCGAAGCGGCGCGGAGCCTCGTCGATTACCGCCAGATTGAGTTCAGCTATCGCCGGATCGCATTCGCGAAGCCGGGCATGGCGGTCACGCTTAACGGGATCGCGCAAGGTTATGCGCTGGACCAGGCGCGGCATGTGCTCCGCCAATGCGGCATCCGCCATGCGCTCCTCGATGTAGGCGAGCTTGGCGCGCTCGGTGACAAACACGGCGAACCGTGGAAGGCAGGCGTCCAGCACCCGCGGATCGAGGACGCCTATGCCACGGTCACCATGCTCGACTCGCGATGCCTCGCCACCAGCGGCGACTATGCGACATCGTTCACGGCCGACCGCAGCGCCAATCACCTGATCGATCCGCGCACCGGTCGGTCCCCTACCGAGTTCGCCAGTGTTTCTGTCCTCGCCCGCACGGCGATGCATGCGGACGCCCTTTCCACGGCGCTATTCGTCATGGGCTTTGAGCGCAGCCTTCAACTCATTCGCAGCACGCGGAACGTGGATGCATTCTTCGTGTTCAAGGACGGCCGCACCTTCGCGACAAAAGGCTTCCCGCAGGCGTGATTCCGGCCCCCTCTCCCTCCCAGGGAGAGGGCTGGGGTGAGGGTCAAGTTCAAGAAATCATTGAGCGCTGCGACGCGGCAGTCCTCGAAACATCGTGAGACCAACTTGATTTCGGAAAGCAGGAAATGAGGAAAGCAGGAAAAGGAACAAGCAGAAATAATTATTGAGGAGATCGATCCTCCCTTCCTCATTTCTTCCTTTCCTTGCTTTCCTTAATAAAGATTGAGACTGTCAATCATCGTTGAATGACGGAAACAGCGGAGACTTTGATGACCACTTTCCCCGCGATCGAGAACAACCGGCAGGCCGTGACGCGACCCTCCCCCCGCCCCTCCCAGAGAGGGAGGGGAGTGATCGCCGCCGCGCTGTTGGCCGCGGTGCTTTTGCTCGCGCCCGCATCTCCTCTGCGCGCCGACACCGTCGAGTCCCTCTCCGGCGCCGTCATCGAAGGCAAGGTCCTCTCGCGCGACGCAAAGTTCATCGTGATGGAGGTGAAGGTCGGCGGCAAGCCCGTGCAGCGGAAGTACGGCATCAGCCTGATCCGCGCCGTCACCATCGACGGCGTGCGCGAGGTCCTGAAGGAGGGCGGCCCCGCGACACCCGGCACCGGCACCGGCGCCAAAACGCCGGGCAAGGTCGGCGGGCCCGGCCCCGGCGGCACGCGCAGCAAGGCCGAGGTCGAGGCGCTCATCAACGCCGCTAAGGTCGAACCCGACTGGCTCGCCGATACACAGCTCAACCTCCCAAAGTCGCTCGACATGGCCTGGCCCGAGAAGCCCCCGGGCGGCTGGAACAACCAGGTCAACATCGGCCAGTACATCTGGGACGTCACCAACCCCAACGAGAAGCGCTGGCCCGAGGGCATCAAGCTGATGCACCACCTGATGGACCTGCATAAGAACAACGCCGAGATCAAAGAGCGCGCCATGGGCACGCTCGGCGGCATGTATCACCACCTGTTTCAGGATTACGCCCGCGCCGCCTACTGGTGGCGGCAGACCCAGAAGCAGGAGGGTGTTTATCTCGCCGAGTGCTACTTCAAGCTCGGCAGCAAGACGATGGCGATGGAGATCGTGAACCCGATGATGAGGCAGGCGCGTTACCCGGTCGCGCTCGTCAAGCTGCTCGCCGACATGGGCGAGGTCGATCTCGCGCTGAAGCTGACGGAGGCGACGATCAAGGCGGGCAGCAACGCGGCGGATGAGGCGATGATGTACGCCGGCGACGCCTGCCGGATCGGCGGGCGATTCAAGCAGGCCCAGCAGTACTACGAAAAGATCGTCGCCCTGCCCGACACCAACGACAACAAAAAGTCGAAGGCCCGGGCCCGCGCCAGCCTCGACGCGATCAAGTACTTCGACACCTTCGACCTCGGGAAGATCGCCGACGGAACCTACAAAGATTCGAGCCTCGGCTACGAGGGCATGGTCGAGGTCACCGTGGTTATCGCGGGAGGAAAGTTCGAGTCGGTGAAGGTGACGAACCACAAGGAGAAGCAGTACTACGCCTCGATCAACGACACGCCTGCCCAGATCGTTTCGAAGCAGTCGGTGAAGGGCGTCGACGCCACCAGCCGGGCGACGATCACCAGCGAGGCGATCATCAACGCGTCGGCGAAGGCGATGGCGCAGGGGGTGAAGTGAGCGATCACTAACGTCAACCTGCAATCCACGTGTATCCGCGGATCGCGTTTCAACTCTGAAGCCTGTAGGGCGTCTGTAGGTAGCCACGGGCGCCAGCCCGTGGAAGATGCGAGCATGATCGACAGAGCCCCGTCAGGGGCGATTGAGCGCGACGTTTACTACGGGAGGTCAGCATGGGCCATACCTACGCGAATCTGCTCGTCCACGTCATCTTCAGCACCAAACACCGACAACCCCTGATCACCGCCGAGGTCCAACCGCGCTTGTACGAATACCTGGTCGGCATCGCCCGCAACGAGTTCGGCAACGCGCTCTGCATCGGCGGCGTCGCCGATCATCTGCACGGGTTGCTGCTCATCAAGACAGATGAATCGGTCGCCCACGCCATGAACCGCTGGAAGAGCCTTTCCACCGGCTGGCTCAAGGACACGTTTGCAACGCTCAAGGATTTCGCGTGGCAGGCCGGGTACGGTGCGTTTACGGTGAGCGAGTCGGTCAAGCCGCAAGTGATCCATTACATTCAACACCAGGCAGAGCATCACCAGAAGAGAACGTTTCAGGAGGAGTTCGTTGATTTCCTCAAGAGGCACAACGTGGTGTATGACCCCGAGAGGATTTGGGATTAGGACGAGTTCGATCGCGGTCGTAAGCGAGGGGGACGTCGTTGCCCGTAGCCCGTAGGGCGTCTGTAGGTAGCCACGGGCGCCAGCCCGTGGATGAATGGCGATGTCAACCAATTCGAGCCCCGTCAGGGGCGATTTAGTTTCGTGCCGGACTGTTGGCGCTCGTCGCGTTCAATCGCCCCTGACGGGGCTCCGATGGTGAGCGGGAGCTCACGACCACGGGCTGGCGCCCGTGGCTACCAACATACGCCCTCCGGGCTACGAACCGGAACGACCGGCAAGTACCATGGACACAAAGTAGCCCTATGCGCCTCAACTGGTTCCTCCCATTCCTCCGCAAATCCATCAAAGGCCCGCCGCGAAAAGCGCCCGGCCTGCTGGTGCGGTATTGGACGGCGATGATCCCCAAGCGCTGGCGCTCCGACACATTGCACGGCAAGCCGGGGTTTGCGCGCCGTATCCTGAAAAAACTAGGCCCGAGCTGGTCGCAGGCCCCGTTTCGGCGGGCGTCGCAGACCTTCTTTTTTGTCGCGTTCTGCGTGCTGTTTTTCTACGTCGCCTGGCCGTACAGCGCGACGCCGGCGACGGTGTGGAACGGGTGGATGCCGGTTGAGGTCGATCCGGAAACCGGGGTCGCGAAGGTGCATCACGATCAGCCCACGCTGGATGGGTTATCGCGCGGCGCGGTGATCCACATCGTCGATGCGAGCGGTGATTCGCCGGTTTCGCTGGGGGCGTTTCGGTTGGACGCGATGGTTGAATCCGCGTCCGGCGAGGCTGGGGCTTCGAAGGCACAGCCCCAGCCACCCGAGCCACAACAACCACCACAGCCATCCGGCTTCGACCTCACCCTCACGCCCATCACCGCGCTCGACCCCGCCGCCATCGAAGCGCTCGCGTTCAGCACCGGCCCTTGGACGCTCAGCGAGAAGGACCCCGCTGCGTGGCCCTCGCACTACGCCGACGACCTCGCGAAGAAAGAAATCGTCCACGCCGAGACGCTGCTCATCATCGACCCGCTGGTCGCGCTCTCGACGGCGCTGGCGGCGAAGGCCTGGGTCTGGTCGCTCGTCGCCGCCGGCATCATCATCCTCATCTGCATCTTCATCCCGCGCGGGTTCTGCGGCTACATCTGCCCGCTCGGCACGCTCATCGACTGCTTCGACTGGCTCATCGGCAAACACGTCACCCGCTTCAAGCCGCCCAAATCCAAGGACGGGCCCGACAACCCGTGGTTCGTCCACCTGAAATATTACATCCTCATCGCGGTGCTCATCGCCTCGATGATGGGCGTGCTCCTCTCCGGTTTCGTCGCCGCGATCCCCGTCATCACCCGTGGGTTCCTGTTCCTTTTCAAACCGTTCCACGATGGCATCCACCGCGGCTGGCACAACGTCCCGCCCATCAACGCGGGGCACATCCTCTCGATCGTCCTCTTCTTCGGCGTGTTGTCGCTGGGCTTCTTCCGCCCGCGCTTCTGGTGCAAGTACGTCTGCCCCAGCGGCGCGGTGTTCTCCGTGTTCAACCACTTCCGCGCCACCGAGCGGAAGGTCGAGTCGAGCTGCATCAACTGCAACAAGTGCGTCGAGGTCTGCCCGTTCGACGCGATCAAGCCGGACTACACGACGCGCGTCACCGACTGCACGCTCTGCCAGACGTGCGGCGGCGCGTGCCCGGTGGACGCCATCAAGTTCGTCAATCGCGGCGACCGCATCGAATTGAAAATCCTCAACGACCCCCCGACGCACGAGACGCCGATCGGCCGGCGCGGCTTCCTCGCCACCGGCCTGGGCCTCGCGTCGTCGATCGCCGCCGGCGTCGGCACCTCGCTCGGCGTCAAGGCGCTGGGCGCCCGGCTCGACGATCCGAACGTCGAGCGCCCCGTCCGGCCGCCCGGCTCGGTGCCCGAGCAGGACTTTCTGCAGATGTGCATCCGCTGCGGCGAGTGTTTCAAGGCCTGCCCCAACGATGTGCTTCAGCCGATGGGCTTTAAGCAGCAGGGCCTTGAAGGGTTGTGGACGCCGTACGTCGTCGCCGACTGGGCGGGCTGCGAGGTGAGTTGCAACGCGTGCGGGCAGGTTTGCCCCACCGGCGCGATCCGCGCTTTGCCACTCGAAGAGAAGAAGGCCGCCCGCATGGGCCTGGCGATCGTGAACGAGAAGACGTGTCTGCCCTTCGCCGGGCGCGAGGCGTGCCAGCTTTGCGTCGATGAGTGCATCGCCGCCGGGTATGACGCGATTGAGTTCATCAACGTCGGCACCAAGGCCGACGCCGACGGCAACCCGATCGAGGGCACCGGCTTCCTCGCGCCGGTCGTCCTCGCCGACAAGTGCGTCGGCTGCGGCCTGTGCCAGACGCGCTGCTACGGCATCAACGTCGTCGAGAAGGAACTGCTCGATGAGTCCGCGATCATCATCAAGGCCGGCGAAGGGCGCGAGGACCGGCTGATGCGCGGGTCGTATGTGCAACTGCGGATCGCGAAGTGATCCTTTTACACGTCGTCCATCCCTTACGCCAGATTTCACTCCACCGTCCAACCACTCTCAAGCACGTCCGCGCCCTATACCCTGTTACCGGCGGGCATCCTCTACGCCCCGGATCGGCGGCCGGCCATCAGGTCAATCGCCGCCGCCCGACCGGTCATAGGGGCACCGAAGTTGCGCACCAAGCTCCTTAAATACTGGGACCGGATACGCTCCAGCTTCTGGTTCGTCCCCACCGTCATGGCCGCCGGCGCCGCCCTGCTCGCGTTCGCAACCGTCGCGCTCGATGAGGCCATCGGCGATGACTGGCTCGACGAGGTCGGCTGGGCTTACACCGGCGGCGCCGAGGGGGCCGCGTCGGTGCTGGGCACCATCGCCGGGTCCATGATCACCATCGCCGGCGTGGTCTTCTCGCTCACGCTTGTCGCCCTCTCCATCGCCTCGTCCCAGTTCGGCCCCCGCCTGCTGCGCAATTTCATGCGCGACACCATCAACCAGTTTGTTCTGGGTATTTTCATCGCCACGTTCCTCTACTGCCTGCTCGTGCTGCGCACCATCCGCCGGGGCGACGAGATCGCCTTCGTCCCGCACGTGTCGGTGACCATCGGAGTGCTCTTCGCGATCCTGAGCCTGGGCGTGCTCATTTATTTCATCCATCACGTGTCCCTCTCGATTCAGGCGGACGAGATCGTTGCCCGCGTCGGCCGGGAGTTGAAGGCCGAGGTCGACCGCTTCTTTCCCGACGACGTCGGCCGGGACGCGGCGCAAAGCGAAACCCCTTTGGCCGATGTTCAATTGCCCGAGGCCTTCGACCGCGAGGCCCGGTCGATCGTCTCCACCGATGATGGTTATCTTCAACTGATCGACGGCGCGGGGCTGCTGGACCTGGCGGTCGAATCGGACGCGGTGCTGCGTATCGAGCGCCGGCCGGGGCACTATGTGATCTGCGGCAGCCCGTTGGTTTCGGCCTGGCCGCCGGGACGGGCGGACGACGCCTTCGCCGCCCGCGTCAATGCGGCGTTCGCGCTCGGGAACCAGCGGACGCCGGGGCAGGATGTCGAGTTCGCCGTACACCAGCTCGTGGAGATCGCACTGCGGGCTCTTTCGCCTGGCATCAACGACCCCTTCACCGCGATGACCTGCGTCGACCGCCTCGGCTCGGCGCTGTGCCGGGTGGCCCAGCGGCGCACGCCCTCGACGCACCGCCTCGACGACGCGGGCCGGCTGCGCGTGGTCGCCCCGCAGGTCACCTTCCGCGGCATCGCCGACGCCGCCTTGAATCAGATCCGGCAGCATGCGCGGAGCAACGCCGCGGTGGCGATCCGGCTGCTGGAAACCCTCGCGGGGGTGGCCGCCTTCGCCGTGCGCCAGGACGACCGCGACGCCATCGCGCGCCACGCCGAGATGGTCGAGCGGGCCGCGCAGGACGGTCTGCCCGAAGCCGAGGACCGCAAGGCCGTGCACCGGCGATACGAGGAAGCGATGAAGGCGCTGAAGAAGAGCGCCGCGGCCGCTGCGTTGCCGACGTGAACGCGACGAGCGGACACTGGGCAAAAAAAAGAAACGCCGCGCCCTGACGGGCGCGGCGTTCGTGCGGGTGCGCATCATTTCGTTGGTTTTTCAGAACAGCCCGCCGATGAACTTGCCGACCGCCTTCACCGCACCGCCGACGGCCTGGGCGGCACCGACGACACCCTCTCGCATCTTGCCGGCCACCCAGGCGCCGCCCTTCATGAACGCCATGAATCCGTCGCCGAGTTTGCCGCCGGCCCACATACCGGCGTCCATCACTTTGCCGCCCAGGGCCTTGATGCCCGAGCCGAAGCTCTTGAGGCGATCGATGGGGTTCTTGAAGAAGTCAACGAAGCCCGCGCCGACGTTCTTGAAGAAGCCGCCGACGGCCTTGGCCGCACCGACGACGCCCTCTCGCATCTTGCCGGCGACCCAGGCGCCGCCCTTCATGAACGCCATGAACCCGTCGCCGAGCTTGCCGCCGGCCCACATACCGGCGTCCATCACCTTGCCGCCAAGGGCCTTGATGCCCGAGCCGAAGCTCTTGAGGCGATCGATGGGGTTCTTGAAGAAGTCCACGAAGCCAGCGCCCACATTCTTGAAGAAGCCGCCGACCTTGGAGGCGCCGTCGGCGATCTTGTTGCCGAGGAAGCGGGAGACCTGCCCGGCGGTTGAGCCCACGCTCTTGAAGAAGCTGCCGATGCCCGAGATGCCGTCGGCGATCTTGCCGCCGATGAAATTGCGGAGTTGACCGAAGATCGAGAGCTTGTCGAGTACACCGGAGGCGCTGCGCGGCGCGGCCGGGGTCGTCGTTGGGTCGGTGATGACGGAGCCATCGCCGAGGGCCGCGGTGGCGCGGGCGGCGGCGGTGGTGGCGGTGTTGACGGTGCTGGTAAAAAAGTTGTTGGCGGGGGCGGCGATGTTGCGGTTGATCGTGAGCATGGCGTTTCCTTGGGTTTGCGGTGGGGTTGGTCGCCGGATCAACCGGCGATGAGGGGTTATCGCCGCCGCCGGGCCGCCGTTGCACGCCGCCATGTGTTTTTGACGTGAACCAATGGGTGGAACGGGGCTTGGAGCGCTGGCCATAACCCTGCCATTTGAAGCCACTTGCGACATGCCGCCCAACCCCGGCGAGCCCACCGCCTCATCCCCCGTCATCCTCATCCGGCGCATTCATGATCGCGCGAAGATTTTCCGCGCGCTGGCGGACCTCCGCGTGCGGCGACTCCGCGATCGCCCGGCCGATCGATTCCCGCGCCGCGCTCAACCGCCGGCCCAGCGACATCATCGCATCGCACGCCAGCGTCGCCACCGCCGCGTCGCCGTGCATCAGCGCCTCGCCGAGGACGGCCACCGCCTCGTCGCTGCCGCGCCCGGCAATCGTCGCCGCAATCTGCGCCCCGCGCATCGCCATGCCCGCCTCCTTCGATGCGAGGCACGCCCGGCACCACGCCGCGAGCTTATCGAGCTGCGATTCCCACATCGCGTGCCGTGGCGGCGCCTTGTGCAGCCGGTCGAACACCGTCCCATACGGCCAGCGATTGTCCGGCTGCATCATCATGAGCAGCGCCGTCGTCGGCACGAGCGCACTGCCCCACGACTCGCCGCCTTCACTCACTCGGCTCCGCGCCACATCGAGCACATACGGCCCCACCATCAGCGCCACCGCCGCCGGCAACTTCCACCACCACCCGCGCCGACGAAACAGCGTCGCGATAAACAGCACGACGCCGCCGATCATCGCGAGGAAGAGGAGCGGCCAGTAGAGCGAGAGCGCTAGTGTGAGCGGCAGGTGCGGCATGGTGAACATCGTTTTACCGCGCGCTCCCCAATTGCATTCAAATCATTCCCCAAAGCAAACGCATGTGGCCATTCTGATTCCCCTCCCTCTTAGGGAGGGGTTAGGGGAGGGTTGAGCTCACTGCAAGGGGAGGCTCCAATTCATGCATCGGTTCCAGCTTGGCAACGCGACCCTCCCCCTGCCCCTCCCTAAGAGGGAGGGGGGTCCGATCCACATGCGTTTGCCCTGAATCACTTCCCCACCGGCTTGCCCACGCAGATCAATTTCGTTCCGTTGCGGATGATGAACGCCCCATCGACCGGCGCGACGCCGTACTGCCGGCCCTCGATCGGCAGCGTGTTCTCCGCCACGATGGTCGGTTCATCGCCCGCCTTGATGACGACCGTCTTGCCCTTGGTCAGGAAAAAATAGATGTGGTCGCGCACGCCGATGGGCGACGCCCAGCACGAATCGCCCAGTCGGTGGCTCCACCGCTCGGCGCCGGTCTTGGCGTTGATGGCGTATGCGATGCCCGCCTTGCTCGTGAAGTAAACGGTGTCGCCGAACGCCAGCGGCGACGCGAACGAGCTCGTCGCCTTCTCGGCCCGCCAGGCGATCTGCTCATCCGCAAGCCGGTCCTTACCGTCGCGCTTGATGGCGATGTTGTCGGCCTTGTCGCCGGGCGCCCGGCCTTCGCCGGAGCCGATGATCACCGCGTCTTCGGTGACGGTGGGCGATGCGACCGTGTTGCCCTTGAGCCCGTCGCGGTGCCAGAGCCGCTTGCCGTCGGCCGCGTCGAATGCTTCGACGATGCCGTTGGAGCTGATGATGATCTCGATCGTATTGCCATGGCGGGAGACAATCGGCGAGCTCCACGACACGCGGTTTTCACGGTCGGCCTTCCAGGCGTTCTTGCCGGTCGCTTTGTCGATGGCGAGCAGATAGCCGGGGCCGGCGTGGTCGACGAGGACGATGATGTGCTTCTCGGTCTGGGCAAGCGAGGAGCCGATGCCGTGGTTGCCGAGGAAGTTGCCGTACTCTTTGGACAGCGAGCGTTGCCAGAGTTCTTTGCCGGCGTGGTCGAGCGCGATGAGGTCGCCGCTCTCGAAGAAAGCGACCACGCGATCGGCATCGACGACGGGCGTCGGCGCGGCCTTGGAGGTGTAGTCGTTGAACTCCGCCTGCTGCGTGCCCTTGTACGATTTCGTCCAAAGCGGCTTGCCGCTTCGCACCTCTATCGCCGCGATGTGCAGCGTCTCCTTCTGCGCCCCCTCGATGCTGGTGACGAACACCTGCTCGCCCCACACCACCGGGCTCGACTGGCCATAGCCCTTGAGGTCGGCCGTCCACGCGATGCCTTCCTCGGCGGACCACTTCAGCGGCAGGTCGCGGGCGGTGGTGAGGCTGTCACCGCTGCCGCGGAAGCCGGGCCAGTTGGGGCCGGCCAGCGACAGCGGCGCGAAGAGGAGAATGACGAGTGCGATTCGCATGGTTGGCTCCGGAGAGGCGGCATGAAAAAAAAAGCAGACAAGTGATGAATGCCGATGGTGCCACGGGTCGGCTCGGCGACCCGTGTCGTGCTCAAATCATCCTTGATCCGCACGGATCGCCGAGCCGATCCGTGGCACCCATCACTCCGCCGCGGCCCGCGGCTTGGCGGCCGGGATTGCAAGCACTTCGACATCATCCCACTGCTGGGCCTTGCCTGCGCCGGCGATGACGAGCAGCGTGGACTCGCCGTGCGCGACGAGCCGGTGGAAGAAACGCCGGTGCTTCAGCTTCGCGCCGGGTTCGCTCCACTTGTCGATTTTCACATCGTACGCCAGCATCGGCGTGTCCCAGCCGTTGGCGTAGACCGTCGCGCCGATGCCGAACGCGCTGGAGCCGAAGCCGCCCATCTTGTGCTTGCTGGGAAACGTCGCCCCATCGGTCCACAAGTTGCTCTTCAGGTCGAGCACGCTCACCGCCGCCGTGGTGCCGCCCTTGGGCTCGATGCCGCCGATCACCACGACCCGCTTCCCCGCCGCCGCGACGCTCATGGCCCGGCGCTTGAACGGCGCGTCGGCCAGCGCCCGCCACTTCAGCGGCGACTGCGTCAGGTCCGCCGCCCACACGGTTGTGTGCCACTGACCCTCGACCGTCTTGCCCGCGAGGCTCCAACCGCCGACGACGATGAGGTCGTTCCCCACGACGGCCGCGTCGTGCGACGAGCGAGGCTCGGGCAGCGGCGTGCAGTCTTCCCACTGGTTCGTCGCCGGGTCGAAGCGGGCGACCTCCGCGACCGAGTGCAGATCGCCGGGGTCGTCTTCGCTGTTGCGCGGCTCGAGCCCGCCGACGCGATACACGTGCTTGCCGTGGCCCACCAGCGCCAGGCCTTGCAGCGCCCGCGTTCCCGTCAGCGCTTCCCACTTCGGCGCGGCGGCGGCGAGCTCGATGCGGAGAAAGGCGCGGGACACACTCGCTTTCGAGTATTGGTGCGGGTCGCCGACGTGGCCGCCCAGCACGTAAAGATGATCCTTCAATACCGCCGCGCCGAAACTGGTGACCGGCATCGGCAGGCGCGGCAGCCCGGCGGATTTTTCCGCCGGCGCCGGGGCCGCGTCGACCGAAGCTTTGGCGTCGGCGGCCCGCGCCGGCGACGCCAACATCGCGGCCTTCCATGCCGCGGCCACCGCCGCCCAGCCAAGGATCGTCAGGATAAAAATGAACCGCGACCGGTCGCGGTGAAGGGCGTTGTGCATGAGGCTCATGAGTGTTGTCCTTGAATGATGAGTTGAGCCGGTCTTTCGCTGTTAAAAATACCGTCAAGCGCGATGATGAGGCTCGGTCTTAAAACTCCCCTCCCTCTTAGGGAGGGGCTGGGGGAGGGTCGCATCTACCGTCTGATCTGAGGCCACATGGTGCACCCGACCCTCCCCTAACCCCTCCCTGGAAGGGAGGGGAATTCGGAGTCAGAGACCTACGGCTTCCAATTCGCATCGCCTGCCCTTGCCGCCTGGCTCGACCAGCGGGTCATGTCGCGCATCTCGGTGGTGTCCAGCGCCTCCGCGTGACCGTCGAGCATGCCGAAGGCGGCCCGGTTGTCCCAGCGCGGGTGCACGTTGCCCCACCAGATCGCCGGATCGCTCTCCTTGTAGCTCGCCGCCCAGCCCGACACATACCCCGGCGAGTAACGCGGCGACTCGATGCGGAAGAAGCCGTGCACCAGGCCGGTGTCGTTGAACCGCGACGAGCCGAACACGATCAGCCGGGCGGCGGAGTAGGCCTGATGCCGGCGCTCGACCCATGTCTTGTTGTAGGGCGCCGTGAGGTCGCCGCCGACGAAATAAAGGTTCATCCCGAAGCTCGGGCAGAGGCTGATGAAGTACGCGTTGGCGGTGGTGTCCTTCATCAGCGCCTCCTGCTCGTTGACCAAGAGCGAGCCCTCGATGTTGTGGTCGAGCCACTCGGCGATGCGCCACGGGTAGCGCAGGTTCAGTGGGCCATGCACCGGGTTGCCGCGCACGTCTTTCGCCGGCTCATTGGCGTAGCCGGGGATCACCCGGCCCAGGTGGTTCGTGGAGAAATTGATGTGCCCGACCATGAGCTGCTTCACCGCCGACAATTCCTTGGCGAAGCGGGCATGGTGCCTGGCCTTGGAGAAGACGGGCAGCATAAAGCCGAGCAGGATGGTGATGACCGCGACGGCCGCGAGCACCTCGGGAATGGTGAAGGCCTGGCGGCGCGGCGCGACGAGCGCCCGCCGCAAGAGTTTGCAATACATGCTTGGTTCCCTTGATCGTATCTGGGAGTTCGATGCTTCATTCCCCTCCCTCCCAGGGAGGGGCAAGGGGAGGGTCGGCTCAGAAAATCGGAGAACGCCGGGTTGATGGACGTGGTGTAATCCGTCAACGCAGGCGGCTTTCGACGCCGACCCTCCCCCCGCCCCTCCCTAAGAGGGCGGGGCGTAAGAAGACCGGCCGGCCGCCTGGTCAGCGACCGACCGGCCCTTCGCGGGGATCACGACGCCCGCCGCCGGCGCGGCAACAGCGCCGACAGCGCCGCGCACCCCAGGAGCGCGGCGCTCGACGGTTCGGGCATCGACGCGCCGGCCGCGGTCCCGATCGAATACTCCACCGACAGCGTCACCGGCGCCGCGCTCTGAAAGAACGCCGTGCTCTCGCGCATGAAGAAGTCGACGTAGTTGAACCCGCCCGGCCCGCTGGTGCCGGCGTTCAGCGCGCTGATCGCGAACCCGAGCTCGCCGGCGCTCAGGCCGGATTGCAGGTAAGCGAGGATGAGCGGGTCGCTCACATCGACGTCGAAGGTGAACGTCGTGCCCGCCAGCACCGGGTCGCCGGGGTTGAGCGCGCTCTGGCCGACGGCGAACGGCGCGGTGTCGAAGTTCTGCGTGACGTTGTTGGACACGTCGCGCAGCGCGCCGGTGGCGACATCGGCGGCGAACACGTAGCGCTCGCCCGGCCCGGTGGTCGCGCCGAAGCCGGAGTTGAGCCCGGTCTCCGACTCGGAGTAACCGGGCGTCGCCGCGTCGGGCGGCCCGAACTGGAGCCCGGTGTAGCCGCCGCGGAAGCCGAGGCCGTAAAGCTCAATCGAGCGTCCCGGATCGGTGTCAGGCGTGGAGGTGTACGTGGCGACCGCGTCGTACGTCGCGTCGTACAGCGCCGCGCTGTCGCGATAGACAGTGGCCGTGAGCGTCACCGAAGCGATCTGATACTGGCCGGCGGCCAGACCCGTCGGGACGCCTTGCCCGGCGGTGTCGAACCCGAGCAGCACCTGGGCCATGCGGTCATCAAAGCCGGGGCCTTGGCCGACCGAACTGAACGCGGACCCGTTGTTGCGGGTGCCGCCGCCCAGGTGTGGGTAGTGCCAGCGGTCGAGGTCGGGGCTGGACCATTGAACCTCGATGCCGTGCAGTTGCGAACCGGTGAATAGCGCGGCGGCGCAGCCGGCCGCGACGAACAGTCGTTTGGCTCTCGCCATGGCGAGACCTCCTGATAAAAAAGCCGTGAATCCCGTGGCCGCCACGGTACGGAACGTCCGCACCGCCAGCGCCACGCGTGCCATCGTCGACGCGAAACCTCCTTTCCGAACGTCGCCGGCGACCCTCGGCCGCCGGCTGCGACGACACTTCACTTGGCTTGCAAATCAGGCTCGTCAGGCAATAATGACAAGCGAGGGCAGCCCGTAAAGGGTTGTCGTCACGACGAGCGGCCAGTCAACCTTCGCGGGGAACGCTGGCCGCTCTCTTTATCGAAACGTCGATGTTGCGAGTGATTCTCAACCACATGATATCAACAGCCAACGGCGACGCAAGTCCGCCTTGAAGGCGGCACCGGTTCATCTGCTTCGCGAGGCCGCGGATTGTTGCGGGAGCTGCGTTGACGTTGAAAGGTGGGTGGGTCGAGTCATCGAGGCCCACCCAATCCGTCGCTCCAAAAAACCGCGATTCTGTCCGCATCCCACAGCCTGCTTCGTTTTCTGCCCCGCCCCAAAAACGCCGGCCGATGGTGCATTGGGCCGTCTGAATCCACGCCCCGCCTTATAATCGCCCCCATGCACCGAAACCTCTTCCGCGTCCTTCTTCTCGTCCTGCTCCCGGCGCTCGGCGCCCGCCCGGCCCTCTCCGCCGACCACCCCGTGTCCCTGGCGCCTTGGCCCGTGTGGCGCGGTGATATCGAAGGCTCCGGCCACGCCGCCAAGGCTGCCCCGCCCCTCGCTTGGGGCCAGGACAAAAACGTCCGCTGGCGAACCCCCCTCCCTGAGCGCGGCAACTCCACCCCCGCCGTCATCGGCGACCGCATCTTCGTCACGCAGGCGATCGAAAAGGAAAAATGGCGCGGCCTCCTGTGCTTCAACCGCGCCGATGGCAAGCTCCTCTGGAAAAAGGGCATCACCTACGCCAAGCCCGAACGCACCCACGGCACCAACCCCTACTGCTCCGCCTCCCCCGCCACCGATGGCAAGCTCGTCATCGTCTCCTACGGCTCGGCCGGCGTCGTGTGCTATGACACCCAGGGCAACGAGCAGTGGCGCCGCGACTTCGGCCCCGTCGATCACGTCTGGGGCAACTCCGCCTCGCCCATCATCCACGGCGACCTCTGCCTCCACTACCACGGCCCCGGCCCCGGCGCGTTCCTCATCGCCCTCAACAAAAACACCGGCGAACCCGTCTGGAAGTTCGAGGAGCCCGCGTGGAAGCCCGGCGAACGCACCGATGGCTTCAAGGGCGATCCCGACGGCGTCATCGGCTCGTTCAGCACGCCCATCCTCGTCAAGGCCGGCGAGCGCACCGAACTCGTCATGAGCTTCCCGATGGAGGTCCGCGCGTTCGATCCGAAGACCGGCGACGAGCTGTGGCGCTGCGGCGGGCTCAACCCGCTCGTCTACACCTCGCCGGCGCACGGCGACGGCGTCATCGTCGCGCTCGGCGGGTACTACGGCAACTCGATCGCCGTCAAAACCGGCGGCAAGGGCGACGTCACCGCGACCCACCGCCTCTGGCAGCTCGTCCGTCACAACGGCGGCATCGGCAGCGGCGTCGTCAAAGACGGCAAGCTCTACTACCACGACTCCGGCGGCGTCGCCCTCTGCCTCGACATCAAGACCGGCGAAACCCTCTGGAAAGACCGCCTCCCCGGCCTCAGCAAATCCTGGGGCTCCTTCCTCCTCGCCGGCGACCGCATCTACGCCCTCAGCCAGGCCGGCGAAACCGTCGTCTTCAAGGCCGACGCGACCGAACTGAAGGTGCTCGCCCACAACCTGCTCGGCGAGATGACCAACTCCTCGCCGGCCCCGTCGGGAAAAGAGTTGTTCATCCGCACGCATGAGGCGCTTTGGTGTATCGCGGGGGAGTGAGCGGCCGCGCGAGAGACGTGGTGGATTGAATGTACTCATCCCCTTCTCTACCTCGCCCGTGGATCGCCTCAGTACAATTAACCCTATGAACAACCCTCTCCATCCGCTCCTGGCCGTCCTCGCGCTGCTCGCCGTCCTTTTTCCCGCCCTCGCCGCCGAGGAGGCCAAGGAGATCGAGGACCCGATTGCGACGTATTTCACGGAGACCGAACTGCTCGATCAGGACGGCAAGACGGTCCGCTTCTACAGCGATGCGCTCAAGGGGAAGGTGGTGGTGATCCACGCGTTCTACACGCAATCGACCGGCCCATTGCCCGCCATCATGAAGCGGGTCGCGAAGATCCAGGAGTCCTTCGGCGACCGCGTCGGCAAGGACGTGTTCCTAATTTCAATCACCGTCGATCCCGAAACCGACACCCCGCAGAAGCTCGCGGCCTACGCCAAGGAATCCGGGGCCAAAGCGGGCTGGCTGTTCCTGACCGGCAAGAAGGACGACGTGCAGACCGTCTTGAAAAAGCTCGGCCTTCTCACGCCCTACAAGGCGAAACACCCGACGTTGCTGCTGGTGGGCAACGTGCCGACGGGTCTATGGACCAAGGCCATGGGCCTGGCCGACGCCGATGAACTGGTGAAGGTGATCGAGTCGGTGATCAAGAACAAGGCGGGGGCGGAGAAGAAGTGAGGCGGAACCCCGCGCCTCGAAAGATGGGCCGAATCTTCGAGGCCGCCATTTCACGCCCACACGACGTTTGGTGTTGTTTTAGAGGAAGGGTGGGCCTCGTGGATTCGGCCGACCCTGATTGTTTGCAGCGACTAAAAGAGCCCCGAAGGCGTCGGCCTTCGGGGCTCATCTTTTCTTAAATCAGGCAACGTTGCTCAATCGTCCACCGCGAGCTCGACCTCGAGTTCGTAATCGGTCAGCGCCGGCGAGGCGCCGACGACGCGGACGATGTAGCTCACGCCCGCTTCGACATCGAGCTTGATCTTACGGACACCGGTGCCGGCGCCGAAGGTTTCGACGACCGTGCCGTCAGCCAGCTCCAGCGTCACGACGACGTTGTTGTAGTCCGACTTGCCGACCTCGACCTCAAGCTCACCGGCGACGCTGGTGGTGAAGGCGAAGAGGTCCGGGTCGGCGTCGGAGGTTTCGCCGGCGACTTTCACCTTCCCGCCCGCGCCGACGGCCAGGGCGTTGGCGGCGTCAACGGTGTTGTTCGGCTCGGTCTCGTTGATGCGATTGTTGCTCGGGTTGTCGTCGGTGACGATGTCGCCGGCGATGGACCGGATGGTGTCGCGGCCCGCCCCGCCGATGAGCGTATTAGCGCCGGCGCCGCCGTTGATGGCGTCGTTGCCGTCGCCGCCGTCGAGAGAGTCATCGCCGGCGTTGCCGCCGAGGCTGTCGTTGCCGTCGCCGCCGGTGACGGTGTCATTGCCGTCGCCGCCGGTGAAGGAGTCGTTGCCCTTGCCGAGGTCAACGGTGTTGGTGCCGGTCTTCATCACCACGCGGTCGTTGCCTTCGGCGGTGCTGACGGTGTTGAGGGCGCCGCCGGCGTCGCTGACGTGATCGTTGTTCTTGCCGGTGGTGACGGTGTCGTCGCCGGTGCCGGTGTACACGCGGTTGTTGCCGTCGCCAACGTTGACGGTGTTGTTGCCGTTGCCGGCCTTGACATGGTCGTGCCCGCTGCCGGCGGTGATCTGGTCGTCGCCGTCGCCGGTGGTGATGCGGTTGTGACCGTCGCCGGCGTCGATGATGTTGTGGCCGTGGCCGGCGGTGATCTTGTCGTGCCCCGCGCCGCCGAGGATGTTGTCGTCGCCGTCACCGGTGACGAGCGTATCGTTGCCGTCCCCCAGGTCCACGGTTTGCGCCCCGATGCCCAGCAGCGTGACGCGGTCGTTGCCCGCGCCGGCGCTCACGTTGTTCATGCCGCCGGCGTCGGTGATGGTGTCGTTGCCGTCGCCGCCGAGGATCGTGTCGTCGCCCGCGCCGCAGTTCACGCGATCGTTACCGCTGCCCGCGTCGATGGTCGCATCCATGGCAGTGCCGTCGAGGGCGAGGACGTCCGCGGCGAGATTGATGCGGTCGTTGCCGCCCAGGGCGTTGATCTGGATCGCGGTGACGCCGGAGAAAAGCGTGCCCGCGTCGACGCCGGGGGCGTTGGCGACGACCACGTCGCCGGCGATAAGCCCGGCCTCGAGCGCGATGAGGTCACTGGCCTCGGTGCCCGTGATGGTGAGCACGCCGGCCTCCAGCGTCGCGGAAAGCAGCCGGCGGGATTCCAGCATCTCAAACGCAGGGGCGACGACGTCGAGCCGACGCATCCGCGACCGCCGGTCCGCCTGACTTGAGCGCAATGAAAGACGCATGGTGTAACTCCTCGAGTGAAATGAATGGGGAGCGAAGGAACCTATCGCAACCATACGACTTGGGGGAGACAGGAACAAGCGTCATGCCACCTGGCTCGACAACGGGTTCATCTTCCCTTCATGGGGGTCCGGCGAAATGAATGCAGAAATGAAACATCCGGGGATCGGAAAGCGGATGAATGCGGCCGAGAAAAGGGGAGAAGGCGGAGAAAAGGGGGCCGAGAAAAGGAGAGAAGTACAGATAATGTGAAACAACACGCGGCAGATTTACCCGTTGAAATCTGTACTCATCCCCTTGTCCGCGGCCGCACCCTACTCGCTTACTCGTCGAGGCGCATCTGCTTTCCACGGCGCTGCGGGCGCAATGCACCCCGCACCGCTTCGGATTGGACCGCGGAGGGTTCGGCTGCGGCTTTGGTAACGTCTTGCGTCGCACCGGCCGACAAAACGTCGTGACGTGGCGGGCCGCCATAGGACTTCGGCAGGCTTTTCACCAGTTCAACCGTCCGCAGGCTCACCGCAATCACTTTCCCCACCAGATCGATGATGTACCGGTCCTCCGGCGGGTCGCGGTTCGGGTCGCTGGTGATGTTCCCGGCGGCGTCGCGGTCCACGCGGTATTGGTCGATCACCCACTCGACCGCCGAGCGGTTGCCCAGGCGATACTCGAACACTTCAGGAGGGACGCCGCGCAAGGTGAGCGTCTCGTTGACGATCACGTCCCTTTTGTCTGGCGACAGCTTCATCTTCTCGACACGGAAGTTGATGCCCTTACCTATACCGGATCGGTCGATCCATTCCAACTCGAACGGCTTGACCTGCTCGTACCCGACGTGAAGCTCGGCCAGTTCCTTCCCGGCGTCGCGGATCGCCTTGAAGTCGTCCAGCGTCGCGGACAACGGGATGCGCGGCAATTCCTTGCGAAGGCAATCAGCGAATGCTCGTCGGTATCCAGCATGGTGTAGCATGCCGTACACGTAATTGAATATGTCGATCTTCTGAATCCGTGACGTTGCATAATGCCTGCGAAAGACTTTGAGCGCCGTGTCGGTAATATTCTCCCGCTGGTTATCGCCATCCTCATCAAAAATATAATAGGGAAAGCATTGGCAAGCATCGACAGAAGTCATATTTAGATTTGGAATACGTTTTGACGCAAACGGGAGCCAAGACTTACCACGTGTGCCAAGCGTTGGCGTAAGGATGAGGGTGTTAGCTATCTCGGCTTCATGCCCGGGCATGAACTGTTTCATCAGGCCTGGCTCATCAACAGCAATATCCGATAGGTAAAGCAGCTTCTGCGTGAACGGTCGGTACAAAGACCACCGCTCATTGCCAGGCCTGAATGTTAGTGCGCGATGGCGTTTCAACTCATTCTTGAGGTTTCTACTCCATTTGACTGCGGATGTGTCGAGCCAATCGTCGAGGGTTTTAGGGTCAGGACGCTGGCGAACAAAGCGATCTAATTCTGAATTATAGGAATCACAGAACTGCCGAACTCGATTGAGCAAGTGGTCACGGTCAAAACCATACACCACATCGTCCCTGTTTGTTGAAATACCAAGGGAAAACGTCTTGAAAACCACGTCGAGCCCCAATGCGGAGGTAGCGCCCTTTGCTTCCTTTGTGCCCATTGCGAGAAACGATCCAAACTCCGTGTGACCACGCGCGCGAAACCAACTGCCTTGACCTTGCGGTCTTATGATTTGCCAATCAACCCCGGCGATATTATGAACGGTGGCCAACCATTTAAGTTTATCGCGACGGTGCCATTTTAGTGGCACCGCCTTATATTTGATTATTCTCCGTATCGAAGCTTTTCTTCGAACTGCGATTGTGATACCTACTCCAAGCTGGATTCCAAATACGTTGTACTGCGTTCCAGATAGTGTTTGGTTTTTCCGCACATTCCCCTGCAAGTCGAGGTGATAAACAGCAGTGAACTCGCGCGGCAGATACCTTTGCAATCCATCTGTTGCAGTATCGTGTACAAAACTATTATTTGTTACAAAGCAGACAACGCCGTCCGCATTCCCGAGTCGATCGGACGCCCATCGAAAGAACCGCACATATGGATCCTCATACTTCGACTTTGTCGCACTGCCCAATTTCCCGTAGGTTGATCGAATTCGTTGATCGACCGCAGGATACTTCCGGTTCTTGTTGTTATCATTCTCGTTTAGCTGATTAGCATTGTACGGCGGATTGCCGATCACCACGAAGATCGGCGAACGTTTCTGCCGTTCGACGCGCTCGCTGTTCTTTTCCACCATGAATCCGAGTGATTGTTGCTCCCTCTCGCCGAGGTCGAGGGTGTCTACAAAGCACAACCCTTCGAACGGCTCATAGCGGCCGGTCAATTCGACGTAGGCGTGCTCGATGTTCATCGCCGCGATGTAATACGGCATGAGCATGACTTCGTTGGCGAAGAAGTGCGATCGATAGGCTTCATCCAGTTTGCGGCGGGGTACACGCCGCAGAAGGTTCACCACGAAGTTGCCCGTGCCCGTACATGGGTCTAGGACGTGGACGTTTGCGTCGCCTAGCTCCTGCCCAAACTCCTCCTTGAGGACGTGCTGTACGGAGGCGCACATGAAATCCACGATGGGCTGCGGCGTGTAGACGATGCCGTGCGTGTCGGCCGTCTTGACGCAGTAGCCCTGAAAAAACCGCTCGTACACCGTGTTGAGGAAGTGCTGCTTGCTGGTGAAGTCCGGCAGCGTGGCGGCCGCTGATTCAATGGCGCGATAGAACACGTCAAGGTGCTGGAAGAACTCCTGCTTGTTGAAGGTGTGCTTGGTCAGTTCGTCGATCACCTTTTCGACCTCGGCGGCGATGACGTTGCGGCGGGTGAAGTCGGGGTTGTTGAAGATGGTGCGGAACAGCCGCTCCGTGAGCAAGTGCTGCACCAGCATCTCATCGACCGCTGCCCGGCTGAGGTTCGGGTTGAGCGATTGCCGGCAGAGGTCGAAGAACGCGACAAACGCCTTCTCGAAGGGCTTGTTGCTGCGGTGGGCTTCGTCGATCTTCTTGACGAGACCCTTGGCGAGTTCGGGGACCTTGAGCCGGAAGTCTTCGACGGCAGTTTCAAAGTCTTCGTGGGCGGGTTCCCGGTAGCTCAGGAACGTGTTGAGCAGCATGCAGAGCTTGTCCGGATCGGCAAGCTCGACGGTGAGGACGCACTGGCCGCTTTGATACAGGCAGGCCGATTGCGTGTTCTCGAAAAGGATGTTGGTGAGCGGGTAGCCTGCCTTGACCTTGGAGGCGACGGCGCTCATGAGCTTGTCGCCATCGTCCTTGGCTTCCCAGTAGCCGCGGGGGATGTCGAACTCGTCCTTGAGCGTGCCATCGGGTCGTGACGCGGAGCCGGGTAGGTGTTCTTCGGCGATAAGTTGCCAGCCGGCCTTGCGGCCGGCGTGATCGAGGAGGTTGTGGAACGCGTTGCGCAGGCCGGTTTCGTGCTTCACCTTGCGGGACCGAAGGCGTTTGACCTGAGCGTAGTAATCCTTGATCGGTTTGTGGGATGGCTTGACGAATTCCTTCATGGGCATGGTTCGCATCTTATCGGCGAAAGCGGGAGACGGTGCCGCAGGAAGCGAGTAGCGCGTAGGGTGGGCTGAGTCTTCTGTTCAATGAAGGGACATAGGTAACACCTGTACAAGACACATGGGTGACACTTTCGCGAGTTTGATTTCACACCACCTGCGTGGACGAGCGCGGCGCGGCGCGCAGAAATCCAAACAGGTTGAGGGAGAAAATGTTCGCAAACGCCTTCTTTTGATGGGCCATCTGCCCCGCGGCGCGCACAAACGTGCACACCGCCCCTTGATGGAGGGGGTGTACACCCGCCGGCCCAAAGCCGGGGCGGTTCGTGCGCGCCGGGGGCGAGCCCGGTTGGCCGGTTGGGCGCCACCCGCTTGCGAGGCGGAGGGAGGAGCGGCGGGTTTTTTGTTTTTGCGGCAGGAGCCAAAACGCATAAAACACGGGGAATTGCGGCGTTTTGGCGAAAATGACCGGGGTATCGAGG
>Ga0163150_10001047_pt1 | contig 49039 bp, 48 predicted proteins | sample OliLakLV19P2IB_FD_148628 | JGI IMG/M metagenome (GOLD analysis project Ga0163150, IMG submission 148628) | Freshwater microbial mat bacterial communities from Lake Vanda, McMurdo Dry Valleys, Antarctica - Oligotrophic Lake LV.19.P2.IB | ecosystem: Environmental > Aquatic > Freshwater > Lake >... | reverse complement strand
GGCCGTCGGGGACTTCGGCGATGGCGTCGATTTCCTCTGGGCGTTCGAAGAGGCGGAGGGGGCGGGCAGGGCCTAAGCTGTCTTGCCTCCTGGAGCTCTCAAGAGACTCGAAGGAAGAGCGGACAGGATGCCCGCGCTCCCAGGAAGATGCAGGCACGTTGGTCACGGCGTATTCGGGGATGTGGGATTCGGCTAGTCCCAGGCGTTGAACGCGGCGGGTGCCAAAGCGCACGCCGAGCCGGTCGATGAGGTGGTCGACGCTGTCGCTGCCGTTGGCGCTTTCGACGATGTTGGTTTGAGCGGCCTGGGTTTTCTCGGCGGTGGTGACGGACAAGCGAATGACATCGAAGCCGAAGCCGGGGTCAAGTTCATCGGTGAGCGAGGCGAAGCGTTCCTTGAACAGGCGGCAGAGGGTGCGGGGGTCGCGTAGGGGTTTGCTGGTGGCGACCGACAGTCTGCGGACGGCGCCGTCGACGCGGAAGAGTGTCACCTGCAAAGCGCGGGCGCCGTCGCCGCGCTGCTCCATGGTCTTGGCGAGTTCGACGGCGAGGTGCTCGATCGTTTGCAGAATGAAATCTTCGTGGGTGACCGGTTCGGCAAAATTGCGCTCGGCGATGTAAGGCGGTACCGGCAGGCGCGGGGTGATGGGTTCCTCGATGAGGCCCAAGGCCTGGTCGAGGCGGCGCAGAAGCGTCGCGCCGAAGCGGGCGGCGAGGGGCGCGCGCGGGCGGTCTGTGATGTCGGCGATTTTTTTCAAACCGACGCGGGCGAGGGCGTCGATTTTGTCCGGGTCGAGGCGCAAAGCGGCGAGGGGCAGTGCTGTCAGGGTTTCGCGCAGCTCGCTGTCGGCGATGATGCGCTTGTGGCCGTAACGCGCGAGGCCCCAGGCGGCACCTGGTGTGCCGGCTATGGCGGTTCGTGCGGAAAATCCCTGGGCGTGGAGGCGGCGGACGATGTCCTTGCGCATCGCCTCTTCGCCGCCGAACAAATGAGCGCAGCCGCTGATGTCGAGCATGACGCCGTCGGGGGCGTTCAGGCCCACGAGCGGTGTGTAGCGGGCGAGCCAATCGCTGATGGCTTCGAGCAGGCGCAGATCGGCGGTGTCGTCGGCGTGGCCGACCAGGATGGCGGGATACATGGCGCGGGCATCGGCGAGCGGCATGAAGGTTTTGAGGCCCAGCGTTGCTGCGCTGGCGTTCATGGCCGCCAGGCGCAAGGCGCTTTTGACTTCGCGGACGATGACGCGTGGTTCAGACGGCCTTGGCGAGTGCGAGCGTTCGATCCGGTCGGTGGGTAAATGGTTGAACCAGATTGCCAGATAACGACGTACCGGAAGATGGGGCGGATTGGAATTTACGTTCATGGGAGTGCCACTCGACCTGCCATTGGCCGGACGAGCCAAAGCGGTTTTTCACGAGATCAAGATGAAGGCTTGCGGGCCCGAGGCCGCCGAGAGAATCGCTGCGGCTGGGCGCTGACGAGACGAGCCAGCGCGTTGTTGCGGCGTTGGGTTCGGCGTGTGCGGCGTGGCGCAAGATCAATCCGAAGCCAAGCCCTTCCTGCGCGGCGAGCGTCAGGCGGCGGGTGGTGGTGAGGTCCAGCATGCGGGCGTGGGCGGGAAATTCGGCGATGACGGTGGAGAAGCCCCGGCACTTGAGCGCCTCATTCATTGCCCACAACACGTCTTCGGCGCGCGGCACGTGGAGATAGATGAGTGACGACGTGTCGAAGCCCGAGAGTTTCAGGCCCGGCAGATAGGGCCGGCCGGTCTCCAGGCTGGTGAAATCGTGCTGGATACAGAGCGTGTGGGCGTTGGTTTCGTGGGCGCGGGCGGCGAGGCCAAAGGCAAAGCCGGCGGCGGCACCGAGGTCCTGGACCGACTTTGGCAGCAGCTCGTGGATGGTGCCGCGGGTAAGGCCACCGCCTAGCGCCTCGTCGATTTCCGTCACACCGGTTTCGACGTGAACCCGGGCGCTTTTGGTCTTGCCGCGCAGGCAAACCGCCTCGATCGCTTCGATCGCCTGCTTAAGGGATGCGGTCTGCCGGAGGGAAGCAACTCCCTCCGCCGCCAAAGAGTATGGCACGGGTCAACCTCGCTGGTTTTGCGCTGTTTTTGAGCGTTAAGTTCGTGTTTTGTTCTTTATCTCACAGGCCGGGGGGAGAGTCAACGGGGGATGCAATTGAAGGTGGTTAAGACAAGTATAACTTCGACAGTATATATCTTTAAGCTTATATCTGGACGATGGATCTTGCGGAATGGCTTGGGTGATCGACTATCACTATCTGTTTGCAGCGGAGATCGTAAAGATGCCGGAGGCAGTGAAAATCGAACTGCTCGCCAGAGCCGAAAGGCTTGCCGTGCTCGGGCCTCAGGCGAAACGGCCCTTGGTTGACACGCTCAAAGGATCGAAGCACGCAAATATGAAGGAACTCTGGTTCGATGCCGATGGCGGTGTGTGGCGCGTTGCCTTTGAGTTTGACCCGCGACGGCATGCACTGTTGTTGGTAGCAGGCGATAAGTCAGGTGTTAGTGGACCTGAGTTCTATCGCAAGCTGATTGAGCGTGCCGACATGCGTTTCGACGAACATATAACGGCGTTGAAACAACAAAGAAACAGGCCCAAAGGCCGGAAACGGTAGGAAATGATGCGAACAGTACGAACACACAAAGAAGTCCTGGCAAAGTTTACGCCAGCGCAGCGCGAGGCGGTGAAGCGGCGCGCACACGAGCTTGAACAGGAGGAGATGAGCCTTGGCCAACTGCGCAAAGCGCACACATTTACGCAAGTGCGACTTGCCGAGACGCTGGGGACCACACAGGAGTCGATTTCGCGCATCGAGCATAACAGCGATCTCTTGCTGTCCACTCTGCGCTCGTACATTGAGGCTATGGGGGGCAAACTGCAACTTGTGGCGCAGTTTCCAGACAAGCCACCTGTGTCGATCGCGGATTTTGGGTCGCTCGCGGCCGGAAAGACATCGCCAAGCGTCACGGCGTCCGCAAAGAAGGCCGGCGGCAACCGTCGACTGCCATTGGAAGCGCTTGAATAGAACGTAGACCCAGCCTTACTCGCGCTCTCTACGATAGACCAAACCGTTTTGCATCACGATGTCGCCGAGTGGGACAGCGTCGACTGCGCCAAAGTGAGTTGCCGTCCACACTAAGATGGCGCTAAAGTTGCTTTCAGCGCTTTGCGTAGTCGCACGTACCAACGCTGGACATCCCTACTCACTTGCGCCGTTTGACGCGGTCAGACTTGGCAATTGCAGCGCGCGTCAACGACTTCAATCGCTGCCGCAGTCCTGGCCCCATCAATGTGCGAAACCGACCGGCTTCAATGTCGGCGATGCACGGGTCCCTCGGGACTTAGCACAAGCCGGCTGGAAAAAAGCTAAGCATTCCCATAGTGTTACTGTCTTCATCCGAAAGGCCCCCCCATGAAAGCCGCCGTCTATTACGAGAATGGTCCGCCGTCCGTGTTCAAGTATGAAGACGTGGAGGATCCGCATTGTTATGCGGCGGGTGTGGTTATCAAGGTTGAGGCTGTCAGCATTGAGGGCGGCGATACGTTGAACCGTGGCGGCGGGGCGCTGATCACGGTGCCGCATGTTGTGGGCTATCAGGCCGCGGGAACGATCGTGCAGGTTGGCAAGGAAGTTGCGCATCTGAAAGTAGGCCAGCGCGTTGTGACCGTGAATGCGTTCGGGTCGCATGCGGAATTTCGTTCGGTGCCGGCGCGCAATGCCTGGCCGGTGCCGGACGGGTTCGACATCAAGCAGGCGTCGGCCATTCCGGTGCCGTTCGGGACGGCGGACGATTGTCTGTTCGAGTTCGGGCGGTTGAAAGCGGGCGAAACGGTGCTGGTGCAGGCGGGCGCGGGCGCGGTCGGGATCGCCGCCATTCAGCTGGCCAAGCGTGCGGGGGCGCGGGTGTTTGCTACGGCATCAAGCGACGACAGGCTGGCGAGGCTGAAACCGCTGGGTATGGATCACGGCATCAACTATGTGACGCATGACCTGGTTGGAGAAGTGATGAAGCTGACGGACAACAAGGGCGTTGATCTGATCGTCGATCCGGTCGGCGGCTCGACGTTGCAGAAGAGTTTGCTGGCGCTGGGCCATCGCGGGCGGGTGTCGATGGTCGGGAACGCGGGCCGCGAAAAGATGAGCATCGATGTGTCGAGCCTGATGGGTGGCAATCGCTCGCTGACGGGTGTGTTTCTGGGGGCGGAGATCATGACCGATCGGGCGCATGACATGATCCAGCGCCATATCGGCGATGCGGGCCAAGGCAAGCTCAAGGTCGTGATCGACAAGATATTTACGCTGAAAGAAGCGGCGGCGGCGCACGCCTATATCGAGAGCCGCAAGGCGGTGGGGCGGGTGGTGCTTATTCCGTGAGTTTCTGGGAGCGCCGGCATCTTGCCGGCTCTTATTAAGAGAAGAAAAAGTGCCGGCTGGAAGCCGGCGCTCCCAGGACTAAAATTTTCCGCCGGTTCTAAACCCGCCACCCTTGAAGCCGCCTCCGGTTTTGAAGCCTCCGCCGCCGAAGCCGCCGCCCATTTTTGGGAAGGAGGATGAGGGGAAGCGGAAGCGTGGGGCGGAGCGGTTTTTGCTCCAGGGACCACGTTCGCCGCCGTCATCGTCGTCGTCATCTTTGTCATCGTCGTCGTCCCAGTCGCGGCGTTTGCGGTAGCCGTTCTCGAACAGGCTCCACAGCAGCGCGCCCTGGATTGAGCCACGGACGATGCCGCCGATCAGGTCGCCGATGGCGTTGTTACCGTCAAATTCGAACTGGCCGCTCGGGCGGTCGTAGCGCTTGGAGCGGAATTTTTCGCGTACGCCCTCAAGCTCGCTGCGGCGGCGGGCGATCTCCCGCACCTCATCGCGAATTTTCGTGATCTCGGTTTCGGCCTTTGCGATGGCGTTCTGGCTTTGCTCGATCTGGGGAACCAGGCGATCGTCGTCGGCAGTCGAGGTTGCGCGCGCCTCTCGATACATGGTTTGCAAGTCTTCGCTGGCGATGGTTTGCGTGAGGATCGCCAGTGCTTCGTCGTGGGCGCGGCGGTCGCCTTCTTCGAGTAGCTTCGCGCGTTCCTGATCGAGTGCTGCCAGTGCGGTTTGCGCCTTGTTCAGCGCGTCCGACGCTTCTTTGAGTTCACCCTTTGCTGTTGTCAGATTTTTCTCGAGTTCCAATATTCCCGCCGCCATCAACGCTGAACGCTCGATCTGTTCAAGGGTGTGGTCTTCGCTTTCGAGGCGCTTGACCAGCTCGTTGGCGTGTTCGCGCAGGCGGGCGGGGATTTCGTTCAGGAGCGTGTAGTTCGGGCGAGCTGTGTCAAAGCCGACAAGCTGGGCCACTTTGCGATCGAAAAAGCGAACGAAGTTTGAGGCCTTGTACCCTGGGGTCGCGAAGCTGCGGTTGACCAGATACATGAACAGCGGATCGGATTCGTAGGGTTTGCGTTTGCTTGCGTGATCGGCTTCGGCCTGGTCAGCTTTTTTGTCGGCGGCCTCTGCGATGGCGCGTGTTGAAGCGACGCGGTCACGTTGCGCGGTCCAGGTGGGGTCTGACTCCGTTTGCTTTTCGACCTGGGCTTGCAACGCGGCGATGGGCGCGTGGGCGGTTTCGACGGCTGTGGTTTTCTCGCGGTGCACGGCTTGCGCGGTGATGAGCGTATTTTGTGCGCCGCCATGACGAATGAGGAGTTGCTCAAGCTTGGCTTTGTGAGTGCGCAAAATCTCCAGGGCACGGCGCTCGGCCGCGTCGAGTTCGCCAATGACGGTGTTGCGCACGAGGGCATCGAGACGGATCAGCGCGAGGGCGCGGAAATGTCCGGTCAGGTTATTGCGCAGACGCTCGGCCTCTTGCGTCGAGGACGCCAAAACCTGCGCTAACCGGTTTTCGTTGCTGCGCACATCCGAGATGGCGTGTTCAACGGATGACAGTGCTTCGCGCCCGGTTACAAACATTACTCATCCCACGACGTAATGGCGCCGCCTTCTGCTTGAAAGACCAAGCGGGGCTTCAGTTCGCCGCGATGTTTTTCGCCGATGGTGTTATTTTCGATGATGCCATTGTCCTGCTTGTCACGTTTGATGGCGTCGAAGAACGATTCAGGGACACGTATCCCCCAGGCGGATACGGTTGTTGTGCGGCCGGTTTCCTCGCTCGTGACGGGCAGGTCAAGTGTTTGGCCGCCGGGCGCTATGGCTTCGACGATGACGTAGTAGTTTCGCGCCGATGAATTGCCGTCGGGCACACGCCAGACGCCTGACGATGCGCCGGAACGCGATACGACTATAAGCCGGTAGGTTTGGATCAATTGCGTGCGCAGGGTTTGCAACGCCGCTATCGCGTCGCGTGCACCGGCTGCGTTTTTGCCGGCGATTGCGGAACTGCCGTCGCGCTTGAGTGATTCAGCGGATTTGATTGCCTCCTCGACGCGGGCCTCGATGCGGGCGGCGTTGTAGGCGGACTGGAGTTCAGCGGGCAGTGTTTGTGTAAGCTCGATCAGGGCATTTTCTGTGGCTTGGCGCGCGGGCACGACGTAGCCATACTGAAACGTGCCCCAGAGGGCGGCCGTGGCGAACACGATTGCTGCGGCCCATGTGCCGATCCGTTTGCGGCTGACCCAAATGAGCGCAAGCGAGCGCGCGAGGCCGGGGGCGGGCGGCGCGTAGGCAAAGCGGCTTTCCTTTAACGCCTTGATGCCCTGATCGATGGCGGCGCCGGAGACTTCGATGCCTTGCGTTTTGTAAATTTCGCGCAGTCGTGTTCGCAGGGCGTCATCGCGGTCGCCCTGGCCGAGCTCGCGCTCAACGATGAGCTCGCGATGGCGGATCGTGTCGACCACGTCCATGGCCAGCATCAGCTCGTCGAGCGTTTGCGGTTTGGCAACTGCCGCGTTCGTCATCAGAGGTTAAACGCTTTTCCCTGAGCCACCAGCGTGGCGAGGCGGCGTTTGCCGTCTTCGACGGCGTCTCGGATTTCGGCAGAGTTTTGGGTGGAGAGTTTGCGCATTTCATCGATGATGATTTGCGATTTCTCCTGGAAGTTCACGACGCTGTCGACGAGCTTCTTCACAGCGTCGGCGCGGATGGTGGGGCCATACCCCGCGCGGACTGCCGCTTCTTGCACCTTGTCGCCGATTTCGGAGAGCACTTCGATCGAGCGCGATACGCCTTCCTTCATTGCGTTCAGGGTTTCGGTCGATTCGTGCAAGCCGAACATGCCGGTGAACGAGGCCTTGAGCGCGGTCAGCACGGTGTCGTTGGTCGAGAAGAAACTGACGGCCTGGGCGTAGATGCGTTCCTTGGCGTTCGTCGTCTGCATCAGGCGGGCCATGATGACTTCAGACGTGTTGTAGCCGATAGTCAGATTGTCGGAGAGGTCTTTCGAGATTTGATAGCGTTTGTCCTCGTCTTGCGTTTGACGCAGCACCTCATCACGGATGAGCTCGAGCTTGGCGCGCTCGGCGGGTTCGGTGCCTGAAAAGGTTGCGACGGCATTGGCGGCTTCGTTCAGTTTCTTTTTGGCTTCGTCGAGTTTCCATTCGGCCTTTTTCAGAACTTCGAGCGCCATGACCTCGGCCTGTTTCAGGGCGCCACGGAAATCGCGATAGGCCTCAAGGATCGCCGCTTCGCGTTCGATTTGATTTTTGGTTTCCTTGGTGACGCTGAGGTAGATGCCGCGAATTTTATCGAAGCGGTCGGCGACGTCGCCGCGCGTGAGTTTCATCCACGAATTGGTGGCGCGTTCCCAGACGCTGACCTTGCCGTCCGTGATCTGGTCGACCATCGCCTTGGCGTCGTCGCGGATGGAATTGAAGCCGTCGGTGATCTGGCGATAGCGGTCGCCAACCTGCATAGCCGAGACGTGATCGCGCACGATCTCGTTGAAGTTCGAGGCCTGGTTCAGGGTGCGGGCGATGACGGCGATGCGGTCGGCGTCAAGGTCAGAGATTTTCTGCAACAGGGCGTTGATCGGCGCGTCCTCGCCCTTGGCGGGCACGATGCCCATGTCGCGCAAGGTGGTGAGCGCGCGGTCGAGATATTGCATTGGCGTGCGGATTACGACGTCGGACATGTAACAGGAGCCTCCCAAGGAAAGTGCGGGGAAGATGTGGGCCCTCAGAGGGCGCCGCGCAAGGGTGCGAGGGTGGAATTTTTGGCCTACTACACTTGTCTTGGTGTGCGAAGGCACTCCATCCACGACTTTCGTCTTGATTGCGCAAGTCGTGGGGCATCGCCTCGGCTGTCCGGTTGAGTCAGAAAGTACAAAAACCTTCGTCATCACCGGCCTTGTGCCGGTGACCCAGCCGTCGCGTGTCTACGCGACGAAACAATTTTCTGCCTGGGAATGTGGCGAACCCTTCTGCCACGCCGACGCTGGGTAGCCCCGGGGGATCCCCCTTCGCCCTGCAGGCCTCGGAGGACAGGCAAGAGCCCGGCTATGACGAGGTTTTTTTCGTTTGTGTCCTGCATAACCACAGCTCTACGGAATTCGTTGCAGTGCTTTGCTACGCCAAAGTCCAAAAAACTTAACCGGACAGCCGCGGCCGTCGCGGGACATGATAGCATTGGGTGTTCAAATGTGAATCGCGTGGCCCAGCGCTTTGAGTGCGCTTTCGTGGAAGGCTTCGCTTAAGGTCGGGTGGACGTGGATGGTGCCGGCTATGTCTTCAAGTTGGGCGCCCATTTCTAAAGCGAGGGCGAATTCGGCGCTGAGTTCGCTGACGTGGGCGCCGACGGCCTGGATGCCGAGGATGCGGTGATCGCTCTTGCGTGCCACCACGCGGACGAAGCCTCCGGTGTCGGCGGCATCCATTGACAGGGCGCGGCCCGAGGCTGCGAAGGGGAACTGGCCGATGATGGTTTCGCCTTCGGTTTGCGATGGCAAAAGTCCGGCGCTTACGATTTCGGGTTCGGTGAAGCAGACGGCGGCGATGCTGGCCGGATTAAACTGGCGCTTGTGGCCGGCGATGATTTCGGCGACCATTTCGCCTTGCGCGGATGCTTTGTGGGCCAGCATCGGCTCGCCGGTGAGGTCGCCGATAGCCCAGACGTCGTGCATCGAGGTGCGGCACTGATCGTCGATTTTGATGAAGCGTCCGGCCATGTCGACGGCCATGTTTTCGAGGCCCCAGCCTTCGGTGTTCGGTTTGCGGCCGACGGTGACGAGGATTTTGTCGGCGGGAAAGTTCAGCGATTTGCCGTCCGCGGTTTCGATAACGAGCGCCGTTCCGATTTTGCCCGTCTCGGCGCTCTTGGCTTTGGCTCCGAGATGCAAGGTCACGCCGTTTTTGTCCAACCAGCGTTTTACAGGGGCCACGAGATCGGCGTCGTAGAGCGGCAAGATCTGTTTTTCGGCTTCGACGATGGTGACTTTGGAGCCGAGTTTGGCGAACGCTATTCCCAGTTCGAGACCGATATAGCCCGCGCCGACCACGGCTAGTCTTTCGGGAAGCGTGTCGAGCGAGAGTGCCTCAGACGAGGAAATTACGGGGCCACCAAAGGGCAGGAAGGGTAGTTCGACGGGGAGTGAGCCGTTGGCGAGGATGACGTGTTCGGCAGTGATGGTGGTCTCGCCAACGGTGCAGGTCTTGCCGTCGGTGAAAGTGGCCCAGCCTTCGACGACGCGCACCTTGGCGCGTTTGAGCAGGCTTGCGACGCCCGTGTTGAGACGGGTTACGATGCCCTCTTTCCATTTGACGGTTTCGGCGAAGTCGAGTTTCGGCGGGCTCGCGAGTTTGATGCCGTGCATCGTTTTCGAGGCGGCGTGGCGCATGGATTCGAATTCGCCGGCGGCGTGGATGATGGCCTTTGAAGGTATGCAGCCGCGGATCAGGCAGGTGCCGCCCAACTTGCCGCCTTCAACCAGGACGGTGTCGAGGCCGAGTTGGCCTGCGCGAATGGCGGCAACGTAGCCGCCGGGTCCGCCGCCGATGACGAGGACTTTGCTTTTGATTGTTTCGGTCATGCTTTTTTCCTGGGAGCGCGGGCGTCCCGCCCGCTCTATTTCGTTCTGGCAACCGGGATTCAGGAAGGGCGGGCGGGACGCCCGCGCTCCCAGGATTACATAAACATCAGCGCGGGGTGTTCCAGCAGCGCTTTGACGCGCTGGATGAACTGGGCGGCGTCGTAGCCGTCAACGACGCGGTGGTCGAAGGATGAGGACAGGTTCATCATCTTGCGCACCGTGATCATGCCGTCGCGCACGACGGGGCGGTCGATGATGGCGTTGGGGCCGATGATGGCGACTTCGGGATGATTGATGACCGGCGTTGTGACGACGCCACCGATGGGACCCAGGCTGGTGATGGTGATCGTCGAACCTGTGAGTTCATCGCGTGTTGCCTTGCCGTCGCGGGTGAGGGCGGCGAGGCGCGCGATTTCGTTGGCTGCTTGCCAGAGGTCGAGCGCTTCGGCGTGTTTGACGACGGGGACGATCAGGCCATGCTGGGTCTGGGTGGCGATGCCGATGTGGACAGGTGCAAAGCGCGTGACGATTCCTGCTTCATCATCGAAGCGGGCGTTGACTTGCGGGAACTCCGGCAGGATGCGGACGAGCGCGCGCATTATGAAGGGCAGCAGAGTCAGTTTGGGCTGATCGGGTGGGCGGCTCTTGTTCATTTGAACGCGCAGCGCCTCGAGTTCAGTCATGTCGATTTCTTCAACATAAGCGAAATGGGGGATGCGGCGTTTGGATTCCTGCATCTTTTCGGCGATTTTGCGGCGCAGGCCGATGAGTTTGATCTGCTCCTCGCCTTCGCGCCTGGCGAGCGCTGATGATGTTGGCGCTGAGGGTCCGCCACGGGCAACATAATTGTCGAGGTCGGCATGGGTAATGCGGCCGGCCGACCCTGAGCCTTGCACGAACTGAAGTTCGATGCCCAGTTCGTGGGCGCGTTGGCGCACGGCAGGCGAGGCAAGCGGCTTGCCGCCGAAGGTGCGCAGCGTCTCGGGGACTGCTTGCACCGGCTCGGGTGCGGGCTTTGGCGTTACGGGCGGTTTGGCTGCTTCGAGTTTTGGTGGCGGGGGAGGGGCCTTGACGACGGCGCCGTTGGTTTTTACCGCGATTTGATTGCCTGCGCCTTCAACTTCCAGTTCCACCAGCGGGGCACCGACAGGGGCCATTGAACCAGGCTCGCCGTGAAGCGATACGATCTTTCCGGCCACCGGAGATGTCATTTCTACGGTGGCCTTGTCGGTCATGACGTCGACGAGGTGTTGGTCCTCGTGGATGCTATCGCCGACGCGCACGTGCCAAGCGACGATCTCGGCCTCAGCCGTGCCTTCGCCAACATCGGGAAGTTTGAAGACAAAGCGGCCCATTCAGCTCTCCATTGTGCGTCGCATGGCGTCGATGATCCGTTTCGGTCCGGGAAAATACTGCCATTCGAAGGCGTGAGGATAGGGTGTGTCCCAGCCCGCGACACGCAGGATCGGCGCTTCGAGGTGATAGAAGCAGTTTTCCTGGACCAGGGCGGACAGTTCGGCGCCGTAACCGCTGGTGCGGGTGGCTTCGTGGACGATGACGCAGCGGCCGGTTTTTTCAATGGATTGGGTGATGGTGTCGATGTCGAGCGGCATCAGTGTGCGCAGGTCGATGACTTCGGCGTCGATGTCGGTCTCGGCGACAGCCGCCAGCGCGACATGGACCATGGTGCCATAGGCGAGGACGGTGACGTGTTCGCCAGCGCGCTTGATCGCGGCCTTGCCGAGCGGCACCGTGTAGTGGCCAGCTGGCACGTCATTGTCGGCGAATTTTTCCCAAGGCGTCACGGGCTGGTCGTGATGGCCGCTGAAGGGGCCGTTGTAGATGCGCTTGGGTTCGAAGAACATGACGGGATCGTCGTCTTCGATGGCCGAGATCAGCAAGCCCTTCGCGTCGTATGGATTCGAGGGAATGACGGTCTTGAGGCCTGCGACGTGCGTGAACAACGCCTCCGGGCTTTGGCTGTGGGTTTGGCCGCCGCGGATGCCGCCGCCATAGGGCGTGCGCAAGGTCAGGGGCGCGAAGAAGTCGCCGGCCGAGCGATAACGCAGGCGGGCTGCTTCGGAGACGAGCTGGTCGTAGGCGGGATAGATATAATCGGCGAACTGGATTTCGATGACGGGCCGCAGGCCATAGGCGCCCATGCCGATGGCGGTGGCGACGATGCCGCTTTCGCCGATAGGCGTGTCGAAGCAGCGGTGCAGCCCGTGTTTCTTTTGCAGCCCTTCGGTGGCGCGGAAGACGCCGCCGAAGAAGCCGACGTCTTCGCCGTAGATCAGCACGTTGGGATCGCGCGTCAGCATCACGTCCATGGCGGAGTTCAGTGCCTGGATCATGTTCATCTTTGGCATTGCGCTTAGACTCCCATCTCTTGACGCTGACGGCGGATGTGCCAGGGCATTTCCTTGTAGACGTCTTCAAACATCGTCTTGATGCTGGGCATTTTGTCGCCGCCGAGCGTGCCGTGGCTTTCGGCTTCTTTTTGGGCGGTGCGGACTTCTTCGGCGATTTCTTTTTCGAGGGCGGCGTGTTGGTCCTCGGACCATTTGCCGAGGGCGATGAGGTGTTTCTTCAAACGTTCGATCGGATCGCCGAGCGGCCAGGCTTTCGCTTCGTTGGCGGGGCGATAGAGGTTGGGGTCGTCGGACGTCGAGTGGCCCTCGGCGCGGTAGGTGTAATGCTCGATCAAGGTGGGCCCAAGATTCGAACGGGCGCGATCGGCGGCCCATTTCGTCACTGCGTAAACCGCCAGGAAATCGTTGCCATCGACGCGCAGGCCCGGCATGCCATAGCCGACGCCGCGGGCCGCGAACGTCGCGTCGTCGCCGCCGGCCATGCCCTGGAAGCTCGAGATAGCCCACTGGTTGTTGACGACGTTCAAGATCACCGGCGCGCGATAGACGGCGGCGAAGGTGAGCGCGTGGTGGAAGTCGCCTTCGGCGGTGGAGCCGTCGCCGATCCAGGTCGAGGCGATGCGGTCGTCGCCTTTATAGGCCGAGGCCATGGCCCAGCCGACGGCCTGGCTGAACTGGGTGCCGAGATTGCCCGAGATCGAGAAAAAGCCGAAGGCGCGGCTTGAGTACATGATCGGCAGTTGGCGGCCTTTGAGCGGGTCGCGCTCGTTCGAATAGACTTGGCACATCATGTCGACGAGCGGATAGCCGCGGGCGATCAGCAGACCTTGCTGGCGGTATGACGGGAAGCACATGTCTTCGCGTTCGAGGGCAGCGGCCTGAGCGATCGCCACCGCTTCTTCGCCGGTGCACTTCATATAGAACGAGGTCTTGCCCTGGCGCTGGGCGAGGTACATGCGGTTGTCGTAGTTGCGCGTGACCAGCATGTGGCGCAGGCCACGCAGTAATGTGGCGGAGTCGAGTTTGGGGTCCCAGGGGCCTGAGGCCTTGCCGTCATTGTCGAGGACGCGAATGAGTTTGTAGGCCATGTCGCCAATGTCCTTGGCGGCGGCATTGATGCCGGGGCGCGGCACGGCTCCGGGACTGGAGACATCGACGCTTGAGAAATCCGGCAAGTCGCCGGGGCGTTGTCTTGGTTCAGGGATGCGCAGGTTCAAGGCGACACGGTTTTTTCTGTCGGGTGCAGACTTGGTCATCGCTTGTGCTCGATCATGTGCAGAGGCGCCAGTGGATAGGCGCGGGAAGCTTTAGCGTCAACGCTTAACGGGCGCGGAGGTTCAAAGCAGGTTAGTCATTCGGAAGATTACGTGGTGGAGCGTTGCATGAGTTGGAATCGTTCAAACGCACCCATGCTCTCGCAAGTTTTGATTGCCCGTTGTGCAGCGCACACAAAGCCCGTCACGCGGGGACGCGAAGTGCCAAGGTCAATGCGGCTATGAGTTCGCCGGGATTGCCGGTCCCGAACACATAACGGTCGGGGCGGATGAGGGCTGCTTGCGCGCCCGCGTCGTCGAGCCAATGTTCGAGGCGGCCAGTTTCGTCGGTGAGGTCGTGGCCGAGGACGACACTTTTGACGTGGGCGTGCGTCGCCGTTGCTTGTCTGGTCAACAGCCAGAAGCCGCCGCCCAGGATGTCGTCGAGGCGCCCGCGTCTGCCGTCGTTTGTGCGTGCCGCCGTGGTTTGCGGCAAGAGTTCGCCGGCGCGCGGGCTCGGGTGAAAGAATCCCGCTTTGAAACCGGGCAAGCCGGGCAGTGGGTCGTTGGAAGTTTGGGCTTTTGCAGCGCGGGCTGCGATCATGCCCTGGTCGCGCACGCTGGCTGCTTGCTCGTCTTGTACGCAGACGATGCGACCCATGGCGATGGCGCCTTCGATGATTTGGCGCACTTGCGGTTCGCGTTCTTGTTGGTAGGTGTCGAGCAGAGCGGCGTTGGCATGGCCGCGCAGGATCGCTTCGAGTTTCCAGGCGAGGTTGTCGGCGTCGCGGATGCCGGAGCACATGCCTTGACCCATGAAGGGCGGAATCTGGTGGGCGCTATCGCCCGCAAGCAGGACCGATTTGTCGCGCCAGGTTTTCGCGACGAGGCCGTGGAAGCGGTAGACGGCTTTGCGGACGAGTTCGACCTGGCCGGGCTTGACCCAAGGCTTCAGCAGTTCCGCAATTTTCGCGTCGTCCAGCATCGTGTCCGGCCTCTCGTCCGGTTTCAGCATGAACTCCCAGCGGCGGCGCAGCGGCGACATCGGCATGACGGTTGTCGGGCGCCTGGGGTCGCAGGATTGGACGCCGAAGGGTGGCAGGCCCTCTTCGTGTTTGGCGAGCGTGTCGATGACGAGCCAGGGTTCGTCGAAGCCGTAGTCGAACAGCTCGCCGTCGATCTGGCGGCGCGTCAGGCTGGCGCCGCCGTCGCAGCCGATCAGGAATCTTGCGCGGACTTGTTCGCCTTTGCCGTCTGCCGTGATCGTTGCGGTGATGCCGTCCGCATCGTTGCGGTCGATTGATTTGAGCGAGGTGCCGAGGCGGACTTCGACGGTGCGAAAGTCTTCCACACGTCTGCGTAGCGCTTCTTCCAGCGCCGGTTGGTGGAACATGTAGCTCGGCGCCCAGCCGGACGGCGCCTCGACACCGCGCTGGTCGAAACGCAAGAGGATGTCGCCTGCGGCATTGCGGAATTCGTACTCGTACATCTGGCGTGTCCAGGGGAGGACGGCTTCGGCGATGCCCAGCTTTTGCCAGATGCGCATGATCTCGTGATCGAAGTGCGCGGCGCGGGGGTAGCGATAGACGTCGAGGTCGCGTTCGACGACGAGCGTATTGATGCCGGCCTTGCCGAGCAGGGCGGCCAGCGTTTCGCCGACGGGGCCGTAGCCTGCGATCAGGATTTCGGTTTCGATCATGGTTCGGGTCTGATGGTTGCTTCGATGGCGCCGATCTTGTCGATTTCGATGCGGGTGACGTCGCCCGCTTTCAGGAACTTCGGCGGTTTCATGGCGGCGCCGACACCGCCGGGGGTGCCGGTGAAGATGATGTCGCCGGGTTCGAGCGTCATGGCTTTGCTGATGTGGGCGATCTGGTCGAAGATGTTGAAGACCAGGTTTTTCGTGTTCGAGTCCTGACGCTTCTCGCCGTTGACGAAGGCGCGGATGCCGAGTGTGTGCGGGTCGCCGACCTCATCGGGCGTCATGATCCAGGGGCCGAATGGCGCGTGGGTGTCGAAGCTTTTTCCCAGAATCCATTGCGGGGTTTTGAATTGCCAGTCACGGGCGGTGACGTCGTTGCCGGTGGCGTAACCGAAGATGACCTCGTGCGCTTTGTCCTTTGGCACGTGCTTGCATTTCTTGCCGATGACGACGACGAGTTCGGCTTCGTAGTCGAGCAGGTGCGAGGCCTTCGGCAGCTGCACATCGGCGAACGGCGGATTGATGGAGGTCGGCATCTTCGCGAACCAGACTTGCTCTTCCGGCGTCTTCTGGCCGCTTTCGGCGATATGGTCGGCGTAGTTGAGGCCGATCGCGAGGACCTTTCCCGGGCGTGGAACGGGCGCTTCGAGTTTGACGGCGCTGAGCGGCATGTCGGCTTTGCGCGTTGCGGCGCGTTGGGCTGCGGCATGGGCGGTTGGCCATGCGATCATAAGGCCGATCATGTCGCGCGGCAGATCGGGGTCGGCTTTCTTCAGATCGATGATGCCGTCATCTACGGCGATACCGATGCGCGTGCCTGCGGTGTCGGTGAATGTGACCAGTTTCATGTTCGCTCTCCTCAGCCCATGTTCGGGGGCATTTTCATGCCCCATTGAACGCCCATCAGATCCTGCGGCGTTGCCTCACGGCTGCCCCAGCTTGCGGTCATCAGGTCGCCGTCGGTCCAGTGTTCCAGCACGTGGCCCCACGGGTCGCGCCAATAATCGAAGATTTGGCTGCCCAGGATGTGGCGGCCGACGCCCCATTTGGCTTCGTGGCCCTTCTCCTTCAAGAGGTCGTGGCCGCTCATCAGGTCGTCCATGTCGATGACTTCGAAGGCGGCGTGATTGAACTTCGGCGTGCCAGTGCCGAGCATGAACAGCGTGTGATGATCGGCCGGCTGGTCGCCGCGGTCGCAGCGCATGAAAGCGCCGAGTGCGAATTCGGGCGACAGCTTGATTTCGTCGGAGGTGATGAAGCCGAAGCGTTCCTTGTACCAGGCTTCGCTGGCGCGGAAGTTCGAGACGTTGAGGACGCAGTGACCCAGGCGCTTGATGTGCGAGGCGCCTTGGCTGACGAGCTTTGGCGTGTTTTGGCGGGGTTGCTTGCGCGCGTCGTTGATCAGCGGTGCGGGTGGGATTGCGGCTGCCTGCATCGTTTCGCGGCCGGCGACGAGTTCGACGGTGAAGCCGTCGGGATCTTTCAGGCGTACGACCTTACCGCCGCCGGGACCGTCGAGCGCTTCGACTTTCGTGTCTTGCGATTTGGCGAGTGCTGTGAGGTCGTCGAGCGAGCGGGCTTTGAATGCTACGCCCGCAAAGCCCGGTTCGCCTTTGTGGGTGACGTGCAGGAACGGATCGGCGCCTTGACCGCGCATGTAGAGCGCGTTCGCATCGCGCTGGGCGGTCGCGAGGCCGAAGTCGGACAGGAACGCTTCCATCTTGTCGAGGTCCGGCGCCTGGAAGCGCACGTAGGCGATGTCGTCGACTTTGATCATTGGGTTTGCTCCTTTTTGCGAGTGTTCATCGCGATCCTGGCAAGTCGGGTGGCGTCGGCCTGCTTTAGTCCGAGTGCGACGAGGGCGGTGGCTACGACTTCGGTGGCGAAAATATATGGCTCGCTGACGCGGCGTGCCGAGTCTGACAAGTGCATGCCTGCCGACATGGCGATGCCGAGCGTTGTCACCACCGCCGTGTTGACGGAGGCAATGGAAAAGCGCTTCGCCTTTACGCCGATGACGATGTCGCTGCGGATGCCGGCGTTGATGGGCGTATGGGGATCGACCCCGCCGGGGATCAGGCGCAGCAAGGCGCGGGCGCGTATAGGTTGCGTTATCGCGAAGGCGAACAGGGACGAGAGGCCGTTGGCCATGCGCAGGGCCGCGTCGGCGATGCCGTCGTTCGTCGCGGTGATCTTGTCCTCGAGTTCGACGCGGATGCGATTACCGATGGCGGCTGCGAGATCGTCTTTGTCTGCAAAGTGCGTGTAGAACGTGCCTTTCGCGACGTCTGCCGCTTCAGTGATTTCGTCGATCGAAAGCGCATCGAGGCCGCGTTCGGCGACGAGGCGCTCAGCGGCGGCGACGATTTCGCCGTGCGTACGTTCGCGTTTGCGCAATGTGCGGGGCTGGATCGCGAGCTGGTTCATAACTGACTGTTTAGTCATTTTTGACTAAACAGTCAAGATTGGTTTTGGCGGGCGAGGTGGGCCGCCGCCACCGCGCCACGTCCCCTCATCGTCTGCAGCCGCTAACGCGGTGCAGCCACTTCCCTCGCAAGCGGGGGCAGACAGGAAATCTGGTGTCTTCCTCCGCTTGTGTATGGACCGGGGACATGGGGGACCTCGGTGGGAAAATGTGTTTGTACCACCAAGATCACCAAGAAACTGAACCTTGGCTTCGTGCGCGGAGAGTCTCTTTTGCGTTTTCCGTGTCACCGGCCAATGATAGCCGGGATTAGCGGCCGGTCTTGGCTTGCCGCTTGGCGACGGCGCGTTGGAGTTGTAGGCGCTCTTGGACCGTGAGCGGGCGTTTGAGTGCTTTGCCGCTTTCGGCAATGCGGCCGGGCTGAAAGATGTGGTGGACGCGGCCGTCGGCGCCACTGCTGCTGTCGCCGCCACCATTACCGACTTTGCTTTTGACCGGGTTTTTGACCGGGATATCGATTGTCCAATTGCGCACTGGACCAGAATCGAGATGGATGAAGTGGTTGTCGGGATACCAGCCGACGCCGCCACGCGACATTTTCTTGGCGAGCCCGGCTGCGGTTGCGAGTTTGGTGTCGAGCGTGATGTCGATGGCGCGGCCGGCGATGTGCTGGCTTTTCTCGGCGACGCCAAAGATGTGGGTTGCCAGCATCTCGTTGGTCTTCTTGGTGCGGTAAGCCGACAGGATCGTGGCGCGCGGGTGGCCGGACTTGTCGATGACGTCGGCGAGGAAGTCCAAGGTTTCGATGAAGAGTGGCCCGCGTACATCTTGATGGTGATCGCGGAGCAGATGCGACAAGTCGATCATGGCATCCGGCAGGGGGCCAAGTTCATCGCGATAGGGGCCGGAGAAAGTTTCGCCGGTGTGGGCGTGACGCAATGACAGGCGCCGGGGCTTTGAAGTTGAAGGGAACAGGGCCTGTCCGCCCTCGATCAAAATGCGCGCGCGGGCGCTCGATCCGAAGACGAGCGTCAGGCCTGCTGCCAGTAGAAGATCGCGCCGCTTGAGTTGCATGGGGATAATATTCAGCCTTCTGTCAGCGGGAGTATACTCCAAGATCGATCAAATTTCTGTTGCCGGGTGTCGCAGGCGGTTTTCTGCGTAATTTGCGCGCAGGCGCTACGGTTTAACGAGTTCCACAAAGATGGGTTCCAGGCGCTTTTTTGCAAGGGGTGGCACGTAGACAGCCTTAACGGCGGCAAAGTTGGATTTGTCGTTGCCGACTAAAACCACGCCCACCATGCCCATGCCAAGGTGGGGCGTGCACTTGTAGAGATAGATGCCGGGCTTTTCAAATTTGAAGCTGACGTCTTTGCTTATCGGAGAGGAGAAGAGCGGCACGCCTGCCGGGACGGCGCCAGCGACGAAGGCGACGTTGTGGCCCGCCTGGGTGGCTTTCCACTTTACGGTGTCACCTTTGTTGACGCGGACGAGACCGGGCTTGAATACATTGCTGAGGTTTGCAGTCTTGTCGCGGCTGAGCATTTCGACGACGACTTCGGCGGCATTCGCAGTGGCCGCCGAGAAAGCCAGAATAACGCAGGAAGCTAAAAACACTCGCATGGGCATTCTTTCCCGTTACCATTTTGCACATGATTTAGCTCTGCCAAAGCGGATCATCAAGGCTGCGGCCTGTCACACTGCCGTGGCGCGAGCGCGCACCCAGTCTGCGACGATCGATTCCAGTACCGGCAGCGGGACGGCGCCGTTTTCCAACACCGTATCGTGATACTTGCGGATATCGAATTTTGCACCCAGTTCGGACTTGGCGCGTTCGCGCAATTCCAGGATCTTGTTCTTGCCGATCTGATAGGCGCAGGCTTGGCCGGGATAGACAAAGTAGCGGTCAATTTCGCGGACGATATTTTCGCGGGTGAGGGCGGTGTTGGCCAGGAAGTAATCGACGCTTCGTTTGCGGCTCCAGCCTTTGGTGTGGATGCCGGTGTCGACGACGAGGCGGCAGGCGCGCCAGAGTTCCATCGTAATGCGGCCGACTTCGTCGAGCGTGTCCTTGTAGAGTCCCATGTCCTTGGACAGCGATTCCGTATAGAGCGCCCAGCCTTCAACATACGCGGTGAAGCCGGTGTATTTGCGGAACTCGGGAAGGTTCGTGGTCTCGCGGGCGATTGAGATTTGCAGGTGGTGGCCCGGAATGCCTTCATGAAAGGCAAGTGCCGCCATCTGCCATTTGGGCAGGGCTTCCATCGATGCCAGATTGTAAAAGACGTAACCCGGTCTTGAGCCATCGGGCGTCGGGGAATTGTAGAAGGCGATGGTCTGGCCGCTTTCAAGGAACGATTCCATGCGCTTGACCTCGACACCGGCCTTGGGCAGCGTTCCGAATGTGGACGGCAAAGCCGCGTAGGCTTGGCGTTGAAGGTCGAGTGCGCGGGCGAGGTAATCGGCGCGGCCTTGGTCTGTCGACGGGTAGAGATATTTTTTGTTGGAGCGCAGATCGGCGTAGAAAGACCTGAGCGAACCGCGAAAGCCCATTTTCTTTTTCTGTTGTTCCATTTCCGACGACAGTCGCGCGACTTCGGACAGACCAAGCTTGTGGATTTCGGCTGCAGGGATTTTGAGCGTGGTGTGGGCGGCGGTGCGTTCGTCATAGAAAGCAATGCCATTGGGAAGAGCGCCGACGCCATGGTCCGTTTTGACGAATTTTCCGATGGCATCGACAGCCGCCAGAAAGCTTTCGTAGGCTGGTTTCAGGTGCTGCGTCAGCGCATTTTTTGCATCTGCGATGAGTTTGTTTTTTTGGTCATCGGCGATTTTCAGTTTGGCGACTTTGGACTTGAAGTCGGAGAAAATGTTATTTTCGCCGGGCCCAGTGAAGGGGGCACCGGTGAGGACTTGCTTGGCGTCATCGAACATCAAGCGGTAGGAAAACTTTGGCAGTGTCAGGCCTTTTGACTGGGCGGTACGCATATTGGCGATGGTCTGATCCATCAATGTGCCGGTCGCAGCGATGCGCGCGACATAGGCGTGGGCGTCGGCTTCGTCGTCGATGCGATGCTGGTTGATCAGCAGGCTTGGCACATTCTGATGCGGCCCGCCAAAATGCGAAACGTCGTAGTTGTGATAGCGGAAGGGGTAGTTAGCGATGCTCAATTCGTTGCGAAACAGGAAAATGTCAAACGAGACCCGCATCGACGGGGTGAGCGCGCCGCGGTCGATTTTGGTGCGCATGAATTCGGTGTCGGCGACGGCGTTGCGATAGCGGTGGTCTGCGTAAGTCTCGGAGTAGTCATCCCACTCGCCGTAGCGCCTCTTGACACCCAGGGCGGTCATGAACTCGGGAGACTCTTCAAAGTCGCGGGTGAAACTTTTCGAGAAGAACGCAAGAAGGCGCGCGTCTTCGGTGCTGGGTGGCGCGACCTCAATACCGGTTTCGACCAGACCATCGACGCAGCCGGTAAGGCTGAGGGCTGCGGCGGCGGTTGAGAGCAGCAAGAAAGAGCGGCGCTGCAGGTGGTGCATTGGCTTATCCCCCGGAATGACATTGGACACAGACTAGATTGCGCACGCGGCAAATACCAGATTGGATGCTCCGGTCACGCCCTCACATTGTTGAGAACCCCATGTCCCGCCCCGCCAAATACGCGTTTCTCGAACATTCAGGGTTGTTGGCGTTTGCGCATCGGGGCGGCGCGCTCGAGGCACCTGAGAATACAATGAAGGCGTTCGAGTATGCGGTGGGGCTTGGCTATCGCTATATCGAAACCGACGCCTATGCGACGAGCGACGGGGTGCTGGTGTCGTTTCACGACGACAAACTCGACCGGGTGACGACGTCCAGGGGGAAAGTCGAAGAGGTGGGCTGGGAGGTGCTGAAATCCGCGCGCATCGGGGGCGTGGAGCCCATTCCGTTGCTGGAAGACTTGTTTACGCGCTTTCCCGAGGTGCGGATCAACATTGATCCCAAGCACGATCAGGCGGTGGCGCCATTGATTGCGCTGATCAAGCGACTGGGGGCGCAGGATCGCGTGTGTATCGGATCGTTTTCGGGAAAGAGGATACGGCAGGTGCAGGATGCTTTTGACGGGCGTGTTTGTACGTCGCTGGGGCCTTCGGGCGTGTTGAAGCTGAAATCGGCTTCGATGGGTTTGCCTGCGCGCCATTGGCCGGAAGGTTGCGCGCAAGTTCCGGTGAAGTCGGGCGCTGTCACGGTAGTGACTCGGCGTTTTGTTGAAGCGGCGGAAAAACGCCAATTGCAAGTTCACGTGTGGACGATTGATGACGAGGCGGAGATGAACCGTCTTATTGATCTGGGTGTGCATGGGCTGATGACCGACCGGCCCGCGGTGCTCAAGCAGGTTTTGTTCAAGCGAAATCTGTGGAGCTAGACGCGGCTTTGCAGTCCGTGCTGTTCCAGGCGCCAAAGTAAAGCGTCAATGCGGTCCTGGCCGAAGAAGGCTTCGCCTTTAAACGCGAATGCAGGCACGCCCCAGTGGCCAGAGTTACGGTGGGCTTCTTCGTTGGTTGCGATGATTGATTCAAAATGGTCAGGATCTTTTTCGATGGCCGCGTCGAGTGTGGCGAGGTCAATGCCGGCGCGTGCGGATGCTTCTTTCAGATGATTTCCTTCGTGCCAGCTCTGGATGCGGCCACCGTAAAGTGTAGATGAAACCTCATAAATAAACGCAAGGCCATGGCCGCTTTCAGCGGCGGCAGCACCCAATCGCGTGAGCCTGCAAATGTGGGGCTGGATCTTTGAAACTTCACCTGTTGCGAGATCCATGACAATGGGATCGGGGCGCGGCCACGAGAAGGGAATGTTGTGGCGCCCAGCTTCGCGCATCACGTCTTTGACAAGATATGGCAACCACATTGGATTGGCATTCTTGAACCAGCCGTCCAGGCGAATCGCTATCGGATAGACCGGGCGAATGTTGAACTTCAGCTGCCACTGGCGCTCAAGTGCAATCATTTTTGGAGTCGCCAAATAGGAGTATGGCGAGCGGAAAGACCAAAAGACATCGACTTCGAGAGTCACAACCTCACCTCGTATTCCCCGCATTCGCGAATCTGGCATTGCGCGCAATGGGATTTCTTAGTTAAGCGAAAAAGCGTGCGACTACAAATTGCAACGGGTTCAACCCGGGGTGTTTATGAGTGCCTTCAGGTGCCAGTTGTGCGTGCGCGCGTTGAAGTTGGTCCAGTTCAAGTGGTGTGTACGCAATTTGGCGTAACGCCTAGACTCCATCACGATTTTGTCCTTTGTAGCGCTTGACTCACGTTTGATGTCTGTCGCTCAATAGTTTCGGGTTAGGTAGGGGACACATGCAATTGCATCGCGCCGCACAGCATAAGAACAGTTCGAAACCGGGCCATCGTCCTTCGGACTTTTTGAGACGCTCATTGATCGCAGCACTCAGCGTGTGCTCGGCCGCAGCGTTCTTTCCCGCACAGGCCGATGTTGCGGAATGCGAGCGGGCCTATCAGCTGGGGCGCAAGGATGAAGCCATTCGCCTATGCCGCCGCGCGGCCTGGCAGGACAACGATTTCTTCGCGCAAGTGAAACTCGGGGACATATACTCGGCCAAGCGCGAAGACGATAAAGGCTATTACGATCCGGTTGAGGCCTTCGTCTGGTATTTTATAGCCGGGCGCAATTCGGGCATCTTCGATCATTTTCATCTGGACCCCGCAGCCGATGCGGTGGTGACACGGCTGGCGAATGCTGACGCCGATGCCAAGGCGATCTATCGCAACCTGCTGCAGGACGAGCGCATCGATGTGCGTAACCGGGTGACCTATATCGAAGCCTGCCGGGGCGGCGATGGATTCATCCTGCTGGGTCAGATGCAAGATCCGTTCATCTCGCAGCGCCATCAAGGTACGAGCGGACCACTGGTCGGCATCAACAACGAGCCTTATTTTGTCCGCCAGTTCCGCCGCACGGGCGCCGGACCCACACGGCCTGCGCCTGCGAACTCGCCTTATTCACCGGTACCGGGTGGATCGGGCGCGCCGGGTGGATATCCGGGATCGACGGGAACAGGCGCTCGCTTTGGTGTCGACTTCTGGGGCAGCAAGTTGTGCGCCAGCAGCGATTGGCTGGGCTGGATGACGCTGGGCACGTGCTCGAGATATGGATCGGGCACCGACAGCACGGCGTCGGTGTTTACAAACAGCGTGATCGAAGCCATGGTCTTTTATCAACTCGCGGACCGGGCAGGCCATCCGATCGCCAAAGTCTATATCGAGGCGCTCAAGAACTGGCCAGGCGACTACGGCAACAGCGATCAGAAACCGCAAGCAGCCGATATTCTTGCGAAAGCAAAAGCGCAACGCTGGCTGGCGCCGTTTGAGTTCTACGCTGCTGAAACCCGCTACCGCGGCGAGACGCCTTCGGGCCTGGTGCATAGCGACGAGTGCTCGATCAATTCGAAGCGGGCCCAGGCACTGGCCATGGGAGAGCGCCTCATTCCGCATCCGATCCGCCGCGACATGTTGCGATTTCTGGGTCTGCTGCGTGGCGAAGGTGCGCAAGAGTTTTCGCGCGCGATCCTGAAGTATCAGGACTTTCTGGGAGAACCGCAGACCGGTCATCTCACTCCGGTGCAGTTGACGCGTCTGGTTCAGATCGGCGCGGTGCGTGGTTACGCGCGGGCGCAACGCGGACTAGGCATTATGTATGTCAAAGGCGTTGGCGTCGTCAGTGATTTTGTACGGGCCGAGAAGTGGTTGCTGGCAGCTGCGGCGCAAGGCGACGGTGAGGCAATGTACGCGTTAGCCGAGCTCTATACGCAAGGCGCGGATGGTTTGGAGAAATCTGAGGATCGCGCGGTGCGCTATCGTCAAGGGTCGGCTGCTGCCGGATTTGAGCCGGCACGCGGTGAGTTCCTGCGCATTCTGGAAACAGCGCCAGCACAAAGTGACGAATGCCGTTCACGCCGGTGCAGACGTGAACGGGAGCGTGCGGTTCAGGAAAATTCCGGTGCCACTCAATAACGTAAACGCTGTGACGATTGAGGCTTGAGGATGAGGGACATGAAGCTGAAAATTAGCGTGGTGGTTGGCGCTGTAACGGCGATGGCGGCGCTGGGCGGGTACTTTCTGCTGGGCGCAGGTGTGCCGCCGGCTTCGGCCTATAGCGGCTCGCAAGCGGAAGCGCAGATGGACCGTTCGGATCCCTATTCGTTTCCCAACATCGATTTTTGCTGCAAAGAGCACAAGCACAGAAAGAAGTGGCGCAAGCGTCCGGGATATGGCGGTGGCGGCGGCGGATACAATGGCGGACACTATGACGACAGAGATGGGGGCAGAGAAACCGTCCGGGTGAGCTGCGGGGCGCCACGTTCGCATTCCTATTCTTCGATTTCGGAGGGCTTGGCGCATCTGAAGGAAGGCGGGCGGATACTGGTTCATGCCGATGCGCCTTGCGATGTTTCGGGCTTGCAGATCGACCAGGGCGTGTTGATCGAGACGGACTATGAAAGTTATGGGCGTCCGGCGGTCTTGCGCGGTAACGCGTGCATAAATGTGGCCCCGCATTATGCGAGTTCAGCGGTGTCGTTCCGTAATATCGAGATCGAAGCCTGTGTGGTGCTTCAATATGGACAACTGAACTACAACGAAGTGAACCAGTCATCCTATGGTCCGGGCGACGGCATCCGCATGGACGGCGGCACCTTTGCCGCGACCGATTCGACGGTGCGGGCGCGGGGCACGGCGATCAACGCCGAGCGTGGGGTGATGGTGTCCCTGACCCGGGGTGGCTTTGCCAGCGCTGCGCGGGCCGAGCAAACGATATTCATGAATGCCGATGGCGCCAATTTCCAGAACACGGTCGTCAAGGGCGGCGTTCTTGGTATCCGTCTGGGCTTGCAGGGCCGCTATCCGGTCAGCCTGACCGGCGTTCAGGTGATGCGTGGCGATTTGAGCGAAATCATGCAAGTGGGTCCCGGCAAAGGCGGAATCGTTGTCGGTGGAACATCGGCGGGCGACGGACTGCCGTCACTGCCCAGCATGCCAAGTGCTACGTTGACGATCGATGGCGGTTCAGTTTCCGGTTATGCGGACGGTATTGTTTTCGGCCCGGGCACGCGCAGCACCGTGCGGGGTGTGGTGATTGTCCATCCGGGGCGCGGGATCGTTGCGAGCCATGGGGCGGTCGTAGATCTAAGCGGTAACACCATTTCGCACAGTAAACGTGCCGGGATCGAACTCGAAGCCGGGGTCATAGGCCAGGCGCGCAACAACAACATCCAATGTGATAGGGGTGAGTGCGTTTGCTATGGTGGCGAATGCACGTCGCGCTCGGACAAGGTGTTTAACGCCCTTTTTCAGATGTCCGGGACACGGTGCGACGACTAGGGTTGTGAGCCAGGGCATGGTAAGTTGGATTATGGCACAAGACGAACACAGGCTGATGAGCACCCCGGTCTCGGTGAATGACGGGCTGAAACGCGCCGATGGCAAGACGTGGGCGGTGCTGGGGGGCGCGGCAGTCGTTGCCATCGTGATTGTCGCCGCCGTGGCGCTGTTTGTGCCCAAGCCGGAGGTCAAATGGCCGGATTCGCCGAAAGCGGCTCCGTCCGAGCCCCGGACATATGACGTCGCACCGCCGCAACCGGCGCCCAGGTAGATGAATATGCGCGCACTTAAAGTTTTGGGGACATCATGACAAAGCGGCTTATCGAGTATGCGTTGGTCGTGCTGGTGGCGATCATTGTGGCGATGGGATTGATCCTGTTGTTCTTCCCGCGCTCGCAGGGCTGCGACAATTGCGCGGCAATTTCGCTGCCGCAGGAGCGGGCGAATTGCGACAAGCAGTTCTTTGGCTCCAGCGTCAGGGCGCGCAGCTTGAACCCTGGCCAGGAGCATGAGTACCTGGTGTCGTTCGTCGAGAACCCCAATGACCCGAATGTTGCGGGCGGCTACTCCAATCCCACGGGCGGGTACAGCAGTGTGCCGCCCCCCAGTTCGGCGCCGCCGGTGCGCGAGCCGGGTTTTTTGATGGTGCGGGCGCAGCCGCAGCTGGGCTATGACTATTCCGGCGGCACCACCAGCACCTCATTTGATATTTCCAACACCCCGCCAGGTCAGCCGTGGACGGGTGTGTCGGTGACGGTGGCGCGCTATGCGACGCAGCTGCGCAACGATGAAATTTGCGGGCTAACGGAAGTGCGCTTTCGCGAGGGCCGCTATGAGAGCTTTTGTTCCATACCCCTGAGATTCAGCGAAGACGACGGCGGCATGCATTCCTACCGCTATTTCGTGCGCAACGACAGCGGCACGCCGGCGGAGTATTGCATGGTCAGCAACTGCGACTGGTCAACACCTCTGGGTGGCGGGTCGACGTGCAAGGTCGAACAGACGGCGCAGTAGGCTGGCAGAGTTGTGGTGGAGTCCGCCTCGCGTCAGTGTCGGTGCCCTTAGAGTTTCTCGCGGATAATCACAGGCAGGCTTTCGTAACCCTTCACGAAGGTCGAGTAGACGCGCTTTGGTTCGCCTACGACCTCGATGTTGGGGAAGCGTTTCAGGATTTCCTCCCAGATGATCGTCAGCTGCAGCTCGGCCAAGCGGTTGCCGACGCAGCGGTGGATGCCGAAGCCGAAGGACAGATGCTGGCGGTGGCGCTCGCGGTCGATGATGAAGGCGTCGGGATTGGCGATGACCTCTTCGTCGCGATTGCCCGAGACGTACCACATGATGATCTTGTCGCCCTTGCGGATTTGCTTACCCTTGAACTCGATGTCGCGCGTCGCCAGGCGGCGCATGTGGGCGAGCGGAGTTTGCCAGCGGATGGTCTCGGACACCATTGAGGGGATCAGCGCCGGATTTTCGCGCAGCTTTTTGTATTGATCGGGGTTATGGTTGAGCGCCAGGATTGAACCGGTGATCGTATTGCGGGTCGTGTCGTTGCCGCCGACGGTGAGCAGCACTATGTTTCCGAAATATTCGCGCGGCTCCATGTTTCGGGTGGCCGGGCTGTGCGCCAGCATCGAGATCAGGTCGCTTGCGGGTTCCGCGTTGACGCGCTGATTCCAGAGACCGGTGAAATAGGCGTGATAGTCCTGGAAGATCGCCATTTTCTGTTCGAGGCTGTCGACCAGGCCGTGACCCGGGACGGCCGTGACTACGTCGGACCAATAGGTGAGTTTGCGGCGGTCTTCCTGAGGCATGTCGAACAGCGTCGCCAGCGTCATCGCCGTCAATTCCATGGACACCTTGTCCACCCAGTCGAAAGTTTCGCCGATGGGCAGTGCATCGAGAATGCCAGCCGCTCGCTCGCGGATGAGGGGGGCCAGGCGCTCAAGGTTCACCGGCGACACGGCGGGCGACACGGCCTTGCGCTGGACGTCGTGCTTGGGCGGGTCCATGGCGATGAACATCGGCAGCGGCCCTTGGCCCTGGTTCTGGTCGAAGATGGTGATCGCTGGTTCCGACGAGAACGTCTGGTAGTCGGTGTCGACAGCGACAATGTCGTGGTATTTGGTGATCGACCAGTATGGACCGTAATCACTTTCGGGCGTGTAGTGGACGGGGTCTTCTTTGCGCAGGCGCTCAAAAATGGTCCACATCGTGTCATCGCGGAACAGAGCGGGTTGGGCGGGGTTCAGCGTCTCCAGCGGTTGATTATAGGCGGCTTTCGCGGCTGCGTTGTTCATTGTCAGTCTCCGTCTATTTGATCAGGCAAGCTGGCGGCCACATATATACAGTTCCTCTTCGGCGCTCCACATTCTTGACGGGCGGCAAACCAGAGACTTTTACTTGCATGTTAATTAGCTGATAGGCGTTTCTTGGCAGTAGTAAGCGGCTACCGGGAGCGAACCAACTCGCATCAGCAAGCCGGTGCAATTTTTATCCTGTCGATGAATTGCATGATAAGGTGACTTCAAAGGGAGCCTATTCATGAAACGTATCGTACCGGCTGTCGCTGCGATCTTACTGATAGTGTCCGCAGCCAGTGCTGCGCCGAAATGGGCCGGTGCCGGCTGGTATCGGGCCGTCGAAGTCAGCCAAGGAGGCCAAGTCCAGTACCAGTTCATCGTCAGCGGGCCGTACGGCAATGAAAAATTGTGCCTTGAGAACATGCACCCTGATTACACGAGCCCCGGCTACGATGAAGACGATCCCGACAGTTTCAACGATTACTCGTGCCTGCATTTGCCTTCGCGTCCGGACTGGGATGATTGAGCCGGATTGCCTTTATCGCCCTCGATAGGACTCGCGCCGGTAACGCAGGGTTTTGCCTGAGCCGGCGTTGGTGTAGGCGCCGTTCCGGAAGGCTATTTCACCGTTGACGATGACGAGAGTGATGCCGTCGGGGTGTTGCTTGGGGTCGTCGTAGGTGGCGGTGTCTTTCACTGTCCCTGGATCGAACAGCACGAGATCGGCGTGGAAGCCCTGGGTGACGCGGCCGCGCTCCTTGAGGCCGAAGGTATCGGCCGAGATCGAGGTCATGCGGGCGACGGCATCTTCCAGGCCGATGACGCCGCGGCTGCGGACATATTCGCCCAGGATGCGCGGAAAGGTTCCAAACAAGCGCGGATGGGGCTTGCCGCGCAGATCGGGAATTCCGTCAGAGCCGATCATCATGCCGGGATAGCGCAGGTTGGTTTCGATGTCGGCTTCGTCGATGATGAAGTGGATGCAGATCGTGCGGTCGCCGTCGGGGGCCGTCAGGATCATGCGCACCAGATCGGCGATGTCATGCCCGCGCTCGCGTGCGATGTCGATAAGCATGCGGCCTTCGAATTCGCGGAAGGCCGGGCAATTGGCGATGCGCATGAGGCCTGCGTAATCGCGGTCGATGGCGTTGAGATTGAAATACTCGATCATGCGGCCGCTGCCTGCCGTGTAGGGATAGACGTCCAGCGTCACGCGCTGGCCTTGAGCGCGGGCTCTGTCCACCTTCTCGAGAGACTGGCCAACCTTGCCCCAATTGCGCTTGCCGGCGGATTTGTGGTGCGATATGTGGGTGTGCAGTCCGGTTTCGCGGCCGATCAAAAGTGTTTCATCGACGGCTTCAAGCAGGCGGTCGCCTTCATTTCGCATATGGGTGGCGTAAAGGCCGTTGAAGGGAGCGGCGGCGCGCGCCAGTTCGATGACCTCGTTCGTTTTGCTCCAGCGGCCGGGCCTGTAGATGAGGCCGGTCGAGAAACCGCAGGCGCCTTGCTCCATGGCCTTGGCGACATGGCCGCGCATAAGTGTGAGTTCGTTGGCAGTTGGCGCACGCTCCTCCATGCCCATCACCGTGGTGCGCACGGTGTTGTGGCCGACGAGCATGATCGAATTGATCGACGGGCGCTTGGCGAGGACGGCGTCGAAGTAGCCTTCCAGGTCTTCGAAGTCGCCGGTGGCACCCGAGAGAATGCCGCCGCTGGCAAGGCCGGGATCAACGCCGCGCTCAGCCGGGATGGCGCTGAAGCCGCAATTGCCGCAGACGCAAGTGGTGACACCTTGCGCCAGCTTGAAGCTCATGCCGGGGTGGCGGATGAAAGCGCCGTCGTCATGGGTGTGGACGTCGATGAAGCCTGGCGCGAGCGTGAGGCCCCGCGCGTCGATCTCGGCGCGGGCGGGGCTGCCCGCATTGCCGACGGCAGAGATGCGGCCACCGTCGATCTCGACGTCGCCGGGGAAGGACGGCGCGCCGGTGCCGTCGATGATGCTGGCGTTGCGGATGATGAGGTCAACGGTCATGGCGGTGCTGCTCTTTGTCTTGTGCGGTTATAGCCCATAAAGTGCAGGGCGTGTGCGCAACCATTCGCCGATTTTTTCGCCGATCATGATGGTGGTGAGGTTGATGTTGGCGCGCGGCACGAAGGGCATGATCGAGGCGTCGACAACCACCAGGCCATCGAGTGCGTGGCACTGGCCGTATTGATTGACGACGGCCATGGGGTCGGAGGCTGGGCCCATCTTGGCGGTGCCGCACGGGTGATAGCCGCTGCCGGCAAAGCGGCGGCACAGCCCGGCGAGGTCGTCGAGGGTGGGTGTGCCGCGCGGAAACATCACGGCTTCGGCGAGATCGGCCACCGGTTTGCTGTGCGCGAAGGCGAGCACGTCTTTGAAGCAGGCGGCGAGGCGCTGCGTGTCGCGGTCGTCTTCGCAGAAGCGGTTGTCGATGATGGGGGCGGTGTCGGGATCGGCGGAGGCCAAACGCAGTTCGCCGCGCCCGTATTGATATTCAACGACGCCAGCGATGGCGAAGAGCGGGGCGTGTTGGCGGCCGGCAAAGGCCAGCATTTCAATTTGCAGATCATTGCGCTTGGGCGAACCCTCAGCGGTGTAACGCAGAATCGTCTGGATGATCGGCTTGTCGAAGTCGATGCTGGCCGGGTCTTTGGGCTTTAGGGTCACCGAGATTGCGGGATGGTCGCAGAGGTTCTGGCCGACGCCGGGGATGTCGCGGATCACCTCGATCCCATGGGCCTGCAGTTGCGCGCGTGGTCCCAGGCCCGAGCGCATCAGGATGGAGGGGGACATGATGGCACCGGCCGCGAGCACGACGAGCGTGGCATTCACGCTCTCTATCGAGCCGTCGCGGTTGCGGACTTCAACGCCGGTGCAGCGCCCGTTCTGCGTCAGCACGCGGGTGACGAGCGTTTGGGCCTGAACCGTCAGATTGGGGCGCAGGCGCGCCGGGGCGAGATAACCTATGGCACAGGATATACGCAGGCGGCCAAGTTTGTTCATCGGTTGGGGTCCCGCGCCCCAGCCGGCAGGATCGTTGGCGTCGGGGCAATCCGGGTAACCGAGGGCGCGCGCGGCCTCTAGAAAAGCCTGCTGCTGCACAGTCATTTCGGCGACAGGATAGCGGCGGATGGTGATAGGCCCCGCGTCGCCGTGGTAGTCGCGCTCGCCGTAATCGAGATCGCGCTCGAGCCGCTTGTAAGGCGCGAGCACGCCCTGCCAACTCCATTCGCTGAGGCTCTGGTCCGCCCATTCGTCGAAGTCCTCCGGCAGGCCGCGCAGGGCGATGGCAGTGTTGACGGCGCTTGAGCCGCCGGTCACGCGTCCGCGCGGCAGGGGTACGTCGCGGCCCTCAGTGGGCGCATAGGAGAGACCCCAATCGTGCGCGGTGTAAGAATTGTTGTGCCCGTTGACGAGATCGAAAGGCGTTGTTTGCAGGCTGGCATAGTCTGGCCCCGCCTCAACCAGCAGCACGGTGCGATTGGGGTCTTCCGAGGCGCGAGCGGCAAGCGCACAACCGGCGCTGCCGGCGCCAATGATGATGATGTCGAACATGGCGCGAGGTTAGCATGGAGAAGGTGCACGCCGCAAAAGAGGAGAGTGGGGCAGTTCGCCGTGATTCATCACCGCGACCCGCACACCATTCTCACGCTCTCGCGGTTGCGGTCTTTTTGAGGGCGTCCCAGTCGTCAGGTGGGCGGCCTTTTCGCAACAAGGTGTTGAAGATTGCGTAGGGGTCGTTGCGCCCGCCTGCTTTTCGCAACGTATTTTCGTCATGCACCCACGCGTAAATGATGACGCGGTCCTTGGAGCTGTAACGGAAGAACAGCCGGAGCCGGCCAAGAAACTTGGCGCGCCGCCAGTGCCTGTGTTCAGGTCCGAGGGTGTTGCCGAGAGCGTATTCCGCCGATCCCGGATCACGCGGTATTTCGACATCGATCAGATCGAGAATTCGCTTGAGGAGTTTGGTTTTGGGATGTTGTTTGAAACCTTCGGGATTGGCAGCCTTTAGCCGGGCCACTTCGGCTGACAGCGCGTCGAAGGCGTCGCCGAAGGCAGGATGAACGAAGCATCGCCAACCGGGGGGCTGCCGGTCCGGCTTTCGGCCAGCAGGCGGCTTCACAGCGTGACGTCGTCCGGCAGCACGTCGTCGTCGCGAACCTTGACGCCCCTTGTCAGTGCCCGTGCCTGTCTGATTTGCCTGGCGGTGAGCTGCCTGATGCGCCCGGGCGATTTCGACGTGTCCATTGCGAGAAAGCTCAAAAATGCAGCAACGACCGGATCGGCCTGAGGTGCCGCCGCCGTTTCGCCGGCGACAGAAACAAGCATCGTGCCTGGTCCGATGACGTGAGCGCGGACCTTCGATTTCTGTGCGAACTCGGGGTGCGACTTGAACAGCGCCTTTTCCAGACGGATCGCTTCGGACTTGCCGGTGGTGGTAATGGTGCCGGTGTAGGTGCTCATGGGGGATGCCCTTTGCAGAGATACGTATCTTAGTACGTATCAGCTCATGAATCAAGTGCTTCATACCGGGCGTTGTCCGGGTCATCGATAGCGCTCCTCCGCAGGTCCAAAACCGGACAAATCGTGTGCTACCGACCCGGACAAATCGACGTATAGCCATTTGTTGGCTATACTTTGGCAATGACCATGTACAGCGTTGCTGACGCCAAAAACAACCTGTCCGAACTCATCGACCGGGCCTTGAAAGGCGAGGGCGTGGTGATCACGCGCCATGGCACGCCTGTCATTGAGCTCAAGCCGCTACCCACTCCGGCAAGGCCGGTGACCGTGAGCGATTTGGAATGGCTCGCGGAGCACAGGCTCCATTCAAAGCGAATGCCTTCAGAAGATGCTGGCAGCCTTGTCTCGCGGATGCGGGACGAGGATGATCATTGAGAATTTATCTCGACGCCAGCGTACTCATTCCTCTCTTCATTGAAGAAGCACGGACCGGCGAAGCTCACAACGCGTTGGCCGGGAAAATTCTGATCGTCAGCGATTTCGCGATGGCGGAATTTTCCTCGGGAATAGCGCGGCGGGTGGGGATGGATGAAATCTCGCAAGCCGAAGGTGTGTCGATATTTGCGATCTTCGACACCTGGATAACCCGCGCGGCGCATCGGGAATCGCTGAGCTCCGGTTACGTCCTCACAGCGATGGGATTTGTCAGGCGAACAGACCTGGCATTGAGGACACCTGACGCGATCAATCTGGCCATTGCACAGTGCTGCGGCGCGCGACTACTGACGTTTGACGCAAAGCAGGCCGAAGCAGCGCGACAACTGGGCGTTGAAGTTGTCAGGTGCAGTCCAATGCAAGAAACAGTAACGATGTTCAAGAATACGGCGACAGAAAGAATACGGGTCTCACGCAAGCCGAGTTCGCGGCGCGCTTCGGTTTCAGTCCGCGAACGCTTCAACAGTGGGAAATCGGGCGGCGCATGCCAGTCGGGCCGGCGCGCGTGCCGCTCACCATTATCACGCGCGAGCCCAAGGCGGTGCGCCGGGCGCTCGCGGCAGAGTGATGACTGAAAACCGGCAGGTGATCCTGTCGATGGTGATTCCGATTGTCGGCAAATGAACTCGTGCCGCTTGCGAATTAAGGGCCCATGCGCATGAACGAGATTGGCAAGGTTGTTCAAAGAGTGATGGTGCGATGCATTATCTCTGCATCGATATTTTCGGTGTCTTGGGCGGTTGCAAACATTGCATATCCACCCTACGAACTCGATGGCCTGTCAGTTGAGCGCATAACTATAGAGCTTTTCGGCGAAACTATGGAGGAGAAGTTGACATGGTTCGTTCGGCACTGGGTTATTGGTGCACTTGTCTTTCTGGTGTCGGCTGGATGGCTAAAGCGACTTTCCTTATTCGGTGCCGTGTTATTTGGCCTTGCTTCAGGTGTCTACGTGTATGCTTTGGCGCCACCTGTTGATTTGATCGGAACAGTGATGAAATGGTCAGACAGAGCATCGCAAGATGAGTTTTGGCGGAACTTGCTCGGGTGGCTCTCGATATTCAGTTTGATAGCTGCTTTGCTGATCGTGGGTATCGCGATTCGTTCGGTGTTTTATGACGAACGCGGGCCAGTGGCCCCGAATTAGAAGGGCAAGTGGCAAGTGGACAAGGAAGCGGGACAGAGTGGACAAACACTTCAGCGGATTCGTAATTCGTCGCTGAGGCTCCAGTTTTTCTACTCGGAACGCCTTTCTGGTGCAGATTTTTCATTCCTGGCCGCTTGAAATGTGATACCTCATGCGGTATCATGTCAGATGACTAAGATTGACAAGCTGCTTGCTCGAATGCGTCAGAACCCAGCCGGGGACTGGACCATTCAAGACATCAAGCGGCTTTGCAATGGAATAGGCTGGGAGTGTCTGCCCCCTTCCGGCGGTGGATCACATTGGAAGGTCACGGCGCCGGGTGAGGACGCAATCCTGACCGTGCCGGCAAAGCGGCCGGTCAAGGCCGTTTATATCCGCAAACTTTTGGCGATGCTGGAAAGGACTAATCATGGCGAAGCTGACTGAGTATGCAATTCTTGTCGAACCGTTGGCGGAGGCTGATGGGGGCGGTTGGCTTGCTTCGGTGCCGGCGCTGCCTGGCTGCATGGGTGACGGCGAAACGCGCGAGGAGGCGTTGGCCGACGTGCAGAACGCAATCCTCGAATGGAAAAATGCGGCCAAGCAGCTGGGCCGTGATGTGCCAAGCCCGGCGGCACTGGGACAATGGCGGCAACGCGTGCCGCGGACCTTGCACGAAAAGCTAAAAATCACGGCCGCCCGTGAAGGTGTCTCTCTCAATGCCTTTGTGGCGAGCGTGCTGGCAGAAGCGGTTGGCAAGCGGGTGACGTAAGTGCGTTTGACTTTGAATGTTCTGATGGGCTGATTTAATGGTCTCAAGCAATGAAGTGTGGCGATGAAAACAACTTCCATAATCAGTCCCGGCTTTGTGCGGATGATGGCGGCGTATAATGGTGAAATGAATGTGCGGCTCTATGAGGCGGCGGGCAGGCTTTCGGATGTTGAGCGCAAGCGCGAGCGTGGGGCTTTTTGGGGCTCGATCCACGGCACGTTTAATCATCTGATGTGGGCCGATCACCTTTGGATGTCGCGCTTTGACGGTTGGGCGGCGCCCGCGCTCATCCAGAAGCAAAGTGCGGGATTGTTTGCGGAGTTCGCCGAGTTGCATTGCGCGCGGGTAGAGGCCGACGCGAAGATCATCGCGTGGGCGGGGCGCGTCGACGAGGCATGGCTTGACCGTGAGCAAACCTGGTTCAGCGGCAGTGTTGGGCGCGAGGTGACGCTTCCGCGCGGCGTGCTGATGGCACATTTTTTCAACCACCAAACCCACCATCGCGGCCAGGCGCACGCGTTGATCACCGCGTGCGGCGAGAAAACCGGTGACACCGATCTCGCCTTCATCCCGAAGGCGATTATGGCGGCGATGGAGGGGTGATCGAACTTTTGGCACTTGCGGTGCGGATGTCCGCCGTGTCAAATTCGGATCGACGTGCTTGTCGCATTTCTCGTTGCCGCATTTTTCTTGGGGGGAACAATGTTTTCGCTGAAATCGACACTCATTGCAGCTTTGTTTTTCGCGGCGGCTATTGCCGCGACGCGCACCGCTGCGTCCGCCGAAGCCGGGCATTGGAATGGCGCCGGCTGGTATAGTATCGAAGATGTTGTTGAGTGGGGCTGGATCATCTCCGGCCCTTACGCCGACAAGGCCAGTTGCGAAGCGCCACTGCCTGCCGCCGACGCCGAATCGGAATTCTACTGCGAGTATCTGGCAGCAAAGCCCGCTTGGGATTGAGGCTGCGCTCTCCTTCGTCCAACAGCCGTGCAGCCACTTGTGGCTCGTAGAGCATACTGTGTCAGACACCAAAATAACAGAATTTGGTGTCTGACCCCAATTCTATGCGTTTTCGTTCTTCAAGTGATATTTACCCGCCGCGTTCGAGACGACGAACTACTCGCCCGCCAACAACCTCAACCAATATGTCGCCGTAACCCAAGGGGTCACCCCCACGGTGACGCTGCAATACGACGCCAACGGGAACCTGACGGGCGACGGCACGTGGGCGTATCTCTACGACGCCGAGAACCGCCTCAAGAGCGCCACGCAGAACGGCGCCGCAGTGGCGAGCTACGCCTACGACCCGCTCGGCCGGCGTCAGGCGAAACTCGTGGGCGGGGTCACCACATCCTTCCTCTCCGACGGCGACGTAGAAATCGCCGAATACACTGGCGGAGGCACCCTGCTGCGCCGCTATGTCCCCGGCCCCGGCACCGACCAGCCCATCGCCATGGTAACGCCGAACGGCGGGTCGAATTTGCATAGCTATTTCCACGCCAACCGCCAAGGCTCGACGGTTGCCATGTCCAACGACGCGGGCACCATGAGCGAAGGTCCGTACACCTACGATGCTTACGGCAATGGCGCGCCATTGACCGGGGTGCCGTTCAAGTACACTGGCCGCAGGCTCGATCATGAGACGGGGCTCTATTACTACCGGGCGCGGTACTACAGCGCGAGTTTGGGGAGGTTCCTGCAGACGGATCCAGTCGGCTACGGGGACCAGATGAACCTCTACGCCTATGTGGGAAATGATCCAGGCAACGCGACGGATCCGAGTGGAAGATACATTGAGACGCCGGTGGATGTAGCGTTCGTCGTGGCGGACCTCGCGGTTATCGCCTTTGACGAAACATTTAATGGTGGCGCAAACCGAGCAGAGAACGTCGCAGCGCTTGGTGCGGATATCGTTGCAATTGCAATTCCCGGTGTGACCGGCGCTGGCGTCGCCGTTCGCGTGGGGGCGCGTGTTGGCGAGCAAACAGCTGCACAAGGTGCAAGTCGCGGCGCAACAAGAGCAGTGAAGCCGGTCGCACCATGTTTTGCAGCCGGAACTCTTGTGGCCACCGATCGTGGGTATCTACCGATCGAGAAAGTGCAAAGTGGCATGTATGTTCGAGCTGCTGACCCTGATTTGGGTCTGATCGGTTGGCGACGAGTGCTCAAGTCTGGGAAGACCGGCAATGAGCCAGTCATGGAACTTACAGTTGCTGCGCCCGCTGGAAACAATGAATCGTACCGGGTGACAGTTGAACACCCGTTCTGGGTTAAGGACAAAGGCTGGACAGCGGCACATGATCCACGACCCGGCGATTCCCTGGAGGCGTTTGTCGGCGACGGCGATAGCGGATCCCTTGGAGGTCCAGGTGTCAGAGTGGTTGGTATAAGATCAAGCCGTTCGCCTGTCTCGGTATACAACTTGACTGTTGAAGGGCTTCATACGTATTCGGTAGGGCGCTTGGAAATCTTGGTACACAACGCATGCGTGTACAAAATTCCGGGCAATAGAACTCCTTCAGGCAAGCCTTACGTTGGTCGAACCAAGCACGATGATCCTGCCAAGCGCGGCAATCGCGACGGACGGCAACGACAATCTTATGACAAGATCGAAGACGTGCCCGGCGATACGCAACAACAAAGAAACTCGGAACAAAATGAAATTGACCGTAGTGGCGGAGTGGACAATCTCGACAATAAGAGAAACGAAATCGATCCAAGGAAGCGAGGATCCTGATCTTAAGGTTTGCAGAAGATGATGCAAGACGTAGAAGCACTTTTAAGGACGTTGGATGCGCAAAACCCGCAGATCGATGAGGTCACAATCAACCTGTTGGAAAAAATTGCTCAAGACATTGGTGCTGTTGGTTGGGAGATCGGACCAGATATTGGTGACCCCAGAATATCATCACTTTCATTCAACGCCGGTTTGAGTGAGGAAAGGCTTCAGGCTATATCTCACTCAATTTCAATAATTGATCCAATTGACTGTTGGATCCTCTATGCAGGATTGCCGCCAAAAGACTGGGAGATTTTTTTTGAAATAGAAGGCGAGAATGGAGCTGCCATCCCAATAGAAGGTTCCGAATGGCACTGCACAGCTATCGAAGGTCCCTCTCGAGACTGCTTGGCGCTATATGCGCCGCCAAACTTAAAAGTAACTGAATCAACGTTGCAGAAGTGTGCAGAACTTATAGCTATTGGTGAAATCGGCGAAAAAAACTGCATCGATTTCTTTTCGGATATTTCTGTACATCGAGTCGATCACAGCCATCCAATGTCCGGAGGCCTGGTAAGCTTGGCTGAGTTCGCCAAAAAGTTTGCTACAGCGCATCCGGAGTCAGCGTTTTCTGGATTGCTGCAACGAAAGAGGTGTGGAACTATTGAACGATAGATGGGGTACCGCTTGATTGAGGCGATAGATGGTTAAATAGGGGGACACAATATTTAATTGACAAAGGCCTCGAACAAGGTGCATTGTCCGCTCCTCCACCCGCTCGGACCTTCGCGCCCCGCCGGGAATCCTGAGCGGACGCTTCCTCCTTCGCGCTGCGCGCTACGGTGGACAGGTCCGCGCTCGGCGGCAGCCCGAGCTTCACCCAGACCTTCGCGCCGTTCGCGCTCTCGCGTGAACCGTCGTTTCGAAGCGGCGCTCGCATCCGCTCGCAAGTCTCGCCGTGGGTCCCGGCTCTCCGCTCCCCCGGATCGGGTTCCGGGGTCACTGCGTCCGGGAGTCCTCACCCAAAAGACCGATCCCACCGGCGTCGTCACCCAGGTGAACTACGACAGTGTCAACGCTCACTCAAAACTAGGCCATTCGTGATCATCTCAAAATTGACCATGTGGATAGCCTCTTTCGAGCCTTCTTCTAAATTAAGGGGGCGTCATATTTATCGCGTCGCTACCCCCTTATGCCGCCGAGATCGAAAACTTCAGCCCCAGCGCCTGCATCACCCGGATCACCGTGCCGAATTCCGGATTGCCTTCCGTGCTCAACGCCTTGTAAAGGCTTTCGCGGGACAGGCCTGCTTTTTTCGCGATCTTCGCCATCCCCCGGGCCCGCGCAATGGTGCCCAGCGCCTTGGCGATAAACGCAGGGTCGTCCGTTTCCAACGCTTCTTCCATGTAAGCTTGAATGGCCTCCTTGCTGTCCAGGAAATCGGCCGAATCATAAGGGGAAGTTTTTGTTTTCTTTTTTGCCATGGTTCAATCTTCCAGGTTAGCGGCGAGCACTTTTGCCGTCTTAATGTCTTTGGTTTGCGATGCCTTATCCCCGCCGCACAACAGCACAATGATCGTCTGGCCCCGGTGGACGAAGTAAACCCGATAGCCCGTCCCATGGTGGACCCGAAGCTCGCTTATGCCCTCACCGGCAGGCTGACACCGCAATCTTTGCTTTGGCACGTTGGTCCCGCAGTCTGGCCATCCAGTTTGCGAAAACAAGGGTTCGACGAACTTCAAACATGACCGCCAGTATCCTACAGGATACAAAATGTCAAGAGCAAAAAAGGGGGGCCGAAATCGCGACAGGGCGTTTTTGGTTCTCCGGGCCGGCTTATTTCTGCTTGCATTCGCTGCTATGGTTCTTTATATGTTCCTTCTGCGGAAATTGGTTTATTTTGGTCTCGTTTTGCCGACGCGATTTGATCGTTGGATTGGAGGTGGGGAGGAAAAAGTTGGGTTTCGTGCATGTTGCGTGCATGCTAAATCTGAATGGCTGAAATCTGCGGGTTTTTTTGGGAAATGGCGGAAATGGGGAAACGGGAAAATGGCGGATTTTCTTATCGTGCACATGTGCAGTCAAAAACGAGAGATATACCCCCTGCGTCGATTTTGAGCCGTTTTTTTGCGGGGAGGGGAAAAGGGAGATGGCGCACCCAGCACGACTCGAACGTGCGACCTCTGCCTTCGGAGCAATTAAACCTATCCATCCTAATTGCACGATAGGGCACGCCACACTACGCTATCCATCAGAAATGTATGGATATTTTGGAAAGCATAGGTGACGTTTCTATCCGAAACCACGCTCCGATTTCCGTCCCACTGCTTACGTGGTGCTTACGCGAGATCGAGGCCGAGATGGAGGAATGTCATGGTGAAACTCACAAAAAGGGTCGTCGACGCTGCTGAGGTACGGGCCAAAGATTATGTCGTCTGGGATGACGAATTGCCTGGATTTGGCCTCCGCGTCTTTACCTCCGGTAAGCGAAGCTACGTGATCCAATATCGATCAGCGGGCAGGTCGCGGCGCTATACAGTCGGTCTCCACGGAATCTGGACACCTGAGACAGCCCGGCAGGAAGCCAAGGTCCAGTTCGGTCGTGTCGCTCAGGGCGACAATCCAACCGAAGAACGCCAGCTCGATCACAGGGCTATCACCGTGAAGGAGCTTTGCACACGGTATCTTGATGACCTGAAGGCCGGGCTCATCCTGGGAAAGGGAGGGCACCCGAAGAAGTCCACTACGATTGGCACGGACATCGGAAGGATCGAGCGCCACATCATCCCGCTGGTTGGTACGCGGCGCGTCAAGGATTTGACCAAGGTCGACATCAACAAGGTCTTGAAGGATATCATGGTCGGCAAGACGCGCGTCTCGGTCAAGACGAAAAAATTACGCGGCAAGGCGATCGTGCGCGGAGGTGCCGGAACGGCGACGCGGACAGTCGGCCTGCTGGGCGGCATCCTCACCTATGCTGTCGAAGCGGGCATTATCGAGCACAACCCCGCCCACGGTCTTCGCAAGCCCAAAGACAATGTACGAACGCGCCGTCTCAGCGAGGCGGAGTATCGCACCCTCGGCGGAATGCTGCACAAGGCCGCCGAGAATGAAAAATACGCCATGACTGTCGAGATCATTCGGCAGATCGCGCTTACTGGCTGTCGACGGAGCGAAATCATCAGGCTGATGTGGAGCGAGGTGGATACCGAGGCCAGTTGCCTGCGCCTCATCGACAGCAAGGAAGGCGACTCAATTCGGCCAGTAGGGTTGCCCGTGGTCGAGTTCATGGAATCGCGCAGGGAAGAGAGGGCGGGGACCTACGTCTTCCCCGGCCTCGGCGACGACAACGCCTTTGGCAGCTTCCCGAACCATTGGGAGCAGATTTTTAGAAACTCCCCGCTGCCCGATGTGACGCCTCATGTTCTGCGCCACAGCTTTGCCAGCATCGCCAATGATCTCGGGTTTACCGAGATTACGATCGCGGCGCTGGTCGGCCATTCCAAGGGCACGGTGACGAGCAAATACATCCATACACTCGACACCGCGCTCATCATGGCGGCGGACACCATCGCTGGTTACATTCAGGGGCTCCTCGACGGGGTCGAGTTCAAGCAGACGACCTATGCGCTTGATCGCGAATCCCGGAAAGCAGCCTTGGCACGGTTCCTTGCACAGGCGGTTGACGGGCACAGCCAGGAAAGCGATGCGCGCGCCGCTGCGTGACCGTTGCAACTGGGTGATAAGAAAGGGCGTGGGTAAATCGTGGTATTCGCTGCGCATTTGCTTGTTTCGTTAGGTCTGCGCTGCATCCAGCGATATCGATCCCGCCAACCTTCGGCCTTGTAATTGGCGGAAATCTGGAGTATATATCCAGATATATTCGGAGGTTGGCGATGAGCAATGCGGCACAAAAGAGGGCGAACCAGAATTATCGTGCCCGTCTGACGCAACGCGGCTTCACGCGCTTTGAGGTGATGGCCCTAGAATCCGACCGCGACCTGATCAAAGCGCTAGCGCGTCGGCTTGCCGAAGATGGGCCTGAAACCGATGAGGTGCGCACCGCCGTGAAGACGGTCGTCGCTGGCGAACCACCCAAGCTGGGCGGTATCCTTGCTGCGCTTCGTCGTTCGCCATTGGTCGGCGCGAACCTCGACCTATCCCGCCCCCGTGAAGACGGGCGGAAGATCGAACTGTGACGCGCTATCTCCTCGACACCAACATCCTCAGCAACGTTGTCAAGCCGCAGCCGTCGGAGTCTCTGCTGGCCTGGATGGCGGCACAAAGCGACGAGGATATGTTCATCACTTCGCTGACTGTCGCAGAAATCCGTCGGGGTATTTTGGAAAAGCCTCGCGGCAAGAAACGCGATGCGCTCGACGCGTGGTTCTCCGGCCCGGAGGGGCCGCAAGCTCTGTTCGCGGGTCGCGTTTTGTCGTTCGACGAAAAAGCCGGTCTGATCTGGGCGCAGTTGATGGTAAAAGGCAAAACTGCCGGGCGGCCACGTAGCGGGCTCGACATGATCATTGCTGCTGTCGCTGGCGCCAACGCGTGCATTGTGGTGACGGATAATGAGAAGGACTTCGCCGAGCTTCAGATTGTTAACCCGATACGAGGGGCGGTCTGATGCAGTGGCAGATTAAGAAATGCACGGGAGCGCCGGATGGCTCAAACTCACATTGAGTGGACCGATTCCACCTGGAATCCCGTCGCAGGCTGCTCGATCATTACCGCAGGCTGCACGAATTGCTATGCGATGGAGATGGCCAAACGCCTTGAGGCTATGGGCATCGGAAAATATGCGGGCCTGACCCGTAAGACCGGCAATCGCACAGTGTGGAACGGCGTGGTGCGGGAAGACCGCGAGGCGCTCACAATCCCATATGGTTGGAGGAAATCACGAAAGATTTTCGTTAATTCGATGAGCGACCTCTTTCACGAGGGTGTCAGTGATGAGTTCATCCTTGATATCTGGAAAGTGATGCGCGAGACGCCGCGCCACAATTATCAGATCCTCACCAAGCGTCCCGAGCGAATGGCGGCGCTTGTTGCGTCCCGGATGGGTGACATACTGCCAAATGTCTGGCTGGGCACTAGTATAGAAAATGCAGATGTCGTGAATCGTATCGACCATCTTCGCACGGCGCCCGCAGCTATTCGATTCATCTCTTTTGAGCCGCTGATTGGTCCGGTGGGCACCATCGACCTCCGCAATATCCACTGGGCAATCGTCGGCGGCGAGAGCGGAAAATCTGCTCGTCCGATCAGGGAAGATTGGATCGATGAAATTTACGTCCAGTGCCTGACAGCAGGCACCGCCTTCTTCTTCAAGCAATGGGGAACCTGGGGGAAGGACAACAAGAAACGTTCAAAGAAGGCCAACGGACGTGAGTATCGAGGCCAGACATGGGATGAAATGCCGACGCCGCCACGGGGTGCGGAGGGCATAGAACGGAATCTGTCGGGGGAAGCGTAGGTGGTCGAAAAACGATATGAATGGGCCGATGGTGCAACGCTCGAAGAGCATTCGTGGCGCAAGCATAAAATTCTCCGCGAGTATGTCTTCGACTACCTGAGCGTCCGCTGCAAGTTGCCTCAGCAGGAACGTTTCCGGCTCGCTATTGTTGATGGCTTCGCCGGTGGCGGACGATATCAGTGCGGGACGCCCGGCTCGCCATTAATCTTCATTGAGGAACTGAAGCGCGCCGTCGAGGCGGTGAACACGCAGCGAGCCGTCCAGGGGCTTGGGGCGATCGAGGTTGAATGCCTTCTTGTATTCAACGATTCCAGTCGCGATGCGGTAGAACTTTTAAAAACGCACGTCGCCCCGATGCAGGTAGATGTGAAGCAGACTTGCCCAAAATTACATCTGCGCATCGAATATTTGAACGAGCTCTTTGAAGCCGCCTACCCGAAGATCAAAGACTTTCTGGAGCAAGGTCGATACCGAAGCGTCTTCTTCAATCTTGATCAGTGCGGGGACAGCCACGTCGAGCGGAACACCATTCTCGACATCATGCATTCCTATCCCGCCGCTGAAATCTTCTACACCTTCGCTATCGGCTCCCTGCTGGCGTTTCTCCAGAAAGATCAGCCGGATCACTTGCGCGCGCGACTCAATCATCTCGACCTGACGAGCAACGACATTCAGCCACTTGACGCACTTATGAGCCGGAAGGATTGGCTCGGCACAGCGGAAAAGCTCGTTTTCGACACCTTCCGTTTGTGCGCGCCCTATGTCAGCCCATTTTCGATCCACAATCCCGGAGGATGGCGGTATTGGCTGATTCATTTTGCCAATTCTTACCGAGCGAGGCAGGTCTACAACAACATCCTTCATGCCAATGCCAGTCTACAGGCGCACTTCGGTCGATCCGGACTCAATATGCTGTCCTATGACCCGAGACACGACGAAGGCATGCTGTACCTGTTCGATGTCAGCGGCCGTGCTGCCGCGAAGGATCAACTTCTCGGGGATATTCCACGTCTCGTCACGGAGTCCGGCGATGCCATGTCGGTCAGGGATTTCTACGAGAGCATCTACAACATCACTCCGGCCCATGCGGATGACGTCCATTCCGCAATTATTGAGAGCCCGGATTTGGAGGTGATCACCCCGGCAGGCGGTGAGCGAAGGAAGGCCAACACGATCGGGGTCAACGACATCATCAAGGTGAAGACGCAGCGCAGCTTCTTCCCGATGTTTCTGAACGCCGGTGTTGGTCGCAGTGGAGGAAAGAAATGACTGCACCCCCGGTTCCTGCGAACGAATACCAGCTCATCGGTCTGACTGAAGACGGCAACGCTGGCGATCTGTTGCTTAGTCTCGATCAGAAGCATGGGCGCGTTCGGCTCCAGGCGCTCATTTCCGAGTGGCTGCGCATGGAAAACCTCGTCGTTCTGACAGGGTCCGGAACCTCGGTTTCCGCTGGCGGCAAGACGATGGCCAACCTGGAAACGGCGGTTTTCGACACGATTGAGGTACTGCCCGACCTGCCGGCTTCGATCGCGCCCATCATCAAAGCGCGGAAAGATGCCGTCATCACCGCTGACCTTCTCGATCAACCCACTTTGGGATTCGAGGCATGGCTCTCATTCATCGCTAATGCACTCGTCGTGGTCGACTCCACGGACACGCCATTCTCAGGCGTGACATGGCCTGCAACGCCCGCGCCCAGCCCAGCGGACCTGAAATGGTTCGTTGATCGACTGCGCGTGGCCATCTTTGCCGAATGCGCGGTGTCGCTGCCCGACACGGCCACGGCGAAGTCAGCAAGCGACATCGCGCCCCAACTTGCCTTCTTGTCGAAGCTCGTTGCCCGCGACAGCAATCTCGGCCGCACCCACCTCTTTACTCTGAACTACGACACCCTGTTCGAGCAGGCCCTCGAGTTGCTGGGCATTCAGTATTTCGATGGCTTTACCGGCCGCGCAGCCGCCCGCTTTGATCCGTCTGTTTATGGCCTGGATGTCTATTATCCCGGCGAGGTTGCCGAAGGCCGAGTTCGCCGCTTCGACAAATTCCTGCATTTTTACAAACTGCATGGCTCTATTCACTGGTTCGAGCAGGATGGCGAAATGCGAGCGCGGCATCCCGACCTCGCGCCGTTCAAAGCCTATGCGGCAAAGAGTCCGGCTGATAAAGCATCTTCGCTCGTCACGCTTGCCGACCACGCTCCCTCGGTTGGCATCCTGCCCACCGCCAACAAATTCGCCCAGACACTGACGATGCCTTATGCGCATCTGTTCCGGTCGTTCCAGGTCCGTCTGGGCATCCCTCAGACGTTCCTGCTCGTCCTCGGCTATGGCTTTGGCGATGACCATGTCAGCCGTATCATCGAGAACGCTTTGATGAATCCGTCACTGGTCATGCTCGTAATCGAGCCCAATCCGGCCAGCCCCGTTATCGAGCGGATTCGTCGCTATAAGGATCTCGGCAAGCGTGCCTTCGTCCTGTGTCCGACCGAAGCCGCCTTCGCCGCAGCGCAGTTTAAGCACGCAACCTTCGACGATTTCGCCCGGTCGGTCATGCCCGACGTGCAATGGCTCGATGACTTCTTGCGCCTGCGGCGTTTCGAAAAGCAGATAGCCTCGTCCACGAACCCGATCGAACCCGATCCGGGAGCCTGAAATGGACAATCCGCGCCTCGTTGGCCATATCGTTTCGGTTCAGGGCTTCCGGGTAAAGGTGGAACTGCTGCCCGAAACTCGATCCGCTATGCGCGCGACCCTCGACGGCGTTCAAACTGCGATCGCCATCAACGCCTATCTAACCTTCTCCCTTGGCGCGGGAGAGACCGTCATTGGCATCATCACTGACCTTGAGGCACGGGAAAGCTTCGATCCGACTAGTGGTGACGATCTCAGCCTGGAACTTATGAAGCCGCGCCGGATCGCCAGCGTGCAGTTGTTGGGAACCATCGCATACGTCGATGATGAACCCGCCTTTAGTCCGGGAATATCTGTCCTTCCCACTCTTGATACGCCGGCGGAGATCGGGTCGCCTGACATTCTGCGTGCGGTGTTCGAAATACCGCCGCGCCGAAATCGGCCGGAGGGCTACGACGAAAAGGATTTTGATTGCGACCTTAAAATCGGATTTCCGACAGGTCAGGCACGCAACGTCGTTCGGGCATCCTACAATGATCTATTTTCGCGGCCCCTAGCGATTGTGGGCAACACCGGCTCGGGAAAATCCTACTCCGTCTCGAGCCTAATCCAGAAGGCGATGAAGGCACTTGATGGCGCAGCAGCGGAGCCCCACGTCTTCATTCTCGACATTAATGGCGAATACGCGAAAGCATTTCCGTCTGCGGGAGCTGCAACGCGCTTACCAGATCGCATCTATCTCAACGGCTCCGAGTTCAGTCTTCCACTCTGGTTTCTGAACGCAGAAGAAATCTGTGCGTGGCTCAGTGCATCGGAACAAACGCAAGAGCCGGTGCTGAAGGATTGGTGGGCAATCGCCAAGGGCGGTAATGCAACAGCCGCAGCGAATATGGGCTCGCTCCAGAATGCAATGAGCGCGCTGGACCAGCTTCTCAGCGAACTGACGAAGATCAAGAAGAAGGCTGCCGGATCTCATTGTGATGCCGTCACCGGCCATCTCGCCGGCACCGACATCGATACGGCGGCATTTGAGGCGCTTTTCACCGCCCACCGGACCGCCAACGACTACAACACCGAGGTTATGAATAACCAGGCTGCGATTGCGGTGGAGGCGGAAAAGCTCAAGGACGAAATTCGCGCGAAGATCGCAGCTGGTAGCGGCATGGCGGAAGCCGGCGCTCGCACGGCCGACTCGCCGCTCCTGATTGCGCGCTCGACGCTGACCGATCCGTCGCTGATCAACCGCGCCGTGTCCAAGGAAGATACGTTCCGCGTCGATGCCCATCTGACGACCTTGAAACTACGACTGAAGACCCGCCTCGACGACAAGCGCTGGCGCGCCTTCCTCAACTATGAGGAGGCCGATACCAAGATCGAAAATTTGTCCTTTTGGTTCGCACGCTTCGGGCTGGGCGCAGCGACCGGGCCGAGAGTGTCCGTTCTGGACCTCTCTATGCTGAGCAACGAGGTGCTGCCCTATGCCTGTGCCGTCATAGGGCGCGTGCTCCTGGAGGCGCGAGAACGATTGCCAGCCGCTTCCCGCTACAAGCATCCTTGGGTTCTGGTGCTGGAAGAAGCACACAATTATGCCCGTCCCGCCCGGTCCGATGAGGATCGCGGGCATCGCCTTGCCAGGCTCGCTTATGAGCGGATCGCGAAGGAAGGTCGCAAATTCGGCTTGTCATTGATCATTGCTAGCCAGCGCCCGAGCGAGATCAGCCAGACAATCATCAGTCAGTGCGCCAATTTCATCAGCCACCGGCTGCAAAACCCCGATGACATCGACCATCTCCGCCGCATCATTCCCATGCAGGCGCGTCGCCTGCTCGATCAGGTGACGATCCTATCCTCCGGAGAAGCGATCGTCTTCGGAAGCGCGTTTCATATCCCGACGCGAGTACAGTTCGATCGGCCTGAGCCTGGTCCCTATAGCCAGACTGCCGCGCCGTATCACGAGTGGTCGAAGGAAAAAGATCCCTTCCCGTTGGCGCAAGTCATCGCCGCCTGGGGCGCATAGAAGGGCGCGCACACTGATGGCCTTCAAGTCGCTCGGCACCTTGCGAAACCTTGTTGATCGAGCCCGAAAAGCAGGAGTTCTTCCGCATATTGCGCCCGGCAATATCCCGCTGAACGATCCCATCGAGGCGCTTATCGCTTTGCGGAACGGCCTTTCGCACGGCAGTGCGGATATCCATTCCCCTGGAATGGCCATGGATGTACTCGCGATTTGTTCTGGCTGGATCGATTTCCTGTTCACAAAGCCATCTGCGTGAGTGCGGGGTTGCGAAGGGATTTTCTCAAACATCATCATCTTGGGGCGCGGGCTGCGTCGGCTCGGCAGCCAATTTCGGGACTGCGGTTGAAGGTTGCTGATGGAACAGCCAAAGCGGAAGCTGGCTGCGTTTGAAATCCCATGCACCGAGTGGAGCGAACCATTCTGGAACCGGCGCGCCATTAAGCTGGATGACCTTGTCGCCATCCACTGTACGAGTCGCGAAATACCGCGTGAATATCCGGCTCGCGCAGCCAACTGCGTCAAAAACCTGATCGGAGGGCTCCTCTGGGGCCGCCACGAACTCGACCCCCACGATGCCGTCATCTCCCATAATGGCCAGCGGCCCCTCTGCCGGCCACTCGCCGTAGAGAAAGAGCATTTCCGCAAGTCGGCGATCCCGCGGATCAGTCAGCTCGACGTTGCCGCTATAGACCTGCGCCGATCCAATGACGAATTCCGCCAACCCGTCGGCGCTGAGCGCGCGAGGTTTGTCGATCACGGCGTCAAGGACCAGCAATTCTCATTTTGAAGTTTCAGGCATCTGCAGTCCATTGATTGGCGGGTTTGCGGTTGGGTGTGGTTTGGGGGCGTTATCCGTCGCGGACGGGTGGCGGGAGCTCGCACGTGCGCAGTGTCTC